>ENA-OQET01000177-OQET01000177.1-human-gut-metagenome-genome-assembly--contig:-NODE-177-length-34348-cov-5.054265_pt1 | contig 34348 bp, 28 predicted proteins | sample MGYA00242800_ERZ504645 | MGnify/ENA primary metagenome ERZ504645 (study PRJEB26092, sample SAMD00036308) | human gut metagenome | host: Homo sapiens | study: EMG produced TPA metagenomics assembly of... | reverse complement strand
CTGATAGAGGTCATATACCTCCTGGTAGTTTACTTTTTCTTTTGCCATAATCATTGTTGTTTAAGGGTTACGGCGCAAAGGTAGGTTTAGGGAACATGCGTGTCAAGGCGGAAAATAGAATGGTTACGATATAGTTTATGTTCTATTGATTTCGACTCATCTCGTGGAACTTTTGGAAATAAAATAGATACTTTAGTATCTGCGAGCTCTTTGGGAAAAAGTGTTTCATTCCCTCGTCCGTCTTATGATGGGAAATATATTATGTATACTCTTTCCGATTATGGAAACTTTTCTATCTGGCATCGGGAAGCTGATTTGTGGCTGCTTGATTTAAAGAGCGGTGAAAGTCGTAATATTACTGAAGTGAATAGTCCGGAAACTGAAAGTTATCATAATTGGAGCAGTAATTCTCATTGGTTTGTTTTTAGCTCCCGGCGGGATGATGGACTTTATACACGTTTGTATTTAGCTTCTATAGATGATAACGGAAATGTTAGTAAACCTTTTATGCTTCCTCAACAGTATCCGGCAGAATATTATACAGAATTGTTATATTCATATAATGTGCCTGATTTCATTAGTAAACCTATTCGCATGGATAAGCAAGAAGTTGAAAAGGGCTTGATGTCGAAGGAAAGGATAAAGATAAAATATCAGTAAAAATTACTGTAATAACTGGCATATACCTTCTATTTCTACTAATAACTCTTCTCTGCATATATCAGTGAAAAGATACATTGCTGGTATTAGGGGAAATCGGGCTTCAACAGTTTTACGTATGACCTGATAGTGGTTTCTATTTTTTATGTATACTCGTAAGTTACATATTTTTAATGATGTATCTGGGCAAGAATTATATTGTAGATTTTTCAATGATATTAAATATTCTATATTGTCTAAAGTTAGTTCTGTTTGTTTCTGGGGAGATTGTATATGAGTGCTATATTCTCCTCTGATAGCTGCGGTACCAGATATGAAACAAAATATATTATTGGCGAAATCTATAAGTTTAGCTCGCTCAAACTTTGGCGTTTCTTTTAAAGAGGTTGTTGATGATCCTATTAAAACTTCTTTAGAATAAGAATGGGCGGCTATTTGCAGAGGATTGTTTAATGGGTAAATTCTTTTATGTTTGTTGTTTGTGCTTTTGAATGCAATACAACTGATGATGAGTCCGTTGAATTGAGCGCCTATACCGGTTGCTGCAGGATATCCGTAGGGCCATGAAGTCTTCTGGTAGAATTGAGTTCGGGAGTTGTTGTATATTTGGTAGTTCTGTTCATTATTATGATACCCTGTAATATTTCCGATATAATTCCATTGGCGTACTATATCTCCGATGGTAAAATTATGTTTGTAAAGTATTGATTCAAGCTTGGTAAATATATCGATACTTTGTTGAGATATTGATAAGAAATGACTCGAAGATGGAATACCTTCGATACATAACATTTCGCTTTGCTGGTCTTTTATATATAAATAATGAATGTTGTTAGTCGTTTCATGGGATATAGATATTGTATTATCTGAATTATATTCCCAAACCTCTACCCAGAGTTCTTGAGAAGAAATAGTTTGTTCTGGAATAAATGTAATAAGAATTTTTTTACTTAGTAATTGTATATACAGCTTGTTTTATGTTGTGTAAAATTGTATGATAAGTCTGATCAATACATGTTCCAAAAAATGTCAGACTTAAGATTTTGTCTTGCTGGGTATGTTTTAGCAAATTGTGGATGGTTGTAAATATGTTAGAATCTATTGGAGCATGTAAATAATAGGTATTAGTAATCATATTTGTTCCTTTCTTTTGTTTAATATGTTTTTCATGTATACAAAAATATATTGTTTTTTTGATGTATAGGAATATTTGCAAGAGAAAATTCCGTGTGTCGGTGCTTGATTTTTATTACTCTTGTATAGATTAAGTCTGGTATTAAGTAAAAAGAAAAAACGTATATGCATATGTTAAGATTGTATCATTCTGTGGTATAAAATTTCTCTATCTTTGCTGATGTTAAATAGTAAAACTAATTATTATGAAATTCTCGAAAGCTATTGTTTCAACTATGATTATCGGTACTTGTCTGACTGCTTGCGGCAATCAGCAAAAAAAACAATCAGAAATGGATAAAACACCTGAAGCATACTCTATGCTAAATGTGCTTGAGAAGCTTCCTCAGCATAAAATGTTCATGTTTGGACATCACGATGATCCGGTTTATGGTATCGGCTGGGATGGAGATGAGAACCGAAGCGATGTGAAAAGTGTTTGCGGGGACTATCCGGCAATGATGTCTTTTGATTTGGGAAGAATGGAGATCTACGGTGATAAAACACTAGATAATGTATCACTCGACCGTATCAGAAAGGAAGTTATTGCTCAGTATGAGCGTGGGGGTATGTCATCTTTCAGCTGGCACGTAGATAATCCTTTGACAGGAAAGGATTCATGGGATGTGAGTGACTCTACTGTGGTAAAGTCGGTTTTGCCGGGAGGAGTTAATCATGATAAGTTTATAGGTTGGCTGGATAAAGTAGCAGATTATCTTAATTCAATTCAGACTTCAGAAGGAGTAAAGGTTCCTGTGCTGTTCCGTCCTTGGCATGAACATACGGGAAGTTGGTTCTGGTGGGGAAAGAATTTGTGCTCAACTGAAGATTATAAAGCGCTTTGGAGAATGACTTATGACCGTTTGCAAGAAAAAGGGGCTACTCAGTTGCTGTATGCATATTCTCCGGGTACGGAACCCAAAGACTCTACCGAATATCTGGAACGCTATCCGGGAGATGATATTGTTGACCTGATAGGAGTAGATGCATATCAGTTTGATAAAGATGCTTATGTGAAGAGCCTGGATAATGCACTTACCATTATGTCACAGGTAAGCAAGGCGCATAAAAAGCTGATGGCCGTAACCGAAACAGGCTATGAAACAATTCCTGATTCGCTTTGGTGGACACAAACATTGATGCCTATAATTGAAAAATATCCAATTAGTTATGTGCTGGTATGGAGAAATGCGCGTGAAAGAGAAAATCACTACTATGCTCCTTATCCGGGACATCCGTCGGCTGCCGATTTTGTGAACTTCTATAATGATCCGCGGACATTGTTTGCCGGAGATATGAAAACAATAAAGTAAATTGATATAAAACTTATTATAATGAATACTACATTTGAAGACAAAGTAAAAAGATTGTTTGCTCAGCATGAAGAGTTGATTACTCGTAAGAATGAGCCTGTTGAAACAACCAACGGAGTATATACTCGTTATAAGTATCCAGTTGTAACGGCTGCTCATACTCCTGTGTTCTGGCGTTACGATTTGGATGAAAAGACAAATCCTTATCTGATGGAACGCATTGGAATGAATGCTGCAATGAATTCCGGAGCTATTAAATGGAACGGAAAATATTTGCTGGTAGTGCGTGTCGAAGGAGCTGACCGCAAGTCGTTCTTTGCTGTTGCTGAAAGCCCGAATGGAGTAGATAATTTCCGTTTCTGGGATTATCCTATTACCATGCCCGACGATGTAATACCGGCTACCAATATTTATGATATGCGTCTGACAGCTCACGAAGATGGTTGGATCTACGGTATTTTCTGTGCTGAACGTCACGATGATAATGCGCCTGCTGGTGATCTGTCTTCTGCAACAGCTACAGCAGCAATTGCTCGTACTAAAGACCTGAAGACATGGGAACGTTTGCCGGATTTGAAATCGAAGAGCCAGCAACGTAATGTTGTTCTTCACCCGGAATTTGTGGATGGAAAATATGCATTCTATACTCGTCCGCAAGATGGATTTATCGATGCCGGAAGTGGCGGTGGTATCGGATGGGCACTGGTTGACGATATAACTCATGCCGAAGTAAAAGAAGAAAAGATTATTGACTGCCGTTATTATCATACAATAAAAGAAGTGAAGAACGGTGAAGGTCCACATCCTATCAAGACTCCGAAGGGATGGTTGCACCTGGCTCATGGAGTACGTGGTTGTGCTGCTGGTTTACGTTATGTACTTTATATGTATATGACTTCACTCGAAGATCCTAGCAAGCTGATTGCTGCTCCTGGAGGCTATTTTATGGCTCCTGAAGGAGAAGAACGTATCGGTGACGTTTCAAACGTGTTGTTTACAAACGGTTGGATTGCCGACGAAGATGGAAAAGTATTTATTTATTATGCTTCTTCAGACACACGTATGCATGTAGCTGTTTCTACTATCGACAAACTGGTAGATTACTGTATGAATAACTCCGCAAGACGGCCTGACAACTAACTGCATCAGTAGAAACGTTGAAAAAACTGTTGATAAGACCTGGAAATTGATAAAATAATAAAAATAGAAGTAAGTACTGCTATGATAAAACTCACGGAAAAAATAGGTTATGGTTTCGGAGATATGGCTTCCTCTATGTTTTGGAAGTTGTTCGGGGCTTATTTGATGATATTCTATACGGATGTATTTGGCTTGCCTGCTGCTATGGTGGGAACAATGTTCTTGGTTACTCGTATATGGGATTCTGTATTCGATCCGATTGTTGGAGTTGTAGCCGACCGTACTTCCAGCCGATGGGGTAAGTTCCGCCCGTACTTGTTATATCTGGCTATTCCGTTTGCTTTGATAGGAGTACTTACTTTTTATACGCCACCTTTCGGCGATATGGGTAAATTGGTTTATGCCTATATAACCTATTCGCTGATGATGATGGTTTATTCGGCCATTAATGTTCCTTACGCATCCTTGTTAGGAGTGATGAGTCCCGATCCGTCAGAACGCAATACACTGTCTACTTATCGTATGATGTTTGCTTATCTGGGCAGTTTTATTGCACTTCTGTTGTTCATGCCTATGGTCAATGCCTTTAGTGGGCATAGCAAGGAAGTTGCTGACCAGCAGTTCGGATGGTTCATGGCTGTGGTTGTAATTGCAATCATGTGTGCAGTCTTGTTCTTTGGTTGTTTTGCATGGACAAAAGAACGGGTGAAGCCTATCAATGATAAAAAGACTTCTCTGAAAGATGATATCAAAGATCTCTTCCATAATAAACCGTGGTGGATATTGTTTGGTGCCGGAGTAGCCACTTTGGTATTTAACTCTATCCGTGACGGAGCGGCGGTATATTATTTCAAGTATTTTATTATAGAAGACGAGTACCGTACTATTTCGCTGATGGGCGTATCGTTTGTGTTGAGTGGATTGTATCTTTCTATCGGTCAGATTGCCAATATTGTAGGAGTTATTCTGGCTGCTCCCATGAGTAATAAGATTGGAAAGAAAAGAACTTTCGCATTGTCTATGCTGGTAGCTTCAGCCTTAAGTGTGGTATTCTTCTGGTTCGATAAGGATGATCTGGTTCTGATTTTTGTATTCCAATGTCTGATAAGCATATGTGCCGGAAGTATTTTCCCTTTGCTTTGGTCTATGTATGCCGACTGTGCCGATTTCTCGGAACTGAAAACAGGTAATCGTGCGACAGGTTTGATATTCAGTGCGTCATCAATGAGTCAGAAGTTTGGCTGGGCCATTGGTACAGCTGTAACCGGATGGCTGTTGTCTTTCTTCGGTTTCCAGGCTAATGCAGTGCAAAGTGAAGAAACTATTAATGGTATTAAGATGTTCTTAAGTCTGCTTCCCGCAATTGCAGCATTTATTTCGGTAGTATTTGTTTGCTTCTATCCATTGGGAGAACAGAAAATGAAGGGTATAATGGAACAGTTAAACTTAAAACGACAATCAAAAAATGTATAACGAAATAGTATCACAGCTCTGTTCTGAGGTAAAGGCTGAGCTGGAAAACAATATTCTTCCTTTTTGGATGACAAAAATGACCGACCATGAGCATGGTGGATTCTATGGCCGTATCACAGGCAATGACGTGTTGGAGGCATCAGCTTCGAAAGGAGCAATTCTCAATGCACGTATTTTGTGGACTTTCTCTGCTGCTTATCGCTTATTGAGAAAAAAAGAATATCTTGAAACTGCTACACGTGCAAAGCGTTATCTGATTGATTTCTTCTATGACAGTGATTTTGGAGGTATTTATTGGGAACTTGATTATAAAGGAAATCCTGTTGATACAAAAAAACAGATTTATGCCATAGGCTTTGCTATTTACGGCTTGAGTGAATATACGCGTGCTACAGGTGATGCTGAGGCTTTGGATTATGCCAAACGTTTGTTTGAAGTTATCGAGAAGTATAGCTTTGATACAGAAAAGAATGGTTATCTGGAAGCTCTTACTCGCGACTGGTGTCCGATAGAAGATATGCGTTTGAGTGATAAAGATGAAAACGAGAAGAAAACCATGAATACGCATTTGCATATTCTGGAACCTTATACCAATCTGTATCGCGTGTGGAAGGATGAACGTCTGGGAAAACAAATCTATAATCTGGTAAACTTGTTTTTGGATAAAATATTGGATGCCGAAACTTATCATCTGAATTTATTTTTTGAAGATGACTGGACTAACAAATATCAGATTGTATCATACGGACATGATATTGAGGCGTCATGGCTGATTCATGAAGCTGCTTTGGTATTAGGTGATAAAGGTCTGTTGCAGAAGGTGGAACCTGCCATTATAAAAATAGCTGAGGCTGCTGATGAAGGACTAAATCCAGATGGCAGCATGATTTATGAAAACTTTGTGAGCAAAGGAAAAATAGATCGTGAGTTGCATTGGTGGGTACAAGCTGAGAATGTTGTCGGTCATCTTAATCTTTATCAGCATTTTGGTGATAAGTCGGCCTTGGAAAAGGCATTGAAGTGCTGGACATTTATCAAGTCAAAATTAGTAGATACGGAGCAGGGTGAATGGCATTGGAGCTTGTATCCTGACGGAACAGTTAATACCAAGGATGATAAAGCTGGATTCTGGAAATGTCCTTATCATAATGGTCGTATGTGTATGGAAATATTGGAACGTTTTTCTTGAGAAACGATAGAGAACAGCTTTCATCATTATTAGACGAATAATAGTAATGATGAAGGCTGTTTTTTGTTGCTTAACCCCGGATTACTAATAATATTATGAAAAAACTATTATCTGTTTTACTGCTTATACAGTTTATGGCTTGTTTGTCTGTCAGTGCACAACAAATAAGAGAGTCGATATTGCTGAATAATGGATGGAAATTTGCGTATGGACATGCTGGTGACATGAAAAAAGATTTTACTCATGGAACTGAATATTTTACTTATTTCGCAAAGGCCAAGTCTTTTAATCAGAACCAAGGTCCAAGTTCCGAGCAGTTTAATGACTCTTTGTGGCAAACAGTCAGTTTACCGCACGATTGGGCAGTTGATCTTCCTTATTCAGAAGAAGCAAGTCATAGTCATGGATATAAAACCATCGGATGGAAGTATCCTGAAACAAGTGTTGGATGGTATCGGCGTAAGTTTTATATTGCAGCAGAGGATTCAGGCAAACACATTGCTGTCAGATTTGATGGAATCTTTCGTAATGCACAAGTATTCTGTAACGGTTTTTATTTAGGACATGAACCGAGCGGATATGCTACTCAGGTTTATGATTTGACGGAATATTTGAATTACGGCGCAGAGAATCTGCTTACAGTCCGTGTAGATGCCAGTACGGAAGAAGGCTGGTATTACGAAGGAGCAGGAATTTATCGCGATGTGTGGTTGGAAAAGATGTCATTAGTTCATGTTGCTCCTTTTGGCACGTTCGTTACTTCTCGCATAACCGATTCTTATAAGGCTGCCGATGTGAATATAGAAGTTCGTTTATCGAATAAGGGATTGGAACCGGCGAATTGTACAGTGCTCAATCGTGTCCTTGATGCTACAGGACGCGAAGTAGTCAGTACGCAGAAATCAGATATTACTTTAGCTCCTAAACAGGAAGAGGTGAAGCTATTGCAGTCGGTAAAGATGAATGATATTCATTTGTGGAATCTGGAACAGCCTTATTTATATACCTTATATACAGATGTATATGTCGGCGAGAAGTTGGTTGATACATATTCTACCAATTTTGGAATCCGGAAAATCGAGTTTGACCCACAGAAAGGATTTATGCTAAATGGCTGTCCGGTTAAATTGAAAGGAACTAACTTACATCAGGATCATGCCGGAGTAGGAACTGGAATCCCCGACCGGTTGTGGGAGTATCGCATAAAGAAGATGAAAACGATAGGAAGTAATGCCATACGCACGTCGCACAATCCGATGTCGCCTGTCTTTCTGGATTTATGCGACCGCCTGGGAATGCTTGTTATTGAAGAAAATCGTCTGATGGGTATCAATCGTGAGCATATCGGTTTTTTGGAACATATGATCAAGCGTGACCGGAATCATCCATGTATTATTTTGTGGAGTATCGGAAATGAAGAGTGGGCACTCGAAGGTAATGAACGTGGATTGCGTATTACTAAATCGATGAGTGAATATGTACATCAGCTGGACTCAACTCGCTTGTCGACACAAGGAACGGCCGGTGGACGGGTTTCTCTCTTCGGAGTCGATGTGAAAGGATATAATTATCTCCGCCAGAACCCGATAGATGAATTCCATCAGAAACATCCCGAGTGGTATTCGCCGGTTGGTTCGGAGGAAACATCAGGATGTGGTACACGTAACGTTTATTATACCGATTCATTACGTGGTTGGATGGCTCCCATCAATCGTACAGCTCAAGATGATAATCATATTATTAATCCGATGGCAAGAGGTTGGCAGTTCTATCATGACCGTCCTTGGCTGGCCGGACTTTTCTATTGGACAGGACTTGATTATAGAGGTGAACCGAATCCGATGCTTTATCCGGCTACAGGTTCACAGTTTGGCATATTTGATTATTGCGGATTCCCTAAAGATGAAGCCTTTTATCTGAAATCTTGGTGGACTGACGAACCGGTTCTGCATTTGTCACCGCATTGGAATTTGTCTGGCCATGAAGGAGATAGTATCAATGTATGGGCATATAGCAATTGTGACGAGGTTGAACTGTTTGTCAACGGAAAAAGTTTAGGACGGAAGTCTATGCCGATTAATGGATATATCGAATGGAAAACAATCTATCGTCCGGGTAGTTTACTGGCCAAAGGCTATAAGGCTGGCAAGAAAGTTATGGTAGAGAAAATAGAAACTACAGGTGAGGCTGCCCGTATCTCAATAGAACCATATAATACAACTTTGAAGGCGGACGGTCAGGATATTGCAATTGTAGATCTGACATTGAAAGATGAAAAAAATCGTGAAGTACCCGATGCCATGAATGAAATGATTGTTACCTTGACTGGTCCTGCAACGATATTGGGATACGGGAACGGTGATCCGGGATTCAAGGAAATAGAACGTCCTGTAAATGGTGAAACATCTTTCCGCATCAAAGCTTTTTCTGGAAAGGCACAGGTAATAATCCGTTCGCAGGAAGGAAAGAAAGGAAATGTCCAATTGGAAGTTTCTGGAACGGGATTGAAAAAAGCAACTCAACAATTTATAATAGATTAATATCATGAATAATATTCGAAATTTGGCGATGGCTTCTATGGTATGTGCCGGAAGCCTTGCAGGAATGGCTCAGCCGGCTCCTGCGATTTCTGCTGATCCGGTAATCGAGGCACATATTCAGGAATGGCTGAAAAAAATGACACTCGAAGAGAAAATCGGTCAGATGTGTGAGATAACAGTCGATGTAGTTACTGATTTTCCAGGAAGCAAAGATGGGTTTAAGTTGAGCGAGGCTATGCTCGATACGGTGATAGGTAAGTATAAAGTTGGTTCTATCCTGAATGTTCCTTTAAGCGTAGCCCAGAAAAAAGAAGTGTGGGCGGCTGCCATTAAGCAAATTCAGGAGAAGTCGATGAAAGAAATAGGCATTCCATGTATTTATGGAGTGGACCAGATTCATGGAACCACCTATACACTCGATGGAACATTATTCCCTCAAGGTGTCAACATGGGAGCTACTTTCAATCGCGGTCTGGTTCGTCGTGGAGCTGAAATATCTGCTTACGAAACAAAGGCTGGTTGTATTCCCTGGACCTATGCTCCGGTTGTCGATTTGGGACGTGACCCGCGCTGGCCGCGTATGTGGGAGAACTACGGAGAAGACTGTTATGTGAATGCAGAAATGGGTGTTGAGGCTGTCAAAGGTTTTCAGGGAGATGATCCGAATCATATCGGCGAATATAATGTGGCAGCCTGCATGAAACATTACATGGGGTATGGTGTTCCAGTTTCGGGTAAGGACCGTACACCTTCTTCTATTTCACGAAGCGATATGCGTGAAAAACATTTTGCTCCGTTTTTGGCAGCAGTGAGAGCCGGTGCGCTGTCGGTTATGGTAAACTCAGGTGTAGACAATGGTATGCCTTTCCATGCTAATCGTGAACTGCTTACCGAATGGCTGAAGGAAGACTTGAACTGGGACGGTATGATTGTGACCGACTGGGCAGATATCAACAATCTGTGTACACGCGACCACATTGCAGCAACCAAGAAAGAAGCTGTCAAGATTGCCATCAATGCCGGAATCGACATGTCGATGGTTCCCTACGAAGTAAGCTTCTGCGACTACCTGAAAGAACTGGTACAGGAAGGTGAAGTCCCCATGAGCCGCATTGATGATGCCGTAGCCCGCGTATTACGTCTGAAATACCGTCTGGGACTGTTCGAAAATCCATATTGGGATATTAAGAAATACGATAAGTTTGGTTCGAAGGAATTTGCAGCCGAAGCTTTGCAGGCCGCCGAAGAATCGGAAGTGCTGTTGAAGAATGAAGGTAATATCCTGCCGCTTGCCAAAGGAACAAAAATCCTGCTTGCCGGTCCGAATGCCAACTCCATGCGCTGCCTGAACGGAGGATGGTCGTATAGCTGGCAGGGACATCGTGCCGACGAATTTGCAGGAGCATATAATACGATTTACGAAGCATTGTGCAACAAATACGGTAAAGAGAACATCATTTACGAACCGGGTGTGACTTACGCTCCTTACAAAAACGATAACTGGTGGGAAGAAAACCAGCCGGAAATCGAAAAATCAGTTGCCGCAGCCAGTCGTGCCGATGTGATTATTGCCTGTATCGGAGAAAACTCTTACTGCGAAACTCCGGGTAATTTGAGCAATCTGACCATGTCGGAAAACCAACGCAATCTGGTAAAAGCCCTTGCTGCAACCGGAAAGCCAGTCATTCTGATCTTGAATCAAGGTCGTCCGCGTATCATCAACGACATTGTTCCACTGGCAAAAGCCGTAATCAACGTGATGCTTCCGGGCAATTATGGTGGCGATGCCCTTGCTAACCTGCTAGCCGGTGATGCCAACTTCAGCGGAAAGATGCCTTTCACCTATCCTAAATATATCAACGCATTGGCAAACTACGACTATAAGCCTTGCGAAAACATGGGACAGATGGGCGGAAATTACAACTACGACTCGGTAATGGATGTACAGTGGAATTTTGGTGATGGTTTGAGTTACACAACTTACAGTTACTCAAATCTGAAAGTCGACAAAACTTCATTTACGGCTGATGATGTCCTGACAGTCAGCGTCGATGTTACCAATACAGGAAAGGTAGCCGGAAAAGAAAGCGTACTGCTTTATTCAAAAGATTTGGTTGCAAGCAGTACTCCTGATAACATCCGTCTGCGTAACTTCGAAAAAGTGGCACTCAACCCGGGTGAAACCAAAACCGTAACCATGCAACTGAAAGGCAGTGATCTGGCATTTGTTGGTTACGACGGTAAATGGCGTCTGGAAAAAGGAGACTTTACAATAAAGTGTGGCGGACAGACATTAGATATTAATTGCACAGAAACAAAAGTATGGGATACTCCTAATCGCTGAGTATAATAAGTGTTTATAGAAAATCCCCGGCTGTTGTGGATAAATGATTCCCGAAGCCGGGGATTTTTTATGCCTTTAAGTCTGCATTGCCGAAGATTAAAGTTGCTTGTAGTATTATGCTGAAATACAGTGTTTTGAATAATATGCTGCGACGTATGAAAAAATATGCTGAAGTTTTTGGGAAAATATCAGCATGTTTTAGAGAAAATTTGTACGAAAAATAAAAAACATCGAGATGTTTTTAGGGAGATTTCTTGTATCTTATTCCTTAATTGCCCCATATATGTAAAAAACTTGCAATCTTTCTCCTTATTGTGTTTAAGAAAAAGCTATCTTTGTCATCAGAACTTTTTTCCGGAAGACTTATGAATTATGATCTGATAACTATACTTGGCCCTACCGCTTCGGGCAAAACTCCTTTAGCTGCCGCTTTGGCTGTACAACTGCATGCTGAAATCATCAGCGGTGACAGTCGTCAGGTATATCGGCGTATGGACCTGGGTACAGGGAAAGATCTGGCAGATTATGTTGTAGACGGCTATCGTGTGCCTTATCATCTGATAGACATTGCAGAACCGGGATATAAATATAATGTATTCGAGTTTCAACGCGATTTTCTGAAAGCTTACGATGATATTCGTTCGCGTAATATCCTTCCGATATTATGTGGGGGAACAGGTATGTATCTGGAATCGGTCCTGAAAGGTTACAAGCTTTTGCCTGTACCCGAAAATCCGGAATTGAGGGCCAGACTGGCCGATAAATCACTCGAAGAACTTACTGCCATCTTGTCTTCTTATAAGAAACTGCATAATTCAACCGATGTAGATACAGCCAAACGGGCTATCCGTGCTATCGAAATAGAAGAATATTATTTGCATCAGCCGGTAGAGGCGCGTAAGTTTCCTGAAATTCACAGCCTGATAATCGGTGTGGATATAGACCGTGAGTTGAGAAGAGAAAAAATCTCCAGAAGGTTGAAGCAGCGTCTGGATGAAGGTATGGTTGACGAGGTGCGTGCTTTGATAGACGGGGGAATTTGTCCGGACGATCTGATATATTATGGGTTGGAATATAAATACCTTACGCTGTACGTTACCGGACAACTGACGTTTGATGAAATGTATCATCAACTGGAAATAGCCATTCATCAGTTTGCCAAACGGCAAATGACATGGTTCAGAGGCATGGAACGGCGTGGCTTTACCATACATTGGATAGATGCAACCCGCCCGATGGAGGAAAAAGTAAATGAAATAATCGGATTACTCAATAAAGAATAAGAAAATGGCAGTGGAATCTACTCGTTGGGGAGTGATATATAACCCAAAAGCTGGAAGTCGGAAAGCGCAGAAGCGCTGGAAGGAGATTCGCGGTTATATGGAAAGTCGCGGAGTCTTGTTCGATTACGTGCAGTCGGATGGATTCGGTTCGGTTGAGAGATTGTCCCGTGCATTGGCAAACAATGGCTATCGCACGATTGTCATCGTGGGTGGTGACGGAGCCATAAACGATGCTGTAAACGGCATTATGCTTTCGGATGTTCCCGATAAGCACGATATCGCGTTTGGAATTATTCCGAATGGTATCGGAAACGATTTTGCAAAATATTGGGGGCTTGATTCTGATGATTATAAAGGAGCGGTAGATGTACTGATAAACCGCCGTCTTAGAAAGGTTGATGTGGGAGTGTTCAGTTATTTTGATGGAGAAAAGCATCAGATACGGCATTTCCTGAATGCTGTTTATATCGGGTTGGGGGCACGTATTGTACTTATTACTAACGAAACACGTCGTTTTTGGGGAATACCTCTCTTTTCGTATCTTGCTTCACTGTTCCTTGTTGCTTTCGAACGTAAGTTGTATCGTATGCACCTGAAAGTAAACGATGAACATATACGGGGACGTTTGATGGCAGTAGCTATCGGAAGTGGACGTGGTTACGGACTGACACCTAGCGCTGTACCATATAACGGCTGGCTTGATGTATCACTGGTTTATCGTCCGGAACTTCGTCAGCTGATTTCTGGTCTGTGGATGATGCAGCAGGGGCGTTTGCTTAATCATAAGATCGTAAAACCGTACCGAACCCGTAAAGTAAAGATATTGCGTGCCCAGAATGCTGAAATCAGCCTTGACGGACGTATCTGGTTCGACCGTCATTTCCCGATTGAGATAACCATTGCTCCCGAAGCACTGACATTAATAATACCAAACTGATTTAAAGATTTATGATACATACTATTTCTGATTTAAAGAAAAGCGATAATTTCTTTTTGCTGGCAGGACCTTGTGTGATAGAAGGAGAAGACATGGCTTTGCGTATTGCAGAACGTGTGGTAAAGATAACCGATAAGCTGGGTATACCTTATATATTTAAGGGATCGTACCGTAAAGCTAACCGCTCACGCTTGGATTCGTTTATGGGAATCGGCGATGAAAAGGCTTTGAAGATTCTTGCCAAGGTGCGTGATACATTCGATGTCCCGGTGGTAACAGATATACATGCAGCAGATGAAGCAGCTATGGCTGCCGAATATGTTGATGTGTTGCAGATTCCGGCCTTCTTGTGCCGTCAGACTGATTTGCTTGTTGCTGCCGCAAAAACCGGAAAGATTGTAAATATCAAGAAAGGACAGTTCCTTTCTCCCGGGGCCATGCGATTTGCAGCCGATAAAGTGGTAGAGGCGGGAAACAATGAGGTGATGCTGACTGAACGCGGAACAACTTTCGGTTATCAGGATTTGGTGGTCGATTATCGCGGAATACCGGAAATGCAAACATTCGGACATCCTGTAATATTGGATGTCACTCATTCATTGCAGCAGCCAAACCAGACTTCCGGAGTAACAGGAGGAATGCCTCAGTTGATAGAAACAGTCGCAAAAGCGGGTGTCGCTGTAGGAGTAGATGGCTTGTTTATGGAAACACACGAAGATCCTTCGGTTGCGAAAAGTGATGGAGCAAATATGTTGAAGCTCGATTTGCTGGAAGATTTATTGGTGAAATTGGTACGTATTCGTCAGGCTTGCCGATAATGTAAAATTTATATCGGAATGTATGTTGCATGTTTTCCGATAAAAAACTTATCTTTGCACAACCAAAAAATTGAGTTCAAAAAGTAAAAAAGATATGCTTACTATTAAACAAATTACAGAAGATACCGATAAGGTAATTCGCGGATTGGAAAAGAAACACTTTGCCAATGCAAAAGAAACCATTGCGCAAGTGATTGAATTGAATGACAAAAGACGTAATGCGCAAAATCAATTAGATAGAAATCTTGCTGAAGTAAATTCAATATCGAAGAATATCGGTTTACTGATGAAAGAAGGCAAGAAAGAAGAAGCTGAAACAGCTAAAGCTCGTGTAGCAGAAATAAAGGAAGTGAGCAAGAGTTTGCAGGCTGAGATGGATCAGGCTGCTGAAGATATGCAGAACCTGTTGTATACTATTCCTAATGTTCCTTACGATGAAGTGCCTGAAGGCGTTGGTGCTGAAGACAATGAAGTTGTGAAGATGGGAGGAATGGAAACCGAACTTCCTAAAGATGCACTGCCTCACTGGGAACTGGCAAAGAAATATGATTTAATAGATTTTGACCTGGGTGTAAAGATTACAGGTGCTGGATTCCCGGTTTATAAAGGACAGGGAGCTCGTTTGCAGCGTGCTTTGATTAACTTCTTCCTTGATGAAGCGCGTGCTGCCGGATATGAAGAAATCATGCCGCCTACAGTAGTAAATGCTGCTTCTGGTTATGGCACCGGACAGTTGCCTGATAAGGAAGGCCAGATGTATCACTGCAATCTGGATGATTTGTATCTGATTCCTACAGCAGAGGTTCCTGTAACAAATATTTATCGCGACGTGATTTTGGATGAGAAACAGTTGCCTATTAAGAACTGTGCTTATACCCAGTGTTTCCGTCGTGAAGCCGGTTCTTATGGAAAAGATGTACGTGGCTTGAACCGTTTGCATGAATTCTCTAAAGTGGAACTGGTACGCATTGACAAACCGGAACACTCTAAACAATCTCATCAGGAAATGTTGGATCATGTAGAAGGTTTGTTGCAGAAGCTGGAATTACCTTATCGTATCCTTCGTCTGTGTGGAGGTGATATGAGCTTTACAGCTGCTTTGTGCTTCGACTTTGAAGTTTATTCTGAAGCTCAGAAGCGTTGGTTGGAAGTCAGCTCAGTTTCTAACTTCGATACTTATCAGGCAAATCGTTTGAAATGTCGTTACCGCACTGCAGATAAGAAGACTGAACTTTGTCATACATTAAACGGATCTGCTTTGGCTTTGCCGCGTATAGTTGCTGCTTTGTTGGAAAATAATCAGACTCCTGAAGGTATTCGCATACCGAAGGCTTTGGTTCCATATTGTGGCTTTGACATGATAAAATAATTTTAAAAAGAATATAATAATGAAGAGGGGCTATCGGGATTTTACCGGATAGCCCCTCTCTTTTAGACTTTCATCAGATGTGCTAGAAACAACTTTGACTCCAATTAGTTGCAAATGGAATTTTTTTTGCACAAAAGAGAAAAAATAACCGTTTATTTTTTTTCTTTATTTCATTTAATTACTATTTTTGAGGAGGCAATAAAATAACATTTTTTATAGAATTATTAATTATAACCTTAATATAACAGCTATGAGTTATTTACGATTCGACAAAACGCTAATGACGAATTTGGAAGAATCTCTTACGCGTGAGATTTTACGTACAAATCGTTCTGGTGCGTACCACTGTTCTACTATTGTAGATTGTAATACTCGCAAATATCATGGTTTGTTGGTCATTCCAGTACCAGAACTGGATGATGAAAACCATGTTTTGCTTTCTTCATTGGATGAAACAGTCGTACAGCACGGAGCTGAATTTAATTTAGGGCTCCATAAATATCATGGGGATAATTTTAGTCCTCGTGGACATAAGTATATCCGTGAATTTGAGTGTGAAAAGGTTCCTACTACAATATATAGAGTAGGGGGTGTAGTCCTGAAAAAGGAAAAATTATTCGTACACCATGAAAACAGAATATTAATTCGTTATACCTTGCTGGAAGCTCATTCAAAAACGACTCTTCGTCTGCGTCCATATTTGGCTTTCCGTAGTGTTCGCCAGTATACGCATGAGAATGCGCAGGCAAGTCGCCATTACGATGAAGTTAAAAATGGTTTGAAAACTTGCATGTATCCGGGATATCCCGATTTATACATGCAGATGAGTAAAAATAATGATTTTCATTTCCAACCCGACTGGTACAGAGGTATAGAATATACAAAAGAGCAGGAACGCGGGTATGATTTTAACGAAGACTTGTATGTTCCTGGATATTTTGAAATGGAGATCACCAAGGATGAGCCGATTGTGTTCTCTGGAGGTATCTCTGAAATTGAACCGGAAAGACTGAACGAACTGTTTGCACAGGAAGCAGACAGACGTACTCCTCGTGATAGCTTTAAAAACTGTTTGGTAAACGCTGCCCATCAGTTCTTGAACAAGCAAGGTGATGAATATTATATTTTGGCAGGTTACCCATGGTTTAAATGTCGTGCACGTGATATGTTTATCTCCTTGCCGGGATTGACTCTTGCCATTAATGAACTTGATAAGTTCGATATGGTAATGAATACTGCGGTAAAAGCTATCTATGCTTTCATGAAAGGAGAGGATACTTCTTTGAAAGTGTACGAAATGGAACATCCTGATGTGCTTTTGTGGGCTATATGGACTGTTCAGCAGTTTGGTAAAGCTGTTTCTAGAAAGGATGCTTATCAGAAGTATGGAAACCTGTTGAAGGATATAATGACATATCTTGTTGATGGTAAACATCCTAATTTGGCACTTCATGACAACGGCTTGGTTTACTCTAATGGTAAAGATAAAGCGGTAACATGGATGAATGCAACTGTCAACGGTCGTCCTGTAACTCCTCGTTCGGGCTATATTGTTGAGTTTAATACATTGTGGTACAATGCACTGATGTATGTATCAGAGTTGTTGGCCGAAAATGAAGGTGTATCAGAGCTTTCTTCTCGACTGGCAGGTATAGCCGAAAAGACAGCCAAGTCATTTGTCGATACATTCTTGAACGAATATGGTTATTTGCTTGATTATGTAGATGGCGATATGCTCGACTGGAGTGTTCGTCCTAATATGATTTTTGCAGCCTCATTCGATTATTCTCCTCTGGATGCCAAACAGAAGAAGGGTATCGTAGATATTGCAACTAGAGAATTGCTTACTCCGAAGGGATTACGTTCGTTAAGCCCTAAGAGCGGAGGATATAATCCTAACTATGTAGGTCCTCAGTTGCAGCGTGATTATGCATATCATCAGGGTACAGCATGGCCTTGGCTGGAAGGCTTCTATCTGGAAGCTTACTTGCGCTTGTATAAGCGTAGTGCTATTTCATTCGTTGAACGTCAGATGATTGGCTATGAAGACGAAATGAGTTTGCACTGTCTGGGTGCTATTCCTGAATTGTTTGACGGTAATCCACCGTTTAAAGGTAGAGGAGCCGTTTCGTTTGCAATGAACGTTGCACAAATTTTGAGAACTTTAAATCTATTGGAAAAATATGATAATCAATAAAAAGGAGGAAAGCATATGAAGGTTTTAATGTTTGGTTGGGAATTTCCTCCTCATATCTTAGGAGGTTTAGGTACTGCCAGTTACGGTTTGACTAAAGGTATGTCGCAACAGCCGGATATGGATATTACTTTCTGTATTCCGAAACCGTGGGGAGATGAAGACCAAAGTTTCCTGAAAATTATTGGAATGAACAGTGTTCCTATTGTATGGCGCGATGTACAGTGGGATTATGTAAATAGTCGTGTAGGGCATTATATGGATCCGCAGCTTTATTATGACTTGCGTGAACATATTTATGCTGACTTCAATTATATGCATACAAACGATTTGGGTTGTATGGAATTCTCAGGACGTTATCCTGATAATTTGCATGAGGAAATTAATAACTATTCTATTGTTGCCGGTGTGGTAGCACGTCAACAGCAATTTGATATCATCCATTCACACGACTGGTTGACTTATCCGGCCGGAATTCATGCAAAACAGATTTCGGGAAAACCGTTGGTTATTCATGTGCATGCAACTGATTTCGACCGTAGCCGTGGTAATGTGAACCCAACCGTATATTCAATCGAAAAGAACGGTATGGACCATGCAGATTGTATTATGTGCGTAAGTGAACTTACCCGTCAGACGGTTATTCATAAATATTATCAGGATCCGCGTAAGGTATTTACTATGCATAATGCTGTATCTCCGTTGCCAAAAGAAATACAGGAGATTGTACCGCGTAAGAATCCGAAAGAAAAGATCGTAACATTCTTGGGACGTATCACTATGCAGAAAGGACCTGAATATTTCGTTGAGGCTGCTGCTATGGTACTGAAACGTACTCGTAATATTCGTTTCGTGATGGCAGGAAGCGGTGATATGATGAATGCAATGATTCGTCTGGCTGCTGAACGTGGTATCGCAGATCGTTTCCATTTCCCGGGATTTATGAAAGGAAAACAGGTATATGAGGTATTGAAAGCTAGTGATGTGTATATCATGCCTTCTGTATCAGAACCTTTTGGTATTTCTCCGCTTGAGGCAATGCAGTGTAGTGTTCCGACTATCATCTCTAAACAGTCGGGATGTGCCGAAATCCTCGATAAGTGTATAAAAACCGATTATTGGGATATTCACGCAATGGCAGATGCTATTCATTCTATTTGTACCAACCAGTCGCTTTATGAATATCTGCGCGATGAAGGTAAGAAAGAAGTGGATGGTATCGTATGGGAAAAAGTTGGTTTGAAAGTACGCGCATTGTACGATCAGGTTTTAAAAAATTATGGTAAATAATAAATGCTAAGTTAGTTATGAAAACAATCTGTCTTTACTTTGAAATACACCAGATTATACATTTGAAACGTTATCGTTTCTTCGAAATAGGAACAGACCACTATTATTATGATGATTATGCCAATGAACAAGGCATTAACGAAGTGGCTGAACGCTCTTATATTCCAGCTCTGAAAACTCTTATTGAAATGGCAAAGGAAAATGAAGGCATGTTTAAGGTTGCTCTTTCTATTTCCGGAGTTGCATTGGAACAGTTGGAAATACATGCACCGGCTGTAATTGAGCTGTTACACGAACTGAATGCTACAGGATGTTGTGAGTTTATCTGTGAACCTTATTCACATGGACTTTCATCATTGGCAAATGAAGATTGCTTCCGCGAGGAGGTAGAACAAATGCGTCGTAAGGTAAAAGACTATTTCGGTCAGGAACCAAAGGTATTCCGTAACTCTAGCTTGATTTACGATAATGAAATAGGTGGCATTGTTGCAAGCATGGGCTTCAAGGGTATGTTGGTAGAAGGTGCAAAACACGTATTGGGTTGGAAGAGTGCTCACTATTTGTACCACTGCGCAGAAAATCCGAATCTGAAGCTTTTGATGCGTGACTTTAAGTTGTCAGACGATATCAGCCTTCGTTTCTCTAACAGCGAATGGAGTGAATATCCGTTGTTTGCTGATAAATATATTGACTGGATTGCTTCTCTTCCAGAAAATGAACAGGTTATCAATATCTTCATGGAATTGTCAGCACTGGGTATAGCACAGCCATTGTCTTCTAATATATTGGAATTCCTGAAGGCTTTGCCGGTATGTGCAAAACAAAGAGGTATCACTTTCTCTACACCGACTGAAATCGTTACTAAGCTGAAATCAGTGGATATGGTAGATGTACCTTATCCGATGTCATGGGCAGACGAAGAAAGAGATATCAGTCCGTGGTTGGGTAATGTAATGCAGCGTGAAGCTTTCAACAAGCTTTATAGTGTAGCCGAACGTGTTCATTTGTGTGATGACCGTCGCATCAAGCAAGACTGGTATTATTTGCAGGCTAGTAACAACTTCCGTTTCATGACTACTAAGGATACAGGTGTAGGATTGAACAGAGGTATTTACGATTCTCCTTATGATGCCTTTACTAACTATATGAATATCTTGGGTGATTTCTTGGGACGAGTTAATGCTCTTTATCCTGTAGATATGGATAATGAAGAATTAAGTTCACTGTTGACAACAATTAAGAATCAGGGAGAAGAACTGGTACAGTTGACAAGTGAAGTAAATAAACTTCAGGCAGCATTGAAGAAAGCGGAAGGTGCCAAGAAAACAACTACCAAGAAACAGCTGAAGGTACTGAAAAGAAATCGACAGCTAAGAAAACAACAAAGAAAGAGGCTTAATTGATTTTCTCTGAGATCTTTGATCGTTGGAGTTTCAACGGATATAAAGATACTCAGAAAATTCAGATTGATTATAGCTGATAAAAAAATTGCCCTATCATTCTCTTGTATGGAGTTTGATAGGGCTTTTTGTATTAAGATCCTATGATTGGTAGTGTTGTGAGCGTGTTTGGTTAGTTTGTTGATGAGTGTAGTCAATCAGTCCCTGATATGTAAAAGAATTTATATGTGCTTTATGGCGTATCCTAATATAAACACTTGTGAACTGAAAGAAGTATTCAGCAGCAATCTCTGTCTTTACATAAAGAGTCGGGAGTTTCACATTCGATAGTCGTGTGCTGAATACCCTTTTTTCGTAATTCATTTTTCAGATTCCATTTTATCTCTTCCATTTGTAATAGATTACTGATGACGATGTGTACAGTTGCTGCATTTTCAGTAGTGCTGACTGCCCATATATGTAAGTGATGCCATCCTTCTATGCCCGGAGCCTGTGTTAGGATTTGTTCGATTGTCTTAATGTCAATGTTTTCCGGAACAGCATCCAATGAAAGAAAGAGACTTTCCTTCAGTAACCTCCATGTAGAGAGTAAGATAATGGCGGCAATTACCAGGCTGATTATAGTATCGATGATTGTAAAACCTGTATAAATAATAATGATACCCGATATGACAACACCCACAGAAACGAGTGTGTCCATAACCATATGCAGGAATGCACCACGCACGTTCAAATCGTGTTTCTGATTTTTCATTAAAAGCCATGCCGTTATTCCGTTCACAAGAATACCTATACCGGCTGTCCATGATATTGCTTCACCTGATGTCGCTTCCGGATGTTTCAGTTTGTAAAAGCTTTCAATAACGATGGCTCCTACCGCTATCAGTAGGATAATTGCATTGACCAGTGAAACTAACACCGTACTTTTTTTCGTATCCGTAAGTGAAATGCCGGTTGCTGTGATATTGTGACATACGGAATGCGAATAAAGAAAGCAGCAAACTGAATACATCGCTGAGATTATGTCCGGCATCGGATAAAAGTCCTAATGAGTTATAGATAAAACCTACTCCTGCTTCAATAAAAACAAAAGCAAGATTGATTACTATGCATGCAATAAATATTGAATTAAGTGAGGATATTGCATGGTGATGTTCATGATGATGTTTGTGATGATGTGTCATTTGATTAGTTTTTTATCAGGAAACAAAAATACATACGTTATATCATAAATTCAATATATGCGTAGTCTGATTTCATCTGTGCTAACTTTATTTGCAACCGAGTTGCATTGAAAAACAGTGTTTTATATTAAATAATGTAAAAAAGAAAGGCAAAGATATCTGTTATTGAGTTATTTGTATTTACTTTGAGTGGTTTAAAATAAAAAATACAGGAGATTATGAACGAATTAATTGCAAAGATTAAGGAATTGAATGCAGCTTTGGTTGCTGATGCAGAATTGCAGGTTGCTAAAGGAAATAAGGCAGCTGGAACTCGTGCTCGCAAGGCTTCATTGGAACTGGAAAAAGTATTGAAAGAATTTAGAAAAGTTTCTCTGGAAGAGTCAAAGAAATAATCTTTTTTCACTTTGTCCATAAGAGGCTATATCATTTCGTACAGACGATGTGATATGGCCTCTTTTATTTTTTTATCATCTTCTCTGCTGTTTCTTCGCAATGAACTTTGTACTTTTGTAGTAAATCGTATGTTTCCTTATGAGAGTAGTAATGTGTATATTGATAATAAGCTTCACGGTCATCTTTGGAATGTCGTGTGAAAGGCACATGGAGCAGCAAGTTTCTTATACAGAAGCCGATTCTCTGAATCATCTTGCTTATGATATGCGCTATAAAGACTTGTCTGTTGCTATGAAAGCAGCCAAGCGCGCATGTCAGTTGGCTGAAGGAAATTCCGATTTGCGTGCAGAGGCTTTAAATAACATGGGCTTTTGTGCTTTTATGCGCATGGATTTTGAAAAGGCTTCTTCTTTGTATCTACAGGCTTTGAAAGAAGGAGGTAATGAAATAGAACATTTGATTTCGGATGTAGGAATGATGAAGATATGTCAGCGTACATCAATGAATAAAGAGTTTTACGATTACCGGAATAGCGCTTTACAACGTTTGAAGCGTATTCGTGAAGATGAGGCCCTTATTTCTGATACTCACGAGAAACAAAGACTAAATTATGCTGTTTCCGAGTTTCATATTGTATCGGGTATTTATTTCTATTATCTGGAACAGCACGATGAATCATTGCGTTCCATTAATTCTATTACACCCGATGTGTTGCAGGGAGATACAGCACAGTGGTTGTACTATGAATATATGAGAGGTTCTGGAGGAATGTATGAGGCTCCCACTCGCGAGGAAATTACTATTGGAGAGTTTGGCTGCCTGACGACTTGTTTGCTTCAGAGTCGTAAGGGAGGATATATTTATTTTGAGGCTAATGCCATGCAGGCTATGGCAGAATTGCTGAATTTTCGCAGTAATCGGAAAATATTGGAAGAAAAGCATTCGGGGCTTCTCCGTTTGGTCAATAAAGAAGACTTACCAGTTGACAGCTTGCCGCTGTATTATGCACGTCAGGCGCTGGATTTGTTTAAGAAATATGGTGACGGTTATCAGATTTCGGGAACTTATCGGACGATTGCTACGTATTATAATTACTCGGGACAGCCGGAAAAGGCTTTGGAGAACCTGAAAGCTGCATTGCAATATGTTAACTGGCATCATGAAAAATATTATCACTGTACAGATACAACCGATCGCTTGCAGGCCTATGCTCCTGATGAAGTACGGTCTACTGAACTGAAATGGATTGCGGATGAAGGCATCAAAACTGTACCGGAATGGATACTGCGCTTGCGTGAGCAATTGAGTAGGACGTATGCAGCAATGGGGTGTAAGCTGGAATCCGATTACAATCGGAATGTTTATTTGGACTTACTGGACTATACCCGGCAGGACAAAGCTTTGGAGAGTCGTTATGCAGCTTTGGAGAAAGAATCAAGACAGATTAATGCGTTATTATTGCTGGTAGTGATAGGGATTTTTCTGCTTATTGTATTATTCGTTATGCTGAATAGGCGTTGGCGCAAGAGAAATAAGCTTTATATATCCATACTGAAGGAAGTATTTGATTTGTGTCGCAAGATAACTTCGTCTGTTCCGGAAAATGTAACAGAAGTAGAAGAAATTACTGATACTGTCTGTCATACGATAAAAACCGATTTTGAGCATATCTTTGGAGCTACGGATGTAAAAAATTGTATTAGAAGCGTGTTCATCGGAAGATGAGCGTGAAGAAATTGAAGCCGGCTTTTATGCCTTCGAGCTCTTTTCTCCTGATAAAAGCAAGAATATAGGGAAATTATTATTGGAATTACCTCATCCGCTTCGTAAAGAGAAACAGACATTACTCCAGCTGGTCTTGCCTTATCTGGCATGGACATTGGAAAATGGAATGAATCTTGTTTCTTTAGACGACGAGCGGCGGCGTCTGGAGAAGGAACAGTATATTCATGAACAGCATGTAGCCGAGAACAAACGTCAGAACATGGTAAAAAAAAGCTTGTCTTTCTATTGTGACAGGTATATTTCCATATATAGACCGAGTAGCTAATGAAGTGCATAAGCTGCAATCTGTACCTTATGCCAGTCGGGCTGACATTAAGAAAGGAAAGTTTGAATATATCGACGAACTAATTACCCGGATTAATGAGTACAATGAAATATTAGCAATATGGATCAAGATGCGTCAAGGGGTATTAAGTTTGAACATTGAGAGCTTTGCCTTAAAAGAACTTTTTGGGATTATTGCTAAAGGTAGACGTTCTTTTGAAATAAAACATCAGGAGTTGCAGGTCGATCCGACCGAAGCTGTTGTAAAAGCCGATAAGGCACTTACTCTTTTTATGATAAATACCTTGACCGAAAATGCGCGTAAGTATACTCCCGAGTATGGACATATTACACTATCGACAAAAGAAACGGATGAGTATGTAGAGATTTCAGTGTCGGATGACGGTCCTGGTCTGTCGGAAGAGGATGTAAACCGTATCTTAGGTGAGAAGGTCTATGATTCTGGAGCTATTGGAATGGGAACAGCTGCTGATACGGAGGAATTGCGCCGGCAGAAGGGATCTGGTTTTGGCTTGATGAATTGTAAAGGGATTATTGAGAAGTACCGTAAGACTAATGCTGTATTCAGCGTTTGTTGTTTCTCGATAGACAGTACATTGGGAAAAGGAAGTCGTTTTTATTTCAGATTGCCTAAAGGAGTAAAAAGAACTCTTTCTATATGTCTGATATTCGCCATGAGTATTTTAGGCCTGGGTAGCTGTCAGTCGTCGGTATACAAACAGCCTGAAGAAAAGAACAGAGTTGCTTACGACAGTTTGCTGTCGATTGCTAATGATTATGCAAACTGGGTGTACGATTGCAATGTAAATGCTCGCTATCAGGAGGCGCTGGTATATGCCGACAGTGTTTTATATTACATGAATCTGCACTATCTGAAATATTCCAAGCGAAAATATCCGTTGCTGAAATTATATCGCGATGATTATGAAGCAGCAGAACAGACATGGTTGGCCCAAGGATTTGATACCGATTATTATATTCTGCTTGATGTTCGTAATGAAGCAGCTGTAGCCGGACTTGCAGTAAAGGATTTCCGTACATATTATTATAATAATCGTGCTTATACTACCTTGTACAAGCAGATTAGTAAAGACCGTTCGCTGGAAGAATATTGTGTGCGGATGCAGCAGTCTGCCAATAATAAGCTGATAGCCTTAGGAATTTTTCTTTTACTGGTTGTGGTCTGTCTGGCCGGTTATTATATACTATACTTACGTCATCGTTTGCATTATCGCTATAATATGGAGCAGGTATTCGAGATAAACCAGTCTATCTTCTCTGTTGCGCAGCCGGGAGACGAAGAAGAAAGTAATGTAGCAGAAGACATTCTTAAAAAGCTTTCCGAGGAAATGAATGAACTGTTCCCCGTTGCGGATATGGCTTTAGCCTTATACGATGAAGAAACCTCATCTTTGCATTATATTTTCGGTGAAGAAGGAGAGAACGAAGATTTGTGTAACCGGATGGAACGCTGTTTTGAAAAGAAACTAGTATCGTGGACGAATGAAGCTTCCTGGAATTATTTTCCGCTGAATGTAGATATTAATGAAGAGAATTATTGTGCAGGTGTACTTGCCGTGAAGGCCGCACTTCCTTGTGTGCGCGAAAAAGACAGATTGCTGGTAGAGCTGATTGTAAGTTATCTTGCTGTTGTGTTGCATAATGCGGTGGTCTGTGTCAGACGTAAACATTACGACATAGAATTGGCTCAGGATGATGCAAGGCGAGCTTCTTATGAAGAAAATATGCTGCATGTGCAGAATATGGTACTCGATAATTGTTTGTCTACCATAAAGCATGAAACAATCTATTATCCTAACCGGATAAAGCAGATAGTCGATCGTCTGAACAGGCAGGATAATATCTCTTTACAGGAGGAGAAACAGCAGCTGCAAACCATTTCTGAACTGGTGAGCTATTATAAAGATATATTTACTTTACTTAGTTCGTGTGCCTCCCGTCAGCTTGACGATATAACGTTCCGACGGGCAGAGGTCAATGTAGCTGTATTGATTGGACAAGTAGAAAAATATTTGCGTAAAATATCTCGTAAACTGTCATATTCGCTGAAGTTGGAAGTCGAGCAGGAAGCAGGCTTGTCAGTAGCAGGAGATGGTGTTTTGCTTTTATTTCTCTTCGAAAATTTACTCGATGAGGCTGTACGTTTCCCGCAGACGGGTGTTCTGAAGTTATCAGTTTTTCAGGAAAACGGCTTTGCACATTTCAACTTTACGGATACCCGACGGAATCATACACAGGCAGAACTGAACGATTTGTTTTATCCGGCATTGTCTCGTTTTCATGAAGGCGGCACAGCTGGCCTGCAGGGTACAGAGTTTCTGGTCTGTAAGCAGATAATTCGCGAACATGATGAGTTTGCCGGACGTCGTGGATGCCGGATCAATGCTTGTCCGTCTTCAGAGGGAGGATATACCGTATGGTTTACCATACCGCTTATTGTGAAAAAGTAAAAAGACTGAATATATGGAAAAGTTTAAAGTTATCATTGTAGAAGATGTTAAGTTGGAATTAAAAGGGACGGAAGAAATCTTTCGTCACGAGATACCTAATGCAGAAGTTATAGGTACGGCTATGACTGAAGCTGAATTTTGGCCGTTGCTGGAACAGCATACTCCCGATTTGATTTTGCTTGATTTAGGTTTGGGAGGTTCTACTACTATCGGTGTTGATATTTGTGCCCGTTTGCATCGTGAACGTCCGGAACTGAAAGTTTTGATTTTTACCGGTGAAGTATTGAATGAAAAATTATGGGTTGATGCTTTGAATGCAGGTGCTGACGGGATCATTCTGAAAACAGGTGAGCTGTTGACTGCTACGGATGTAGAGGCTGTCATGGCAGGAAAGAAATTAGTGTTCAACTATCCGATACTGGAAAAAATTGTGGAACGCTTCAAGCAGTCGGTAGAAGTGGAGATGCGGCGTCAGGAAGCGATCATTGATTATGATATCGATGAATATGACGAACGTTTGCTTCGCCATTTGGCTTTGGGGTATACTAAGGAAATGATCACCAACCTGAAGGCTATGCCTTTCGGAGTGAAATCGATAGAAAAACGTCAGAATGAATTGGTAAACCGCTTGTTCCGTCCTGAGGAGCGTACCGGAGTAAATGCTTGCCGATTGGTAACACGGGCTTTTGAACTGAGGATATTGGATATCGACAATCTGGAACCTGATGATGAATAGACACTTCCTTCATCCTGCTACGCTTTTCTTTCTGCTTACGTTGGTAGTGGCCCTCCTTTCATGGGTTGGGAGCATATATGGCTGGTCGGGCGTTCAGAGTCTGCTCAGTGCGGAAGGGTTACGCTGGCAACTCAGAAATGTTGGCGACGGCTTTTTTTCCGCTCCTTTTTTTAGCGATATCTTGTTGTTGGCTTTCGGGGTGGGACTCTGTATGCATTCAGGTTTTTGGGAGGCTGTCCGACGAGCAATCTTTCATGGCAGAAAACTTTCCCGAAAAGAAAAGCGTTCGTTGTTGTTGAGTCTGACCGTTGGGGCAGTTTATATACTGGCAGTTTTGTGTCTGGCTTTAGGTCCATGGGGGATAGTACGCAGTATTACAGGAGGGTTGAAGAATTCACCCTTGTCAGAAGGTGTCAGTTATCTCCTTTCGTTGGGGCTGGGAATAATGGCGATAATTTACGGATACAGTATAGATTTATACCGTACGGATAGAGATATAATAAAGGGTATGTCGTATAGCTTTGTCCGTTTTTCTGGCTATTGTGTTACACTGTTTTTTGTGATACAGCTGTTTACATCCCTGCACTATACAGGATTGGATTCTTTTTTCGGGCTTTCCTCCGACGGATTTACTATACTTTATGCCTTGTGCTCTATTCTTCCACTATTTGTTGGAGGAAATAAACTGAAGTGATAAGCGGAAGAATATACATTAATTTGTTTGCCTTTCTGATTTAAAGGGCTATCTTTGCCGCCATTAAACTATTTTATTATTACACATTTATTATGAAGAAAATTTTATTGATGGCAACTGCCGGATTATTGGCATTTGCTTCTTGTCAGGAAAAGGCTGGGTACACGATTAAGGGTACTATTGAAGGAGTAGCAGAAGGGGATACTGTGTATTTGCAGAATTTTGTAGACGGATCACTCGTTAAAATGGATTCTGCTGTTGTAAAAGGTGGTGCATTCGAATTTAAGGGCACTCCCGATTCTGTAACAGTAAGCCGTTATGTAACCTATAGAAAGAACGGTATGCGCATGACTGCGATGGTATTCATTGAAAAAGGAGATATCACGCTGAACATGGGCGCTGAAGCCAATAAGGTTGCTGGTACAATGTGTAATGATGCTTACCAGCAGTTTATGGATAAATTTGTTGCTATCAATAAGGAAATGTCTGAAATATATCAGAAATCAAAGACTGATACTACGTTGACTGACGATCAGCGCAAAGATTTGGAAAAACAGTTGGCTGAAAAAGATAGCTTGGGAACTGAAATGGTTTACAACTGCATTAATGAAAACATCAACAACCTTGTAGGTGTACAGTTGCTGACTTCATATGCTAATGCATTCGAAACAGCTAAAGTAAAAGCATTATTGGATAAAGTTCCAGCTGCTTACAGCGCAGATAAAGATATTGTTGCTTTGAAAGAGCACATTGCTACAATAGAAAAAACAGAAGTAGGTCAGAAGTTCATTGATTTTGCAATGAATACTCCAGAAGGTAAGGAAGTAAAACTGTCTGACTTTATTTCTCAGAATAAGTATACTTTGATTGATTTCTGGGCTAGCTGGTGTGGTCCTTGCCGTGCAGAAATGCCAAATTTAGTAGCTGCATACAATGCATTCAAGGCTAAAGGTTTTGGTATTGTCGGTGTTTCTTTGGACAACAATGCAGAAGCATGGAAAAAGGCTATTAAAGACCTGAATATTACATGGGCACAGATGTCAGACTTGAAAGGCTGGAGCTGTGAGGGTGCGAAACTTTATGGTGTTCGTGCTATCCCTGCAACTGTTCTGGTTGACCAGGAAGGTACTATCGTTGCTCGTAACTTGCGTGGCGAAGAACTGGCTGCTAAACTTGGAGAACTTTTGAAATAAAAGAATAATTTTTACCCCTTTTGCAGACTTTTATAGCCGACCTTTACAGGGCTTGGCAGATAAAAAACAAGAAAACTGCAAGAGGGGTAAATTATATCCTGATATTTGTCGTAAAATTTGCTGATAAAATAAAAAAAGATGCTGAATTTTTCATCAAAAATTTCAGCATCTTTTTTTGCTTCGTGCAGAACTGCTGCTTATGCTATTCCGTGAGCATTAGCTTCTTTATCGATCTTTTTAATAAGTCCCTGTAAAACAGCACCCGGACCACATTCTGTAAAGTCTGTTGCTCCGTCTGCAATCATGTTCTGAACTGTCTGAGTCCAACGTACAGAAGCAGTCAGCTGAGCTACCAGATTAGTCTTGATTTCAGCAGGGTCTGTATGTGGTTTAGCGTCTACGTTCTGATAAATCGGGCATTTCGGAGTGTGGAATTCAGTTGCATTGATTGCTGCTTCCAGCTCAACTTTGGCAGGATCCATCAGCGGAGAATGGAAAGCACCACCTACTTTCAGCGGCAATGCACGTTTAGCTCCTGCTGCTTTCATCAGTTCGCAAGCTTTGTTGATGCCTTCGATAGATCCTGAGATAACGATCTGTCCCGGGCAGTTGAAGTTAGCTGCGACACAAACTTCGCCTTCTGCACTTACCTGAGCACAAATTTCTTCTACTTTTTCATCAGGCAGGGCGATGATAGCAGCCATTGTAGAAGGCTGCATTTCGCATGCTTTCTGCATAGCCATAGCACGTGCGTACACCAGTTTCAAACCGTCTTCGAACGACAGAGCACCGGCTGCAACAAGAGCAGAAAACTCTCCAAGTGAGTGTCCGGCAGTCATTTCAGGTTTGAAGTCATCACCCATGCAAAGAGCAGAGATAACAGAGTGAAGGAATACGGCAGGCTGAGTAACTTTAGTCTGACGCAGGTCTTCGTCTGTGCCGTTGAACATGATATCGGTGATACGATAGCCCAAAATATCGTTTGCTTTCTCGAATAATTCTTTTGCCAGTGCTGAGTTTTCGTAGAGGTCTTTACCCATTCCTACGAATTGTGCGCCCTGTCCGGGGAATACAAATGCTTTCATAAATTTATTTTTGAGTTAAGTTATTGATGACAAAGGTAATGAATTATTTTAGATTTCTGATTTTTTTGATTTAATCTTCATCGGAAATATGCATCGGTACGGGAGAGTGGAAGTGATTCAGTGGTCCGTGCCCTTCTCCTATGTGTACATCTTTACCGGATAGAATACCTTGATATACATATTCTTTAGCTTGTTTTACCGCCTCGGGCATATTGTTGCCTAAAGCAAGGAAAGTAGCAATGGCAGACGAAAGTGTACACCCGGTGCCGTGTGTATTATGACTTTCTACTTTTTGTGCCATGAATAAATGAGGTTCGCTTTCATCCTTCAGTTGCAGTACGTCGCACATGTTTCCGTCTTCCAGATGGCCTCCTTTAACCAGTACGGCACGGCATCCGTAGTTCAGCAGTTCACGCGAAGCAGTTTTCATCATTTCGATGTTGCGAATCTGCTTTCCCGTCAGCACTTCCGTTTCACTCAGATTGGGAGTTATAATACTGGCAAGCGGCATAAGAAGTGTGGTGATAGCTTCAATTGCATCATCCTCCATAAGTTTGCATCCGCTTGTTGATACCATAACCGGATCGAACACGACAAACTCCGGCTTGAATTTTTTCAGAGATTCGGCTATAACCTGCACAATCTCTACATCGTTTATCATGCCAATCTTGACCGCACGTGGACGGATATCCGTCATAACAGCTTCTATCTGTCCCTTTACGTAGCTGGGAGGTACAGGATGAATACCTGTTACTCCACAAGTATTTTGTACTGTGATTGCTGTAATGGCACTGGCAGCATAAGCTCCCAATGCTGATATAGTCTTTATGTCGGCCTGAATGCCGGCTCCTCCACTGCAATCCGATCCGGCAATAGTGAGCACGCAAGGATAATGTTTCATAACTTCATTATTAGGATTGTTTTATGCAAAGATAAAAAACTAATTTTAAAGTACTTTTTGTTGCAGTGTAATTTGCTTGAATCTCTTTTCGTATTACCTACAATAATACATTAATTATATATCGTATGAAGTATGAAATCTATATACTTGTAGAATAATGTTTTATAACATGATAAATATTCTGATATTTTTGAATAACGAATTGAAAAAGTCTTTATATTTGCAGTGTTGAAAGAAAATAAAGATATGGAAACTCAGACCGGAAATAACCTTATAATCGATGTACACGTTTCAGTGGACTGTGTGCTGATTGGCTTCGATGGAGAACAGTTTCGCGTTTTGCTTGTACGCCAGATAGGAAAACAAACGGATGGTGAATTTAATGACCTGAAGCTTCCCGGTAGCTTGATTTATGCCGATGAAGACTTGGATGAAGCTGCTAAGCGTGTGCTTAATGAACTTACCGGTTTGAAAAATATCAAGATGAGCCAGTTTAAAGCTTATGGCTCCAAAGATCGTACGGCTAATCCGAAAGATGTGTTGTGGCTGGAACGCTTTCATCGCATTACGGATAACAAAGTCGGCAGGATTGTTACGATCGCTTATCTTTCTTTATTGAAAATTGACCAGCGAAACCGGCAGCTGACTGATACGTATGATGCTTGCTGGACTCCGCTGTCGGAAGTGAAAGCCTTGGCGTTCGACCATATTCAGATATATCGCGACGCGCTTGCTTTTATACGTCATTATGTGGAAACAAATCCATCGGTAATGTTCGATCTCTTGCCTAGAAAGTTTACTGCGGCACAGCTTCGTGTATTGTATCAGTTGGTATACGATAAAGAGTTTGATGTGCGTAATTTCCACAAGAAGATAGCACTGATGCCTTATGTCGTACCGATGGAGGAAAAAGAAAAAGGTGTGCGACATCGTGCTGCACGCTATTATAGATTCGACAGAACGATTTATAACAAACTAAAGAAATAAAATATATTAGAGTTATGTATTTGTTAGGTTATGATATAGGTAGTTCTTCGGTTAAGGCCAGTTTGGTAAATTCGGAGACAGGTAAATGTGTAGCTTCTGCTTTCTACCCTAAGACAGAGGCAGAGATTATAGCTGTGCATCCCGGTTGGGCTGAACAGAAACCGGAAATGTGGTGGGCAAACCTGAAGCTTGCAACTGAAGCTGTTATGAATGAAAGCGGAGTACGCAAGGAAGATATTGCTGCTATCGGTATTTCTTATCAGATGCATGGTCTGGTATGTGTGGACAAGAATCAGCAGGTGCTCCGTCCGGCTATTATCTGGTGCGATTCTCGTGCGGTTCCGTATGGAGAGAAGGCTTTCAATACATTGGGTGAAGAGCTGTGTCTTTCTCATTTGCTTAACTCTCCGGGTAATTTTACCGCTTCCAAGCTTGCCTGGATTAAAGAGAATGAACCGGATGTCTATGCCAGAATAGATAAAATTATGCTTCCGGGCGACTATATCGCTATGAAGCTGACTGGTGAGGTTTGCACCACTGTATCCGGACTTTCAGAAGGTATGTTCTGGGATTTCAAGAATAATGAAGTCGCAAAATTCCTGATGAAATATTACGGATTCGACAATTCACTGATAGCCGATATCAAACCGACTTTTTCAGAACAGGGACGTGTAACCGCTATTGCAGCAGCCGAACTAGGATTGAAAGAGGGTACACCTGTGACTTATCGTGCGGGCGACCAGCCGAACAATGCGTTGTCGCTGAATGTTTTCAATCCGGGCGAAATCGCGTCTACAGCCGGAACGTCGGGTGTAGTGTATGGTGTAAACGGTGCAGTCAATTATGATCCGAAATCACGTGTCAATACATTTGCGCATGTCAATCATACGGCAGACCAGACTCGTCTGGGAGTGTTGCTCTGCATTAATGGAACAGGTATTTTGAATTCATGGGTAAAACGTACCGTTGTACCTGCAGGCGTTTCGTATGCCGAAATGAATGATATGGCTGCTCAGGCTCCTATCGGTGCGGGAGGAATCAGTATCTTGCCTTTTGGAAATGGTGCAGAACGTATGTTGCAGAATCGTGAAACAGGATGTTCTATCAATGGAATAAACTTTAATCTGCATACGCGCAATCATATTATTCGTGCTGCTCAAGAGGGTATCGTATTCTCGTTCAAATATGGAATAGATATTATGGAAGGCATGGGAATGGATGTACATAAGATACATGCCGGACATGCAAATATGTTCCTGAGTCCGATATTCCGCGATACGCTGGCCGGTGTGACTGGAGCTACCATCGAACTGTATGATACTGACGGTTCAGTTGGAGCTGCAAAAAGGAGCTGGTATCGGAGCAGGTATCTATAAAGACAATAATGAAGCTTTGCTTACGCTGGATAAGTTGGCTGTTATCGAACCGGATATGGCAAACAAGGCTGCATACGAAGATGCATATCAGCGCTGGCTTTCATATATGAATAAAATCTAATTTACTTGTTT
>ENA-OQET01000176-OQET01000176.1-human-gut-metagenome-genome-assembly--contig:-NODE-176-length-34679-cov-6.730320_pt1 | contig 34679 bp, 28 predicted proteins | sample MGYA00242800_ERZ504645 | MGnify/ENA primary metagenome ERZ504645 (study PRJEB26092, sample SAMD00036308) | human gut metagenome | host: Homo sapiens | study: EMG produced TPA metagenomics assembly of... | reverse complement strand
GTTTTCCATCGCCTGTTTGAATCCCATCCACCGATAGTAATCGCTGTCCTGCTCTGTTTCTGCAACAAACAATGCTTTCTTATATCCACAGGAATACAGGTATTCTCCGATCTGATACCCGCCTGAATAATCATCTATACCAACATTCTGGAATGTATAAGTACCCTTCGGATAGCATCGATCAAAATCATTTTTTAGTTTAATCTGTGCGAAAGGTTATGATACTGCTCTTCATTGTATCCCAGGATAATCAATCCCTCTACATTCCATTCTGAGGCAATATCCACTACATTCTGAATGCTTTCACCGCCAATAAGCATAACATAATATCCATTTTCTTCCATTTCCATCTGAATCGTTCCGATCAGTTCTCCCACGAATGGATCCTGAAGTGACTGCATACCATGAGCGTAAGTAAATCCGAGTACTACGCCTATAATTCTGGAACCATGACCAGAAAGCATCATGGAACCCATATTCGGAACATAGTTCTGTTCTTTAAGAATAGCCGTGATTTTATCGATCGTTTTCTGGGAAACTCTTTTCGTATTGCCATTTATAACATTGGATACCGTGGTGCGGCTGACGCCTGCCATATCTGCAATATCCTGAAGCCGAATCATAAAACCTTCCTCCTGTGTTCTTGTTTTCTTACAATACTGTTTCCTGCTTATTTGTACTCAGATACTTTCGTTTCTGCAAAAGTCATTTTCGCTTATATCGAGTTTATAATATCATAGGCAGTTAGGTTTGTCACATAAAAGTTTGAAACTTCAAACTGCAAGACCGCTGTAATTGCGATTGATAAAATTAACCATTGTCTCCATGAATATATTAGAGATATAATATAAATACTGGTATCTGATTTTTCTGAATACTAAATATCTAAAAATGGGGAATGATAAATGAACAAACAAGAGAAACAGATTTTCACATCCGACAATTTGAAAGAAACAGCCATCATGACGATAGCAGTGGGGATTATCGCCGCGGCCGTATATTTCTTTTTGATTCCGAGTATGACCTCGATCAGCAGTATATCCGCGCTGGCAATTGTTATGTCGCATTATATACCGTTGCATGTATCAACGATCACAATGATATTGAACGTTGTCCTACTGCTGATAGGCTTTGTGACATGCGGAAAGGAGTTCGGAGCAAAGACGGTTTACACCAGCATCCTGCTGCCGGTGTATCTTGCAGTATTTGAACACATATTTCCGGATTTTACCTCGCTGACAAACAGCAGTGAACTGGATGTAATATGCTATATCCTGGTCGTAAGTATCGGCCTCAGTATTTTATTTAACATGAATGCATCTTCTGGCGGACTGGATATCGTAGCGAAGATCATGAATAAATATCTGCACATAGAATTGGGAAAAGCAATGTCCATCTCGGGCATGTGTGTGGCACTTTCTTCCGCTCTGATCTATGACAAGAAAGCTGTCGTTTTAAGTGTGCTTGGAACTTATTTTAATGGTATTGTGCTGGATCATTTTATCTTTGGCCAGAATCTGAAACGGCGTGTATGTATTATTACAAAATACGAAGAAGAAGTCCGTCAGTTTATCTTGCATGAGCTACATAGCGGAGCAACATTCTACGAGGCGACAGGCGCATACAATATGCAGAAACACAGAGAAATTATTACAATTGTAGACAAGAGTGAATATCAGAAACTGATGAATTATATTATCAAGAAGGATCCGGAAGCATTCGTGACAGTGTATACAGTATCTGATATGAGATACCGTCCAAAGGTAAGATCCTTTTAGGCGGGAAGAAGCTCTACAGAACACTTTACGCAGCTGCTTGAATATCTGAACAGAAAAGAGTCGCAGCCTGTTCCATCAGGGAATAACTGTGACTCTTTTTATTTTGTCTTCCATTTTTGTGGCATTACTTCACAATATCCAACTGCCCGACAATTCCGATATATCCATCTGTTTTCAGTGGCGACCATAATGTGTGCAGTTTCAGATCACACATCTGCCTTTCACCTCTTACTTTTAACATTACTTTCATTGAAACTTCTTTGTTTTTGCTTGATACTGAATCCAGCGAATCTTTTATACGCTGAATATCCTCTTCGCTTATACCATATGCTCCATATAAATCAACTCCCGGAAGATCTCTCTGATACTCTTTCTGCGATTCTCCGTCTGTTAAAACAAGCTTTCCTGATATCGCATTATACTCCATTGAAATTTTACCGCTATTTTCCTTAAAAAACTTTATCTTTTCCTGCATAATCTCAATAACACGCTGGGAATGATCCTTGCGTGGCAATGCCTTTTCTCTTAGTATCTCGTCAGAAATCCTCTGCGCTTCATAATACTCTCTGTTATCATCCTTTTCTTTCCTAAATGTTTTGGAAAGCTGAGGACTGATCTCTTTCAGGCATTCAAGAAGAAGCGGATTAAACTGTCCGCACTGACCTTCCAGGATCATCTGGATCGCTGTATCATGATCATATGCATTCTTATAACAGCGTACACTTGTAAGCGCATCATATACATCAGCAATTGATACAATCTGCGCAGAGATCGGTATTTTTTCCCCTTTCAGTCCATCCGGATATCCTCTTCCGTCCCATCGTTCATGATGCCATCTGCAGATTTCCCATGCAGTGCGTACCAGAGGCTTATCCTGTGGAAAATCCATATCCCGGATCATAGACGCTCCGATCTCACTGTGGCTTTTCATGATCTTGAATTCTTCATCTGTCAGTCTGCCTGGTTTATTGAGGATTTCTTCCGGAATGCCGACTTTTCCAATATCATGAAGGGAAGATGCCGTTATGATCAGAGCAATATCCGCTTCTGTCAGATGATACGCATCTGTTTTCTTAATCAATTCTCTCAACAGCATCTCCGTTGCGATACGGATATGTAATATATGCTCGCTGCTTTCACTGTTATGAGAACCTAATACATTGCTCAGGATTCCGATCATAATATTGTTGTTTTCTTCTTTCTCATAGATCTGATCTACAACCACATTGATCAGTCGTTTCTGCTTTGCATAAAGCCCTAATGTATTCTGGACTCTTTTCTTTACGATAACTGCATCAAACGGTCGGCTGATATAGTCTGTAATCCCCAAATCATATGCCTTTCGCATAATTTCAACAGATTCTTCTGATGAAATCATGACAACCGGGACTTCATCAATCCATTGAAGTTCTCCCATATGTTCCAGAACCTGAAATCCATTCATCTGCGGCATATTGATATCCAGAAGCATCAGATCGATCTCCGGATGCACTTCCAGAATCTGGATCGCCTGATTTCCATTTTCAGCTTCCAAATAGTCATAGCTGCTTCCAAGGATCTCCTTTAATATATCTCTGTTAAATTCTGAATCATCTACGATAAGCAGTTTTTGTTTTTCGCTCATACTTTATCCTCACATTTCCTTTTTTTCTGCTAATTCAGCAATAATCTTCACTAATAGTTTCATATCGATCGGCTTTGAGACATGCTCATTCATTCCTGCTTCTTTTGACTTTATCCTGTCCTCAACAAAGGCATTTGCAGTCATTGCGATGATCGGTATTTTCTTTGCGTCACTTCTGTCCATTGTGCGGATCGTCTTTGTTGCCTCATATCCGTTCATAACCGGCATCATGACATCCATAAGAATTACGTCGAATTCACCGGAAGCACTTTTCTCAAAAGCTTCCACTGCCTCCTGGCCGTTCCATGCCTTTACCACAGAAGCACCTTTGCTTTGAATGACGAATTCTGCGATCTCCATGTTCAATTCATTGTCTTCTACGAGCAGAATGTTTAATCCTCTGATGGACGCCGTTACTTCATCCTGCTTCTCTTCGTCTCTCGCTACATCTTCATTTATTTTAAATGGAATTGTGATCACAAAAGTAGTCCCTACGCCCTGCTCACTAGTAAAGGTAATTGTTCCACCCATTTTTTCCACAAGACTCTTTGTGATCGGCATTCCCAGACCGGTACCGCCAAACTTGGATGCTCCGCCTTTCTGCTCCTGTGCAAATGGCTCAAACAGATGTTTTTGGAATTCCTCACTCATACCAATTCCCGTATCCTGGCACTTAAACTCCAAGGTTACAATTTTGTCCTGTTCAGAAGAAATCTCCCTGCTGCTCAAATACACCTTTCCATAATCTTTGTTGTACTTCACAGCATTACTCAGAATATTCATCAGTAGACGTTTCAGATGGATTGGACTGCCTATAAGATCCTTGTGTATGATCTCTGGTGTTTTTTGTTCCACCTTGATTTCTCTTTCATCAGCCATCTTTCCGACTACGTCTACCACTTCATTTATTAATTGACAGATATTAAACGGTTTCTCTTCCAGATAAATTTCTCCCGAATCCAGTTTGCTCATATCAAGGACTTCATTAACCAGTTCCTTGAGAATATTGGAAGCCTCACGGATTTTCCCTCTACATTCGGTCTGTCTCGACAGATTATCACGATAATAATCGCCCACATCAAGCATTCCACAGATTCCATTGATCGGTGTCCGGATATCATGGCTCATCCTCTGCAGGAATTCTGTCTTCGCCCCGGTTCGCCGCATCAGCCTTTTTTTTGCTGCTTCCAGAAGGCTTTTTTGATACTTCTGTTCTTTTTCCTTTTCTATTTTAAGAATGTTTTTCTGTGATTTTCTATAAATCATCCAGATTAGTACTACAACGATCAGATAGATGAACAAACACATGATCACATTTTGCAGAAGTGTCTGAAATATAATCGAATCCGGAACGTAAGCATAGATGTAATGGTCTCTCTGCTTCAGCATAACACCGTGACACCTGACCCCATTGATCGTTAAGCCCATCATGTGCTTACTGTCTGCATGATTTTTTAGCTTTTGGATTGCTTCATAACCGGTTGTGCTTTGTCCGATCAGCCCGGTATTGTTTGAGGCAATGATCACGCCTTCATCTGCTACGATAATTGTCCCATCCCGGTCCTTCCGATAGCCATTCAACAAGCTCTGTATCGTAAGCGTATAATTCGTTGCATACTCTGCGGAAGTATAATAGTAAGTCACTACAACTCCCGGTGCATCCTTTCTTGTACAGGCAGCCATATCAATATAAGACCCGTCATTATGACTGATTCTCTTGGCATATACCTTTTCATCATAAATTGCTGTATCCAGTACGATTTCTTTCTCTGCGCATTCTTTTATTTCCGGCAATAAGCTTTCATTCGTACTGTATTCACATACTATATTCCCTTCTATATCCAGAATTGCTATTCCCGTCAGCCATAACTGTTCTGCACTTTCTTTCAACAACTGATGATCCAGTGTTTTTTCATTTTCTGTTTCTGCGGCTATATTTTTGCTGACCTGCCGGGTTCCCTCAATGGCACGAAGCAGACTTTTGGATTCTGATGACTCATTATAATGTGTATATGTGGAACATTGTACTTTTACATAATTTACCGTGTCTAAAAGATCAGCCTCTTCCTTTTCTTTGTCTGCGTTGCTGAAAAAACATACAGCCAGCACGACAAGACACATCCCAACAGCTATACTGATAATCCAGAATTTCTTTTCTGTTGGAGTAGATTTCTTATTCTTCTTCAAGCTGGTCCACCTCCAGATATTTTTCTGGGTTATCAAGATATTTTTCTATGATTTTTGCAGAAGTTCCGTCTTCTTTCATTTCATCCAAAGTCTGCTCCAGTTTCTCCGGCAGATCCCGAGTTTCATTTTTTGAGAAAGCGACTCCGATTCCGACTGTCATAAGTGGTTCATCCAGAATTCGGAATTTCGCATCATAGTCTTTCATATACTGTATAACCGATTCCTCATGTGCACCTACTGCATCTGCATATCCCTTTCCAAGGAATGTATAGATCAGTTCCCTGTGTTCCAGGCTAATCAGATTACCAAGCTTTGGAATCCTGCTGTCTGTTCTTTGCAGAAAGATTCCTTCCGGTTTTGTTGTAGATTGTACGGCAAGCGTCTTTCCTTCCAGATCACTCAGGGTATAGATATCACTGTTCTTATTGACTGCAACCACCTGATTACTGATCATATACGGACCGGCCCACTTATAATCATCCAATCGTCCTTTCATGGAAAAGCAGCCCATAATACAATCAATATCACCGTTCTCTACCAGCTCCTGCTTCCTCTCCCAGTCAATATTGACAATTTCTACGTCATAACCCATTCGTCCAAATGCTTCCGTTGCCAGTTCAACATCAATTCCTGTTGGTACACCATCTTCATTCAGATAATTATACGGGGGGTAACTGTCGCTTCCAAGCTTTATAACCGAGCGATCCGCTGTGTCAGATACTTGATCTGTTTTTCCACATCCGGAAAGCCCTGTCGCCAGACATGTCAGCACAAGACATGCGCTTATCACTTTCTTTATCTTCATTTAGCTTTTTTCTCTTTCCTTTAAAATAAAAAATGTAACTATATTATATCTTGATATTATTCTGCGTACAAGAAAAACCTTGCTGACTACCATATTGACATTCCTTTCACAGGGTGTCATAATACTTGCGGAGATAGTATTTGGAATACTACAAAACTATACTCTGACTGAATCACAACAATTTCATATTGAACAGTTACCCCGCCGGAAGTGGCGGAAAGCGAGCTTATATTTATTTAAGACATAAAATAAGACTCAGGGAATACGAAGAATAGCAAAAGCATTTGCAGGGATCAGTATACCTTGACGAATGCTTTTTTTTGTGAGGAGACCAATAAGAAATGACAGTTGAGATGTTAAAAGGAAAGATTCATCGTGCTACAGTAGTACAGGCCGAACTGGACTATGTTGGAAGTATTACTGTTGATGAAGACCTGCTGGAAGCGGCAGGAATTATGGAATATGAGAAAGTTCAGATCGTTGATGTAAATAACGGAAGCCGATTTGAAACTTATACGATCTGCGGCAAGCGCGGAAGCGGAATGATCTGCTTAAATGGTGCTGCGGCAAGATGCGTAAGTACTGGTGACAAGATTATTATCATGTGTTATGCACATTATGATTCTGAAGAAGCCAAAGAACATAAACCACAGGTTGTTTTTGTAGATGAGGAGAATAAGATCAGCCGTGTTACAAACTATGAGAAACACGGATTACTGAAAGATATGGCATAACTGCAAAAGTAATTGTAACCTATAAATGAAAATGAAATTTGTTGAATTCAGAACAAGAGACTATCTCCTAATTTAGTTTTAAAAGGAGAACACCATGCAGGTAACAAAAACAGTAAAGGAAACAAGAGATTTAATTAAGAACTGGAAAAGAGAAGGGAAAACAATCGGTCTTGTACCGACAATGGGATTCCTGCACGAAGGACACGCAAGTCTGATCAAAAGATGCCGCGAAGAAAATGATATCGTTGTTGTATCTGATTTTGTAAACCCGACACAGTTTGGACCGACAGAAGATCTGGAAGCATATCCAAGAGATTTCAAACGTGACAGCGAACTCTGCGAGAGCCTTGGAGCTGATGTCATCTTTCATCCGGAACCGGAAGATATGTGCCATGATCCGCATGCCTTTGTAAGTATTGATACTTTATCAGATACACTGTGCGGTAAGACAAGACCAATCCATTTTAAAGGTGTATGTACCGTTGTTTCTAAGTTATTTAACATTGTAACACCGGACAGGGCATATTTTGGTCAAAAAGATGCACAGCAGCTGGCAATCATCCGCAAAATGGTACAGGATCTGAATTTTGATATCCAGATCATAGGATGCCCTATCATCCGTGAAGAAGACGGACTTGCGAAATCATCCAGAAATACATATTTAAGTGAAGAAGAAAGAAAAGCCGCACTTTGTCTTTCAAGAGCTGTAAAGGCAGGTCAGGAAACAATTTGTAAAGGAATCAAGGCGGAAGAAGTATTAACAAAGATGCGCGAGATCATTGAAGCTGAACCTCTTGCAAAGATTGATTATGTATCTATGGTAGATGCACTGGATATGCAGCCGGTAGAAATCGTAGAAAAAGACGTTCTGGTCGCTATGGCAGTTTACATCGGAAAAACCAGACTGATCGACAACTTTAGCTACGAGGTATAACCCTATGGAAAATGTGATGAAAAAAGTAGGAAGAGCCAGTTCTTTTCTTACAAAATATATTGGAATCATTATCATCTGCTTCTCTGTGATCGCATTTTTCTGGCGCGATGGATTCGCGTGGACAACCAATTATACATCCATCTTTTTAGGTGTTGCCATGTTTGGCATGGGACTTACAATCAAGATGGACGATTTAAGGAGTTTTTTCAAAACCGAAAGAGATCATGATCGGATTTGTGGCACAATACACGATCATGCCTGTTGTGGCATGGGGATTATGTCAGCTGATGCATCATCCGACAGACCTTGCACTCGGCGTTATTCTAGTCGGATGTTGTCCCGGGGGAACAGCAAGTAATGTGATCACATATATTGCCGGAGGTGATGTGGCACTCTCTGTTGGAATGACGATCACTTCCACGCTTGCAGCCCCACTGATGACACCGTTATTAGTGTATCTGCTTGCCGGTGCCTGGGTAGAAGTATCTTTCCTTGCAATGGTAATTTCTGTTGTGAAAGTTGTACTGATTCCGGTGCTTCTTGGTATTTTGATAAACTGGATCTTTGGAAAGCAGATTCAGAAAATATCAGAAGTACTTCCACTGATTTCTGTTGTATCCATCGTAATGATCATCAGTGGAATCGTATCTGTTAATGCGGAAAAAATCTTAAGCTGTGGTCTGCTCGTACTTGGAGTTGTGGCACTTCACAATCTCTGCGGAATGGGCATCGGGCTTGGAGCAGCAAAACTTTTACATATCGAATATGATAAAGCTACTGCGATTGCGATCGAAGTCGGAATGCAGAACAGCGGTCTTGCGATTTCTCTTGCAACAGCTAATTTTGCAGCTAATCCACTGGCAACGCTTCCGGGAGCGATCTTCAGTGTATGGCATAATATATCAGGCTCTTTATTCGCCGGAATCCGCCGTGGCGGAACTGGTACGAAAGAAGCTTGCCTGGAAGTAACTGAATAGATAGAAAGAAAAGCAAACGAGGATAGAAAACTACTTTCTCCATCCCCGTTTGCTTTTCTTTACTTTCCTAATACTACTGCTATTTTAATCTCTTTCTCTGTTTCACTAAGATCAAATGTTCCTCCATCCGCTACTGTAACATGTACTTCATACAAGGTATCTTCCGACAGTTTCTCTGGAATCGTTCCATCTTCTGTCTGAATCTTCCACAGATCTTCCGGAACCTCTGTCAGCTTACCGTCTTTTCCATAAGCATACAGCTTAAAGTCATCCGTTTTGCCTGCAAGCCCCTTCATTCGTATCGCCACAGTCGTACTTGGATGTACATTTTCTACTGTTATCTTATTCAGCCATCCTGCGACATTGCCCTTACCTCCGTCTTCCGTAAATTCTTCCTGCGTTAATATATTTCGCATTGCCTTGTCCAAATCTACTTTTCGGTAAGGCATTTCCGGAAGATATACGAACCGATCCTGCAGTCTGAGGAGTTCAAGATATCCTGTTGGACAGTATAATGCATTTCCACTGTTTCCCGCATACATACCGATTGCCATATTGTTATATCCTGGTTTGTCTGACACATCCATTGAAAATGTAGTCTCACCGGTCTCAAAATCTATCATAATAAACTGCCACATGCCACTGTCCAAGTCCTGAACATAACCGTAAATGTATCCTGTTGCGGTTGAAAGCTTCATCATCGATGTATCCCGGATATCATCTCTGCACCAGATACTCTTCATTTCATATCCGTCATCTGTCTTGATCGTATCAACACGCTCAACTCCCGGCATGACCATTTTATTTCCTTTCTGCAGCCAGTTCACATCATAGATATTTTCATATGTCTGTACAGATGAATCGTTATCTGCGTCCGCAAGCTTCGCACTTCCTGCTCCAAACCAGTTACATACGATTGTGCTGACTGTACCTTCACTGTTATCGTATACGATTGCTGAATTTTCTACGGATACCTGCATTTCTTCCGGCAGTTCATCAATAACAGGCGTGCTTGCAACCTTTTCACCGGTCTTCATATCTAATGCCAGCAGATTCACCGGATTCTGATTATCTGTAAACATGACAAGATCGCTAGTTAGTGATGGCGAACATCCGCTTCCCCACGCCAGACCGCCTCCGGTCGTTTCATCACCTTCTTTGCTGTCTTTTGCCCCTGCACTTTCATACGGAGTACACCATTCTACCTGTACACCGTTATCTGCTTTCAGTAGATAGCAGTTCTGATTTGTTAAGATGACTGCACCCTCTTTCGAAGAAGCTATTCCATTTTCTGCCCCTTCTCCAGGAGTTAATTCATATACAAATGTAGATGCTGTCAGATCAACCTCTTCTCCATTCAGAATTGCGTTGATCGCATCTCTGGAAATGTATCCCAGCGCACCTTGCTGCTGACGTTCCGGATAGATTCTGAATCCGCCGGTTGCAAACCAAAGATTTCCCTCATAATCAAACACTACGGATAATAAATTCTGATCCAATGTCTTTCCGGTAATTGCCTCTGCTGCTGCTTTAATATCAATATCCAGCACTTTCTCAAATTCCGGCAGCACATTTCCTTCCTCGTCTGTTGCTTTCAACATAAGTACATGATTGTTGCTTGTCGGACACACCAGACGATTATTTTCATCAACAAAGGAATAGGAACTTTGTATCACATATCCTCCACCGTCATGCTGTTTTGGTGAGAAATATCCGATCGTCTGTGTTTCTTCTGCATTGATATCACGAATTGCAAGTCCTCCCAACAACGGAACAACTGAATGTCCATAATTGTCAAAAAATACCGCCGGAGACGCATTTGGATTCACCTTTTCATAAGAAACATTAATTTCTGGGTAAATACCAACAGGCAGTACCTCATCTGTTGAATCTGAATTATAACAATCATGGTGGATATTTGCATCATTTTTTGCCATATAAGGATTCTCATCAATTGCTTTTTTGGTAAGCGGTTTTATCGTTACTCCCGAGCTTACGCTTTCTGTTTTTGTCTGTTCCTGTTTCACCTCATCTGTCTTTGGTTCATTCGCTGAACAGCCTGATGTAACTGCAACTGATGATATAATAAATGCTAAAAGAATTGTTCGCTTTTTCATATTATTCTGCCTCCTTTTTCTCGTAATCTGTAACTGTTCAGAGCCAAGCAGAATTTCATAAAACAGGTGTAAAATGCTTGCATTTTTAAGACTGTTTTTGAAATTTTATTTGGCGGATACGCCACACCGACGAAATGCGTAGCATTTTGGAGGTTGGCTCTGAACCGGTATATTTTTTTATTATAAAAAAAGCGCTGTTATTTTCAATTCTTCTGTCACGAATCATGGTAAAAATGGCACGAATTGTAAAAAACACCATCTCCTGACCGAATTACTTTTCAGCCGGAGATGGTGCCTTCGTTATCCACATTCTTCTGTTAAATGAAATCTTTTTTCCACATTTATTTAATGTTTTTCACATTCCGGATGTGGATTTCCCATTCCTTTTCACACTGCGTGCACTCAGCAACAATTTCTCTTCATTTTTAAAAATTAATATATCCCTGCAGCCAGATCGTACCTTTGAACCGTCTTCCGATCTCCGGCTCTCCCATCACGGAATCTGCCGGAACACAGATATCAAATGTCAGTTCATTTACATTCAGGCGCATCTGATACAATCTCACACCTGTCATTCTGTTGATCCTCTCTCTCACCGCCAGGATTTCTCCCATGATCGAATACATATCACATTCTGCTCCAAACGGCATGAAATACGTATCCACAATGGAAAATACATCCTCATTCGCCAATCTCTTTGACACCTTGGAATAGAGATCCATATCGTCAAATGTCAGCGTCTCGATTGCTGCCTGGTCTCCCTTGCGGGCTGCGTTCATCAATTCTCTTCTTGTATCTGACGCACGCTTTTCATTTAAAATCTGTTGCTCATTTTTATTGACCGGAAGCAGAATCATTCCATCTTGTGCCAATCCTGAAAATGTTACAGATGTCTGCACATCCTTTGTAAGACCGGCCTGTTTCTCCCGCATATATTCCACACCATTCTGCAGTGTGAAGATCAGACTGATTCCAATCTTGGAATCCTCACAAAGACCAACATACTGTTCTTTCTCAATCTTTCTCTGCACATCGATTTCTGCATAAGTTGTAACTCCGCTTCCCTCAAAATATGGGAAATAATATGCAGCTTCAAAATGTTCTTCATCATCAAGTTCTCCGCAGAGTGTGATCCCTACATCCTGACCGAACTCTTTCTGGAATTCGCAGAAATCTTCGCCCGGTCTGTAGGATACAATTGTCTGATGCGTAAAATTCTCTTCTACGTCTTTTAAGAGCTTTTTCAGATCTTTTCTTGTTTGAATATTTTCAAATCCAATTGCTTTTAAATACTGATGCATATTTTATTTGCTTTATATTTCTTTATTTGTTCTTTGGTGTAATTTCTTTGTTTCCACCCATGTATGGCTGAAGAACTTCCGGGATTCTTACAGAACCATCTGCCTGAAGATTGTTCTCAAGGAACGCGATCAGCATTCTCGGTGGAGCAACAACTGTGTTGTTTAATGTATGAGCGAAGTAGCTTCCGTTCTCTCCTTTGATACGGATACCAAGTCTTCTTGCCTGAGCATCTCCTAAGTTAGAGCAGCTTCCTACCTCGAAGTATTTCTGCTGTCTTGGTGACCATGCTTCTACGTCAACAGATTTTACTTTCAGATCTGCAAGATCTCCGGAGCAGCACTCAAGTGTACGTACCGGAATATCCATAGAACGGAAAAGATCTACTGTATTCTTCCACAGTTTTTCATACCATTCTTTGCTTTCTTCCGGTTCGCAGACAACGATCATTTCCTGTTTCTCGAACTGATGGATTCTGTAAACTCCACGCTCCTCAATTCCGTGAGCACCTTTTTCTTTTCTGAAGCAAGGTGAATAACTCGTCAGAGTCTGTGGAACCTGATCTTTCTCCAGTGTCTGTCCAATGAATTTACCAATCATAGAATGCTCACTTGTTCCGATCAGATAAAGGTCTTCTCCTTCAATCTTGTACATCATAGCATCCATCTCAGCGAAACTCATAACACCTGTTACAACGTTGCTTCTGATCATGAAAGGTGGGACGCAATATGTGAATCCTCTGTTGATCATGAAATCTCTTGCATAAGAGATAACTGCTGAGTGAAGTCTTGCGATATCTCCCATCAGATAATAGAAACCATTACCTGCTACTCTTCTTGCAGCATCGAGATCGATTCCATTGAATGACTCCATAATCTCTGTATGATATGGAACTTCGAAATCCGGAACAACCGGCTCACCGAATCTCTCAACTTCTACGTTTTCACTATCATCCTTACCAATCGGTACAGATGGATCGATGATATTTGGGATAATCATCATGTTCTTTTTCAGTTTATCTTCTACTTCTTTCTCTTCTTCGGAAAGTTCATTGATACGTCCATTGCTCTCTGCAACTTTCTTCTTCAGAGCTTCTGCTTCTTCGATTTTTTTCTGAGCCATCATTGCTCCGATTTCCTTAGAAGCTTTGTTCTTCTCTGCGCGAAGTGCTTCTACTTCCTGTTTGATTTCTCTGTTTCTCTTGTCCAGTTCAATTACTTCATCAACAAGTGGAAGCTTCTCATCCTGAAATTTATTTTTGATGTTCTGTTTTACTACATCCGGATTATTTCTTACAAATTTGATGTCTAACATGTTATTTACCCTTTCCTGTCTAATTTCTTTTTTACTATTTATTTTCTTGAAAAATAGCTTTCTCAAGACTTTCTCTTTCTTCCTCTGCCAGCTGAATTGTACTCTCACCTTTTACAATATCTTTCACATATGCATAACATCCCTGACGACTATGCATTATATTTAAAATCCATCCAGTATTGTTTTCATCTAACATTGTAATTGCAAAACTTAATTCGCCTCCCATTTCATGGAATGCATCATATTTTACGATTCCGACTTTCTGGTAATGCGTTCTCATTTTATTATAAAGTTCTGCAATCTCCTCACGGTTTTCTTCTACCTGATCTACGACTTCGTCGATCTTGTCAAACCGTTCAAAAATGGATTCCTCCAGTGATTTCCCATTCTTTCCCTTCATAAAGGTATTAAATACTTTTTCCAGGTGTTTATACTTATCATACACTAACACAAGTACGACAAGCAAGGCTACCTGCAAAATAAGTAAAATAAGAAATGCGTAGAATGGATCAATTCCCAGATTGCCAAATACTCCAGTCACTTCTACCATCTCCTTTTTAGTTATGCTGTATTGTCATGAGCAACTCATAGATTCTTTCCAGATCATCCGGTGAGTAATACTCAATCTCAATCTTTCCTTTTCCATTTGCTTTCGCGTGAACACTTACTTTTGTACCGATCAGACTCTTCATCTGCTCTTCAAGATTTGCGTATACGAACTGATTTTCTACTTCCGGCTTTTTTTCTTCCTTTTTTGGATTCTTCAGAGCCTTCACCAGTTTCTCTGTCTCGCGAACACTAAGCTTCTCATCAAATATTTTATTGGCAAGCATGTACTGCTGCTCTTCATCCTCGATTGCCAAAAGAGCTCTTGCATGGCCTGTACTGATCATATCGTCAATGATCATCTGCTGAACTCGTTCATTCAGTTTTAATAATCTCATTGAGTTCGTAACCGCAGTTCTGCTCTTTGACACTCGTTCGGCAACTTCATCCTGTTTCAAGTTGAATTCTTTCAACAGTCTCTTATAAGCCATTGCTTCTTCAATCGGATTCAGATTTTCTCTCTGAATATTTTCAATCAAAGAAATCTCAACGATTTCCTGCTCCGTAAATTCTTTTACGATAATTGGCACTTCTTTCAATCCTGCCAGCTTTGCTGCGCGCCATCTTCTCTCACCGGCAATAATCTCATAATAGTCCTTCTTCTTCTGAACAAGAATCGGCTGCAATACACCAAACTGCTTAATTGAATCTGCAAGTTCCATCAATGCATCTTCATCAAAATCTTTCCGCGGCTGATCCCGATTTGGTTCAACTTTATTTATTTTCACCATGATCGGTCCTGCCTCTAAAATTTCTTCTTTCGGAGTTGCCTTTTTCTCGTCCGCTTTTACAGAAGGTTTTGCGCTTTTAACGTTTTTGTTTGGGATTAGACTATCCAATCCTTTTCCAAGTCCGCTCTTCTTCACAGGCATACTTATTCTCCTTTATTAATCACTTCTTCTGCTAAAAGCATGTAACTCTCTGTTCCTTTGGATTTTGGATCATACAGATTGATTGGGAGTCCATAACTTGGTGCTTCAGCCAGTCGGACATTTCTCGGAATAATTGTCTTATAAATATTTTGGTTCAGATTATCCTTTACATTTTCCACTACCTGTAATGATAAATTTGTTCTTGCATCGTACATTGTAAATACGACACCTTCCATTTCAAGTTTCGGATTCAGTCTATCCTGAACAAGTTCAATCGTATGCATCAATTGACTTAATCCTTCCAGTGCATAATACTCACACTGAATTGGAACAATCACCGAGTCAGAAGTAGTCATTGCATTAATTGTAAGCATGCTCAATGCCGGAGGGCAGTCAATAATTATAAAGTCATAATTGTCTTTTATCTTTTCAACTTCATCTCGTAAAATATATTCCTTATTGTCAACGCCAATCAGTTCAATCTCAGCGGCTGATAAATCAATACTTGACGGAAGCACATCTACACTCAGATTTTCTATTGGTTCCTTGCAAATACACTCCTCAATTTTACACTTACCAATAATAAGTTCATAAATTGTCTTTTCAACCTCATTCTTATCAACGCCCAATCCACTGGACATATTTCCCTGAGGATCCATATCTATAGCAAGCACTTTTTTTCCCGAACTAGCTAAAGAGGCCGATAAGTTGATTGCTGTTGTAGTCTTACCAACTCCACCTTTCTGATTCGCAATTGCTATCACTCTACCCATTATTTTTACTCCTTTCTCTCGGACATTCATTATTATATCACCTTTCTTTTCATTAATCTAGAACTAATCAAATGTTTCACGTGAAACATTGTGTTTTCTCTTCTATTTCTAGTACTACGTTTCGTAAATAACTATATTACACGCGCAGGGTGCGGATTCGATTGTGCAGATCAAAAATGTTTCACGTGAAACATTTTTAAGAGATAAGCCACTTCTTCTATAATTAAACATTAAGATTTTTTCGCTTTATTTGAATTTAAGAATGTAGTATAATAAAGTAAGAGTTTCCTTTAATTCAAACTCTTACTTTTATATAAAAAACCACTATTATAATAAGGAAGGTGAGTAATTTGAGTATCAAGAAAAAACAACTTTTTTTACTACTTTAGCAGGAGTTTCTCTCGGTGCAATGCATATTGCCAACCGTGTATTAGAATATATCTCAACTGCTGATAAATTAATCAATTCTGATGAATATGAATACTATAACTGGAGATTCGGTAAAATCGCATATAAGAAAACTGGTGAAGGATCACCTTTACTTTTAGTGCATAATCTCAATGTATGTTCTTCTTCCTATGAATGGAGAAACAATATAGAGGAACTTGCCAAATCCCATACTGTATATACAATTGATCTTTTAGGCTGCGGTTGTTCCGACCGTCCGGGATTAACATATACTAATTATTTGTATGTAGAATTAATCACGAACTTTATCAAACATATTATCGGAGAAAAAACTGATGTAATCGTTTCTGGTGAATCCTGTCCATTTGTACTGATGGCCTGTGCAAACGATGAAACAATTATAAATAAAGTTATTATGATAAATCCACCGAATTTGGTAGGCTTGGCAAAGATTCCTACAAAACGTAGTAAATTCATAAAGAATATCCTCTATTCTCCTATTCTGGGTACATTTATCTATAATATGTATGTAAATAAGAAGACAATTGCTCATGCCCTCTGCTCTTCTTATTATACTCAGAATGAAATTAGTGAAAAAGATATTCTCACCTACTTTGAAGCAGCACACAAAGAACATACAAATTCCAAATATCTTTTCGCCTGTCAAAAGACGAGATATACGAATGCAAATGTTCTTCACTGTCTGAATAAATTAAATAACAGCATCTCCATTATTGTAGGAAATAGTAATCCTGAAAATTCTCTGGCAGCCAGTGAATATCAGAACTATCTTCCTTCGATTGAAATTGCAGGAATGGCCAAGACCAAACAACTTCCTCATATTGAAAAATGTGACGAATTCATTGAAAATGTAGAAATTTTCTTGTCAGACGCTGAAGAATGTGAATAGAATATCGCATAAATTAGAAATTTTACTCACATCATATTTTTTCTAAAAATTAGAGTTATCCACATTTTCCACATGAGATATCCACACAGAGTGAATATCTCATGTGGAAAATGTGGATAACTCCTTCTTTTTTTGAGGATATCTTCTTTTTAGACTTATTTTCTGACTATTTCGGCATTTTTCAACAATACACTCAAAAATGAAGACCCGTTCACCAGAATGCCAGTAAACAGGTCCTCCTATATTTGCTTATTTTAATGGTTCTTTTGCCGGTAATCCTGCTTTTCTAGGATATTTTCCCGGTGTCTGCTTTGTTTTTTTGATTTCAACAAGTGCACGACCCATGTCGGTTCCAGGTAATTGGAACTTATCCACATTCTTTACTTTTCCACCTAACAGTGAAATCGCATGTTTTGCCTGCTGGATTTCTTCTTCAGAATCTCCACTTTTATAAGAAACAAAACTGCCATTTACAGCTACAAATGGAAGGCAATACTCACTCAATGTTGACAGATTCGCAACAGCTCTTGAAACGCAGAGATCAAACTGCTCTCTGTATTCCTTTTTCTTTGCAAAATCTTCTGCTCTTCCATGAATTGTACTGATATTTTCCAATCCTAATTCTTCAATTACTGCATCTAAGAACTTAATTCGTTTATTCAATGAATCAAGAAGTACAACCTTCAGATGCGGAAATGCAATCTTCAGAGGAATCCCCGGGAAACCAGCTCCTGTTCCGATATCGATCACGCTCTGCACCTTCTGCATCTCCTGTGTTCTTGCGATTGTCAGACTATCTGTAAAGTGCTTCAGATTCACCTCATCATACTCCGTGATCCCTGTCAGATTCATCACTTTATTCCACTCAACAAGCATCTCATAATACTTGTCGAACTGCTGCTTCTGCTGCTCATTTAATGTGATTCCGATTTTTTCTAATTCTAGATCAAATTTACTCTGTGCGTTCTCTCCCACTCTATTCTCCAATCATTACTTCCAACGGAACAGTTTCACCAATCCTACAATACCATTCCGCGGAATATTAATATAGCATTTTTAAATTCTCATGTATTAATTTAACTAACCATTTATTTACTGCTCAAATATACAAGAAGTACGGACACATCTGCCGGTGAAACTCCTGAGATTCTGGATGCCTGGCCGATTGACGACGGACGGATCTTATTCAGTTTCTGCTTTGCCTCAAGACGAAGACTCTGAATCTCATCATAATTAATATTTTCTGGAATTCTCTTGTTCTCAAGCTTCTTAAACTGCTCTACCTGACGCATCTGACGCTTAATATAACCATCATATTTGATATTAATATCAACCTGTTCTTTTACATCATATGGCAGTTCTTCTCTGTGCTTATCGATCGGTGCAATCTTCTCATAAGACAACTCCGGTCTGCGAATCAGCTCTGCAAGTGTTGTTCCTGAGGTCAGCGGTGTGCTTTCATAGGATTCAAGCAATGCCTGTACAGCTTCTGTAGTACCTACATTTGTGTGCTCCACACGCTCGATCTCTTTCTCGATCATCTCTTCCTTTTTCAGCAGTTTCTGGTATCTTTCCTCATCGATCAGTCCCACCTCGTAACCAATCTTTGTAAGACGCATATCTGCATTATCCTGACGAAGAAGCAGTCTGTACTCCGCGCGTGAAGTCATCATACGATATGGTTCATGACTCTCTTTTGTGACAAGATCATCGATCAAAACTCCAATATATCCCTGAGATCTGTCGATCACGATACCTTCTTTTCCCTGCAGCTTTCTCGCCGCATTGATTCCTGCGATCAGTCCCTGGGAAGCAGCCTCTTCATAACCTGAACTTCCGTTAAACTGTCCACCACTGAACAGACCTTCAATCTCTTTGAATTCCAATGTACTCTTCAACTGTCTCGCATCAATGCAGTCATACTCGATCGCATACGCATTTCGCACGATCTTCGCATGTTCCAGTCCCGGTACACTTCTGTACATTGCATACTGGACATCTTCCGGAAGTGAACTGGACATTCCACCGACATACATTTCATTCGTCTCAAGTCCTTCCGGCTCAATAAATACCTGATGACGGTTCTTGTCCGGGAATTTCACAACCTTATCCTCGATAGACGGGCAATATCTCGGTCCCGTACCTTCAATTGCTCCTGAATAAAGCGGTGAACGATCCAGATTGTCACGGATGATCTCATGTGTTGTCTCATTCGTATAAGTCAGCCAGCAGGACGCCTGATCGATCTGAACACTCTCAGGATCTGTAGTAAATGAGAACGGTACAACCCTCTCATCTCCTTTCTGCTCCTGCATCTTGCTGAAATCAATCGTATTCTTATCAATACGCGCCGGTGTACCTGTTTTGAATCGATACATCTTAATTCCGAGTGCTTTCAGACTATCTGTCAGGTAGTTGGCACTCTGAAGCCCGTTAGGGCCCGTATGTGTGCTTATTTCGCCGTAAATACAACGTGCCTTTAAATATGTACCCGTACAGAGTACAACGGCCTTACAGCGGTAAATAGCGCCTGAGTACGTCTGTACTCCTGTGATCTTCCCATCCTCTACCAGGATCTCTGTCACTTCCATCTGACGGATATCCAGATTCTCCTGGTTCTGAAGCACCTGACGCATTGTTTTACTATAATTTGCCTTATCCGCCTGTGCACGCAGTGAATGCACGGCAGGACCTTTTGAACTGTTAAGCATCTTAGACTGGATAAATGTCTGGTCAATGACTTTTCCCATCTCTCCGCCAAGTGCATCCAACTCTCTGACCAGATGCCCCTTTGAGCTTCCTCCGATATTCGGATTGCATGGCATCAGCGCAATACTGTCCACACTGACCGTAAAGATCACTGTCTTAAATCCAAGTCTTGCAGTCGCAAGTGCAGCCTCACAGCCCGCATGTCCTGCGCCTACAACGACAACATCATATTCATCTTTATTTTCCCATACAGAACTTGCTGAATATTTCATTTACTAAATCTTCTCCTATTGATTCTCCGGTAATATTTCCAAGTGATTCATAGGCATCCATCAGATCGATCGAATAGAAATCCTCCGGCATGCCGGCATCAATGCTGAAAATGACTTTCTTCATACTCTCTCTCGCATTGACCAATGCATTTTTCTGTCTTGCATTTGTAATATAAACCTCTTCATTGAATGAGAGATCTCCCTTTAAGAACATTGCTTTCACGGTGTTCTCAAGTTCCTTGATTCCCTGCTCTTCCTTCGCAGAAATCGCAATCACAGGAATCTGCTTCTGAACACCTTTTTGTGAAATCCTTTCGCGGATCATCTCTTCTGTCACTACGGTATCCAGATCCGACTTATTAAGCAGAATCACTGTTCTTTTATCATAAATCAAATCAAAGATTTTTTCATCATTTTCGTCAAGATTTCTTGATGCATCTACAACATAAATAATAAGATCTGCCTCTTTTGCGTATTCTTTCGCCTTATCGACACCCATTTTTTCCACGATATCGTCTGTCTGACGGATTCCGGCAGTATCTATGATATTCAAAGTCAGTCCCTGCAGACGGATTTGTTCCTCCAGAACATCTCTTGTCGTTCCTTCAATATCTGTAACGATCGCACGGTCATGACCAGCCAGAATGTTCAGAAGTGAAGACTTTCCTGCATTCGGTTTTCCAAGAATTACTGTCTGGATTCCCTCTTTCATGATCCTTCCATCATCCGAGGAATCAATCAGTTCTTTCAGCTGCCCGATCACCTCTTCTGCTGCCTCCTTTAGCACCTCACCGTATCCATCGACACTGATATGCTCCGGGTCATCCAGCGCAGTCTCAATAAACGCTGTATGATAAATGATCTTCTCACGGATCTCTTTGATCCTGTTCTTCACACTTCCCTTGAGCTGGCTGATCGAACTCTGTAACGCATACTCATTTTCTGATGTAATCACATCAATGACCGCCTCTGCCTGTGACAGATCCATCTTGCCGTTTAAGAATGCCCTCTTGGTAAATTCTCCCGGCTCTGCCGGTCTTGCTCCCGCCTTTAAGACCGTCTCCAAAACTCTGCTTACAACATAAGTTCCACCGTGGCAGTTGATCTCAACTGTGTCTTCTCCTGTAAATGTGCGAGGTCCGCGCATCACCATCACAAGTACTTCGTCAACTGTCTCATCTCCATCCATTACATGTCCATAATGAATCGTATGCGTTGGCACTTCTGTAATCGTTTCTTTCCCTTTATATACACGATCTGCTATCTCCAGCGCTTCACTTCCGCTGATTCTTACAATTCCGATTCCCGAATTAGTCATACCTGTAGAAATCGCTGCAATCGTATCCTGATTCATGCCTTATTTCCTTTCTGTTTTCTCTTTACATTATTTCCTTTTTTCTATACTTTACATAGAAAAAAGGACGTTCCACACCTCACGAAAGTATCCGTGAAGCGTAAACGTCCTTTCGCTTCCGATTCATAAACAGTATTATTTCTTCAAAGTAATAACAACTTTTCTGAACGGCTCTTCTCCCTCGCTGTGTGTCATCACATAAGGATCTGACTGCAGTGCTGAGTGGATGATTCTTCTCTCGTAAGGATTCATCGGCTCAAGTGCTACCGGTCTTCTGTTTCTCTTTACCTTATGTGCAATGTTCTTTGCAAGGTGTCTCAGAGTCTCTTCTCTTCTTGCACGATAGTTCTCTGTGTCAAGCTTTACTCTTACATAACCTTCCTGATGCTTGTTCGCTACACGGTTCGCAAGATACTGCAGAGAATCCAGAGTCTGTCCTCTCTTACCAATCAGGATTCCCATGTGCTCTCCACTCATATCTACACAAAGTGCACCGTCCTGATCGATCTCAGTCTTAAGCTCAACTTCCATGTCCATGGCTTTCATTGTATTCTTGAGGAAATCTTCTACTGCTTTGATTGTCTGAGGCTGAACTTCTACAAGTTTTGTCTCTTTCTTAACTTCCTCTTTTACTTCTTTTTCTACAGCTTTTTCAAAAGCAGCCTTCTGAGGTTCATCCGCTTTCTTTTCTGCAGCTGCTTTCTGAGGCTGAACTGCTTCAACCTTCTTTGGCTCTACTCTCACAGGTTCTTCTACTACAGGCTCTTCTACCTTCTCCTCTTTCGGTTCCGGTTTTCTTCTTGCTTCAATAACTGCCTGCCTCATTCCGATTCCCAGGAATCCTGCGCTTCCCTTCTCGATTACTTCGTACTCCAGTCTGTCGCTTGTTACACCAAGCTGGATCAATGCTTCTGTGATCGCATCATCAACTGTTTTCGCCGATACTCTGATACTACCGTTCATCCCGATTCCTCCATCTTCAAATCCTGACCCGTCTCCTGCTTTTTAAGAGAACGGTTAGGAGTTACGAATCTTCCTTTATTTTTTCTTGCCCTTTTTTCCTTTGGAGCTGCTCTCATCTTCCGCCTTCGGCTGGTTTGTCTGCTGTCCGCTGTTATAACGGCTTACTAGATTTGCCTTAGAAGCAAGGCTTCCCGGCTTAGAATTCTGAGCCTTCTGCTGTGCTTTCTGGATCTTTTCTTCTCTCTCTGCTTCAGAAATTCCAGATTTTCCTTTTGTAACAGTACCCACATTACGAGTACTTGTTGTTGCCATCTTATTGATCTCTTTTGCAGGAGCTCCGTGTTTCTCACGTTTCTTCTGTGCTTTCTCCTGGTTCTCTTTGATCATCTCATCAAGAGACTTTGTGCTGAGATATTTGTTGATTGCAAGCTGCTGAATACATCTTACTGCTGCACTTGCTGCCCAGTAGAGACCAAGACCTGCCGGAAGTGTGAATCCCATAAATACTGAGATCAGCGGCATTGTGTATGTCATTGTCTTCATAGAGCTTGCCATCGGGTTATCTTTGTCATCTCCTGCCGGCTGTGGCTGAAGCTTAACACTGATAAACTGTGTCAGACCTGCAAGTACCGGAATAAGTACTGCAAGGATGATCCCTACAACGGATCCGTTGTGGAATGCAGTTGTCAGCTGTGTCAGCGGCTGCTCTCCGATATTAATTCCAAGGAAACTGTTCAGATGAGTAACCTTATCCATTGTCTGCTGTGCAAGATCCGTGATACTCGGCATCTTTTCCATCAGCGCATTCCATGTAGAATCCTGGAATTTATAAAGTACATTTACAATTGTATCTGCCTGAGAATAATCATAAGCCTTTGGGTTCATAAGAACCGGGCTTGCTTCACCGATCGTCTCCATGATCTTCTGGAAGCCATTTGTATTCATGATTGCTTCTGTCACAGGCATATAAACATCTTTAACACCTTTTACATACGTCGGAATATCACGGATAACCGGATACAGTGCGAACAGAATCGGCATCTGGATCAACATCGGGAGGCATCCACCTGTCATGGAAGTTCCATACTTCTCATAAACAAGATTGATCTCTTCCTGCTGCTTCATCATTGAAGCCTGATCTTTCTTTCCTTCGTATTTTTTCTGAATTTTCTTGATCTCCGGCTGCATAACAGCTGACATCTTAGAAAACTTCTGCTGCTTGATTGTAAGCGGAATCATCAATGTATAAATAATGATTGTGAAAATAATGATACAAACACCAATATTCTCAATACCAATCTTGCTAAGTACATTGAAGATACCATTCATTACCTGACCTAAAAGCCAGGCAATCTGTTTGATAATCGGCCAGTCTCCATAACCTGAAGCCAAAAGTCCGTATACTTCCATTACTTATCCTCCTTAAGGTACCGGATCATATCCACCTTTTGAAAATGGATTACAGCGCAGGATTCTCCATACCGCCAAAGCCCCTCCCTTGAGTGCTCCGTACTTCTCGATTGCTTCCAACCCATACTGTGAGCAGGTTGGATAATACTTACAAGTGCATCCGCCCTTCATTCCGGACAGATATTTCCTGTAAAAACGAATCATCCATAACAAGACATACTTCATCTGCGCCACTTCCTTATCATTGTCTTATCAGACATATATGTGATGAAGCTTTCCGAGATGGATCAGTGCACTTTCCACATCATGATAATTCTTATCCTTTGCACTTGTTCTCGCGATTACTACTATATCATATCCACATCGGAAATGTTCTTCTGATAATCTGTAACTTTCTCTGATCAATCGGGTAAGATGATGTCTTACCACACTGTTTCCAACCTTCTTACTAACTGATATTCCCAGTCGGTTCTTATTCAGTTCGTTCGGGATTATATACATTACAAGACATTTATTAGCGAAAGATTTTCCATTCCTGTAGACTGACTGAAAATCTTTATTCTTTTTTAAAGACTCAGAAAATTTCATCAATATCCTCTTCATTCCAGATAACAAAAATCCTGTTATCATTTAATATTAAATAGAAGAAAAGGCCACATATATGCGGCCTATGCTGATAACTGTTTTCTTCCTTTTTGCTCTTCTTGCTGCCAGAACTTTTCTTCCGCCCGGTGTGCTCATTCTTGCTCTGAATCCGTGAACTTTAGATCTTGATCTCTTCTTCGGCTGAAATGTCATCTTCATATTCTTACACCTCCCTTATGCCTGATATACCTTATAATAAAAGTATTCACAAAATTAACTTCGTTACTGCGCCTCAATATTAAAAGACACTGCTCTTAATTATAGAGGGAAAACCGCATAAAGTCAAGCTTTATCAACAATCTTTCCCTCAATTTCTGGCCTTTTTTACATTTTAAAGAGTTTTTCACATTTTCTGTGAATAATTTCACAGTTCTTCGAAACCCTTATATATCAAGGGATACAACTATTTTTTCACATAATTATACAACAGTTATACAGAAGTTATCCACAAAGTTATCAACATATGTGGATAACTTCTGTATAACCTGTGGAAAACCACTAAATATCGTGTTGAATAAAACTTTTTTTTATTCATAAAAAACCATATTTATCAACGTTTTAAGATGTTGATAAAGTTATACACACTGTTTTTCCATTGATTCTACAGCTTTTTTGATGTAGAATGTAATGGAGAGACTCTACCATTTTTAGAGTTATCCACATTATTTTAGTACGAAGTTAATAAAAAGTGGCTGTTTTTCACTTTTTTAACAAACAGTTGCTGAAAACATTGTATTTGGGTAGGGGGAAGTTTGCCCTAAAAGCCATAATCAGGAGTTGAATGTGGATAAGTCCTGAATTATTTGCGCTGGATTTTCAACCTTTCCATTATAATTTTAAAAAATTAGGAGTTACTATCGATGAACATTGTAGAACAAAACTGGGATCAGGTACTAAACAAGATGAAGCTGGAATATTGCTCATCCAATATTTCTTATACTACATGGATTGCACCACTTACTGTTTATGAAGTCAAGGACAATACCGTATATATTCTCGTCAAACTGAAGGCGAGTCTTGAACATATTCAAGATAAATATCTGCTTCCTTTTAAGGTCTGCATCGCCGAAGTAACCGGTACAGAATATGAAGTGGAATTTGTAACCGACAGCCCGAAAGTGATTAAGGAAAAGAAAGAATCTTCCGTCCAGAAGACCCGTGTAAATGCGATTTATGAAAAGGCAAACTTAAATCCAAAGTACACGTTCGACACATTTGTCGTTGGAAGCAACAACAATTTCGCTCACGCTGCTTCCCTCGCAGTTGCCGAATCTCCGGGAGAGATCTACAACCCTCTCTTCTTATATGGAGGTGTTGGACTTGGAAAGACCCATTTGATGCACTCCGTGGCACATTACATTTTGGAACATGATCCCTCCAAAAAAGTACTGTATGTCACAAGTGAAACTTTTACGAATGAACTGATCGATGCTCTTAAAGTAGGTAAGAACGGAAATGAATTGGCAATGACCACATTCCGCGAGAAATATCGCAATAATGACGTTCTTCTGATCGACGATATTCAGTTTATTATAGGAAAAGAAAGTACACAGGAAGAATTTTTCCATACATTTAATCACCTTCATGTGTCAGGAAAACAGATTATCATCTCCAGTGATAAGCCTCCGAAGGACATTGAGACACTGGAAGCCAGACTTCGCACACGTTTTGAGTGGGGTCTGATTGCTGACATCTCCTCTCCTGACTATGAGACAAGAATGGCGATTCTTCGTAAGAAAGAAGAACTCGACGGACTTGAGAAATATCATATTCCGGATGAGGTTATGCAGTACATTGCCAATAATATTAAATCCAATATCCGTGAGCTTGAAGGATCTTTGAATAAACTGATCGCTCTTTCTAATCTGGAGAATAAACCGATCGACATTCCTTTGGCTGCTGAGGCCTTGAAGGATATGATCTCACCGGATGATACCCGTGCAGTTTCACCAGAACTGATCATGGATGTAGTTTCTGAACACTTTAATGTACCGGTAACTGAACTAAAAGGTAAAAAACGAAACGCTGAGATCGTTCTTCCACGCCAGATTGTCATGTATCTGTGCAGAAATATGACCGATACACCACTAAAATCCATTGGTGCCCTGCTCGGTGGTAAAGATCATGCTTCCATTAGCCATGGTGTACGCAAAATTGAGAATGATCTGAAGACAGATGAAGCTTTAAACAACACTGTGAATATAATTAAGAAGAAAATCAATCCTGTATAAGGAAGATAACTCTATAAAATGTGAATAACTTGTCAGTTTTTCGCGTTAATTGTGGATAACTTTGTAGAAAACCTGTAGATTTCTATGTGAATAACGTTGGGATAACAAAAATGTGGATTTTTTGCCAAATTTTTTTCCCCACAGTTTCAACACGTTATTTTTCTGTAATCTACATAGTTATCCAAACCCGCAAACCCTTGATTTTAAAGGGCTGCAGGTACTTATCCACTTATCCACACCCCCTAAGGCGGAGGAGACGGAATCGATTTATATAAATATACATAACTTACGCGAGGAAAAAACGTTATCCACATATCAACTGTAACCTTGAAACCTGAAAGGAGTAATCATCAACATGAGAATCATATGCAAAAAATCGAATCTCGTAAAAGGAGTCAGTATTGTTTCCAAGGCAGTACCCTCTAAAACAACAATGCCTATTCTTGAATGTATTCTGATTGATGCAACAACGGATGTAATCAAACTGACTGCCAATGATATGGAACTTGGAATTGAAACTACAATTGATGGAATTATTGATTCCAGAGGTATTATTGCATTAAATGCAAAGATTTTTTCAGAAATTGTCCGTAAACTTCCAGACAATGATGTTGTTATTGAAACAGAATCTGACAATCAGGCAATTATTACTTGCGAAAAAGCGAAATTTAATATCGCAGCCCAGTCAGGAGATGATTTTTCTTATCTTCCGGCGATTGAGCGTGAAGATTTTATTACTATTTCCGAGTTTACTTTGAAAGAAGTTGTTCGCCAGACTATTTTTTCAATTGCTGACAATGATACGAACAAGATGATGACAGGAGAACTTTTTGAGATTGACAATGATGTTCTCAGAGTGGTTTCTCTTGATGGTCACAGAATTTCAATCCGGAAAATCGAACTGAAAGATGCTTATCAGCCGAGAAAAGTAATTGTTCCTGGAAAAACTCTTCAGGAAATCAGCAAGATTATTGGCGGTGAAGCGGATGCTGAAGTTGAGATTTCGTTTACAAAAAATCATATTGTTTTTGAATTTGACAGAACATTGGTTGTTTCCAGACTGATTGAAGGTGAATATTTCCGAATTGATCAGATGCTGTCCAGTGATTATGAGACAAGAGTACATGTGAATAAAAAAGAACTGTTAGATTGTATTGATCGTGCAACTCTGCTTATCAAAGAGGGAGACAAAAAGCCGATTATCATTGACATCAAGAATGAATCAATGGAGTTGAAGATCAAATCACAGATTGGATCTATGGATGAACTGATTTTCTGTACAAAAGACGGAAAAGATCTGATGATTGGATTTAATCCAAAGTTTTTGATCGATGCACTTCGTGTGATTGAAGATGAAGAAGTAGACTTGTATTTTATGAATGCAAAAGCACCTTGCTTTATCAAAGACGAGAATCAGTCTTACATTTATCTGATTCTTCCAGTCAATTTTAATGCAGCTGTCTAAACTCAGAAAATAATAGATTATGCGGAGCAGACGCCCTGCTCTGCAATTTTTTGACTTTTCAAAATCTAGAAAATTAAAAGTTTAAAATATTTAAAAAGTTTAAACAAAAAATAAAGATCAAAAACACTGATGAAAATTAATTAAGGAGTGATAAGAAATGGAAATAATCAAACTGCGCCCTCAGGATGAATTCATTAAACTCGGTCAGGCGCTCAAGGCAGCCGGGTTAGTTGAAAGTGGTGTTGAGGCTAAGGACGTAATTCAGAACGGGCTTGTTCTTGTAAACGGAGAAATTGATACGAGACGCGGAAGAAAGCTTTATCCGGGCGATACAGCTTCTTTTGATGGAAATGAAATAAAAATTTGAAAAATAATTAAAAACGTGTAGAATAACATGTGAGAGGTTTTCTCGCTCGTGTTATAACGTGATGGCGGGGAAATTATGATAATCAAGTCTTTAAAGCTGAAAATTACAGAAATTATGATTTATTAGATTTGACCTTTGATCCGAAAACAAATATTTTGTACGGTGACAATGCTTCAAGGAAAGACAAACATACTGGAAGCATTGTATTTGTCTGGAACGACGAAATCTCACAGAGGAACGAAGGATCGGGATATGATACAGTTTGGGCATGATGAATCCCATCTGGAGACAGTAGTTGAGAAAAGGGAATCATTTTCCAGATCGATATGCACCTGAAGAAAAACAGTCCGAAGGGAATTGCAATTGATAAGGTACCGATTCGCCGTGCAAGTGAGTTATTCGGTATTGTCCATTTTGTTTTCTTTTCTCCGGAGGATCTTAATATTATCAAAGAGGGTCCGGCAGGAAGAAGAAGATTTATTGATCTTGAGCTTTCCCAGCTTGATAAGATCTATCTGAATAATCTTTCGAACTATAACCGTATTATTAACCAGCGTAATTCACTTTTGAAGGATATCTATGGCTCGAACCAGCAGCATTTGCTGGAGACACTGGATATCTGGGATATGCAGCTGGCTGCTTATGGAACAAAGGTTTTGGAAAGAAGAAAAGAATTTGTACGACAGGTGAATGAGATTATTTCAGAGATTCATTTCCGTCTGACAGGCGGGAAAGAACAGCTGTTATTGACTTATGAATCAAGTATTGGTGAGATGTCGATGGAGCAGGCTCTGAAGAAAAACAGGGAGAGGGATCTGCGGATGAAAAGTACGTCTGTAGGTCCTCATAGAGATGATCTGTGTTTCCTGTCAGGAGATTTGGATATTAGAAAATTTGGTTCTCAGGGACAGCAAAGAACAGCTGCGCTGTCGCTGAAATTAGCTGAGATTGAACTGGTGAAGCGGATCATTGGGGATACGCCGATCCTGTTATTAGACGATGTTTTGTCTGAATTAGATAAAAACAGGCAAAACTATTTACTGGATAGTATTCATGATATACAGACGGTGATTACTTGTACGGGACTGGATGAGTTTGTAAATCATAGATTTTCTATCAACAAGATATTCCATGTGAAAAGTGGACATGTAGCAAAAGAAAACTAGGAGGTTTAAGAATGGGTGCATCAGGTACAGAATTTGACGCTGAATACGGAGCGGACCAGATTCAGATTTTGGAAGGATTGGAAGCCGTAAGAAAAAGACCGGGTATGTACATTGGCAGCACTTCCGTCAGAGGACTTCATCATCTGGTTTATGAGATTGTAGATAATGCGGTGGATGAGGCTCTGGCCGGATACTGTGATAAAATTCAGGTAGACATTAACAAAGACAATTCGATAACGGTCACAGACAATGGGCGTGGAATTCCTGTAGGAATCAACCATAAGGCAGGACTTCCTGCAGTTGAGGTTGTATTTACAATCCTGCATGCCGGTGGTAAATTCGGCGGTGGAGGGTACAAGGTATCCGGAGGATTGCACGGAGTAGGTGCATCTGTTGTTAATGCTCTTTCTGAGTGGCTGGAAGTAGAGATTGCCAACGAAGGCAAGATTTATAAACAGCGTTATGAGCGTGGTAAAGTATGCTATAAACTCAGAGTTGACAGAGAATGTGAGCCGGAGCTGAGAGGAACAAAGGTTACTTTCCTTCCGGATAAGGAAATCTTTGAGGAAACAGTATTTGATTATAATACACTGAAACAGCGTTTCCGTGAGATGGCATTCCTGACAAAGGGATTGAAGATTCACTTAAGAGATCTTCGTGAGGAAGAGATCCATGAGCATATATTCCACTATGAAGGTGGTATTAAAGAATTTGTAACATACCTGAACAAGAGTAAAACTGCTCTCTATGAGCAGATTATTTACTGTGAAGGTATGAAAGATAATGTTGCAGTTGAGGTTGCTATGCAGCATAATGACTCCTACAATGAGACTACTTACGGTTTTGTAAATAATATTACAACGCCGGAGGGTGGTACTCATATTGCGGGATTCAGAAGTGCATTGACTAAGGTATTCAACGATTATGGCAAGAAAAATAAGCTGCTGAAAGAGAATGAGCAGCTTTCAGGAGAGGATATCCGTGAGGGACTGACTGCGATTGTCAGTGTCAAGATTGAGGATCCTCAGTTTGAAGGACAGACAAAGCAGAAACTTGGAAACAGTGAAGCACGTGGAGCTGTTGATAATATCGTCAGAACACAGCTGGAGATCTTCCTGGAGCAGAATCCAAGTGTTGCAAAGATGATCATCGAAAAGTCTGTTATGGCACAGCGTGCCCGTGAAGCAGCCAGAAAAGCAAGAGATCTTACAAGAAGAAAGTCAGCTCTTGAGGGAATGTCCCTTCCGGGAAAACTGGCAGACTGTTCAGATAAAGATCCGTCCAAGTGTGAGATCTATATTGTCGAGGGAGATTCCGCCGGCGGTTCTGCAAAGACAGCCAGAGATCGTGCAACTCAGGCAATCCTGCCACTTCGTGGTAAGATTCTGAACGTAGAGAAAGCACGTCTTGATAAGATTTACGGAAATGCTGAGATTAAGGCAATGATCACAGCATTCGGAACGGGAATTCACGAAGATTTTGATATCAGTAAGCTGAGATATCACAAGATCATTATCATGACCGATGCCGATGTCGATGGAGCGCACATCAGTACACTTCTTTTGACATTTTTGTATCGTTTCATGCCGGATCTGATCAAAGAGGGATATGTATATCTTGCGCAGCCACCACTGTATAAACTGGAGAAGAACAAGAAGGTATGGTATGCATACAGCGATGACGAACTGAACCAGATTCTTACAGAAGTTGGTCGTGACAGCAACAATAAGATCCAGCGTTACAAAGGTCTTGGAGAGATGGATGCAGAGCAGCTTTGGGAGACAACTATGGATCCGGAGCACAGAATCCTCCTGCGCGTAACAATGGATGATGAGACCTCTTCTGAGCTTGATCTTACTTTCACAACCCTTATGGGAGACAAAGTAGAACCAAGAAGAGAATTCATCGAAGAAAATGCAAAGTATGTACAAAACCTGGATATCTAGTAGTTATAGCGACACAACAGGCAACTTCGGGCAGGGCTGATTCGAGTTTACTCGAAAGCAGACCTGGACGTAGTTGTCTGGGTTGGCATTAGAAATGCCAACCCAGCTCAAAAATCGCCAGATTTTTGAGCTGTTGTGGAGCGTAAGAACGCGAAGACCAGCCAGATTTTTGAGCTGGTGTGAAGCGTGAAAATGCGAAATCCAGTCAGATTTTGAATATGATAGACTGACCCTAGAAAAAAGGAGACAAGTGATGGAAGACAATATTTTTGACAAAGTCCATGAAGTCGATCTGAAAAAGACGATGGAGACTTCATACATCGACTATGCCATGAGCGTAATCGCTGCCCGTGCTCTTCCGGATGTTAGAGACGGACTTAAGCCGGTACAGAGACGAATTCTGTACTCAATGATAGAATTAAATAATGGACCGGACAAACCGCATCGTAAATGTGCGCGTATTGTCGGTGATACGATGGGAAAATACCATCCTCATGGAGACAGCTCGATTTATGGAGCTCTCGTTAATCTTGCACAGGAGTGGTCTACACGTTATCCTCTTGTAGATGGACACGGAAACTTTGGTTCAGTGGACGGTGATGGCGCTGCTGCAATGCGTTATACAGAGGCACGTCTGAGTAGGATTTCCATGGAGATGACAGCGGACATTAACAAAAATACCGTAGATTTTATCCCGAACTTTGATGAAACAGAGAAGGAGCCTACTGTACTTCCGTCCAGATTTCCAAATCTTCTGGTAAATGGAACATCAGGTATTGCAGTAGGTATGGCAACGAATATCCCGCCGCATAATCTGCGTGAGGTTATTTCAGCAGTTGTTCAGATCATAGATGATCAGATTGAAGATAAAGAAGAGACGACAATCGAGGAAATCCTTGAAATCGTGAAGGGACCAGATTTCCCTACAGGTGCGGAGATTCTTGGTACAAGAGGAATTGAAGAGGCATACAGAACAGGACGCGGTAAGATCAGAGTGCGTGCGGTGACAAACATTGAGCCAATGCAGAACGGAAAGAACAGAATTATTGTTACTGAGCTTCCGTATATGGTAAATAAAGCACGTCTGATCGAAAAGATCGCTGAACTTGTAAGAGATAAAAAGATTGATGGAATCACTGATTTAAGTGACCAGTCTAACCGTGAAGGTATGAGAATCTGTATTGAGCTTCGTCGTGATGTGAATCCGAATGTAATTCTGAATCAGTTATATAAACATACACAGCTTCAGGATACATTTGGTGTGATCATGCTGGCGCTCGTTGATAATCAGCCGAAGGTTATGAATCTTCTTGAGATGTTGCAGTACTACCTGCGTCATCAGGAAGATGTTGTGACAAGAAGAACACAGTATGACCTGAATAAAGCACAGGAGAGAGCTCATATCCTGGAAGGATTACTGATTGCTCTGGATAACATTGACGAAGTCATCCGCATCATCCGTGGTTCTAAGAATGTTCAGGAAGCAAAAGCAGAATTGATCAAACGCTTTGGACTCAGTGATGTCCAGGCACAGGCAATCGTAGACATGCGTCTGCGTGCACTCACAGGTTTGGAACGTGAGAAGATTGAAGCTGAATATGCAGAGCTTATGAAGAAGATTGAAGAGTATAAAGCAATTCTTGCTGATAAAAAACTTCTTCTAGGTGTGATCAAAAAAGAGATTCTTGTAATTGCTGAGAAATACGGTGATGACAGAAGAACTAAGATTGGATTTGATGAATTTGACATCTCCATGGAAGATCTGATTCCGCGCGAGAATGTCGTAATTACAATGACAAAACTTGGATATATCAAGAGGATGTCTATGGACACATTCAAGAGCCAGAATCGTGGTGGTAAAGGTATTAAGGGAATGCAGACTCTGGAGGATGATTACATCCGGGAACTGTTTATTACAACCAGTCACCATTACATTATGTTCTTTACAAACACAGGCCGTGTCTACAGACTGAAAGCTTACGAGATTCCGGAGGCAGGAAGAACTGCGCGTGGAACAGCAATCATTAACTTACTCCAGCTGATGCCGGAAGAGAAGATTACTGCGATCATTCCGCTTCGTGAGTATGAGGAAGGTAAGTATCTGTTCATGGCAACGGAGAAAGGTCTTGTGAAGAAGACTCCGATTCAGGATTATGCAAATGTCAGAAAGACAGGACTTGCGGCGATCGTACTGCGTGAGGATGATAAGCTGATCGAGGTTAAGATCACAGATAATACAGAGGATATTTTCCTCGTTACAAAATACGGTATGTGTATCCGTTTCAATGAGACAGATGTACGTTCCACAGGTCGTGTTTCTATGGGTGTACGCGGTATGAACCTGACAGATAATGACGTTGTGATCGGTATGCAGATCGAAAGCCAGGGCAAAGATATGCTGATCGTATCTGAGCGTGGTATGGGTAAACGTACAGACATGGATGAATTTACTCGTCAGAATCGTGGCGGTAAAGGTGTGAAATGTTATAAGATCACAGAGAAGACAGGAAATGTTGTCGGAATGAAAGCTGTAGATGAAGACAGTGAGATCATGATCATCAACACAGAGGGAATTATTATCCGTATGAAGTGTTCTGATATCTCTGTTTACGGCAGAATCACATCAGGTGTAAAACTGATCAACCTGAAGGAAAATGACACTGTAGCGAGCGTTGCGAAGGTGAGAAAGGCTTCTGCCGAGATCGACGGTGAAGAAGTTGAGATTTCTGATGAAGATGAGTCTGAAAAATCAGAGGAATAAAGTTGTTATGTTTTACAGAAGATTGTAAGCTGTCCTGAAAAATAAAAAGATA
>ENA-OQET01000175-OQET01000175.1-human-gut-metagenome-genome-assembly--contig:-NODE-175-length-34689-cov-4.809415_pt1 | contig 34689 bp, 39 predicted proteins | sample MGYA00242800_ERZ504645 | MGnify/ENA primary metagenome ERZ504645 (study PRJEB26092, sample SAMD00036308) | human gut metagenome | host: Homo sapiens | study: EMG produced TPA metagenomics assembly of... | reverse complement strand
GTCGGTGCTCTCAGATCTGCCACATAATCGGCAATCGTTGTATCTGTCTCATGTCCGACTGCAGAGATCACCGGAACGCGACAGTCAAAAATCGCACGCGCAACAGCCTCCTCATTGAATGCCCACAGATCTTCAATGCTTCCTCCGCCTCTTCCGACGATCATGACATCCACCTGCTTCTCTTCCAGCATACGGATTCCTTTCACGATGCTGCTCACGGCACCATCCCCTGTACCAGTGCAGGATAAAGCAGGATCTGGACAAATGGATTCCTTCTCTTTGCCACATTGATGATATCTCTGATCGCTGCTCCTGTCGGTGCGGTCACAACCCCGATCGTACGTGCATAGCGTGGAACCGGCTGTTTGTACTCTGCTGCAAACATTCCCATCTCTTCGAGTTCTTTCTTCAGTGCCTCGAATCTTTCATACAAAAGTCCCGCACCGTCCAGAATGATCTCTCTTGCGTACAGCTGATACTTTCCATCCCGCTCATAGACACTGACCGCCCCCAGCACTACTACCTGCTGTCCTTCCTCCATATGAAAAGAAAGCCCAGACCTTGAGCCTGCGAACATCACGCAGGCTATCGTGCCGGACTCGTCTTTCAATGAAAAATATATATGCCCTGATGTGTGGTACTTTAAATTAGACACCTCACCCTTTACATAGATTCGGTTCAGCATGAAGTCCTGGGTGAACATATTCTTAATATAAGAATTAACCTGCTTCACCGTATAGACATTTTTCATTCTTTCGTCTCTTCCAGTGAACGCGCAATCTTGCCAAGTACTCCGTTAATAAATGACGGAGCCTCATCTGAACTGAACATCTTTGCCAGTTCTACTGCCTCGTTAATCGCAACTCCTACCGGTACCTCGTCATCCCACTTCATCTCATATACCGCAAGTCTCAGAATGGACAGATCTACTTTGTTCATTCTTGTCGTCTTCCATCCCTTTGCATTGGCATTGATCAGTTCATCAATCTCTTCTGTCTTCTCAAGTACTGCCGCATATTTTCTCTTAATATATTCTTTATCCTTATCCGCTGCATCTTCCAGTGTAGAAAAATAGTATTCAATCTGCTCCGGCATCTCCTGCGGATCATTAAATTCTATCTGAAACAACATCTTGAAAATGTGCTCGCGAAGTTCTTTTCTAACCATGTTGGCTGATTCCTTTCCTGTTCGCTTTTATTCCTGACTCTCCATCTCGACTCCTGCAACCTTAATGTTCACATCAGCCACTTCAAGTCCTGTCATATTCTCAATTGCATTCTTAACTTTCTCCTGCACTCTTGCAGACACCTCAACGATGCTGTAATTGTACTTCAGGTTCAATGCCAAGGATACAGTCACAATACCTTCCAGTACATCAACCTTCACACCTTTGGAAAGATTCTTCATTCCGAGCTTTCCGATCAGTTCATTCGTGATGTTTCCGGCCATAGAAGCAACACCTTCCACTTCTGTGGCAGCAAGCGCTGCAATGATCGCTACAACTTCATCTGCAATCTTAATCTCACCTTTGCTTGCGTCGTTCTGTATTGTATAAATATTTCTTTCGTCCTTTGCCATAATCAAAACCTCCTGTTTTGTCTGATTCTTTCTACATTATATCAAAAATCTTTCTATTTGAAAAGATTTTTATGAACATCCGAATTCTGACAAAATAAGTCCTTCATTTCTCTCTTCTGTCATACGGATACTCCACTCATGCGCAAAGAGAAGAAGCGGACGTCCCTTCAGATCCATGATCTTCTTCATATCAGATGTTCCGCTCAAGCGATCCATATCGATCTCTTCATTCTCGATCCAACGGATGTACTCATATGGCAGATTCTCCAGACGGATCTCTACATTATATTCATTCTGAAGACGATACTTCAATACATCAAACTGAAGTACACCTACAACGCCTACGATGATCTCTTCCATACCCGTGTTGAATTCCTGGAAGATCTGGATCGCACCTTCCTGTGCAATCTGATTGATTCCCTTTACAAACTGCTTTCTCTTCATCGTATCAACCTGACGGACACGTGCAAAGTGCTCCGGTGCAAAGGTCGGGATTCCTTCGTAAGCAAATTTCTCTTTTGATGTTGTCAATGTATCTCCGATTGAAAAGATACCCGGGTCAAATACTCCGATGATATCTCCGCCGTAAGCCTTATCGATCATCTTTCTTTCACTTGCCATCATCTGCTGCGGCTGGGAAAGACGCACATCCTTTCCTCCCTGCACATGATAAACACTCATACCGGCCTCAAATTCTCCGGAACAGATTCTCATGAATGCAATTCTGTCTCTGTGGGCTTTGTTCATATTCGCCTGGATCTTAAATACAAATGCTGAGAAATCTTTCTCAGTCATTGGATCGATCTCGCCATGATCTGATTTTCTCGGAAGCGGAGAGGTTGTCATCTTCAGGAAATGCTTCAGGAAAGTCTCTACACCAAAGTTGGTAAGAGCGGATCCGAAAAATACCGGCGAAAGCTGTCCCTTATCAACCAGTTCCTGATCGAACTCAGCTGCTGCTCCGTCCAAAAGTTCAATCTCATCTGCAAGAATGTCTTTTGCATCTGCTCCGATCAGTTCTTCTGTCTCCGGTGCGTCGATCGGTATCATCTTCACCTCACCCATCGCAGTACCTTTTTTCGTATCTGAGAACAGCTCAACTTCACGTTTTGCTCTGTCGTAAACTCCCTTGAATTCCTTACCGGAACCGATTGGCCAGTTGATCGGACAGGTTGCGATTCCAAGCTCTTTCTCTATATCATCTAGCAATTCAAATGTATCTTTCGCCTCACGGTCGAGCTTATTGATAAATGTAAAGATCGGGATGTGACGCATCACACAGACTTTAAACAGCTTTCTTGTCTGCGCCTCAACACCCTTGGATGCATCGATAACCATAACTGCGGAATCCGCTGCCATCAAAGTACGGTATGTATCCTCTGAGAAGTCCTGATGTCCCGGTGTATCCAGAATATTAATACAGTATCCACCATAATTGAACTGAAGTACAGAAGAAGTTACAGAAATACCTCTCTCCTTCTCAATCTCCATCCAGTCGGAAACCGCATGCTTCGCAGTTGCTTTTCCCTTAACAGATCCTGCCTGGTTGATGGCTCCTCCGTACAGAAGGAATTTCTCTGTCAATGTTGTCTTACCGGCATCCGGATGGGATATAATGGCAAATGTTCTTCTTTTCTTTATCTCATTCGTAATTTCTGACATTTCTAATCTCCTATCATTTTCACGCAATAGATAACTGTCCGCAGGCATCCTGTAGACAGTTACATAATAAACCAGTAAATAGTGTATCACAAGTCCTCTCTGACAGCAAATCTTTTATAAAAAGTTTTTCCAAAAATATACTTTCTATTCATGAATTGGTGTAATTACAATCTTCTCCGGCTTTACATCCGACTTTCTTGTCACAATATCCTCAATCTGGGCACGGTTTGCATCCGTAAGCTCCTCTGCATTTACAACAACATCTGCACTATCTTCCCCCAGACTTACCACTGCCTCTGAAAATCCTTTTGTTGCCATCAATGTCTCAATTTCCATCTCCGTCTCTGATTGTTTTGTAAGCTCCACCATCTGTGCAACTGCATCTGACTTTTCCTCTTCACTGAGCTCTGTATTGTCTATGATCGACTGCAATGTTTCTTTATTCTGGGCACGCACCTGTTCTCTTGTAACTTTTGCCTGGGCTACCGTAGTCTGGGCTGAACCATTTGTGAGAACCGCCTCTCCAGGGGTTCCTTCTGTTTCAGAATCATTACTTTCAATTTCTTCGCTTCCTGCTTCTGTATCTTCCTGTGAAATATCTAAAAGTTCCTGTTTTGTAAGATCTGCATTAGCTTCTTTTGTTCCTTTCGCATTCTCGCCAAACAGACGTCCCGTGTAGTTCAGATATCCTGCTGCCGCGATCATAACCGCAAGTGCCACAATGATCAACTGGTTTTTCTTCACTTTCCCTTTCATTAAGATAAACCTCCTTTTATGTAGACGCACGTTTCATTATTTTTATCTTATGCGCTTCTACACCAAATAATGCCTGCACCGCTTCTGTCAGATTCTTCGCGACAACTGCATTCCCACCTCCATCTGCTATTACAAGAATGCCCTCCACTTCCGGTGCATTTTCTTTACTTACATATGGGATCTGCGTTCCGTCTGTCCCCTGACTGTACACGGTCGTTTTATCCAGAGATTTCTCTTCACTTTCTCTTGTCTCTCCCTGGCTGTCTGCTTCCTTCGTCGTCTGATGTGTGCTTTGCTGATCTTTTTCAACCACCTTCTGTCCTGTAGACTTTAATGTGATCATCACCGTCACCTTTCCCGCCCCATCTACGACGCCAAGTGTCTGCGCTGTCTTTTGTTCCAGATATTTTTCATAGTCTGCCATGGAATCTGTCTCATACGTCTCTCCTTTCCCGGATTCCCCGTCAATCTTTGTATCCTTATCCACCTCCCCTGTCTTCGGAACAGGAACCGCAACTACAAGAAGCAGCAGTCCACACAGGAATAAAATGGCTAATCTTGTTCTTTTCTGACCACGATCCGCCTGTTTTATCTTCCTTGTGTATCCCGCGATCCTTTCTTTCCACTCCTGCCAATTATTGTCCAATTCCGATTTCCTCCCGTTTTATAGAATCCGACATCCGCTCTATTTCTTTCTCATATTGCTGATACACTTCCCTTTGATAAAATTGCTCTGCTTTCAGTCCTTTCAACGCCGCAACAGGGGATAGTGCAAGCAGGATCAGGACAAGTCCACAGAAAAAACGAATATATTTTTCATAATCTTTTCCCGGAATCACCTGCAGAACTGCACTCATAACGAGAAGCATTGAAATGATTTTTTGTATCCATTGTGTAAGCATCCGGCAGATTCCTCCTCTCTCCTCTGAAACCTTAAGATGTTACAGCCACCACAAGTGCAATGCTTAAGACAAACAACAGTGTTGTGGATGCTATCACCTTCACCATAAGCTGATAACCGGAACTAACTCCAGATATGCATGTTGTAATTCTCCGGTCAGAAACCGGTTGGACTAATGCCGCCACAAGTTGGTACAAAAATGCCAATATCAGAAATTCCACCAGTGGCATAAGTGCCAGGACAGCTATAAAAATCATTCCTGCTACACCGATTCCATTCTTAAGCAGTACTGCAACTCCTAATGCAACATCCATTGTACCTCCGGCAACATCTCCGATCCACGGAACCGCCTCCAGTGTTCGTCCCGCAGCAGTCATTTTCAAAGAATCAATTGCCGGATTCAAAAATCCCCGGATCAGACTGATCCCACTCACAGCGGCAATCATACTTTTCAGACTCCATTGGATACATTTTTCCAGAAGTTCTGCAAATTCTGAGAAAAGATCTTCTCCGGTCAGGCAGGATAAGACCCTCACCATCCCGTAGATCTTCACAGCCGGTAAAAGAAAGTGAAGTACAAGCAGTTCCACCAGATAGATCAGGAACAGTATTGTATTATAAAACATCAACGCCGAACTGCTCTTTCCGGTAAATGCAACCGCCAGAAAGAAACTTGGGCAAAACACCTGCATCAATTGGACAAGCTCTCCTGTTTTTTCTTCGGCATATAAATTCATCGATTGATATGCTTCCAGACAGATTGCGATCACAACAAGATACAAAATATAAAAACCCGCTTCCGCTGTCTGTCTGTTTTGAAAGATACTTGTAAAATTCGAGAAAAATGCAGCCGCCACTGTAATCATCAGCAAGCGCGCCAGATTCTTCCTTCCTTTCTGAAAAACAGAGAACACCTGTCCTGAAAAAAACTCAAGAAATCTTTCTCCCAATTCCTTCGTATTTCCGCTGATCAGCATCTCTGTAAGATCACGAAACCGAACTTTTTTCTCCCAGTTCTGTCTCTCCTGATAACTGATCGATCTGTCTGAAATCAAATTCATCCAGCAGACTTTCTTCCATTTGTTCCAGCTCATCCTCCAACATCCCGGAACGATCTTCTGTTTCCTTTTCCTCCACTGTACCATGCTCTGCTGCATACACGCTGCCACATCCTGTCACAACCGTAAATAAAAACACAAAACAGAAGAGCTTTTTCCAAAAATGTTTTTCCCTTTTCATATCAGAAAATCTCCGATTAGTTCCAGCAGCGCAAGAAGTACCGGCATTCCTATCGCAAGGATCGTCAACTTTGTAAAAATCTCAATCTGTACAGCAATATTCTGATACCCTGCATCTTTACAGATTCCGGATGCAAATTCAGCCACATAAGTCACACCGGCCATTTTCAACAGAATACTCATCTGTCCGGCATCCAGTTTTATATAATCTGCAATTTTCTTTACTGTCTGCACAAAGATTTCAAGTCGTGAAAGCATACAAAGAAATAAAAACAGGCTGACTGCAAGACTTACATAAATGCCATATTCACTTTTCCCACTTTTAAACTGCAAAGCAAGTAATGTTCCCACGACACCCAAAAGTGCGATTTGTATACTGTTCAATTCTGTTCCGCCCTCCTTAAAGAGAAAACAATTGCCGGATCGAAGAAAATAAGTCATAAATTGCCGGGAGAACCCAGGATAATACAAGAATCAGCCCTGCAAGACTTGTCAGGAATGCCTGTTCCTCTCTGCCGCTATGCTTCAAAACCTGACTCAGAATAGATACAAGAATTCCCACCGCCGCAATTTTAAATATCAGATTGATGCTCACATTCTCCCTCCTCTCCCTTTTGTTCCCGCCCTTTTAAAGCAGAAGGATCACAAGAAAAATCCCTCCTGCTGCCCCCAGCCAGCTACCGAGCTTTTTCTTCTCAGACGTTTCCGCAGTTCTCTTTTCAATTTCCATATCCAGCCTTTTCAAATGATACTCCAGCAGACGAACTACACCTTCTCTGTCTCCTATTTCAAGCAGTTCCCCAGGTTCGCAGATCAGAGGATTCATTTTCCCTCTCCATTTCAGTTCCGGAAGATCTTTTCCTATCGTATCTGTCCACAAGTCAGCAAACCGCTTTTCCTGTGTGCCCTGACATTGAAATGCCAGATCCATCAGCCAGTTTTCATAGGGTTCCTTCTCTCTTGATGCAATATTATAAAAATTTCCGAAGCGGAAGTCCTGCATACAGTAATTCACCTTTTATTTGTTCTATAATTCTGCGAAAATTGACTCAATTCTTCCAGATAATTCCGAAGTTCTTTTCCGTACATCCATCCTGCTCCGGTCGTCGCCTAACAGGATCAGAAAACATCCGACTAATTTCTGCACAGCACACGCCCCCCGCTCATCATAGATTTCCCGGATCTTGCCAGGACCGTGATCCTGTCCAAGCACAACATAACGCTGAAACATTCTTCTGCGGATCAGATCACCCAGGATCGGCTTTTTAGAAGCCTCATCCATATCAAGGCTGTGTACACTCGCGATCAGCCGGCAGCCGCACTGCATGGCATATTCAATGGCATGGATATCCTCACTTGTACCGATCTCATCCACTGCGATCACACGCGGCGCCATAGAACGGATCAACATGATCATCCCCTCCGCTTTCGGACAACAGTCTAAAATATCAGTCCTTGTACCCAGATGATTCTGCGCGATTCCAAGATAACACCCACCAAGCTCCGATCTTTCATCTACCACACCGACAGAACACCCTTTTATGTATTCATTTCCATCCGATATCTGACGGATCAGATCACGGATCAAAGTAGTCTTTCCGCAACACGGCGGAGAAATGATCAATGTATGGCAAATCTGTTTATTTTCCGTAATATATGGAATCAATGCGTCAGCACACCCAAGTACTTCGTGAGAAATTCTTACATTTAGCGAAGAAATATACTGTATATTTTTTACTTTTTCATTTTCTATAATTACTTTTCCTGCCACCCCGACCCTGTGACCTCCTTCCACTGTAATAAATCCCTGTTTCAACTCATTTTCATATGCATAGAGCGAATAATGACAAATATATCCCATTGTCTCACCAATATCTTCTTTCGTAACCAGATACGGGTGTACCGGGTCCGGAAGAACCCGTTCCTGCCCTTTCATCTGAATCAGCAGCGGCTGACCTGTACGTATCCTGATCTCCTGCAGTTCCTCCGGATTACTGACGGATTCTTCTACAAGCTTACGGATTTTTTCTGCCAGCAGATTCCAGACCTGCATCTTCTTGTTCTGTCTTTCCATTTCCATCTTGTCCACCTCTCCAGTTGTTGTCCGTACCCCTCCTCTCTACACAATATATGGATAAGATTCTTAAAGTATTCCTTGCGCATACAAGAAAAAGAGGAACAAAACCCAGTTTCCTGAATTCTGTTCCTCTTTTCTTATTCTTTCTGATTCTTATTCTGCAACATCTTTCATGCTGAAGCTGAATCTTCCCATCTTATCTTTACCAAGGCATACAACCTTCACAATATCACCGATGCTTACAACGTCTTCTACCTTGTCAACTCTCTGCTTAGAAAGCTTGGAAATGTGTACCATTCCCTCTTTACCCGGTGCAAACTCAACGAATGCTCCGAATTCTTTGATGCTGATAACCTTTCCTTCAAAAAGCTGTCCTGCTTCGTAATCTGTAACGATTGTCTGGATGTACTTCGCAGCTTTCTCCATGTTTTCTTTCTCTGTACCGCAGATAGATACATTTCCTTCATCATCGATGTCGATCTTAACACCTGTCTCGTCGATGATTGCATTGATTGTCTTACCACGCTGTCCGACAACATCACCGATCTTCTGTGGATCGATCTGCATCTGAATAATCTTCGGTGCAAACTCTCCAACTTCTTTTCTAGGCTCAGCGATTGCTTTACTCATAACTTCATCCATGATGTAAGTTCTTGCTTTCTTTGTAGCAGCGATTGCTTCTTCGATGATCGGTCTTGTCAATCCGTGGATCTTGATATCCATCTGGATTGCTGTGATACCTTTGTGAGTACCTGCTACCTTGAAGTCCATGTCTCCGAAGAAGTCCTCGAGTCCCTGGATATCTGTCAGTACAAGGTAATCATCATCTGTCTCACCTGTTACAAGTCCTGCAGAGATACCTGCTACAGCAGACTTGATCGGCACACCTGCTGCCATCAGTGACATACTGGATGCGCAGACACTTGCCTGTGATGTAGATCCATTAGACTCAAATGTCTCAGATACTGTACGGATCGCATATGGGAACTCAGACTCGCTTGGAAGTACCGGAAGAAGTGCTCTCTCAGCCAGTGCTCCATGTCCGATCTCACGACGTCCCGGTCCTCTGGAAGGTCTTGTCTCTCCTACAGAGTAGGACGGGAAGTTGTAATGATGCATATATCTCTTTGTCTTCTCTGCTTCATCAAGACCGTCGAGCTTCTGTGCTTCAGAAAGTGGAGCAAGTGTTGTCATTGTGCAGATCTGTGTCTGTCCTCTTGTGAACATAGCAGAACCATGAACTCTCGGGATCAGGTCTACTTCTGCTGCAAGCGGTCTGATCTGATCGATCGCACGACCATCCGGACGCTTATGATCTTTGAGGATCATCTTTCTTACTGTCTTCTTCTGATACTGGTAAACAGCCTCACCAAGCTTCGCAAGATACTCTTCGTTGTCTGCAAATGCTTCCTCGAGTCTCTCTGTGATCACACGGATATTCTCTTCTCTTGTCTGCTTGTCATCTGTAAATACAGCCTCTTCCATCTCAGCAGCCGGAACGATCTCCTGGATCGCATCAAAGAGTTCCTGCGGAACAGCAAAGCTCTGATACTCATGTTTCGGCTTTCCACACTCTGCAACGATCGTTTCAAAGAAAGCGATCACTTTCTGGTTCAGATCATGTGCCGCAAAGATTGCTTCAATCATCTTCGCTTCCGGAACTTCCTTCGCACCGGCCTCGATCATGATAACCTTTTCCTTTGTAGAAGCAACTGTCAATGCAAGATCAGATACTTCCTTCTGTGCTGCTGTCGGGTTGAATACGAATTCTCCGTCAACGAGTCCAACCTGTGTTGTAGAGATTGGTCCGTCAAACGGGATATCAGAAATACTTGTTGCAAGTGCTGCACCGAGCATAGCTGTAAGCTCCGGACTGCAATCCTGATCTACAGAAAGGACAAGATTCTCAAGTGTTACGTCATTTCTATAATCTTTCGGGAACAGAGGACGCATCGGACGGTCGATGACACGGTCTGTCAGGATCGCATTCTCAGATGCTTTACCCTCTCTCTTATTAAATCCTCCCGGGATCTTTCCTACAGCGTACATTCTCTCATTATACTCTACGCTGAGTGGGAAGAAATCAATTCCTTCTCTCGGCTTGTCAGATGCTGTTGCTGTACACAGTACAGTTGTGTCACCATAATGCATCAGTACTGCACCATTCGCCTGTTTTGCCACACGGTCAACATCCACGCGCAGTGTTCTGCCGGCCAGTTCCATTTCAAACTTTTTATACATGGTTTTCTCCTTTTTATCTTATCTTCGTTTTATATGAGCAGAACAATTCGCTCCGAAACTACTGAAAAATGTACTATTCTATAGCAATTGAAGCCCACTGTAATCGATTGATAATACACTTTTCAGTGGTCTCGGTTCTTCTCTGCCCACAAGCTTTTAAATTATATCATATTCCATAATAAGAAGTAAATAGTTTTCCAAAAAAAGAACAAAAAGTACCAAAAATTCAGACAAAAAGAAACAGACCAGAAACCACATCATCAGATGCAGCTTCTGATCTGTCAATTGATCTTCTTTTTGGGAAAATCTTATTATTTTCTCAGACCAAGTTTCTCGATCAGAGCACGGTATCTCTCGATATCTACTTTCTTGAGGTATGCAAGAAGTCCTCTTCTCTGTCCAACCATCTTAAGAAGTCCTCTTCTTGAGTGGTGATCCTTCGGGTTAGCTTTGAAGTGATCTGTCAGCTCGTTGATTCTTGCTGTAAGGATAGCAACCTGTACTTCCGGTGATCCTGTATCTCCCTCTGTTCTTCCAAATTCTTTGATGATAGCCTGTTTCTTCTCTTTTGCGATCATTGTAATATCCTCCTTAAAATTCTTAGTTAAACCGCCTGGCATTAAGCAATGGTCGGAGTGATCCGATTACCGAACACCGGCTGATTTGATACCTCGGATAGTATAGCACAGAGATATCTGCTTGTAAAGCACAAATTTAAAATCTTTTATCTTTCATCGAATGGATGATTTTTCAGATATTCCTCTCCGTACCGCATATCTTTCATCACGCGGTCTTTGAGTTCTTCAACCGAATGAAATTTCGTTTCCGGACGTTCGAACTCCAGGATCTGCACTGTGGCAGTCTTCCCGTAAGCATCGCCTTCATATCCGTAAACATAAACTTCGAACAACCGTCTTTTCTCTTGCGCAACGGTCGGTTTCACCCCGGCATTTCCCACACCGCCATACCATACACCATCCACAAGGACGCGACAGGCATAGACACCGTACTTTGGCAGGATTTTCTTTTCCTGCGGTGCAAGATTCATTGTCGGAAATCCAAGTGTTCTTCCAAGCTGCTGTCCATGTTCCACAACACTGGTGATCTCATACGGATACCCCAGAAGCTTATTTGCAAGAGGAATATTTCCATCGAGGAGAAGTTCCCTGATATAAGTGCTGCTGATCTCCCGGTCTTTGTAATATGCTTTCTCGACCACATCAACTGTATAGCCATATTTCGCAGCATATTTCTCCAGCATCTGATGATTTCCTCTTTTTTCATGACCAAAGTTAAAGTCCGTTCCGACAACAATGTGTGATGCGTGCAGCTTCTTATGCAGGATTTCATCGATAAATTTCTCTGCTTCCATCTCCATCATTTCTCTCGTAAATGGAATCTCGATCAGATAATCTACCTTGTCCTCAAGAAATGCTCTTCGCTCTTCATTTGTCATCAGACAGTCTCTGTCCATATCAAAGGCACAAACGACACTGTCGCAATCTTCCTTCTGCGCATATTTCATTATTCTGTTGAGCAGCTTCTGATGTCCTCTGTGCAATCCATCAAACTTTCCAAGCGTTACCGCTGTGTGATTTCTTCCGTCAAAGGCATCTAATCCTTTTATATATTGCATGTCTGTCTTATTCGTCCTTTATTTCTCAATTTTCTCTGCTTCAGGATCCAGAAACATTTTCTTAATATGGAACAGCTTCTTCGGTGCACGATACTGATAAAGACCGATAAAATTCTTTCTGGAATCATATACTCTGACTTCCTGTCCATCTGTCCACTCTTCTTTTTCTAACAGAAAACGCTCCGGAAGATCATTTCCGTTATAAGACATCCATGCCTTCGCATCCGTCACAGTAACGGCCGGCAGTTCCGCGAAGATCTGATCCAGCGGAGTGAAAAGTTCTGCGCCTTCTCCCTGCTCCATCTTCTGACGTACCTCATCCAGTGTTACCGCATCTTCTTTCAGGAAACGGCCGACTTTCGTACGCTCGAGTTCTTCCATACAGCCACCCACCTGAAGCTTCTCTCCGATGTCATGACACAAAGTACGGATATATGTTCCCTTAGAACAGTCCACCTCCATACGCACATGCGGAAGATTCATCTCCAGAATGCGGATTCCATGGATCTGGACTCTTCTGCTCTTACGCTCCACAGTCTTTCCTTCACGGGCAAGCTCATAAAGCTTCTTCCCATTCACTTTCAACGCAGAATACATCGGCGGAATCTGATCATATTCTCCGATAAATGATTCGATACAGGAACGTACTTCCTCTTCCGTCAGATTGCCCGGATTCCTCTCCTCCAGAACCTCTCCGGAAATGTCCTGCGTATCTGTCGTCTTTCCTAAAAGCAGCAGAGCCTCATATGTCTTATCATGATCTGTCAGAAGCTCACAAACCTTTGTTGCTCTTCCAAGACACACCGGAAGGACTCCCGTTGCATCCGGATCAAGCGTACCTGTATGACCGATCTTCTTCTGTCCGACAACTTTTCGAAGAACTGCAACCACATCATGGGAAGTATATCCTTTTTCTTTGTAAATATTAACTATTCCGTTTATCATTTTTCCTCGTTTTTCTCTTCTGCCGCTCTAAGCTGTCTTTCAATTAAAGTGTCAGATTGTTGATCACATCATGCGGGGAACCTTTCATTGTAACACCGGCTGCTCTCACATGACCGCCACCGCCATAATATTTCGCAACTGCACTTACATCAACGATTTCTTTTGATCTAAGGCTTACTTTAAATGTCTGCGGTTCAAGCTCGTAAAGAAGGATTGCAACCTCCACACCTCTTGTCTGACGCAATACGCTGACAATTCCATCCAGATCAGACGGTTTTGCCTGGAAGAACTCCATTTCTTTCAAACGTATCACTGAGACAACCGCTTTCTTATTCAGGATCATCATACTCTCAAGAAGTGCCTTCCCAAGCATCTGATTCTGAACATAGGATTTTTCAAAATATGTTCCGTCAATGATCGCGCTTCCATTGATCCCTTTTCTTAAAAGTGCAGCACCGACTTCCATTGTCTCCGGTGAAGTACAGGAATACTGGAACACTCCGGTATCATGCACAATCCCCATATAAAGGAAAGATGCGATTTCTTCCGTAATCTTCTCCTCATCCAGCAGACGGAAAACGAGTTCAGAAGTAGAACTTGCATCCGGCACGATATAATTCGTGTCTGCAAAAGACTCGTTACTGACGTGGTGATCCACACATAAAGTTTCCTTTGCATTTTGGAACACCGGCTCGGAAAAACCAAGACGTCTTTCGTCCCCGCAATCCAGACTGATGAAAAGGTCATAAACTTTGCCTTCTACAATCTCATGCTTCGGCACATCTCTGTGTCCCATCATCTGAAATGCTTCCGGAATCTCCTCCAGATACAGATCTGTCTCAATCTCCGGATAATAAGTGGTCAGATAAAGATATAATCCAATTGTAGAACCAACGCAGTCCCCATCTGGACGAATGTGTCCGCCAATGGCTACACTGTGTTTCCCTTTTAATACATCGTTTAATACGATCATCTATTCCTCAGCTCCATCCTTCAAATCTCTTGTCACTTCGTCAATTTTCTTGCTGATATTTACTCCATATTCAATGGACTGGTCTACGATAAATGTAATCTGTGGTGTGTTGCGCATATTCACTGTACGTGCAAGTTCTCTGCGGATATATCCCTCTGCACTCTGAAGACCTTTGATCGTATCTTCCTGTGCTTTCTTGTCTCCGAGAACACTGATATATGCCTTGCATGTCTTAAGATCCGGTGCTACTTCAACAGCAACAACAGATGTCAGCGGTGCAACACGTGGATCTTTGATCCCGCCACGCAGGATATTACTCAGCTCACGCTGCACTTCTGCATTGACTCTTGTATTCTTAATACTGTTCTTTCTCATGTTATAACTCCTTTTTTATACAGAAAAGTTACTCCTGCAATGTATGACCCCTGCACGAGTAACAATTCTGTCACCTGCTGACAATTACAACACTCTGCAAATGTCGGCATCTTTTATTCTTACTTGCGTTCTGTCTCTACCATCTTGTAGGCTTCAACCTGATCGCCTTCTTTAATGTCATTGTAGTTCTCGAATACGAGACCACACTCATATCCTGTTCTGACTTCCTTCACGTCATCTTTGAAACGCTTCAGAGATGCCAGCGGTCCGTCGAATACAACGATTCCGTCACGGATCAGACGAACAGAACAGTTTCTCTCGAAGATACCGTCAAGCACATACGCACCGGCAATTGTTCCAACTCCTGATGCCTTGAATGTCTGACGTACTTCCGCATGACCGAGAACCTTCTCCTCAAAGACAGGATCAAGCATACCCTTCATGGCTGCCTCTACATCTTCGATGGCATTGTAGATAACTCTGTAAAGTCTTAAGTCAACACCCTCGCGCTCAGCGATATCTTTCGCTGTTGCATCCGGACGAACGTTAAATCCAATGATGATCGCATTTGATGCAGATGCAAGGATAACGTCAGATTCATTGATTGCACCAACACCGCCATGGATGATCTTAACAACAACTTCATCGTTACTCAGCTTCAGAAGACTCTGCTTGATTGCCTCTACAGATCCCTGAACATCAGCCTTAACAACAATGTCAAGTTCTTTGAGGTTACCTTCCTGGATCTGGTTGAACAGATCATCCAGAGACATCTTGGACTTCGTCTCTTCCAGAAGTTTTACCTTGTTCTGGGAAATAAATGTCTCTGCAAACGCTCTTGCTTCTTTATCAGACTCACATCCTACGAATACTTCTCCCGCATTCGGAACATCATTCAGACCAAGGATCTCAACCGGCTGGGACGGACCTGCTTCTTTCACACGTCTTCCCTTGTCATCCATCATCGCTCTTACACGACCATGAGCGCTTCCTGCTGCGATCGCATCTCCTACGTGGAGTGTACCTTTCTGTACAAGAACAGTTGCAACAGATCCTTTACCTTTATCAAGCTCAGCCTCGATCACAAGACCACGTGCGGCACGGTTCGGGTTCGCTTTCAGTTCCATAACCTCTGCTGTCAGAAGGATCATCTCAAGAAGATCCTGGATTCCTTCATGTGTATGCGCTGATACCGGAACAAAGATTGTGCTTCCGCCCCAGTCTTCCGGAATCAATTCGTATTCTGTCAGTTCCTGTTTTACACGTTCAACATTCGCACTTGGCTTATCGATCTTGTTGATCGCAACAATAATCTCAATTCCTGCTGCTTTCGCATGGTTGATTGCCTCAATTGTCTGTGGCATAACACCGTCATCCGCAGCAACTACAAGGATTGCGATATCTGTAGAGTTTGCTCCACGCATACGCATTGCAGTAAATGCCTCATGTCCCGGTGTGTCGAGGAATGTGATCTTTTCTCCGTTAATCTCAACAACAGATGCACCGATGTGCTGTGTGATACCACCGGCCTCACGACCTGTTACATTACTGTTACGGATTGCATCCAGAAGAGATGTCTTACCATGGTCAACATGACCCATAACACATACAACCGGTGGGCGTTTTACCATAAGGCTTTCGTCTTCTTCATCCTCTTTCAGAAGTTCTTCGATCACATCTACAACTTCTTCTTTCTCACAGAGAACATCGAATTCCATCGCAATCTCTTCTGCTGTCTCATAATCAACTTCCTGGTTTACAGTTACGATCTTGCCCTGCATGAAAAGCTTCTTAACAATAACAGAAGGAACGATCTTCATCTTATCAGCAAGCTCTTTAATTGTAAGAACTTCTGGAATCACGATCTGTTTGATCTGCTCTTCCTGCTTCTCTTCCTTCACCGTGGCTTCTTCACTTCCACTGCCGGTTTCTGCTTCTTACCTTTTCTTCCTTTTCCTTCGAAAGCTTCATCTCTGTATTCTTTCTTCTTATTATCTCTTTCTTTGTCTTTCGCTTTGTTTCTCTGTGTCTTCTGCTGTTCTACGATCGGTGTAGCGTCACTTCTGTCGTTTCTGCGATTGTCATTTCTTCTGTCAGAGCGCTGTCCCTGTCCGCGTCCGTCTCTTCCGTCACGGTTGTCTCTTCCATCACGGTTGTCGCGTCCCTGGAATCCGTCACGTCCACCTCTGTCAGAACGCTGTCCGCGTCCGTCTCTGTCCTGACGTGGTCCTCTGTTTTCGCCTCTGTTCTCTCCATTAGAACGTCTGTCTCCAAATGGTTTCTGTCCCGGTCTGTCAGAGCGTACCTGTCTTCCCTCACCACTCGGACGTCCTGTTCTTTCTGTTCTTGATCCCTGCGGTCTCTCAGAACGTGCTCCGTTCTGTGCCGGACGTGCCGGTCTGCCCTCTGCTGCACGAACCGGTCTTTCGCTTTTTGCTGCCGGTTTCTCTGTACGAGCCGATTTTCCTTCACCGTTCGGACGGCTCTGTCCTGCTGCCGGACGTTTGCCCTCACCGTTTGGACGCCCCTGGTTCTGTCCCTGACGTCCCTGTCCCGGTGCCGGACGTTTTCCCTGCAGTCTGCTGCTGTTCTTTGAATTCTGTGGGCGAACTACAAATGCAAGATTTTTCTTCTTTGGAGCGCCCTCTTTTTCTGTTGTTTTATCTGCAGCCATCTCAGCATCTTTGCCTGCTGCTTCTCTTCTAATATCTTCTGCCACGTTATCCTCCCTGGTGTTTAAACTCTTTTTATTTTCACTCTGCATCTTCTCATCTGCCATATAAATCTACCTCCTTCAAGCAATCAACGGGGAACCTTTGTCTTCTACTCCCATTCATCAGGTACGGGATTTCAGTTCTTTTAATATTCCTTTTGCAAATCCTTCGTCTAATATCGCCAGAGATGCACGGAATTGTTTTCCCATCGCATGCCCCAAGGTATCTTTATCTCCGTAAACTATCATTGGAACTTTATAAAATTTACACATATCACGGAATTTTTTCTTTGTATTATCTGAAGCGTCTTCTGCAACAACTACAAGGCTTGCTCTTCCGGACTTTGTCTGTCCTTCTGTCATAAATTCACCGCTTGCGCAGCGCCCCGCTTTCGTTGCCAGACTGATCAGAGACAGTACTTTATCTCTAGCCAATCTCATCCATCTCCTTTTCCAGCCGTTCATATACTTCCTGCGGTATTGCCTGCTTAAAGGAACGCTCCAGTCCTCTGTTCTTCACAGCCTGCTCAAAACATGCCTTCTGCGGACAGAGATACGCTCCACGTCCGTTTTTCTTTCCGGTTGTGTCAATGACAAATTCTTCTTCCTCTGTTCTGAGGATCCGAATCAGTTCCTTCTTTGGTTTCATCTCGCCGCAGCCTACACATTTACGCATAGGTACTTTCTTCTTTACTGCCAAACAATTCACTCCCTCAGATCTTACTCTTCGTCTGTCTCAACGAATTCAATCTCATCTGCTCCGTCTTCATCAGCTGCATCTGCCGGAACATCATCGTACTCTTCTTCCTCTTCTCCGACTGTATAGCCTTCTTCTCCGACCATACCCATCTGCTCCATGTAGTTCTCCGGAAGATCTCCACACTCAATTGCCTGTGTCTCACTCTTGATATCAATCTTGTATCCTGTCAGACGGGCTGCAAGTCTTGCATTCTGTCCTTCTTTACCGATTGCAAGTGAAAGCTGATAATCAGGAACAATAACTCCTGCAATCTTCTCATCCGGATCAGCCATAACAGAAATAACCTTCGCCGGGCTGAGTGCATTCTCAATCAGAAGTGCCGGATTCTCATCCCAGTTAATGATATCAATCTTCTCACCACGAAGCTCTTTTACGACTGCATTTACTCTTGCACCGTTCATACCAACACAAGCTCCGACCGGATCAACATTCGGATCGTTAGACCATACAGCCATCTTTGTACGGGAACCAGCCTCACGGGCAATGCTCTTGATCTCAACTGTTCCGTCCTTTACCTCTGCAACCTCTGATTCAAACAGACGTTTTACAAGTTCCGGATGTGTACGGGATACAAGGATCTTTGGTCCCTTTGGTGTGTTCTTAACTTCTACGATATAAAGCTTAATACGCTCTGTCGGCTCGAAATGCTCTCCTTTCACCTGTTCGTTCTCTGTAAGGATTGCATCTGCTTTTCCAAGATTCACACTGATATTCTTGCCAATATAACGCTGTACGATACCTGTTACGATATCCTTCTCTTTCTCGAAATACTGATCAAATACTGCCTTGCGCTCTTCTTCTCTGATCTTCTGAAGAATCAGGTTCTTTGCATTCTGTGTTGCAATACGTCCGAATTCCTTGGAATGAAGCTCAACCTGTGCGATATCTCCGATATGAAGTGCCGGATTGATCTTCTCTGCATCCTCAAGACTGATCTCGATTGCAGGATCAAATACTTCTTCAACAACTTCTCTCTCTGCGTATACAGAGTAGTCACATGTGTTGCGGTCCATAACGATCTTAATATTATCGGATGTTCCGAAATGGTTCTTACATGCACTTAAAAGTGAATTTTCAATGGCCTCCAACATGACATCCTTGCTGATGTTTTTCTCTTTTTCAAGAATATCCAATGCTTCGAGTAATTCTGTGTTCATTTTTCTTTCCTCCTAAATTAAAAATCCAAAGCCTGACGGATCAAAGCGATTTCTTTTCTGTCAAATGTCTGCTCTGTCTCATCTTCGTATGTGATGGTCACTGTATTCTCATCATAACTCTTTAAAATTCCGACGAACTCTTTCTGTCGGTCGATTGCACGGTATGTGCGGATCTCTACTTCTTCTCCAAGATTTCTCTTGAAATCCTTCTCTTTCTTAAGTGGTCTTCCAAGTCCCGGAGAACTTACTTCAAAGATATAGGAGTCTTCAATATAATCCTTCTCATCAAGGATATCGGAGAATCTCCTGCTGACTGCCTCACAGTCATCCACGGCAATTCCGCCTGGTTTGTCAATATACGCGCGAAGGTACCAGGTACCTCCTTCTTTCACATATTCTACATCTACCAGCTCAAACCCGAGTTCCTCTACGATAGGCTCGAGAAGTGCTTCTGTCTGCTGTTCATAATCTTCTCTTCTGGACACGCTGCGTCAAACTCCTTTTCTTCTATAATATAGTTTGTGATCTGATTCATAAAGAATTCTCCATATCACCAAAGAAGAGTGAACTTTCGTCCACTCTTCTGCCAATTCCTTATGTAACTATATTTACTCTAGCACTTTTCTTTGAGGAAATCAAGGGTTTTTGCACATTTTCTTACAACACCTTAGAAATCTCCTTGACTTTCTCTTTCTTCACCGTCTCCGCTTCCGGCAAGACTTCTAGCGGCTTTTGGTTCCTGTTCCATCCCGTTTCGCCAGTTTCAGGCGGTTCAGTGAAACTGTCTTTTCTCCATAAGTAATCTTCGTCTCTGTTCCTTCTTCAAAAAGATAAACTTCTTCTAATTCATCCTTCTTCTGAAGCTTAATTCCTCTGACACCGACAGCTGCTTTTTTCTTCTCAGGAACATCCGCAGATAAAAACCTCAGAAAATATCCGTTCTTCGTCTGAAGGACAACATTCTGATACTCCGTCACAACCTTCACTGCGACAAGCCTGTCTTCTTCCTGCAGCTTTGTTGCCGCGATCGTGCGCTTGGATACCTGGAACTCACTTCCATCCACACGCTTGATCATTCCCTGTGCTGTTGCAAACAATAATTTTGAATAACGCATCTGCTCTTCTTCACAGATCATAACAATCTGTTCTTCACTGCTTGAATAATTACTTACATTATCAATCGGAATCCCTTTGTCTCTGAACTTTCCATGTGGAAGATCAAGCACCTTCACCTGATGCATCTTGCCTTCATCTGTAAACAGACAGAGTTTTCCAATGTTCATACAATGCACAATGTATTTATTCTCTTTGTCTGCAGCTTCTTTATTCCTCTCATAGACTCCGGTATCCACTGTCTTCGCGTAACCAAAGCGATCCATCAGAAAGACGACCTGCTGCTCTTCAATCTTCTTCTCTTCAAAAACAGCTTCTTCTGCATTCTCCACAACGGTACGACGCTTTCTTCCGAATTCTTTTTTATAACTGTCAAGCTCTTCCATGATCACGCCTGCCATAGAATCATAGTTATTTAAAATATCTTCATAACGGGCAATATTTTCTAATGTCTTCTCATGCTCTTTCTGAAGTGCTTCAATCTCCAGACCGATCAGACGATAAAGACGCATCTCCAGAATTGCCGTTGCCTGACGTTCTGTAAAACGGAGCATTGCCGCCATCTTTTTGGAAATCGCAGACTTGAACTTAATGTTTTCCGTCTCACCGTTTACCAGACAGGCACGCGCATCTTTTACAGATTTACTTCCTCGTAAAATCTCAATAATCAAGTCGATCACATCACATGCTTTGATCAGACCTTCCTGAACTTCACTCTTCTCCCGCTCTTTGCCAAGCAAAGTTGTATATTTCCTCGTTGCAAGCTCAAACTGGAAATCCACATGATGTTCTATAATCTGTTTCAGACTTAAAGTCTCCGGTCTGCCATTCGCAACCGCCAGCATATTTACGCCAAATGTATCTTCCAGACGTGTCTTCTTATAAAGCATATTCTTCAGGTTCTCAACATCCGCACCACGCTTCAATTCGATCACGATACGGATTCCTTCTTTTGAAGACTGATTTGAAATATCAACGATATCTGTCGTCTTCTTGGATTCCACAAGATTGCAGACATCGTTTAAGAACTTTCCGATTCCGGCTCCGATCATCGTGTATGGGATCTCTGTGATCACAAGCTGCTTCTTGCCGCCTTTTAATTCTTCCACTTCCACTTTTCCACGCAGCTTGATCTTCCCCTGTCCGCTCTCATAGATTGCCGGAAGATCATCCTTATTGACCACAATTCCTCCGGTCGGGAAATCCGGTCCTTTGATATATTTCATCAGCTGCTTTGTAGTGATCTTGTCATTCTTCATATATGCCTTGACCGCATCGACCACTTCACAGAGATTATGTGTCGGGATACTTGTCGCCATACCGACTGCAATTCCTTCCGCACCATTGATCAGAAGGTTCGGCACACGCATCGGAAGCACAAGCGGTTCCTTCTCCGTCTCATCAAAGTTCGGACCAAAATCAATAACATTCTTATCCAGATCGGCCAGACATACTTCCTGCGTGAATTTCGTAAGGCGCGCCTCTGTATAACGCATCGCAGCAGCTCCGTCTCCCTCAATGGATCCAAAATTACCGTGCCCGTCAACAAGAACCTGTCCCTTCTTGAAGTCCTGCGCCATTACTACAAGAGAATCGTAGATGGAACTGTCTCCATGCGGATGATATTTACCCATCGTATCTCCGACGATACGTGCACTCTTACGATAAGGCTTATCATAACGGATACCAAGCTCGTACATATCATAAAGTGTACGACGCTGAACCGGCTTGAGACCATCACGGACATCCGGAAGTGCTCTGGCGATAATAACACTCATCGCATAATCAATATAAGATTTCTTCATAAGATCAGAATATTCTGTCCTTATGATCTGTGATTCATTACTCATTCTTCTTCTCCTTAGATATCCAGTTCTGCCTCTGTCGCATTTTCATAGATAAAATTACGACGCGGCGGTACTTCAGTTCCCATCAGCATCTCCGTTACACTCGAAGCCATTCGGGCATCCTCAATCTCTACTCGTTTCAACATACGTCTCTCCGGATCCAGTGTTGTCTCCCAGAGCTGCTCCGCATCCATCTCTCCAAGACCTTTGTAACGCTGAAGTGTGAACGGACCTGTATGTGTCTTTCTATAACGTTCCAGTGCCTTATCATCATACAGATACTCTTCTTCTCCACTCTTTGGCATTGCCTTATAAAGTGGCGGCATCGCAATATATACATGTCCTTCAAAAATAAGCTCCGGCATAAAGCGATAGAATAAGGTGAGCAATAAGGTAGAAATATGTGCACCATCGACATCGGCATCGGCCATGATGATGATCTTATCATATCTCAACTTTGTAATATCAAAGTCATTTCCGTATCCTTCAGAAAATCCGCAGCCAAATGCATTGATCATCGTCTTGATCTCTGCATTGGCAAGTACCTTATCAATACTTGCTTTCTCAACATTTAAGATCTTACCACGGATCGGAAGAATTGCCTGATAATTTCTGTTTCTCGCTGTCTTCGCAGAACCGCCGGCGGAATCTCCCTCGACGATAAAGATCTCACACTTCTTCGGATCTCTGCTCTCACAGTTTGCCAGCTTTCCGTTACTGTCAAAAGAATACTTCTGCTTTGTCAGGAGATTGGTCTTTGCCTTCTCTTCTGTCTTGCGGATCTTCGCAGCTTTCTCCGCACTGGAAAGAACTGTCTTAAGTGTATCCAGATTTCGATCAAAGAAACGAACAATCTCTTCTCCTGTTACCTTGCTGACTGCTTTCGCCGCATCCGGGTTATCCAACTTTGTCTTCGTCTGCCCCTCAAATCTCGGATCCGGGTGCTTAATGGATACAATTGCAGTCATTCCGTTACGGATATCTGCACCGGTAAAATTCGCATCCTTTTCTTTCAGGATTCCTATCTCTCTCGCATACTGGTTCATGACAGTTGTAAAGGTTGTCTTAAATCCTGTCAGATGTGTTCCGCCCTCTGCATTATAAATATTATTACAAAATCCAAGTACATTCTCATGAAACTCATTCACATACTGCAGTGTTACCTCTACTTCAATCCCGTCTGCTTCCCCTTTAAAATAAACCGGGTCATGAAGTACTTCTTTCTTACGGTTCAGATCCTGGATAAATCCAATGATTCCTTCCGGTTCGTGATAAACGATGTGCTCAACACTTCCATCTCTCTTATCATCAAACACGATCGTCAGATTCGGATTCAGATACGCAGTCTCATGCAGACGGCTCTTAACCTCTTCCGCTTTGAACTTCGTCTTCTCAAAGATCGTATCATCCGGCAGAAAATTTACCGTTGTTCCCGTCTTTCTCGTCTTTCCGATCTTAGGAAGAAGTCCATCTTCCAGTTCGATCACCGGGATTCCTCTCTCGTACCGGTCATGATGAACAAATCCATCCCTGCTGATCTTCACATCCATATAAGTAGAAAGAGCATTTACAACAGAGGAACCTACTCCGTGAAGTCCACCACTTGTCTTATATGCAGAATCATCAAACTTACCACCTGCATGGAGTGTCGTATAAACCAGACGAGCCGCAGATACACCCTTCTGATGCATATCAACCGGAACTCCACGACCGTTATCTGAAACGGTTGCAGATCCGTCTTTTTCCAATGTCACCTGGATCTCACTGCAGAATCCTGCCAGGTGCTCATCTACTGCATTATCCACGATCTCATAGATCAGATGATTCAGTCCTTTTGTAGAAACACTTCCTATGTACATTCCCGGGCGTTTCCGTACTGCCTCAAGACCTTCCAATACCGCGATACTCCCTGCATCGTATGTATTATTTCCCGCCATTACTCTTTCTCCTTCTTTCTCGAACTCAAACTGTTCTATACAGTCAATCAACAAATATGATATCATTTAACCATCTGATTTTCAACTTCTTTTTCGCTCATATGTTCTGTCAACCTTCTTCTGACAGGAGAGGACTGTAACTGTCCGACAACCGTTTATTCTGTAACTACCCGCTTTAATGTCCGTTCCAGTACCTCCATTGCATTCTTCATCTCTTCCACCGTATTTGTCTGCGCCCCTGCTTCGATCAACAGAGACTTTGGCAGCAGATGAAGATTATAACGGTAAGCTTTCAGATAAATATGCCTTGCAAATCCCGGGTAATACTGTTCCGACGCAATCTGCATCTGCAAGGAGAACGCCAGATTATCCTGGATATATGGATTATACAGATAGGCAATATCGCCATTTGTCCGTGTCCTGCTCAATCCATTAAAATACATGATCTTCGCAGTCGGTTTTCCATTCACTTCCGTTACCAGATGTGTGTCCGCATTTACACCATCTCTGTGAAGATCGATTGCAACTTCAATCGTCGGATTCGCTTCCAGAACCGGCCGTACTGCACTTTCTGCATTCTCATATGCCCTGCTGCGGTCAAGTTTCCCATTAATAATATCATACACTCCGCTGTCATGAAGCGTCTCAATCCCATCCGCATTTAATAACTGCGTCAGATATTCCCCAATCCCAACGATGCTTGTAGATGGATCACCCGGTATGGAGTCGGCAAATTCTTCCTGTGAATGCGTATGAAAGATCAAAATTTTCGGACCTCCTGTACTTTGATCTATCTTCATACTCCGGTTTAAAAGATCATCCACATTAAGCTGCTCCGGTCCGATCATTGTAGAACTGTCTATCGTATAAAGATTGCTTGTCAGATATTCAAAATCACGCAGCCGCTCAATAGAAAGATCCATTCCCGGAACCGGCTGCTCTACAGCACTTTCCTGAGTTTCCGGCTCTGCTCCGACCAGTTTCCCCTCTTCATCTACCGCATGTTCATCATTTGCCTGACACTGAAGAATCCATGCGATCGTCTCCTCATCTTCCAATACTTCCGCCGGTTCTTCCTTTCCCCTTTTTTTCTGTCTGATCTTCCAGATATCCTGCCAACGGCATCCACACATGAAGTGGGAGCCAGAAGATCTCTTCCCTTTCTGTCCCCTGTTCTTTCTGATAAGAAAAAAGCGGAAGGTACAATTTCTGCGCATAAGTCTGACTTTCTTCTAATAAAAATGTTCTCCCCTCTTCCAATGACCGGCCCATCCCAATTCCTAACGGAATACCTGACAGAACCAGAATCACCCCATACCATTTCATACGTCGGATTGTTTTTTTCTTATACACACGCATTGCAGAGTCCTTCCGCTCATTTCTATCATTCTATTCGCTTTCTCCTGCATTTATATCAGAAAAAAGAAGATTCAAGGACGCTGCTATCGTATGACTGATCTGATGAACCATTTCATCCACATCCTTTGGTGTCACAAACATTCCATTTAAATGTGGGGAGATCAATTCTTTTACAAACTCATATTTTTCCGCCGGACTGTAAGAGCGCAAAATCTCTCCTGTACTCCTTAATGCCTGCGACTGCTCCAGTGCAGTGATGAAATTTTCCATCGTATCATTGACGATCGTTGCCGCATCAACAACCGTAGGCACTCCGATTCCAATCACAGGAACCCCCAGAGATTCTTCCGTCATTGCATTCCTGTAATTTCCAACACCGGAACCCGGATGAATTCCTGTATCGGCAATCTGGATCGTCCGGTTCAATCGTCTGCTGTTTCGCGCAGCAAGTGCATCCACTGCAAGGATCAGATCCGGCTTCGTCTCATAGACAATTCCACGGACAATCTCCGCCGTTTCCATCCCCGTCTGTCCCATCACGCCGGGAACAATTGCACTAAGAACAATCAATTGCTCCGTACGCATCGCATATTTTCCGTATTCTTTTACTATATGCCGGTTTACCTCCAGATGATCTGCAACATAAGGGCCAAGCGCATCCGGTGTCACCGCTCTGTTACCGAGCCCGACAAAAAGAATCTTTAATTCTTTTCCATCTTCACAGGAAATTTTATGAAAAATCAATTCCCGGATGCAATCACAGATCCGTTCCTGTAATACCCTGCTATTTTCTTCCACCTCCAATGCCAGATCCGGAGATTCCAGTGTCAGATAAATGCCTGTCGGTTTTCCCATGATCTTCGCTCCATTCTCCGTCTCGATCACCACACGAGTCAGCCGGATCTCATTCTCCTCGTCATACTCTTCCTCCAGAACAACTCCCTGCACTTCTACATTGTCAGATGCAAAACGTTCCTTCTCCTCAAGTGCAAGATCCGTACGCACACTGTAATTTTTCATCATAGCCTCCCTTTTCTCCGTGTCAGGTTATAGATTCTTGTATACTGTAACCACAATTCGTTTTATTACAGCCTATTTTTAGCATTTTTTTGTAAAATATGTATTGACAGAACACGTTTGTTGGACTAGAATAAATGAGTATGTTTCGATAGAACGTCCGTGTCCGAGTCTATTGAACACATGAATCACATTTGAAAATCATATGATAGAATATTTTGGAGGTGCACACATTGGCTAATATTAAATCTGCAAAGAAAAGAATTTTAGTAACAGAGACAAAAGCTGCTAGAAACAAAGCAATCAAATCTAAGGTTAAAACAGCTGTAAAGAAAGTAGAGACAGCTGTAGCTGAGAAGAATGTAGAGGCTGCTAAGGCTGCTCTTCACACAGCAATCGTTGAGATTTCCAAAGCTGGAAGCAAGGGTGTTTATCACAAGAAAACAGTTTCCAGAAAGATCGCTCGTCTTTCCAAAGCTGTTGACTCTATCGCTTAATTATAAATAGAGAATAGAATTTTCAGGCGCATCTGCTACCGTCATGGCAGATGCGCCTTTTGTTATATATTAGGAAAGTACTTTCCTAATATATAACAAACGCTCCGCTCAGGATGCGCACTGCGGCGTACAATGTAGATGTCGCAAGCGACCGCCGCAGGCGCAAGAATGTGCCAAGGCACATTCTTTATAATACGTTCAGAGCCAGGCAGTTCTAAGGATACAGATTCGAGCCATGCTCGCATGAGCGAGATTCTGTATTCTTAGAACTATGTGGCGGATACGCCACAGCGATGAAATGCGTAGCATTTTAGAGATGCCTGGCTGCTGCACGACGCCTCAGTCAAAAGACCGCTACCTCTCAAGCCAGCTTAATGCCTCGACTCGAAAAGTACCGGTCTTCTATTATCTTATTCTATAATCTCAGACAACTGATTAGTTGTTGATCAGTTTGTCCTCATCACTCCAGCTGTAAAGCTTTCTGATCTCAGCTCCAACCTTCTCTGACTGGTGCTCAGCAGCAAGTTTTCTCATAGCCTTGAAGTGAACCTGTCCACCTGCATCAGACATATCAAGCAGGAAGTCTTTTTGCAAATGTACCATCCTGGATATCGGAAAGAATTTTCTTCATAGCTTTCTTTGTCTCAGCTGTAACGATCTTAGGTCCTGTGATATAATCACCGTACTCAGCTGTGTTAGAGATAGAATATCTCATTCCAGCGAATCCTGACTGGTAAATCAGGTCAACGATCAGCTTCATCTCATGGATACACTCAAAGTATGCATTTCTCGGATCATATCCAGCCTCACAAAGAGTCTCGAATCCAGCCTGCATAAGTGCACATACACCACCACAAAGTACAGCCTGCTCTCCGAAGAGGTCTGTCTCTGTCTCTGTTCTGAATGTTGTCTCAAGAACTCCGGCTCTTGCTCCACCGATTCCAAGACCATAAGCAAGTGCTCTGTCAAGAGCCTTTCCTGTGTAATCCTGCTCTACAGCTACCAGACAAGGTGTTCCTTTTCCAGCCTGATACTCGCTTCTTACTGTATGTCCTGGTGCCTTAGGTGCGATCATTGTAACATCAACATTCTTCGGCGGTACGATTGTTCCGAAATGGATGTTGAATCCGTGAGCGAACATAAGCATGTTACCCTCTTCAAGGTTTGGCTCGATGTCTTCTTTGTAAAGTTTAGCCTGTTTCTCATCGTTGATCAGAATCATGATGATGTCAGCCTGCTTTGCAGCTTCAGCTGCTGTATATACTTTGAATCCCTGCTCTTCTGCTTTCTTCCAAGAACGGCTTCCCTCGTACAGACCGATGATAACATCACATCCTGACTCTCTTAAGTTCAGTGCATGTGCATGTCCCTGGCTTCCGTATCCAATGATAGCGATCTTCTGTCCTTCGAGAAGAGAAAGGTTACAATCTTCCTGATAATAAATTTTTGCTGCCATTTTGCATTCCTCCTAATTGAATTTAAAATATAGAGTAGAATGCTCCCGATCTCTTCGGGGGTATCCTATATAGTGAAAGGTCTTGCCCTTTACTAGCTTTATCTGTTCCACAAGTTCTCCCTGCGGTTCTCCGATCCTGACCGGATCAGAAAAATGCAACATCCTTGCTGCCTCTTGCAAGTCCTGTAATTCCAGTTCTTGCCAGTTCGAGTATCTCATAATCCTTCAGAAGATTCAGGAAAGCTTCCAGCTTATTCTGTGTACCTGTCAATTCAATGATCAGACAATCTTCTTCCACATCTACGATCTTCGCTCTGAAAATATCTGCAACCGAGATGATCTCACCACGCTGTGCGGCATTCGCACGAAGCTTCACCATGATCAACTCTCTACAAACGGATTCTTCTGCTTTCAAAGCCTTGATATCCACAACATCCTCCAACTTACGAAGTTGCTTCTCAATCTGTGATAAGATCTGCTCATCACCGGATGAAACAATCGTAATCCTTGTAAATCTGGGATCTGCTGTCATACCTGCCGTGATACTGTCAATGCTGTATCCACGACGGCTGAAGAGTCCTGAAATTCTGCTCAAAACACCTGAATTGTTATCTACGAGCAGTGAAAATACCTGACTTCTCATATGTATCCTCTCTTTCTCACTTCAGGAAGCGAAAATATTATGACTGACTAAGATGACTGGTTCGCTCCTTCCATGATTTGTATAAAACAGAGTGCGTTCTGTTTTTTTACTTACTTAATATTAACAACTAGAACCGGCTTTGTCAACCCTCTTTTTTGAGATTTTTCATCACAGACCAAATTCCTCTGCCAGTTCATTCAAATACATCCAGCGCTCTTCCTTCTCTTCGAGCTGCCCTCTTACCTTCTCCTGCTCTTCCATCAGCTCACGCAGTTTCACTGAATTCGTTGCATTTGCGGCAATCTGACGGTCGAGAGAGGCTATCTTTTCTTCCAGCTTTGCGATCTCCTCATCGATCGTCTCATACTCTCGCTGCTCCTTGAACGAAAACTTCACCTTTTGACGCTGTCCATCCTTCCAGTTCTTTCCCGTCTTCTTCTCCTGCGTCTCCTCTTCTGTGGACTTCTCTGCCGGTTTCATTTCAGACTTTCCTGTGATAATTTTGCTTTCCTCTCCGAATCTGCGTTTCTTCGCCTCTACATAATCCGTGTATCCTCCCTCAAACTGTCGGATCCCGCCGTTTCCGTCCAGTTCAAAGATACGGTCAACTACATTGTCCAGAAAATATCTGTCATGTGATACGGTGATCACGATTCCTGTAAATGAATTCAGATAGTCCTCAAGGATCGTAAGTGTCGGGATATCCAGATTATTTCCGGCCTCGTCAAACAACAGAACATTCGCATTCTCCGCAAGAACACCAAGAAGATAAAGCCTTCTCTTCTCCCCTCCGGAAAGCTTACCAATCGGTGCATACTGCATATCCGGTGTAAATAAGAACCGCTCCAGAAGCTGGCTTGCACTGATCTGTCCGTCCTTTGTCGTCACATACTCCGCAATATCCTTCACATAATCGATCACACGCTGGGAATCATCCATATGCTGTTCTTCCTGTGCGAAATATCCAATCTTGATCGTCTCGCCGATCTCAATCTCCCCTGCATCCGGCTTGAGTACACCTGCAATCATCTTAAGAATCGTAGATTTTCCACAGCCGTTCGGTCCGATAATTCCAAGTCGCTGATTGCGAAGCACAATATAACTGAAATCATCCAGAATCTTCTTCTCCCCAAAACGCTTGCTGACATGATGAAGTTCGATCGTCTTCTTGCCCATTCTTGTCTCTACAGAATCAAGCTCCACCGTCTGATCCGTCACAGGTGCTTTTCCTGCTTTCAACGCTTCCAGACGTTCCAGTCTTGCCTTCTGCTTTGTCGTTCTCGCACGGCATCCACGCTTCGCCCATTCCAGTTCCATCCGAAGAATACTCTGACGCTTTCTCTGACTTGCAAGCTCCATCTCTTCCCTCTGCGCCTTCAATTCAAGGAATCCGGAATAATCCGCATCATATCCATACATCTTCCCATGGCTCAGCTCCAGGATACGGTTCGTCACACGATCAAGGAAATAGCGGTCATGTGTTACCATAAGAACCGTTCCACGGTAAGATCTCAGATAATCTTCCAGCCAGGAAATCATCTCCTGATCCAGATGATTCGTCGGCTCGTCCAGAAGAAGTACGTCGAAGTCTCCTGCAAGTATCTTCGCAAGAACCACACGTCTCTTCTGTCCCCCGGGATAAAGTGTCAATCTTCTGATCCCACTGCGTGATCCCAAGTTCCGTCAGATTACTTTCCACCTGCCAGCTCTCCGCATCTGCATCCTGAAGTGCGTAGGAACGGATATCCATCCCCTCCGGAAATGTCGGATTCTGCGGAACAAAAGCAATCTTCAGACCATTCTGACGAACAACCTGCCCCTCATCCGGCACTTCCTCTCCCGCAATCACCTTCAAAAAAGTTGACTTTCCGGTTCCGTTAATCCCAACAATCCCGATCTTATCCCCCTGCTGAACACCAAACGATGCATCATCAAAAATCACTTTCTCCCCATATATTTTAGAAATATGTTCTATATTAATTAAGTTCATTCTTTTCCCTGCTTTCTGTTTTTCTGCATTTTTATCAATCACATCGCCCTTCCAGTATAACAGATATTTCAGACACTGAAAATCTTAAAAATTTTTAAATTCATATTTGAAAGGGTTGAGAAAACACGGAAAACGTTATAACATAGTGAGATACATGCAATGACATGGTTTCAAATGGAAAGTGAGGTAAATGATATGAGTCCGAAGAATGATTTCTCAGACATTTTCGATGATGATTTTGAAGTTACATATGAAGAAGATCCGGAAATCAATTTTCATACTTCTGAAGATACAGAACAAATAAACAGACCTGATTCTAACACGGAGACGATCGTTATGAACGCAGACGATTACCGAGATAACTTTAACGATTCCGATGACAGCCAGTTCGAAGAAGTACTTCCTGAATATGACGATGATTATGAAGAGGATGCAGATTACGAGGATGATTATTATGAGGATGATTATAACACTTCTAACAAACGATCAAATCGCAACACTCCTTATAATGATTCATATAATGATCGCGACTACGACAGACGTTCCTCCGGCAGGAAACGTTCCGGTGGCGGAGTAAAACTTGCCGCACCAATCAAAAAAGGCGGAAAGGCATTATCAAGGCTCACAAGCACATTGCTTCAGCAGCTTTCTATTGTGTTAATTCTAGCCACAACAGCATTTGTACTCTACAACTTTTACCGTGCAAGCACACCGTACGGAGATATCCAGGAGGCAATCCAGACACAGAAGATTTCCCAGACTCTGGCCGCTTACTTATGTGTAGCTGCCCTCTTCCTGTTCTTCGAATTCATCTCCCTTCTCTGGTCAATGACACGCGTCCGCGTACGTGACGGAGTCTCCAGCTGGAGAGAAGATACCGGAAGAGGCCTGTGGTCTTTTATCCTTGTATTCGCGGTTTCCTATGCCGCATTCCTCTTCAGCCCGTTGCTCCCTGATTCACCGGAAGTGATCTACGGAGTGAAAGGAGCTCTTGATGTATACGGTTCCCTCCACAATGTATTGTTTGGACTATGTGCCGCCGGAGTCATCTCCTGCCTGATCAGAAAATACAAAAGCTCCAATTAGAATACAATATTCCCTTTACAAAAAGTGCACCCGGCAATGAAATCAATTACGAAATCATTGCCGGATGCACTTTTAAAGTTTATGGGCCAGTCTCAAAAAATACGATGCATTAATCCAAAATGATCAGTGCCATAAACACAAGATCTGTATCCCCTGTATTCGTCAGTCCGTGTCCCATTCCATCCGGTGTAAATGTCATATCTCCTGCCTTTACCGGGCGGATACGTCCATTGTCATCATAATTTCCTTCCCCACGAAGAATATAATATGTCTCGCTCTCGTTGTGATGCTCATGATATCCAAGAGAACATCCCGGTTCCAGTGTGACTTCTGCATACATCTTGCACTTTCCGTTTAATTCTTTCTCTTCTAGAATGTGCTTGATGATAACGTGTCCCTTTCCACCAGCCATGTTTTCTTTTCTCTCAACTCTTAATTCTCTCATTTTAAAACCTCCTAAAACATTTCTATTATAAAGCGTATTTACTGTTCACTACAATACTTCTTTTATCTGACATTTATTTCATATAGATCAATTCATACTCTCTTGTTCCAAGACCGATCTTCTCTGCATGTGCCAGACAAGTCTTGTACTCTGAATTCGGTGTTGTATTCTCAAAATGATCATGATGATCGCAGAAATTCTCTTCTTCCATACGATCTGCAAGCTGGCTGTGCGGCAACGGTGTTGCGCTAAGACAGACATCTGCACACGCCTGATCCAGTGCCAGCGGATCAAAAGAGGCAAACATACCGATATTCGGAAGGATCGGTGCATCATTCTCCGGATGGCAGTCACAGTTCGGTGATACGTCAACGATCAGTGAAATATGGAAGTTCGGTCTTCCATCCACAACCGCCTTTGTATACTCTGCCATCTTACAGTTCAATACCTTGGTTGCCGCACTGTCCATAAACGAAATTGCATCAAAGTTACATGCTCCGATACATCTTCCACATCCGACACAATGTTCAAGATCAATCGACATCTTTCTTGCATCAGCATCATAAATCAGGCCGTCATTCGCACACTCTCTCAGACAGCTCTTACATCCTCTGCAGGCTTCCTGATCGATCGTCGGCTTACCAACAGAATGCTGATCCTTCTTACCGGCTCTGGAACCACATCCCATTCCGATATTCTTGATCGTACCACCGAAACCTGTCGTCTCATGCCCTTTAAAATGCGTCAGACTGATAAATACATCCGCATCCATCACGGCACGTCCGATCTTCGCTTTCTCTATGTACTCTCCTCCCTGTACCGGAACTTCAATATCATCCGTTCCCTTCAGGCCATCTCCGATAATCACCGGACATCCGACACTCAACGGTGTAAATCCATTCTCCCATGCACAGTAAAGATGCTCCAGTGCGTTCTTTCTACTGCCCGGATATAGTGTATTACAATCTGTAAGAAATGGCTTTCCCCCAAGCTCCTTCACGACATCAACAACCGCCTTGGCATAATTCGGACGGAGATAACTGATATTCCCCATCTCTCCAAAATGCATCTTGATCGCCACAAATTTATTTTCCATGTCAATCTCACTGATTCCTGCTTTCTTCATCAGACGTTTCAGCTTCGTTGGAAGACCTTCGCCAAGCTTCGCCCGGAAATCAGTATAATACACCTTTGCTTTTTCCATGATGTAAACCTCCTGTTGTAAATTCTGACAGCTTAACCCTGCATTCTTATCATACACTATAAATCTGACTCTTCCAATCATTTTTAGAAAAATAATAAAGTGGACATCCCCTTGACGATACGGTATACTCAAATTATCAATTCCGAACTCAGCAGCAGTTCGATCACTCTGAAGGAGATGTAATGATACAATGAATCATCTGGCTGTTACCTCAATACTCACTGTTGTAGCACATATCATCTGGTTTGCTTCTATGACAGAACGAAAATATCCGATCAAAAAAACAGTTCTGCTCTATGGACTTTACGCTATATTCTTCACTGTATGGACCATACTTGCATATTCCCTGCTTGGCAAAGATTCTCCGTATGTGATTCCATTTTCATTTGTAGGAACCATTCTGCCTGCCATTCTACTTTTCCTGTATACTTCATCTGATAGTTTCAGCAAAAAAATATTTTTGATCCTTACTTACGCAAATTTGTTCTGCATCATCATTTGCCTTTCTATTTCAATCTGTGATGGATTATTTCCGGATTTATCCATTGTAAAACAGATGTATATACGAAGCTTGGTACGAATACTGTTGAATATTCCTGCAATCCTGCTGTATCTGTGGTTTGCGCGCCCTTATATGCGTACAGTGCCTGGGGACAGGAAACGGACCTGGTACTCTATTTCCCTCGTGTCCTTTCTTTTTTTAACAGTGTTTGCAACGCTTATCAACTTTCTCATGCGTGATGGTCATACCGCCGAACAGATGATCCTGTTTATCACAACAATGATGATTTATTGTGCAGTACTGTGGATTGTATTTGGCACGATCCAACACCTGAACGCCGAAGTGAAGATGGAACTGGTCACTCAAAATTGTACAATACCTGCAAGGACAGCTTGCCATGGCCAAAGAGCATGCATCAACCTCCAAAGCCATGCGCCATGATTTTCGACATCACATGCAAAACATTGACCTGCTTCTGAACACAGAAGCCACAAGAAGCGATACATTATATAGAAGAATTTATCCAAAGTCTGGATGTGGCAAGTCAGATTGATTTTTGCCCACATATTACAGCCAACGCC
>ENA-OQET01000174-OQET01000174.1-human-gut-metagenome-genome-assembly--contig:-NODE-174-length-34737-cov-4.591505_pt1 | contig 34737 bp, 33 predicted proteins | sample MGYA00242800_ERZ504645 | MGnify/ENA primary metagenome ERZ504645 (study PRJEB26092, sample SAMD00036308) | human gut metagenome | host: Homo sapiens | study: EMG produced TPA metagenomics assembly of... | reverse complement strand
ATTCGTCGAGCTGCTCGAGCGTTTTCGCTCGGAGATACGCGGCAAGGGCGCGGTCAAGGCGCGCGAGTGCGTTGACAAGGATATCGACAGAATAAAGGGCGGTCTGCGCCTGCAATCGACGGACAAATATATGCCCCTGCTCTACGATGTGGCTTCAATATTCGACTACGCGAAGGGCTATATTCTCTGCGTGAGCGAGAGCTTTTCCGTCAAAGAGCGGTTTAACGCCGCCATCGGGCTCATGCACGAGGCGATGAAGGCGATGTTCGAGGAGGGCGAGCTCTGCCCCGGACTCGACAGATTTTCTCTGCATCTCTCAGACCTGCTGAACAACTATGAGCAGATGGGCGCCATATACATGGACAATCTGCCGCGCGGCGGATTCGACACGCCCGTAAAGGAGCTCATCGGCGTCAACGCAAGGCAGATAACAGCGTGGAACGGCTCGTTTTCCGTTCTCAAGGACGACCTCGACGCGCTGACGGACAGAAATAAACGCGCCTGCGTTATCTTCGCGGGTACGCGCAAGGCCGCCGACGCACTGCGCGGCGATCTTATAGACGACGGCTACAGCGCGCTCTACATGGACGAACTGCCGAACGAACTGGCTCCCGGCACGCTGACCGTTGTGCCCGGCTGTCTCTCGGCGGGATTTGAATATCCGCTGGCAAAAATAACCGTATTCACCCGACTCTGGCAGGGCGGCGGTCGCTCAGCCGAAGAGAAACGTCCGCAAAGCTCGAACGCATTCACAGCCTCGATGAACTGCACCGCGGCGACTATGTGTTCATGTCGCGCACGGTATCGGCATATTCGAGGGCATAACAAGCTCGAAGCGAGCGGCACGATAAAAAGATTATATCAAAATTCGCTATGACAAGGGCGACATTCTCTATGTCCCGGTCACTCAGCTCGACCAGGTCTCGAAATACATCGGTCCGTCCGGCGACGACAAGCCCGTCCGCCTCAACAAGCTCGGCGGCAAGGACTGGCAGAAGACCCGCTCGCGCGTGCGCAGTGCGGTCAAGGATATGGCAAAGGAGCTCACGGAGCTGTATTCGCGCAGGCTCAAAAATCGAGGGTCACGCATTCTCGCCCGACACGGATATGCAGAGCGACTTCGAGCGCAGGTTCGAGTTCGATGAGACCTCGGATCAGCTCAGATGCATCGATGAAATAAAGGGCGATATGGAGAGAAGCTGCCCCATGGACAGACTGCTCTGCGGCGACGTTGGCTTCGGCAAGACGGAGGTAGCACTTCGCGGCGCGTTCAAGTGCGTTGCGGACGGCAAGCAGTGCGCTATTCTTGTGCCGACCACAATTCTCGCCTATCAGCACTATCAGACGGTGCTAAAGAGGATAGAGGGCTTCCCGGTCGAGGCGCGTATGCTCTCGCGCTTCTGCTCGAAAAAAGAGATCGAAGATACGATAACCGGTCTGAGGCGCGGAAGCGTCGACATCGTCGTCGGCACGCACAGACTCATTTCAAAAGATGTTCAGTTCCGCGACCTCGGGCTGATAATAATCGACGAGGAGCAGCGCTTCGGCGTGGCTCAGAAAGAGAAGCTCAAGGAGCTCTATCCCAAGGTCGACGTTCTGACGCTGACCGCGACGCCCATACCGAGGACGCTCAACATGGCGCTCTCCGGCATACGCGATATGTCAATACTCGAAGAAGCGCCGCACGATCGCTCGCCGGTGCAGACCTATGTTGTCGAGCACAATCCCGAGATGCTCGCGCAGGCGATGAACGCAGAGCTTAGGCGCGGCGGGCAGGTGTATTATCTGCATAACCGCGTTGAGAGCATAGAGCACACGGCTGCAAAAATAAAAGATATGCTGCCCGATGCCGTTGTCGGCATAGCCCACGGCAAGATGAGCGAAGACGAACTGAGCGAAGTCTGGCGCAAGCTGCTCGAGGGCGAGATAGATATATTGGTATGCACGACTATAATCGAAACGGGCGTTGATGTTCCGAATGTCAACACCCTTATAATCGAGGACGCCGACCGCATGGGTCTCGCCCAGCTTCATCAGATACGCGGGCGCGTCGGACGCTCGTCGCGCAGAGCGAGCGCGTATCTCACATTCAGACCCGGCAGGGAGCTGACGGAGATAGCCACGAGCAGGCTCGACGCGATAAGAGAGTTCACGGAGTTCGGCTCGGGCTTCAAGATAGCCATGCGCGACCTCGAACTGCGCGGTGCGGGCAATGTGCTCGGCGCACAGCAGCACGGTCACATGGAAGCTGTCGGCTACGAGATGTATCTCCAGATGCTCGAACAGGCGATAAGCGAGGAGCGCGGAGACCAGACAAAGAAGCCGAAGAAAGAATGTCTTGTCGATCTGCCGATAGACGCGCACATCCCGCCGACATATATCGAGAGCGTGCCGCAGAGGCTCGGCATCTACCGCCGCATCGCGGACATAACCTCGCGCGCAGATGCGGACGATGTCACGGATGAGCTCATCGACCGATTCGGCGAGCCGCCCGCTCCCGTGCTCGGACTGATAAGGACTTCACTGCTCCGGGCGTATTCCGCCCAGCACAACATCTATGAGATCGGGCGCAAGGGCGACAAGCTGCTGCTCTATATCGACGACCTCGACATGCAGGAGATCTCCGCGATAGCCGCGGGCTTCCCCGGCAGGGTAACAGTCAGCGCCGCAGGCAAGCCGCACATAGCAGTGCGCATCATGCCGCAGGATAAGATGCTCGACCTGCTCGAAAAAGTGCTTATGCTCATGAACACCGCGAATAAACAGAAAGACAGCTGACCGAAATCAGCTGTCTTTTTCAAAAAAGGGAAGCGGCCGGCTGACAGATATCAGACGGTCGCTTGTCTTCTCCCCAAATAGATGCTGCACGCTTAGCGCACAGCCTAACTTCTTTTTTCATAAGGCTATTATATACTGTTTCTGTTTGGGAAGTCAATATTTTTCGCAATAAATAATATTTTACTTATTCGCCGCGTTCTCTTCTCGCCTGCTCGGGCGAGATCTCGGCGTGGGGGCAGACTATCTCGTCGATGATTTCATACGGAGCCGCCCAGCGAACGGCATTTATTAAAATCTGCTGAACCTGCGGGATATAATATGTGGGGTTGCCCTCATGACCGGGCTGGAAATAAAATACTTTTCCGCGCCCTCTTCTCCAGCAGCAGCCCGAGCGGAACACATCGCCGCCGGAGAACCAGCCCATAAAAACAAGCTCGTCGGGTTCAGGGATATCAAAGCTCTCGCCGTACATCTCTTCGACGGGTATCTCAACATATTCGCCGATGCCCTTTGCTATCGGGTGCGCGGGATTGACTGTCCAGAGGCGCTCAAAATCGCCGTCGCGCCAATGCAGGGCGCAGGAGGTACCCATAAGGCGCTTGAAGGGCTTCGAAAAATGCGCGGAGTGCAGCGCTATGAAGCCCATGCCGCGCAGAACTCTGTCATGCACGCGCTCAACAAGCTCGTCGGGCACTTCGTCGTGCGCCTTGTGTCCCCACCAGATGAGCACATCGGTGTTTTCGAGCACTTCGGGCGGCAGACCGCAGTCGGGGTCGTTGAGGGTCGCGGTGCGCACCTCGATATCCTCCTGCGTGTCGAGGAAGCTCTTTATCTGACCGTGGATTCCGTGGGGATAAACTGCCGCTATCTCGGGCGATTCGACCTCATGGACGCCCTCGTTCCAGACGGTAACTCTTATCATTTTATCAGTTCCTTTCGGGAGAAATTTTATCCAAGTCAAGTATATATTTTTGCCCGCCCGCTGTCAATGGATTTTCTCCCGTATTGCAAAATCGACCGCCGTTTGATATACTTTAATAAAGATTTTTCGGGGTGATATTTTGCTTCTCAACAAAAATGACGACATTGAACTTCATATAGATTCGGTCTCGCTGACGGGCAGCGGAGTCGGCAGATACAACGGGCTCGCCGTGTTCGTCCCCGCGACCGCGCCCGGAGATATAATAGAAGCGCACATAATCAAGGCGAAGAAGAGCTACGCCGTCGGCAAGTGCACGAAAATAATCAAGCCGTCGCCGGACAGAACCGACAACGACTGCCCGGCATATCCCGGCTGCGGCGGCTGTTCGTTCCGCCACATGAGCTACGGCGCGGAATTAAAGCTCAAATCCGATGCCGTGAGCGACGCGTTTTCGCGCATCGGTGGACTTGATGTTGAACTAAAGCCGATAATCGGCGCGGACTCGCCGGACGGCTACCGCAATAAGGCGCAGTACCCGGTGGGACGCGAAAACGGTGAACTGAAAATCGGCTTCTACTCCCGCCGCTCGCACAGGATAGTTGACTGCCGCGCGTGCCGCCTCGCGCCGCCGGAGTTCGAAAAAATACTCGGCACGGTCGCGGACTGGATAGAAAAATATAATATTTCCGTCTACGACGAAACAAGCAGAAGCGGGGCTGTCAGGCACATATATCTGCGAAAAGCGTTCGCGACGGGCGAGATAATGCTCTGCCTCGTCAGTGCACAGGAAAACCTGCCGCACACCGACAAGCTCATCGAATCACTCAAAGATGAAAAAGCTATAAAAAGCATTCTTGCAAACATAAACCCCGACGACACGAACGCAGTGCTCGGCGAAAAGTGCATCCCGCTCCTCGGCGACGGCTGCATAACGGACATACTCTGCGGAGTAAAGGTACGCATATCGCCGCTGTCGTTCTATCAGGTCAACCGCGCTCAGGCGGAGCGTCTCTACAAAAAAGCCGCCGAATACGCCGGAGCGGAAAAAATAAAGCTCCTGCTCGACCTCTACTGCGGCGCGGGCACGATAGGGCTTTCGATGGCAGACAAGGCGGAGGAGCTCATCGGCATAGAAACCGTCGCGCCGGCGATAGAGGACGCAAAGAAGAACGCCGCCGCAAACGGCATAGAAAACGCGCGGTTCATCTGCGCGGACGCAGGCGAAGCCGCCGAAAAGCTTCTCGGCGAGGGCAAGCGCCCGGAGGTAATAGTCCTCGACCCACCGCGCAAGGGCTGCTCGGAGCAGACGATTAAAGCCGCCGCAGGCATGGCTCCCGACAGGATAGTATACGTCTCCTGCGACCCCGCGACGCTCGCACGCGACTGCGCCGTGTTCAAAGAACTGGGCTACGAAGTCGAAGAAGCGACACCCGTCGATCTTTTCCCGAGGACAGCGCATGTGGAGACGGTAGCATTATTGTCCAAACTTGATATCGATAAGCATATAGATGTTGAAATTACGCTTGATGAGCTTGATTTGACAAGTGCTGAAAGTAAAGCTACTTATGCACAAATCAAGGAATATATATTGGAAAAGTTTGATTTAAAGGTTTCGACACTCTATATTGCACAGATTAAAAAGAAATGTGGAATTGTACTGAGGGAGCATTATAATAAATCAAAAAAAGGAAAAACAGGTTATTCCACAATGCACACCGGAAAAAGAAGAAGCTATCATGGATGCTTTAAGGCATTTTAAAATGATTTAGTAGAAATGGAGGGGATTTATGAGATGGATATTAAAAATATTTTTGTTTCCAATTAGCTTGTTGTTAAGTATCCTCACTACATTTCTGACATTTTTACTGGCTATAGGAACAACAACACTGTATTTGCTAATGCTTATGTGTGTCATTGTTGGAGCTGTATCATTGTTTCAAAAGGATTTTTCAACAGGCATAGAAGCATTGATATTAGGATTTCTGTTAAGCCCATACGGAATACCAATGGTTGGAGCAGCAGTTATAGCTTTTTTACAAGGTATCAATGAAGCAACAAAATCAATCTAAATAAGAATATAGAAGAGCGATGGTAGATATAGAGAACATAGAAAGATCTAAATAATGGGTTTGGTTATTAACGTCTTACAACATTGTTTATACTATCTAAAAATCAAATTATGTTAGGAGTTATTTTGATGGATGGAGTAAAAGAAATAATTTTGCAGACCAAGAATGTGGAATATATAAAGAGAAATTTAGGAAAAGAACAATGGATACAGGTATCCGGTCACAAAGATATGAATGGTGCAGATGCAGGATTTTGGTGTGGATTAGTTTCGCTAAATCATATAGATGATGTGTATAATGATGTTGGGTGGGATGTTTCTGCTAACGAGCAAGGAAATCCCGGATTTGAAGGAAATGGATACGCATATGAGTATAAAGCGAATTTGCTAAAAGATGGTTTTGAATCTATTTTATATTATCGTGATTTTTATGGTGTTGAGGAAGATTATATTGAGTTATCACAGGAGTTTATCTTATTAAACAATCTTCGATATAACAAAAATAGTAAATCATATTGGGCTATGTATGAAAATGGGAAAAGTGAAGAAGCGGTTAAATATATTGATGATACAACGATTCAAGTTAAAATGAAGTTTTTACGTAATTATTCAGCAGCAAAACAGATGGCAATTCTACTTTTTTTTGATATTAGAGCTAGGTTTGATGGGGAAATATCTGATTTTGGGCTAGAAGAGTTTAATATCGAATCTAAAGATAATGGTCTGTTTTATGGATTATGGGGCGGTGATATGAATTTTCCAACATATGTGTATAGTGTCTTAATGGGCAAAAAAATTCTTATGCCAGCGCCAATTGAGGAATGTGGTTATTGGCCGTATGAAAAAGAAGAAAGTTACGAGGACTTTATTATTGGTGTTGACGAGTTTGGAAAAGAGATTTTTAACACGTGCAATCCAGATAAGCTGAATAATTATTTTGGGTCTAATCCAGATGCTCCTATGTATTTAACACCAGTATTTTTTAAGCGTGATGTATTACAAAAATATGTAAATAAACCTGAGTTATATGAGATTAGAGATGGATATTTGAGTTGTCAATCATTATGGGGTATTGAAATAGATAATCATCATAAAAATTGTATAGCAGTTTATTTGGGCGATTTAGGAAGAGATTTACCTGAAAGTGAGCGTGGATACTGGAAAAGTTACAATATAGTAGGTGAAGAAGGAGTAAGCCAGGTATCTTTCCAAAGGGATTTCTGTAATATATTTACGGAGTCAAATATGGAAGATCATAAATTTCAAGATCTTTATGGTTCTTTAATAAAGCAATGGAACGAAAAATATGGCTGGGATTTATATCTGCCATTATCTGCGGAAGATCAATATAATCTAACTCAAATTAGAATCCCGCTTGGGGAGAGTCAGCCAGAATTCGATCAATTAGTTTTGTCGTTAGTTAAAGTTTTGATTGATTCACTTAATGAAAAGCAATTAATCATTCCTGGAGATGTTCAAACTGATATTAAAGGAATAAGTAAACTTGAAAAATGGATAAAATCAAACGAGGCTGTTGGATATGAAAATCATATTAAGTTTTTAAGGGATTTACAGAAGTTAAGATCTACTGGATCTGGACACAGAAAAGGTAAGGAATATAGTAAGATTTCAAATACATTTGGCTTATTAGGAAAAAGTAAAATAGATGTATTCGAAGAGGTTCTTCGAAAATCAAATGATTTCCTAAAATATATGAAAACTACATTTTTAGATTAATTAGAAGCATGATGTAAAGAACAAGTAGGGCAAGAATTCTTCTTATATAGATACTTTATATTATGCTTTAAACTAGGGATGGTACAGTATTCATATCATTCATACAAATTCCATTTTTATAAAATAAAAAATTTCATAAAAATGTTTAGCAAAGGAGATAGAGAAAAAACTATCGTCTTTTTCTTTGCAAATTTTTAAGGAGGGAGGTGATCCTGTATGGACTGCTCGATATCAAAAAGAATTACTTTGACCGTGGGGATATGTTCTGGATCGCGGCGGATGATAACGACAGGGTGATCGGCTGCGGCGGGTATTCGAGGATCAAAGGAACGAATGAAGCGTTTATTCATCGGCTGTATATAAAGGCATCGGAAAAGCGCAAGGGCATCGGTTCGGCTCTGCTTGAAACGATAGAGGCGGGAATGCGCGGCAACGGCATTACGGCAGCGCGGGTGCATCTCGGCGATCCGCCGGAGCGGTGGTTTGAGTCCTATTCATTCTATCCGAAGCACGGATATGCCGAATACGAGCCGCGGTATATGAGAAAGGCATTATAAAGACAAGTAGGAGTTTAAAGGGGAGAAAATATGAATAAAGCAGGAACGCAAAGAATAGAAACCGATAGATTGATACTTCGAAGATTCAGATTAGAGGATGCAGAGGATATGTATGCAAATTGGGCATCTGATCCCGAAGTCGCGAGATTCCTGACATGGCCGACACATTCGAGCGTTGAAGTGACAAAGAGCCTTCTCGCCGATTGGATACCCGGATATGAAGATGGCGGATACTTTAATTGGGTTATGGAGTATAAAGAAACAGGAAAGGCTATTGGTAATATTTCTGTTGTAAAGCTTAATGAGAATACAAAGGCTGCTGACATGGCTTATTGTATGAGCCGGGCGTACTGGGGGCAGGGATTAATGCCTGAAGCATTAAATGCCGTGATGGATTATCTTTTTGATGTTGTCGGACTAAATCGTATTGCCGCCTGTCATGATGTAAACAATCCAAAGTCAGGACGCGTTATGGAAAAAGCCGGAATGAAACGGGAAGGTATTCTTAGAGCTGCCGGGAAGAACAACCTCGGAATCTGTGACGAGGTGTGGTATGCAATGATTCGAAATGACAGGAAGAAATAAAGAATCGATTTTTTGTTACAGAAAAGCAATGAACAAATTTCACTTTGCCGAGGCAATGAAGTCGATCCGAGTGCCTTGACTTAGCCGCTCGACGGCATATTCCTGACGGGGAGAGTGTGCGGGTAGCGTGAATATTCTTCTTTTTATTCACACCAAAGAAGAATACAAAACAGCAGACAGAATCGTAAAAAGATGTTCGCGATAAGCTCAAAATCCGGCCGACAAACAAAACCGCATAAAAGACGGGCACCGGTTTCACGGTGCCCGTAGTTTTATCTTGTCTCATCCATCCAATCGGACAGGCGCGTCATGCTTTTTTCGCTGCCGACAGCATAGAGAATATCGCCCTCACGGAACATATAATCGGGATGCACATTGTCTGTCAAATTTCCGTTGTTTTCTATAGCGATTATGTTTACTCCGAACCTTCCCCGCATATCGGCGGACATTATCGTCATTCCGACGATCTTACGCGGAACTTCAAGCTTAAGGAGATTCAGCTTTCGGCTCAGCTGAACAAAGTCCAGCATATTGGGAGTTTCCAGTTTGTGGGCGAGTCTGACTGCCATATCCCTCTCGGGGTAGACGACTTCTGCGCCGAGCTTCTTGAGTATCTCGCCCTGCTCGGCGCTCGCGGCCTTTGATATGACCGTCGGCACGCCGAGAGAGACAACGTTGAGAGTAGTCAGAATCGAAGTGTCCATCTTTTCTCCGATGCAGACCACCACGACGTCGCAGTTTTGTATTCCGGTCTCCGAGAGAGTCTTTTTGTCAAAGCTGCTGACGACAAAGGCGTTCTCCGTGTATTCGCGCATCTCGCGCACCTTTTCCTCGTTTCCGTCGATTACGAGCGGCTCCGCGCCCGATTTCGCAAGCTCCACAGCCAGAGCAGAGCCGAAGCGCCCGAGTCCGATTATTCCGTAAGATTTGCTGTCGCTTTTTGATTTTTTAAACATCTTTGTCCTCCGTTCTCAGCCTATGGCTATGTTTCCGTCGGGATATTTTATTCGATCTCCGTTTGTGAAGTACCAGAGAGTCGCTATTGTAAGCGGCCCCAAGCGGCCGATATACATCATGACTATTGATGTAAGCTTGCTCGCGGTGCATAGTCCCGTGGTTATCCCGGTAGTGAGTCCCACCGTGCCGAACGCGCTCGTCATCTCGAACAAGGCATCCCTTATTGCTATATCCGGCTCAAAGGCGCAGAGCATAAATGTTCCCACTGCTATCACACTTATACCCATGACCGCTATGACCGACGCTTTGCGGAACACACCGTGCGGCACAGAATAGTGAAAAGCCTTTCCCGAGGTGTTTGTCGCGGCGGTCTTTATGCCCTGTATCAGCGCAAACAGCGTGCTCGTCTTTATTCCGCCGCCGGTGGAGCCTGGCGACGCGCCGACAAACATTAAAAAGATCATAGCGAGCAGTCCCGCGTTTGAAAATTCGCCGAGCGAATATGTCGAGAAGCCCGCCGTCCTCGCGGTCACGCTGTTGAAAAGGGCTCCTATCCACGGCATATTTTCTGTAATTCTGAAAATCACCGCGCCGCCGACCGTCAGCGCGACGCTCATCGTGAGCACGACTTTGGTGTGCATTGAAAATCTGCGCCAGCGAAAGCGCTTTTCGACAATCTCGCGGATAACGAGAAAGCCGATTCCGCCGAAGAATATCAAAAGGCAGGTCACGAGATTTAAGAACACATCCTCTTTGTAGGCGGAGAGGCTTTGGAAGTTTCCGAGGATGTCGAAGCCGGAGTTGTTGAACGCGGCGACGGAGTGAAAAAGGCTTATTCCGAGAGCTTTGAGCGGCGGGTAATCGCGCACGAAAACAATGAAGCTCAGCGCCGCACCGACGAGCTCAAATGCCGCCGTAGTCAAAAACACGCTTTTTATAAATTTTACTATTCCCTTGCCTGAGTCGAGATTCATCGCATCGCGCAAAACACGCCGACCTTTCAGATTTATCCTCTTTCCGACCGCTAAGATAACGCCCGCGCCCATTGACGCGACTCCGAGTCCGCCTATCTGTATCAGTGCCGCAACAACGAACTGACCGAACGCGGTGAACGTGTCCCCTATATCGACGGTCACGAGTCCCGTCACGCAGACGGCGCTCGCCGAAGTGTAAAGCGCGTCTATGTATTTTAAGTCTACGCCGTTTTGCACGCTGCACGGCAGCATCAGCAGACCCGAGCCTATAAATATCGTGGCTGCAAAACCGAGCGCAATTATTCTTGCAGGCGACATTCTTTTTAACAGCTTTCTCATAATTCACCTCGTATCCCGTAAAAAAGACCTTCGGCAGAATAGGTCTGCCAAAGGTCTTGCTTCATTCACGGCCAACGCCGCCAATGTCCGCTGCCAGCACAGCTCCTGTGCGGTTGGTGACAGGCGGATGGGTAACCCATAGCTACTCCCCATTGGTTGTGGCTTAATTATATCCCTTTGCGGGCGAAAGTCAATATATTTATGAAAAAATTATCCGACATTAAAAGCAGAAAAGGTCTGCCGAGCTAATCGACAGACCCATATCTTTATGAAATTCCTATTAATAAGCGAAATTGTACTGCTGCTGCCATGTGCCGGTGAAGTTAGCATCGATACCAACATTGCTATTACCGAAGGTAAGTTTGCAGACAACATTTGCCGGCTCGCTGACATTGATGCTCGCGAGAGTACCGTCCGCGTTGAGCACGAAAGTGAACGTGCCGCTCTGATAATTAACCTTCGTGCTCTTCGGGCTGAAGGGTTTAAAATCATCCGGAGTCAGCGAAAGCGTATCAAAGCAAGAGCCATGATGCTTGGGAACAAATGTAAGCCCCTCGCCGCTCTCGGTAACGAGAGTGATGCTGACCTTCCAGCCGCTGCCCTGTTTGACGCAGGAAGCCGCCTTGACGCCTGCGGGATCGACTTTATAGGAAGCGCGCTTTGCCGCGGGCAGGAAGCTTGCAAGAGTCGTGCCATCGGAAGCCTTGCCGCCGTTAAAAGTTTTTGTCGCGGTCTTGGGATAATCGTTGGGAAGAAGGGGCTCTGCCTTAGCAATAAGGTCGATTCCGAGAATCTTGTCGGGGTTAAGGCTGTTGATCTTCGAAGTTGTTCCCTGAACTCTCTTGACAGAGACCTTACCGGTGTAGCTCTTCATAGCCGAAGCGTACTTGTTGAAGAACGCAACGATCTCAGCCTTGCTGCCGTTGACGGGAGCCTTTATCTCCGCTGCGGGCTTGTTGCCCTGCTGGCCGCCCTGCTGACCCTGAGTAGCCGCCTCGCTGCCGCCCTCGGAGGGTGCGACTGCCGTGCTGTCGTCAGCGGTGCTCTCTGCCGCGTTGCTCTCCGCGTCGCCCGTCTGGGTGTCCTGAACGTCTGCGTTCGCGTCCTGCGAGCTCTCAGCCGTTGTGTCGTTCTTGTCGTCCTTGCCCTTACATGCCGCAAATGCAAATATCATTATCAGCGCGAGCAGGATAGCAATAATTCTCTTCATAGTTTGTCTCCTTTCATCTTTCGGCAGAGCATCCTCTGCCATGCTACGATTCAAGTTTACTTTATGTTTATTCGTTTGTCAAGAGAATAAACTTTATTTTATATTTCCATAATTTCCATAATTTTTTATCGATTTTTGTGCACTATATATTATATTCGTTCTTTATACAATATATAATAATTCGCTTTGTTTTGGACACACTATACAGCGAAAAAGAACAGAAAGGGTGCATAAAATGAGCAAAGACACACTTGAGCTGCTGCGCGAATGCGACAGCGGAATAAAAATGGCGGTCGGCAGCATTGACGAAGTGAGCGGACACATTAAAGATGAGGATCTCAAAAACCTGCTCGAGAAGAGTAAGGAGGAACACAGCCAGCTCGGCGGTACGATAAAAGAACAGCTGGCGTCGCTCGGCGACGACGGCAAGGACCCGGGGATAATGGCGAAGAGCATGTCTTGGATAAAAACTAATGTCAAGCTCGGCATGAACGACTCGGACAGGACGGTTGCAGGTCTGATGACCGACGGGTGCGACATGGGCATAAAGAGCCTGACCCGATACCTCAACGAATACAAAGGCGCGGACGGCGCTTCGCGCAGCACGGCGCGCCGCCTCATCGGCATAGAAGAGGATCTTCTCTGCGGGCTCAGACCGTATCTGTGATATATTTATTTGCAGGACGGCAGCATTATTTTATAAAATCACGCCCACCGCGGCGCTTCGGACGAAGCTGCTGCGATGGGCTGTTTCGGCATATCCCGCAACAAAAAACATTTATACGCTGCAAATTAAAAAACGGCACTCCCGATTGAGAGTGCCGCTATGTATTTTAATTATTTGAGCATGCCGTGCTCTTTTGCATATTCGTAATACGCCTCGATGCTGCGTCTTCTCGCCTCGTTGACGCTCGAACCGGTTCTGGTGACGGTCGTCATCGGGATACCCTGCAGGCTGACGAGATACTTTGCGCTCGCGTTGAAGCCGCTGTCGATAGCGTTGTCGAGCAGGATTATCTCGTTGAAAGTCTCTCTCGCCTTGGCTATGTCCTTCTCGACGAAGAACTCGTCATACATCTTGCGGAACAGATTTGCGCCGCAGGAGGTCGGGGTTGCGCACACGCCGCGCGCGCCCGCCATATATGCATCAAACAGCAGCGGGATGTTCGCCTGGAGCACTGCGGAATCGCCCTGAACGGCGATTTTGTCCTTTATTCCCGCCATGGTGCAGGTGGTGTCCTTTATTCCGTGGAATCTGCCGGTCTTGACCAGCTCGCCGTATGCCTTGCCGGACATATTGCACGGCTGCATTCCCGGGAACTCATAGAGAATTATCGGCAGAGTAGTATATCCCGCGAGCTCGCTGAGATATTCGACAAGTCTCTGGTCGTTATCGGCATAGCCCTTTGAGACGAAAACGAGTCCGTCAACGCCGGTCTGCTCCATGCGCTTGACCTCTTCGACCTGCATATGCCATGTCGGCTCAAGGTTCGCCGTGGCGACGACTTCCGCGCTGCCGGAGTGCTTTGCGGCGATAGTCGCGCACTTGACTCTCTCCTCGGGAGTGAGCGTCGTCATCTCGGAGCTTCCGCAGACGGAGAACAGATGATGGGTTCCTCTCTCGACCTGCCACTCGACATACTGCGCGTAGACATCGTAATCTATCGACTTATCCTCTTTGAACGGGGTGAGCAGGAGGGAATAAACTCCCCTGTAGCTCTCAGGCTTATCAGTAAACATTGTTTCCACCTTCCGGATATTGTTTTTTCCAACGCTGATATCTTACTCCACAATGCACAAAAATGCAATAGAAAAAGGCTAATTGTTGCATTTGCTCTTGAAAAAACTACGGATTTCGATATAATTATTATTGATATTTATGCCGCCCGATGCGGCTTCGATTTTTTTACAAAAGGAGCAGATAAATGAAAAAACGCAGTATGGTATGCCGACTCGGAAAGTTTCCCCAGCTGACGAGAACGGTATTCACCTCCGCCGACGGTCTCGCGTCGGACAACATAACCGCGCTCTGCTACGGCGCGGACAACTGCCTCTATGTCGGAACGGACAGAGGTCTTTCAAAGATAGATGGAAAGAAAATAACCACGGTCGATATCGGCATTGAAAACGCGCCGATATCCATGCTCTTCTGCGCAAACGACGGGCATATCTTCGTCGGCACGGGCAAGAGCGTAATCGAGCTCAGCGGCAAAAAAATTATAGCGTCCCGCGAGTTCTCGTCCGACGCCGTCGCGATGAAGCAGGGCTGCGACAACGTCACATGGATTCTCACAAAGACCGTTCTCTACCGCTTCCCGCAGGGAGCTAAAGAACACGACCTTAAAATCGGCGTGCCCGGCAAGGGCAGCTGCATCGCCGTTTTCGGCAACAACAAAGTCTATGTCGGAACCGAGAGCGACGGTCTCCACGCGCTCGTCGGCAAGAGATGGCACTGGTCGGAGCTCATGGAGGGCGTGACCGGAATACTCAGCAACAACATATCCTGCCTCGACATTGACCCCGCGGGCGATGTCTGGATAGGCACGGACAAGGGCGTCTGCGTCTACGACGACAACAGCTACTGGCTCGACAATTCGAAGATAACCGGTCTGCCCAATGGCGAGATAACCGGCATGGTGACCGACAGCGAGGGCAGAAGATACTTCACGACCTCCTGCGGTCTCATAATCCTCCACAACGGCAAGCTCTCATATTACGGCTACAAGCGCTGGCTGCCCGACATGCACGCGACCGGCATCGTCCTCTCGCCCGACGGCAGCTTCTGCGTCTCCACCGCCTCCGGCGGCATCAGCGTTTTCAAGACTGAGATGATGACGCTCGAAGAGAAGGCAAAGAGACTTCGCGCATTCAGCGAGAAATACAACGTCCGCAAGGACGGCTTCGTGCTCGAGCGCGCGCTTGAGCATGAGGGCGTTGTGTCCGAAGATGAAGGCTATGTCTGCACCGGCGACAACGACGGACTCTGGACGGGGCTTTATCTCGGCGCGCTGTGCTTTGAATACGCCTGCACCAAGGACCCGGAGGTTCGCGCCGCGGCTCACCGCTCGCTGCTCGCGATGATAAAGCTCACCGAGATAACGGGCATTGAGGGCTTCACCGCCCGCTCAATAAGATACATCGACGAAGCCGGCTACGGCACGGGCGTGCGCCACGAATGGCACCACACCGCCGACAAGGACGGCAACGAGCTCGAGTGGCTCGGCGAGACCTCGTCCGACGAGATGGTCGGTCATTTCTACGCATACTCGAACTACTTTGATCTCGTCGCGGACGACGAGGAGAAGAAGCTGATAGCCTCCGTTGTCAAAAAGATTCTCGACCATATTCTCGACAACAAGTTCAGACTCGTTGACACCGACGGCGTGCCAACCACATGGGCAAACTGGGACCCCGATCTGCTCAACAACGACCACAAGTGGATATATGAAAAGGGCACTAACTCGCTTCAGATTCTGACCTTCCTCAAGGCGGGATATCATATCACCGGCGATAAGAGATACGAAGATGCGTTTGAATATCTCATCAGGGACAAGCACTTCGCCATGAACCTCATGCAGTACAAAATCCTTGACGGCCACCTGCTCCACATTGACGACAACCACGATTTCCTCATGATATCGCTGCTCATGCGCTATGTTGAAGATCCGAAGCTGCGTTCCGTATTCGCCATGGGTCTGACGCATCACTGGGACGACGAAAAGGCGGAGCACAACGCGTTCTTCAACTTCGTCTACGGCGCATGCACGGGCGAGCAGTGCGACATTGAGACTTCCATAGACGAGCTTGCGGACTACCCGATGGATCAAATTCTCTGGACGCTCTACAACAGCTGGCGCGATCTCGACTGGGATATGCGCCCGACAGAGGTCGGCATGATCCCGCAGCTCTATCACCCGCTCCCGGCGCACGAGAGACGCATAAACAGCTGCGACAGCAACCGTTTCATCGCGGACTCCGGCATCGCCGGCGAAGCCGAGCGCCTGTTCACGAAATCGGACGACCCGACGGCGTTCACGATGTTCCCCGGCACGGGCGATGACCACGGAATGTACCTCATGGCGTGCACAAACTACACCCACCCCTACTGGTTCGCGCGCTACTACGGACTCATCGAAGAGGCGGAATAAAATATAAAACAAAGCAAAAAATTCTACCCGGGATGGGTAGGATTTTTTGTTGCAAGTAAAAGTGAGCAGTGGAAAGGCTCGCGATATCGGCGGATATCATTCGCACGCGAAATCTGCGCAATTTTATTTCTTCTCAAAACTCACGGACTTTTCTTTCATCGAGATTTTCCCGACCGGGTAGCCGTAGTTTGTAAGCTCCTTTTTGAAGTTCAGAAACGAGTGGTCTATCGGCACGCCAGCGATATTTTGTATTTCATCAAAAATGAGCTTCAGCGACTGCGCGCCGCTGTTTTTGACATATTCCCAGAGTGCGTTGTATTTGCTCATTTTTGCCGCCTCATTATTCGTCAATATAGCTGTTTCTCTTTTCGAGCACCCACGGGATATCCGCATCGAAGTCGAGCTGAATAACTGGAAGAGGAAAATCCGGCTCCGGCATGTCGATACGGTCGCTGAACGAAACGCCAAAATTCGGCGAGAGCGGATATTCTGCTTTTTCGTCCCAACAGGCTGTAGAGTCGCTTGTCGGTTTCCACGCGCTTTTGCCGCTGAGTAAAGTTCCGCAGATGTGGCAAAAGCCGCCGTAGTACAGCGTGTTTTCGTCTTTGGCGCAATAGACATAACATTCGCAGATTTTTTTCATGTCAACGCCGAGCGCGGAGAAAAAGTCCCGGATATTCTGCGGAAGTTTGTCGACGGCTCTCTCGAAGTTAAGACACCCGTCGCATTGGCACCCCTCGCTGACCGTTTTGGCGCGGTCATAGAACTGCCGTGTCTTTTCAACATCAACATCGATTTTGTATTCGCCGAATTGAAATATCAAGTTTTGCACCTACGATATGAGCGGTTTCTTTGATTATATCAGCAAAGCGCAGAAAAATCCACCGGGATATGCAAAAAGGACGCAGTTTGCGCTGCGTCCTTTTTCTGTTCTGTTGTGCTTATCAGCTGTGCTTTTTGCCCTTTTGCTGATTCGCGCTGTGGCAGGAGCCTGCCATAGCACAGTGGGCACAGTTGCAGCCGCAGGAGGATTTGCCTTTTTTCTTATTTTTTTACGAGGCTGAATATTATCAGCGCCACGATAACGGCAAGCACAAGGCATATTATAATGGTTGCAATATTCTTTGATAACCACGCAAGCATTTCGGAAGACTCCTTTCACAGCATATAGCTTGGTTTATTTTGTGACCTTTACATCGGATGCGAGCTTTGTGGCCTCTTTGTAGGGGCGCACGAGCATGAAGATTATCAGGGCGAGGAACGCGAACGCGAACACAAGGCTCACTATATCGACCGCGCCATGAATGTTGCCGGTGAAGAGGTTGCCGAACTGATTTATCATAAGGGAGATAACATAGGCGAAGCCGCACTGATAGCCGATTGCGAACCAGGTCCACTTTGCGCTGTTCATCTCACGCTTGATAGCGCCGATAGCTGCGAAGCAGGGAGCGCACAGAAGGTTGAAGACGAGGAACGAATAAGCGGTCAGGCCGGTGAACGCCTTTGCAAGGGTTGCATAAACGTTGCCCTCTGCGCCATAGAGGATGCCCATCGTACCGACGATGTTCTCCTTTGCGACAAGTCCTGTGATTGAAGCGACGGTAGCCTGCCAGTTGCCCCAGCCGAGTGGAACGAAGATCCAGGCGATAGCCGAGCCGACCTTTGCGAGCAGGGACTGATCAAGCTGATCCTCTGCAAGCATTCCGAAGTGGCCGTCTACGAAGCCGAAGTAAGAGGTGAACCAGACAACGATAGTTGAAAGAAGGATGATTGTACCTGCCTTCTTGATGAAGGACCAGCCGCGCTCCCACATGGAGCGGAGGACGTTCTTGAGGGTCGGCCAGTGATAGGCGGGAAGCTCCATAACGAACGGAGCGGGATCGCCGGAGAACATCTTGGTCTTCTTGAGCATGATGCCCGAGCAGATGATAGCCGCCATGCCGATGAAGTAAGCGGAGGTCGATACCAGAGCGGAGCCGCCGAAGAGCGCGCCTGCGATCATGGCGATGAACGGTACCTTAGCGCCGCAGGGGATGAATGTTGTTGTCATTATGGTCATACGGCGGTCGCGCTCATTTTCAATGGTACGCGAAGCCATGATTCCGGGAACGCCGCAGCCGGTGCCGATAAGCATCGGGATGAAGGATTTGCCGGAGAGACCGAACTTGCGGAATATACGGTCAAGGACGAATGCGATACGAGCCATGTAGCCGCACGCCTCAAGGAATGCGAGGAGCAGGAACAGGACGAGCATCTGGGGAACGAAGCCGAGGACAGCGCCGACGCCGGCTACGATACCGTCGTTGATAAGTCCGCTGAGCCAGTCGGCCGCGCCGACCTTTTCAAGCCCGTTGCCGACGAGAACCGGAATGCCGGGCACCCACACGCCGTAAGCGGCGGGATCGGGCTCGTCGAAGCCCTTCTCTTCAAGGTACTTGACAGCGTCAACATAGGTCATGCCTACTGTTGCTTCTTTGTCAGCCTTGGAGAGGTTTGCGGGGATTGCCGAGTAATAAGCGGTCATGGTGTTGACGGCGAGGGTCTCCTCATCCTCAACATCAACCGTTGCGGTGTCCGCTGTGGGCTGATAAGCCTTCATCTCGACAAGAGCCTTGTCGGCGTCAAAATCTTCTGCGCCGAAATCAATACCGGTGAATGCGCTGACAGCCTCGGTAGCTGCGGTGTAGTCGTCAGCGTCGGTCGAATAAGCCTTCGAGCCGATGCCGAGCAGGTGCCAGCCGTCGCCGAACACTCCGTCGTTCATCCAGTCGGTCGCGAACGAGCCGACAGTGACCATGGAGATGTAGTAGACGAGGAACATGATAACTGCGAATATCGGAAGTCCGAGCCAGCGGTTTGTGACGATCTTATCGATCTTGTCGGAGGTCGAAAGCTGACCGACATTCTTCTTTTTGTAGCAGGCTTTGATTATAGATGCGATATAGATATATCTCTCATTCGTGATGATGGACTCTGCGTCGTCATCCATCTCTTTCTCAACCTCTTTAATGTCGCCCTCGATGTGCTCAAGGGTTGCCTTGTCGAGGTTGAGCTTTGCAAGCACCTTGTCGTCGCGCTCAAAAATCTTTATGGCGTACCATCTCTGCTGCTCCTCGGGGAGTCCGTGGACGGCGGCCTCTTCAATGTGCGCGAGAGCGTGCTCGACGGAGCCCTCAAAGGTGTGCATCGGGAGGGTCTTTGTGTTCTTCGCCGCCTCGATTGCCGCCTCGGCCGCAGTCATGACTCCGTCGCCTTTAAGGGCGGAGATCTCAACTATCTTGCAGCCGAGCTGGCGGGAGAGCTCATCGACGTTTATCTTGTCGCCGTTCTTCCTGACGACGTCCATCATGTTGATGGCGATAACAACGGGGATGCCGAGCTCGGTCAGCTGGGTAGTGAGATAGAGGTTTCTTTCGAGGTTCGTACCGTCGATTATGTTAAGTATAGCGTCCGGGCGCTCATCGATAAGATAGTTTCTCGCGACAACTTCCTCAAGGGTGTAGGGCGAGAGCGAGTAGATACCGGGAAGGTCGGTGATGATAACGCCGTCATGCTTTTTGAGTTTTCCTTCTTTTTTCTCAACCGTAACGCCCGGCCAGTTACCGACGAACTGGTTCGAACCGGTGAGAGCGTTGAACAGTGTGGTTTTACCGCTGTTGGGGTTACCCGCAAGAGCAATGCGTAAATCCATTTTGATAGCCTCTCTTTCTTGAAATTATATCAGCTTTTCTGCGCGGGGTCTTATTCGACCTCGATCATGTCCGCGTCGGCCTTTCTGAGCGAGAGCTCATAGCCGCGCACCGTGATCTCGACCGGATCGCCGAGAGGCGCGACCTTACGGATATAGACCTCCACGCCCTTGGTCAGTCCCATGTCCATGATGCGGCGCTTTGTTGCGCCTTCTCCGTGGAGCTTGACTACCTTGACCGTTTCGCCGATCTTAGCCTGCCTGAGAGTTTTCATTGCTTATATCCTCCTTTTGTGCTTTTTCACTTGGTGGTGTTGTGACCAACGGGGACAAATCGGTTTTGAAGTTTGCTTCAAAACTGCTCTGCATCCGAAATCAGCCGTTTATCGGGCGGTTTGTACCTATTGGGCACAACACTATATGTACTGCGCCGCAGCGCCGTCATATCATGATTTTCTTCGCCATCTCTTCGCTTATCGCAACGCGCGACTCCTTGACGTTGACTATAACATTTCCGCCCAGGGCGTTGACTACCTTTACAGTGCCGCCGACGACAAATCCGAGATTTTCGAGATGCTGTTTTACTTCCGGGCTGCCGCCTATCTTCTTGATGATATTCTCTTCGCCGACCTGCGCGAGCATCAAAGGCATCATATTGAGTCCCTCTTCCTCTTTTGTATTTCCGGGATTAGCATACGCTAACCTTGGGGCTTTAAAATTGATTAGCACCAGCTAACCGTGATATATGGTACTCCTATAGTTGTTCCCTGTCAATAGAGTTTTTTCATTTTTTTGCCGCAAAACACAATTTCGGCGACATCCACAAACAATTAGCTTATGCTAACCGCCTGCTTTGGACATTTCAAACATATCCTCCCGCCCTTGATTTTTCCTAAGTGAAGTGATATCATACCTTTAATACATAACAATATACACACCTAAAAGGGAGGAACAGATATGCATCTTCAGGAATCGGGTGAAATGTATCTCGAAACTATATATGTGCTTTCAAAAAAACGGCGTTGTGCGCTCGCTCGACGTCGCAGAATATATGGGCTTTTCAAAGCCGAGCGTCAGCCGCGCCGTCGGGCTTCTCAAACAGGGCGGCTATCTTCTCATGGACAAGGAAGGGTATCTGACCCTCACCGAATCGGGGCTCGATGTAGCTAAGAAAATATACGAGCGCCACACTCTGCTCTCGAAATTTCTCGTCCGTCTCGGCGTTGATGAAAAGACTGCCACCGAAGATGCGTGCAAAATGGAGCACGATATCAGCGACGAGTCGTTTTCGGCGATAAAAGAACACGTCCGCAGGAACATGAAAAATGCAGATGAATAAAGAAATTTTTGCTCAAACCGATAGGCTCATGCTGAGAAAATTCAATCGGAATGATTATCTCAATCTGTGCGGAATATTGCAGGACGAAAAGGAAATGTACGCCTACGAGGGCGCTTTTTCGGACAGTGAAGCGCAGAGGATTTGCTTGAAGTAATAAAAAGAATCGGTGCAGGCGAAAGCTCGGGCATTCGCTATTCAAAATATGATCTCTCGCCGCGCTTCGAGCCTCCCGAATGGGACTACAGAAAATACAATATTGAAAGCGACAACGCTCTATTCAAGGGCGAAACAGATCTTATCCGCGAGGCATATGAGAGCTGCTGATGGCGATATTTTGCGATTCATCCACCCGTCTCCATTCAAAACAACCGACATAAAAAAGTCCTACCCGAGATGGGTAGGATTTTTTCACTCCCCGTCAAATCAACGGGGTTCATTTTTAATTATTATCAAAGATACTTCTTGATAAACTTATCAACTGTTGACCAATATTTTTCGGGGTCGACGGTCGAGGCCTCTGCGTGCGGTGCGCCGGGGATAACCAACTTCTCTTTGTCGCACGCGGCAGCGCGGTAGACGCGCTCCTGCATCCAGAACGGGACAAAGTCGTCCTTGTCGCCATGGATGAACAGGGTCGGCGTGACGGAGCGCGAGACCTGCTCGATGCACGAGGCTTTCTTCATGTCATAGCCCGCGCGCAGCATCGTTGCGCTTCTTGCGGCGGAGAGGAACGGGAAGGTCGGCAGACCGTAAGCGTCCTTCATGTTGGCTCTGCACTCGTCCCAGACGGATGTATATCCGCAGTCCTCAATAGCGCAGACGACATTCGATTCGAGCGGCTCGCCGGTGGTCATCATGACTGTAGCCGCGCCCATCGAGAGACCGAAGAGCACTATCTTCGCGTTCGCATTCTCGTTGATTATGTAGTCGATCCACGCCTTGATGTCGATTCTGTCGTTCCAGCCCATGGTGACATAGTTCGACTCGCTCGCGCCGTGGCCGCAGAGATACGGGAACAGGCAGTTGTAGCCCATCTCATGGAACCGCTTGCCGAACGAACCCATTATTCTGGGCGAGCCGGTGTAGCCGTGGATGACTATCACCCAGACATCGCTCGGCTCGTCTGCAAGGATTATCTCGCCGTGGACATATCCGCCGCGGGGAGTGACTATCTTCACCTTTGCGGGACTCGCGGAGTCGAACCACTCCATACCTTCTTTTGTGATGCCGTCATACTCGTTCTTTTTCTCGTCCATTTTTTTGGCGATGGACTTTTTGCTCATGGTCTTGTTGAAAATCGCGTTGCCGACAGCAAGATACGCCGCGCCGACTGCTGCACCTGCGGAAGCGGCTGCTATGACAAGCTTTTCAGATGAACTTTTCTTTCCCACTGAAATTCATTCCCTTCATTTTTATATGAGTCTTATACAGGAGTATTCTATCATAAAAAGTCCGCAGTTGCAATAACAAAAAGCCCCTGCAAAAGAATACGGAGGCTTCGGATATGTACCCGCCGCGCGGCGGGTGAGGTTTATTCCTCGTTGAGCTTATTGCGCTTGTTCTGGGCCTTGTTCTCCTGCTGATTCTGCTGCTTGTTGTTCTGCTGCTGATTCTGCTGGTTCTGACCCTGCTTGTTCTGCTGATTGCGGTTTTCCATTGAGAGCACACTCCATAGATCCCTTCGCGGGAAAATTAGGATTTTTTCAAATCCGTTTTATATTCTTTCCCCCGGTTCGCGTTTTTATGAGCCTGAAACTAATGAAAATTTTGCCTTTTTCTGATATAATTTATAATAGAAAGCTTACGGAGGTCAGCAGATGGAAATATCCGACGAACTCATATCGCATCTCGAATCGCTCGCGCATATTGAGCTTGACACCGACGAGCGCGAGGATTGCCGCAGAGATTTTGAAAAGATAATATCATATATGGACACGCTGTCGGCGCTCGATACCGACGGCGTTGAGCCGCTGACCAATTTATCCGACACGGTGAATGTCCTGCGCGAGGATGAACCGGGCGAGACGCTCGGCGTAGAAGAGGCTCTGTCGAATGCCGCAGAAACGGCGGGCGGCTGCTTCTGCGTCCCGAAAACAGTGGAATGAGGTGCGCTATGAGAGATATTATTAAAGATTCCGCCCTCGTTTTGGCAGAAAAAATCAGGTGCGGCGAGATAAAAATCGTCGAAGTCTTAGACGCCGTATATGAATCCGAGAAGCAGAATAAAGAACTCAACTGCTTCATCACGCTCTGCCGCGAGCGCGCATATAGCAAAGGCTCGGAGATACAAAAACGCATCGATGCAGGCGAATATATCTCGCCGCTCGCGGGCGTGCCGATAGGCATAAAGGACAACATCGCAGTAAAAGATGTCAAAATGACCTGCGGGTCGCGGATGCTCGAAAATTATGTGCCGCCCGTGAGTGCGGCAGCAGTAGAAAAGCTCGAAGAAGCGGGGCTTATTATCGTCGGCAAGCTCAACATGGACGAGTTCGCCATGGGCTCGACGGGCGAGACTTCGTATTACGGCGTGGTGCTCAATCCCGTTGACAAAACGCGCGTGCCCGGCGGCTCATCCTCGGGTGCCGCGGCGGCAGTCGCGGCGGGGATAAGTCCGCTCCGCGCTCGGCTCGGACACGGGCGGCTCGGTCAGACAGCCGCGGCGTCTGCGGGTATGCGCTTCAAGCCGACCTACGGGCACCGTCTCCCCGAAAACGGGCTTGTCGCCTATGCCTCGTCGTTTGACCAGATAGGCGCGATAGCGAGAAATGCCTCCGACTGCGCGGCTCTCGCGGCGATAATATCCGGGCGCGACTGCGGTGATTCTACAACAGAGGATACTGCTCCCGTCCGTTCGGATTTTGTCGAGTCCTATTCGCTCTGCGGCAAAATTATAGGCGTGTCGAATGAATTTATTGATAATTGCGGCGAAGATATACGCAGTGCTGTGAATAATGCGCTCAAAAAAGCTGAATCGCTCGGTGCGAGGGTTGAATATTTCTCGCTTCCGCCGCTCAAGTTTGCCGTGCCCGCCTATTATATAATCGCCTGCGCGCAGGCAAGCTCGAATCTTGCGCGGTATGACGGGGTTCGCTTCGGACGGCGCGCACAAAATTCAGACGACCTGACAAAAATGTATATCAAAAGCCGCTCCGAGGGCTTCGGGCGCGAGGTCAGGCGCAGGATAATGCTCGGCAATTTCGTGCTCAGTGCGGGATACTACGACGCATATTACAACAAGGCGCTGAGATCGCGCAGGGTTATACGCGACACGCTTTCGGACGCTTTCAAAAAATATGATTTCATCGCGGGCGCCGTTTATCCGTCAACCGCGCCGAAGCTCGGCGAGAGCCTTGACGACCCGCTGAAAACTTATATCGGCGACGCATACACCGTTCCGGCTAACCTCGCTGGACTCCCGGCGATAAGCGTGCCGTGCGGAAAAACAGCCGCGCTTCAGCTCATAGCGGCACCGTTCGCGGACGATAATCTTTTGGGCGCGGCAAGATGTCTGACCCTGTAACATTTAAAAATTTACAGAGTATGATCGTGTTGAACAAGTTTGAAGACACAGCTAAACGCAATGCTTGTGAAGTTTTAGGTGTTACAGGGCACCATGGGAGGCTTTCAAATGAGATACGAAACTGTTATCGGGCTCGAAGTCCACATCGAGCTGCTGACTGAGACAAAGATATTCTGCTCCTGCCCGACTGAGTTCGGCGGCGAGCCGAATACGCATGTCTGCCCCGTGTGTCTCGGACTGCCCGGCACTCTGCCGACGCTGAACAAAAAAGCCGTTGAGCTTTCCGTCCGCGCGGGACTCGCGGCGGGTTGCGAGATAACACCGACAAGCTGCTTCGACCGCAAAAATTATTTTACCCCGACCTGCCGAAGGCTTATCAGATATCCCAGTTATATCTGCCGCTGTGCCGAAACGGCTCGGTCACGCTCGACAGCGGCAAAATTATACGCATAAAAGAGATGCACATGGAGGAGGACGCGGGGAAGCTCATGCACTCCCCCGACGACAACCGCACGCTCATCGACTGCAACCGCTGCGGAGTGCCGCTACTTGAGATAGTCAGCGAGCCGGATATGCGAAGCGCAGAGGAGGCGGTCGAATATCTTGAAAAGCTGCGCGAGCTGATGCGCTTTTCCGGCGTTTCGGACTGTCGGATGCAGGAGGGCTCGCTGAGAGCGGATATAAATCTCTCCGTCCGCCCGGAGGGTGAAATAGAACTCGGAACGCGCACGGAGATGAAAAATCTGAACTCATTCAGAGCCGCCGAGCGCGCGATAAAAAGCGAGAGCGCGCGGCAAATCTCGCTGATTGAAAACGGTGAAAATATTATTCAGGAGACCCGGCGCTGGGACGACGGCGCGGGTATGAGCTATGCTATGCGCTCGAAAGAGGACACGAGCGACTACAAATATTTTCCCGAGCCGGACATTCCGCCGGTAGTCGTTTCAACCCCCGACATTGAGAAAATCAAAAATCAGATGCCCGAACTGCCGCAGGCGAAGCGCCGCCGCTGGAGCGAAGAATATAATCTCGGCAGAGCGGACATTGACACGCTGATGTCCTCGCCGTTCACGGCGGAGCTCTTCGACCGCACGGTTATGCTCTGCAAGAGCGCAAAGGACGCCGCATCGTGGATAAATGTTGAGCTCCCCGCCGTACTTCGCGGCGCGGGAATGAGCATTGAAGATGCAAAATTCAGCCCCGACTCGTTGGGCAGGCTCATAAATATGCTCTCATCAGGGGAGATAAACCGCGGCACGGCGAAAAAAGTCTTTGCAAAATAGTGACCGAAAACGCCGACCCGGCGGAATATGTCCGAAAAAACGGACTTTCTCTGATGACCGACGCGGCGGCGATAGAGGACGCGGTAAAACGCGTTATCGCCGAAAACGAAAAGAGCGTCTCGCAGTACAAAGACGGCAAGACGCAGGCGTTTCAGTATCTTATCGGGCAGTGTATGCGCGCGCTCGGCGGCAAAGCCCCGGCGGCGGCAGTCACGGAAGCGCTCAAAAGGCTGATATAAAAATAAACTTCCGTTTTGCGGAAGTTCATATAAACAGCAAAGGACTGCCGTTGATCGGCAGTCCCGTTTTGTTTCAGCTTTATGCCTCGACTTCGGTGAGGTTCAGAGTGCCCCAGCTGTCGTTATTGAGCGTGAGCACCTTGTTGTCTTTATTATACGACGCGGTGAATGTTATCTCCGTGCCCGCCTTGAAGCCTGCGATAGCTATCTCGGGGACTATGGTCACGGTCGCGGGGTCAGCCTCGGTGTCGACCTTGTATGTACCGGAGACCGAAGTGCCGACGGAAATGCCTAGGATATTGAGGTTGCTCGACTCATACTGGAAAGTGCCGTCCTCTTTGAACTCGATAGTCGCGTTGTTCTGCGAGTCGCTCCACTTGCCGACGATGAGCTTGTCAATTTTCGCTCCGCAGCCCGCAAAGGCGCAGACGATTATCGCGACAGCCATAACGAGAGCTGTCAGCCTGAGAGTCTTTTTCATTGGTGATTACCATCCTTTCTGTTTTGCCGCTTTTCTTCCATACTCATTATATCACACTTCGCTCAATTTTGTCCATAGGTGTTACAGGGTACCATTGTGTCGAAAAAAGGTATAAACAGATTATTTACAATTTTGTAAAAATAATGTATAATTTTCCTGTTGCACATATGTGCTTGCGAAAGGAGAATACAAAAATGAAGAAAAATCCGTTCAAGCGGATACTCTGCATTGTCATCGCCGCCGTGATGCTCTGCTCGGTATTTGCTTCGACCGCAGCGGCCGCCACCAAGTGCGCCTGCGGCCATTCGCCCGTTGTCATGATCTCCGGATTCGGCGCGACGATTCTCTCGGAGAAGCAGGAGGACGGCTCATTGAAGCGCGTTTTCCCGCCCGACACCAAAGAGATTCTCAAGCTCCTCGGAGTCAATGCCCCCGACCTTATCACAGGCATAATCGAGCTCATCGCACAGAAGGGCACGGACGGCATCGAAAAGCCGATGCGCGAGATAATAACTTCTATTGTCGAGCCGCTCAGAATGAACGACGATGGCACTTCCTATTACGACATCGTGCCGATACTCAGCGGCGCTAAAACACGAGCCTTGAGGCGTTCACGAAGAACGACCAGCTCGACCTCGTCCCCTACACGGGCTCGGAGTTTCTCGACATGGAGGTTATCGGCGACGAGATAGGCGACGACCATGTTTTCAACTTCCTCTATGACTGGAGACTCAGCCACGCAGATGTTGCGGCTCAGCTCCACGATTATCTTGCAGAGGTCTGCGCCCTCACCGGACACGACAAGGTCAGCGTATACAGCATCAGCCAGGGCAGCCTGCTGCTGGGCACTTATATGTATGAGTATCCGAACGACAACTATATCGACCGCGCGGTGTTCGACACTCCGCTTCTCGCGGGAAGCAACCTTGTCTCCGATCTCTACACTGACAAGCCCCTTGCATTGAACTTCGACACCACCCTCGATATTCTCAGAGCTATCCTGCACACCGAGGCGGACTTCTCGTTCGTCATGGACATCATCCCTGCCGACGGCGCGAACAACATCGCCGACTACGGTCTCAAGAGCATGGTTCTCCCGAGCGTCATAAACATCCCCGCATTCTGGGAGATGTGCGACCCGGAGAATTACGAATATATCAAGTCCGTGCGCCTCGACTCCGTCAAGAATGCAAAGCTCATTGAAAAAGTCGAGAAAGTCAGAAACGGCTTCATGTCGCATATTTCCGAGACCCTGTATGCTCAGCAGAAGAAGGGTGTCAGCGTTTCGATAAAGGCTTGCTCCGGCGTTCCGCTCGCATCGGGCACCGTTGACAACAGCGACGGCATAGTCAACATGAAGTATTCCTGCGGCGCCGTCTGCGCGCCCTTCGGCGAGACTTTCCCCGCCGACTACAAGCAGGCTGTCAAGACGGGCAAGAACAACATCTCGCCCGACAGAACGGTTGACCTCTCGACCGGCTATATGCCCGAGCGCACATGGGTAGTCAACCGCCACTATCACGGTCAGGCGGAGTGGGATCCCCGCACCTACTCCCTGCTCATGGATCTTCTGCTCACCGACAACATCAAGGACGCATATTCGCACATCGAATATCCCCAGTTTATGGAGAGCCTCTCTCCGACGAGCGATGTAGTCGTTCTCTTCAAGAGCACGAACTCCTCGTTCCTGCCGACTCTCTCGAAGCACCTCTTCTCCTGCAACTCCGTCATGGTCAAGAACCTGTCGAAGAAGGACAAGATAAAAGTCTCTTCGATAACCTCGGAGAACGGCACGCTGAACTTCGCCCTGCCCTATCCGATAGTCCTTGAAGCAGGCGAGAGCGCCGAGATAGCCTTCACCGGAAAGGTTCCCGCGACCGAGAGCTACGACAAGATAACCGTTGCCTACAAGCGCATGACCGTCACCGGCAAGGACGCGACCCGCGACTTCGGCTTCACCGTCACCCGCAGCTATTCTGGCGTCACGAAGATCGATCTCACCCCCGCTTATATCATCACCGCTATCCGCATAGCGCACGATATACGCGATATCCTTGCGCGGATAGATGCGATCTTCTCGTTCATCAACGGGATAAAATAAAATATAAAATTAAAGCGAGCGGCATAACCGAGATTATGCCGCCCGTTTTTGTTATGCTCTTTTATCCTATAAGCTCCGCAACATACAGGCTCTCGTATATGCTCCCGTCGGAGGGAGATACATATTTCCCGAGGTCAACGAGTATCGCGTCTGCTTTTCCTTTAAATTCATAGCACTTCACACCGTTGACTTCGCCTAAATACTCGCCCTTTCGGGGACGGGCCAGATATAAGCCGTTTCGCTCACTATCCCGTATTTTTTTCCGCGAAGCTCAAAAATGCCGTCCAATATGCAGTCATAGCGCAGGACAATACCGTTTTTTCTTGTCCCCTATACTCTGTTCCATGGGGATATTTTTCAGCGAATAGACGGCGATTTCCGTGCCGTTTATTTTTTCGCGGTGCAGCGGACCTAAATCGGAATCCGTCAGCGCGAGGTTGTCGCCCGCATACCCGTAAAGCCTGTGATTCCAGACCTTGTATGTCGGGATGGAAACACCCGCCACGCTGCCGCCGTGGGAAACGGCCGATGTCGTTCTCTCCGTAGCCTGCGGAATCGTTTCGCCGATAACACTTTCGGGCTCTCCCGCTCTGTCTGTCACAATTTGAGCATCCTGTTCCGTATCGTTTTCGGTGTTCAGAAGCGAATCGGAAGCGGGAAGCTTCGGGCTTTTGTTGACTGCTAAAGCACAGACGAGAACCACGCAAGCCGCAATGCACGCCGCTGCGGCATACCAAGCCGTTTTCGGTCGCCTTTCGGGTTTGCCGCTCCGAGCATTTTGAATCGGCTGATTTTTAATTTTGTCCCACACCTCTTCCGGGGCAGTAAAATCCATTGATTTTTTTATGAAATCTTCCGTTGATTTACGCCTCATCCGTATGCACTCCTTTTCGTTCGAAATAACGCTTCAGTTTTCTGATGGCGTATCCGTATTTTGAACGGACGGACAAATAAGGGATGTTCAAAACCTTGGCTATCTCTGTCTGCTTCAGACCCGAATACAGATACAGCGACACTATCATCTGCTCTGTTTCGCTCAATGCTTTCATGGCTTCCAGAACAAGCAGCGCATTTTCGGTCTGTTCAAGCCCGTTTGCATCGGTCGGCAGCAAATCAAGGCTATCATTATCGACGACCAAAAATTTTGCGTTTGCTTTCATGCAGTCCATGCAGCAATTGCGCGCAATGGCGAAAATCCACGCCCTCGCATTTGTGCCGGGCTTATAGCCGCAGGCTGACTGAATAATGTTCAAAAAAGTCTCCGCTTCGATATCCTCCGCGAGATGGCGGCTGCGAACCAATGACAGCGCAAACCTAAAGACCGGGTCTTTCATTTCAACATATAATTGGCTCAGGGCTTCTCTGTTTCCCGCAGCGATCTCGCAAATACACAGATCCAACTGCTTGCCTGTCATCGAATTCACTTCCCTTCTTTGCCTTTCACCTATATATCCGTTTAAACGGGCGTAATGCATAAAAATTTTTTGGCTTTTTATCAACACAAATCGCGGCATTTTATAAAAATATCCCGTCGGGCAAAAACTCGGCGGGATTTCTCTTTTTCCGTTACGGGGTGAGTCTGTTCGGGCCTCTGAAGATGAACATTGCTTCTTTGATATGGAGTCCGAGCATGAGCATCGTGAGGCGGTCGATACCGATACCGAAGCCGCCATGGGGCGGGCAGCCGTATTTGAAGAATTCGAGATAGAACTCAACATCCTTGTCGAGACCCTTCTCCTGCGCCTGGCTCTTGAGCACATCGTATCTGTGCTCGCGCTGCGCGCCGGTGGTTATCTCGACGCCGCGCCAGATGAGGTCATAGCCCTGCGGCACGCCGTTCTCGTCGCGCATATGATAGAACGCACGCTTCTCTGCGCTGTAGTCGGTGATGAACAGGAACTCATGACCGTATTTCTTCATGACCCAGTCGTAGCTCAGACGCTCGGCGTCGGTCGTGAGGTCGCCCTTTTCGCTGTCGGGCACGGTATAGCCGAACTCCTTTTCGAGCTCGTCATAGAGATCGGCAAGCTTTATGACCGGGAACGGGGTCGTCGGGACGATAACCTCCTTGCCAAACAGCTCCTTTATCTCCTCGCCGTACTTCTCCTTGACCGATTTAAGCATATATGTCAGCAGCTCCTCCTCCATCTTCATGACATCTTTGAAAGAGGTGATGTAGCTGAACTCAAGGTCGAAGCCGGAGAACTCGGTGGTGTGCTTGTTGGTGTATGACTTCTCGGCTCTGAAAACGGGGCCGACTTCAAATATGCGCTCGAAGCCGCTCGCCATTGCCATCTGCTTATAGAACTGGGGGCTCTGCGCAAGATAAGCGAGGCGGTCAAAATACTTGACCTCAAAGACCTCGGCTCCGCTCTCGCTCGCCGCGCCGATGAGCTTCGGAGTGTGAATCTCGATGAAATTATGGTCTATCAGGAACTGACGCATGGCGTTGACCATGACGGTCTGAACCTTGAACATGAGCTGATTTTCGTCGGTGCGAAGGTCGATCCAGCGGTAGTCAATACGCTGGTCTATGCTCGAACGCTCGACACCCGGGCGCTTCTTGGTCGCAGGGATCTCCTTGCGCACTATCGGCAGCGCGTCGGCTATCGACTCTGCGGTTATCGACTCGGGGATAATCTCAATTCCGCCCATCTTGACGAAATCGTTCTCGACGGCGGTGCCGACGACCGAGATAACGGAATCCTGAGTCAGAGTCGCTATCACGGGGCAGAGCTCCGGCAGCTTCTCTTTCTCGACAGTTATCTGGATTTTTCCGGTGATATCCTTGAGCACGATGAAAGCCATATACTTGCTGTCGCGCAGGTTCTCGACGAAGCCCTGAACGAGCACGGGTTTGCCGAGATTATTTTTGATGTCCGCAATGTAAGTTCTCTCCATTATCTGAGCCCTCCAAAGAGATTTGATATATCGGCAGCGTTGAGATCTCCGTCGTTGATGCTGTCCGCAAAGGCGTTTGCCGCAGCCTGAACGAGAGCCGACGAGAATTCATCGCTGAAGTTTTCGATTGAGAAAGCGGTCTTTTCGCCGTTTTCCATGTTCTTGACGAGGACTTCGCCCTTGGCGATATCGTCATCGCCGATAACGCAGGTGAAGCGTGCGCCCAGTTTGTCGGCGTATTTCATCTGAGCCTTGACCGAGCGTCCCGCGACGTCAAACTGCGCGCTGACACCGTCCGAGCGGAGATCCGTGCAGAGCTTCGCCGCAACGAGCGAAGCGGCGTCGCCGATTGAGCCGATATAGATATCGCACTTCTGGTCGCCGGGCAGCTCAATGCCCTGCGCCTCGATGACGCTGAGCAGGCGCTCGAGTCCCATTGCGAAGCCGAGCGACGGGGTGTGCTGACCGCCGAGCTCTTCAATAAGTCCGTCATAGCGTCCGCCGCCACCGCAGACAAGTCCGTCGGTCTTGTCGTTGTGCGAGACGAATTCGAAAACGGTCTTTGTATAGTAATCAAGTCCGCGCACGATGTGCGGGTTGACAACATAGTCTATCATCAGCGCGTCAAGATAGCTCTTGACTTTCTCGAAATGCTCGCGGCACTCGTCGCAGAGATAGTCGAGCATGACGGGCGCGCCCTCGGCTATCTTCGAGCAGACGGGGCTCTTGCAGTCGAGAATACGCATAGGGTTGCGCTCGAGCCTGTCGAGGCAGGTGCCGCACAGCTCGTCTTTATACTGCTCAAAATATGCCTTGAGCGCCTTGTGATACTCGGCGCGGCAGGTCGGGCAGCCGATCGAGTTTATCTCGAGCGTCAAGTCCTCGATTCCGAGGAAAGCGAATATTTCGGCGGCGAGGGAGATTATCTCGGCATCGGCGGCGGGAGCCGGAGTGCCAAAGACCTCAACGCCGAACTGGTGGAACTCCCTGTATCTGCCGGACTGCGGCTTCTCGTAGCGATAGCACGAGGTTATATAGCAGGTCTTCTGCGGCAGGGGCTCGTTGAAAAGCCCGTGCTCCAGGAATGCGCGCGCAGCGCCCGCAGTGCCCTCGGGTCGGAGCGTTATAGAACGTCCGCCCTTGTCGAGAAAAGTGTACATCTCCTTCTGCACGACATCGGTGGTGTCGCCGACTCCGCGGGCAAACAGCTCCGTATGCTCGAACACGGGAGTGCGGATCTCCTTGAAGCCGAAACGCGAGGCTATATCGAGCAGGGTATTTTCAAGAAAGCGGTTTTTATAGCTCGCCGCGGGCAGCACATCCTGAGTGCCCTTGACAGCTTTCGTAAAAAGAGCCATGTTTTCGTTCCTTCCATAAAAACATTAAATCCCGCCGTTGGCGGGATGAGCGAAAAAGCTCCGGAAAAATCCGCCCGGCGGGAAATACCGCCGGGGCGGGTCAAAGCTTATTTCGGGTTGACTATATCGCGCCAATCAAGATCGCCGCGCGCAAGGCTGTGAATAAGAGCCTCGGCGGTGGCTATATTGGTGGCAACGGGGATGTTGTGCACGTCGCAGAGTCTGAGAAGATTTGCTTCGTTGGGCTCGTGCGGCTTGGGTGTGAGCGGATCTCTGAACATGAGCAGAAGATCGATCTCGTTGCAGGCTATTCTGGAAGCTATCTGCTGGTCGCCGCCCTGACTTCCGCTGAGGAAGCGCTGAATCTCAAGTCCCGTTGCTTCGGCTACGAGCTTGCCCGTAGTGCCGGTCGCGCACAGGGAATGGCGGCTCAGGATACCGCAATAAGCTATACAGAACTGGGTCATAAGTTCTTTTTTTGAGTCGTGAGCCATGAGAGCGATGTTCATTGTGTATCCCCCTTTTCCGAGTTGTTGACTTCGCTGGTCATGTTAATATCATATCAGAGAAACCGGGTTATGACAAGAGTTATTTGTAACTTCTTACAAAATTTTAATAAAACCCCGACCGATTATTCCTCTGTTTCGGAATTTTCGCTGTCTTCGGCAGGTGACACTTCCTCAGTTGCGGTTTCTTCCGGCTTTTCCTGATCTTCCTCGCTCGGAGTGCAGGCGACGGTAACCAACTGCTCGCCCTCGGACACACGCATGACTCTGACGCCCTTGGAGGGTCTTGCAAATGTGCTTATCTGTGAGACAGGGATGCGGATTATAATGCCGTCGGACGAGATGAAGATGACATCCTCGCTCTCGTCAACGACCGCTATCGCGGCAACGTCGCCGTAGGTCTCGGTGCGGTAGTTTATCGTACCCTTGCCGCCTCTCGACTGGAGTCTGTAGTCGGAGGACTCGCTGCGTCTGCCGTAGCCGGTGGTACTGACTGTGAGGACAGCCTTTGCATCGTCGAGCACTTCCATACCGACGACCTCGTCGCCCTCGCGCAGCTCAATCGCCTTGACGCCGCGCGCCGTTCTGCCGAGCGGTCTCGCGTCGTTTTCATTGAAGCGGATGCCCATGCCCTTGCGCGTGGCTATAAGCAGGTCGTCGTTGCCGGAGGTCAGGCGCACCCAAGCGAGCTCGTCGTCATCGTCGAGATTTATCGCGATAACGCCGTTCTTGCGGACGTTGCGGTAAGCGTCGAGGCTCGTGCGCTTGATAATACCCTTGCGCGTGACCATGCACAGGAACGCATCGGGGTCATATTCGGGCACTCTTATCATCGCCGACACCTTTTCGCCCGCCTCGAGGGGCAGGAGGTTGACTATATTCATGCCCTTGCTGTTTCTCGAGCCCTCGGGCACTTCATAGCCCTTGAGACGGTAAGTTCTGCCGCAGGTGGTGAAGAACATGACATAATCGTGGGTCGAGCAGGTAAACATGGTCTTTGCCACGTCCTCCTCGCGCCTTGTCATGCCCTTGACGCCTCTGCC
>ENA-OQET01000173-OQET01000173.1-human-gut-metagenome-genome-assembly--contig:-NODE-173-length-34877-cov-5.135626_pt1 | contig 34877 bp, 30 predicted proteins | sample MGYA00242800_ERZ504645 | MGnify/ENA primary metagenome ERZ504645 (study PRJEB26092, sample SAMD00036308) | human gut metagenome | host: Homo sapiens | study: EMG produced TPA metagenomics assembly of... | reverse complement strand
CGGTTTTGTAGAGGAACCACAGTCTTTCAAAATCTTTTTCGCTAAACATAATCTTTCAAGTTTTAAGTTTAGCACGAAGGTATGGGAAAGAAACATGATAGTCAATACGCCAATTTTGGATGGTTACATCCTTTCCGGTCAGGAAAAGGTGGATTCCTGCATTTCGCAAGTATTGTCTATTCCGCAACACACGTTGTTTGATGAGTGTGTTTCGAATCTATCGCGCGATGCATCCTTTATTATGGTGGCAGATGTAGATAAGCTGGCACAGAATCTGGGTGCATATAAAAATTATCTACCTGCGTTTATTTATGATCATGTAGAATTATTCCGTTCGTTTATCTTATCAGTCCAAATTACGAATGTAAACAATAAGCTTTCGCATATATTTGTTTTTACCTATAAAGAATAGGAGATTCTTAGTTATCTGAGTTTATTCTTCAGGAAATGCGGACCGGCTTTAAAATGGAAGTAAATAACAGAAACTACAGTCAGAAAGGCTCCAAACAGATAGGCTGCTCGGAAAGAAGCTATTTCTGCAATGTACCCTCCACTCAGCATTCCTATTCCTAATCCGACATCCCATGAGGTCAGATAAGTACTTGTAGCCGTTCCTCGTTGGCTGTTGGGGGCAAGGTTGACGAATAAGGTGTTATAAGCGGGAAACATTGTTCCAAACCCGATTCCAAGCAATAGGGAGATAAGGAAGAATAAAATAATAGTAAATGAACTGTTCCAATTGATAAGCCATCCGCAGGCTGTCAGACCGAAATAGCAGATACAGACGAGGTATAACCCGGCAGAGATGACCTGTGTGATCATTCCTTTGTCTACCAGGCGTCCACTGAAGAGTCGGCTGATAGCCATTCCTACAGCCATAAGAGTAAAGAAGAATCCTGTTTCTGCAGTGATACCTATTTGCTTAGCATACATTGCTACGTAGTTTGTTGTCATGCCGTAGGGAATAGATAACAGTAATAAGCTGAATCCGGCAGGAAGTCCTTTTAACAAAATAAACCGGTCCAATGAAATCGGCTCTCTTTTTACGGGAGGTTTATAGGGCGTTTTCACCATGGTAGCTGCCAGAAAGCCTAATATGCAAGAGCCCAGTGAATAAGAAAAAATGGTGATATATGAAGCTCCTCCGCTATGAAGGAACAATCCGAACATCGGTCCGATGGACATAGCCAGATTGTTTGCCAGTCCATAATATCCTAAACCTTCTCCGCGACGACTGGAAGGCATAATGTCTATTACTACCGTATTTCCGCCAACTGTAACCATACCGAATGATATACCGTGTATCACACGAAAAATAATGAATAATGTCAGCAAGCCAGCTACCATATATCCGGCAAATATCAGTGTAAAGATAAAGTAGGCAATCAGGTAGAGAGGTTTACGGGCAAAAGTATCGAGAAAATATCCGGAAAACGGACGGATACAAAGAGAGGAAATGGTATAGCAGGAAAGCACTATACCTATTGTCGTATTTGAAGCCTCGAATATCTCTGAAAGATAAAACGGAAGAACTGGAGTCAATAGCCAAAAGCCGAAATATAAAAGGAAATTGGCTGCCAGTATACAACAATAGCTTGGTGTAATAAGACGTTCCTTTTCCATATTTGAAATTTGCAAAACGCGGATTAACATAGACTTTTACAGAATTCTTTAAGGTTGAATCTATAAAGAGCCTGCGTTAATCCGCGTTTTCTTTATATATAATAAAAAATTAGTTTGCTGCTTCGAATTCTTCGAGGAAACGAGTATCGTTTTCCGAGAACATACGCAAATCTTTTACTTTATATTTTAAGTTGGCAATACGTTCTACTCCCATACCGAATGCATAACCAGTGTAAACTTTACTGTCGATACCGTTAGCTTCGAGTACAGCAGGGTCAACCATACCGCAACCCAAAATTTCTACCCATCCTGTATATTTACAGAAAGGACATCCTTCGCCACCACAGATATCGCAGCTGATATCCATTTCCGCACTAGGTTCAGTGAACGGGAAGTATGAAGGGCGCAGACGGATTTTTGTTTCAGGACCGAACATTTCTTGTGCAAACTGAAGCAAAACTTGTTTCAAGTCTGTGAATGAAACATTCTTATCGATATACAATCCTTCTACCTGATGGAAGAAGCAGTGTGCACGATAGCTGATAGCTTCGTTACGATACACACGTCCCGGACAGATTACGCGGATAGGAGGTTTAGAAACTTCCATTACGCGGCTCTGTACAGATGAAGTATGTGTACGTAAGATAATATCAGGGTGACTTTCTATGAAGAAAGTATCCTGCATGTCGCGTGCCGGATGATCTTCGGGGAAGTTCATAGATGAGAATACATGCCAGTCATCTTCTACTTCCGGACCGTCAGCAATAGTGAATCCCAATCTGTTGAAAATATTGATTATTTCGTTACGTACGATGCTTAACGGGTGGCGTGTACCCAGCTCTATCGGGTAAGCAGTACGAGTCAGGTCCAGTTCAGCTGCGCTGTTATCCTGACATTCGAAAGCTTCTTTCAGTGTATTAATACGCTCCTGAGCATGATTCTTCAATTCATTCAGTTTCATGCCGACTTCTTTTTTCTGTTCAGCGGGTACATTGCGGAAATCCGCCATAAGCGCATTGATTATACCTTTTTTACTTAGGTATTTTATGCGCAGAGCCTCCAGCTCGTCTGCATTCGAAGCAGTTAAGTTCTCCACTTCCTGAAGTAACTGTTCTATTTTTGCTAACATATTTTCCTATATTATTATTTTTTTCTAGTGCACAAAGGTAAGGATTTAAACTGAAATTTTGTCTTTTTATGCTCATAAAAAAGAAAACTGTAAATGTTTTATTCGCCAAAAGAAAAAAAGACGTATTTTTGCACATGATTTTTCAGAAGCACTAAGATGAAAAAAATTTTATTTGGGTGTTGTGTATGTATGCTGGTCAGTTCTTGTGGGGGAGGAAAAAAGAATGTAGACCCTTTTGAAACGTTAACTAAACAAATTGACTCGCTGACAGTTGGGCATGACACATTGCAGGGAGAAGCTCCGGTTGTAGAAGAAATAGTTCCAGCTACGGCCGATGAAAGCTTTGCCGATTTCTTTTATAATTTTGCTTCCGATGAACACTTCCAACGTTCTCGGGTGAAGTTTCCTATTTCTTATTACAAAGGTGAACAGGTAGTACGAATGGCAAAGAACGAATGGATATACGATCCTATGTTCAGTCGTGAACCGGTTTATACTGTCCTTTTCGATAAGGAAGAAGATATGGAGATGGAAAAAGATACAGCTGTGCATAGTGTACAGGTGGACTGGATTTATCTGAAAGAGAGAAAAGTAAAACGGTATTATTTTGAGCGAGTTTCTGATTGCTGGTATCTGGAAGCTATAAATAAAGAGAAGCTTGCCTCGGATGCGAATGGCCGTGAAGATTTTTTCGATTTTTATAACCATTTTGTCAACGATTCCATATTCCAGCTTGAACGTTTACATCGTCCATTGAGTTTTGTGACTGTAGATCCTGAAGATGAATTTCAGATTCTCGAAACTACATTGGATGAAGGACAGTGGTTTTCATTTCGTCCTCCTATGCTTAAAGAGCGTTTGACTAATGTCCATTACGGACAGAAGGAAATGCCTGATACCAATCAGAAAATTATTGAATTTAAAGGATTTGGTAATGGCTTTAGCAATACGCTTTATTTTGAATATCACGGAGGTAAATGGATATTGATGAAATTTGAAGATTTGAGCGACTAGGTTGCTCCGTTCAGCATAGAATAGTAATATAAAATGAAAGAACTGACAGATTATTCTCTTTTACATCATAACACATTTGGCATGGATGTGCGTACTGCACATTTTGTTGAATATGAATCAGTAGAAGAACTTTGTGCTTTTTTGAAGCAGAAAAATTATGAACTTCCATTATTACATATTGGAAGGGGAAGTAATTTGCTCTTTTCGGGCGATTATCAAGGAACAGTACTTCATTCCTTGATAAAAGGTTATGAGGTAGTAAGTGAAACGTCAGATACTGTAGATGTGCGTGTAGGAGCCGGCGAAGTATGGGATGACTTTGTGGCATACACTGTGCAGAAAAATCTGTATGGGGCTGTAAACCTGTCTTTGATACCTGGAGAGGTTGGAGCTTCTGCCGTACAGAATATCGGAGCCTATGGAGTTGAGGCTAAAGATTTGATAGTAAGTGTAGATACAGTTTGCGTTTCTACCGGAGAATTACGGCAGTTCTCGAATGAGGAATGCTGTTATGCATATCGTAAAAGTATATTTAAGCAAGAACTGAAAGGCAAATATATTGTCACGCATGTCACTTACCGTTTGAGTAAAGTTCCGGTATGGCATTTAGATTATGGTAATATCCGTACAGAACTGGATAAAGCATCTTGTCCGTTGACATTAGATAATCTGCGTCGTATCATCATTCGTATCAGAGAAGAAAAACTTCCTGATCCGGCTCAAATGGGAAATGCCGGAAGTTTTTTTATGAATCCGGTCATTCCTAAAAAGCAGTTTGCTGATTTACAGTCCATATATACCGATATGCCTTCTTATCCGGCAGGCGAAGATTGTGTGAAAGTTCCTGCTGGATGGATGATAGATCGTTGCGGGTGGAAAGGAAAATCGTTGGGACGTGCAGGAGTACATGCCCGTCAGGCGTTGGTCCTTGTCAATCTGGGGGGAGCTACCGGAAAGGAAATCATGGCTCTTGCAGAAGCAGTTGTTGCTTCGGTAAAGGAAAAGTTTGGTATTGATATCCATCCGGAAGTAAATTACATTTAAGACTACTTGATTATACAATGAAAGTTACTGTATTAGGAAGTGGAACATCTACGGGAGTGCCTCAAGTGGGATGCGGATGCCCGGTATGTACAAGTACCGATCCGCGCGATAACCGTTTGCGTTGTTCTGGATTGATTGAGATGGAAGGAGTGCGCATTTTGATAGATTGCGGTCCTGATTTCAGAGAACAATGTATTAGAATGAACGATTTTCGTCCTATTGATGGGGTATTGATAACTCACGAACATTATGACCATGTGGGTGGGTTGGATGATCTTCGTCCTTTTTGCAGTTTCCGGGATGTACCTGTCTATGCGGAAGGATATACTGCCGAGCGTTTACAAAGACGTATGCCTTATTGTTTTGTAGAACATCCGTATCCGGGAGTTCCCAGTATTCCACTTTCTGTCATCGAGCCGTATAAACCGTTTCAGGTAACAAACTTGTCTGGACATTCGCTGGAGGTTGTTCCTTTTAGAGTAATGCATGGTAAACTGCCGATATTGGGTTATCGGGTGGGTAAGGTAGCTTGGATAACAGATATGCTTACAATGCCTGATGAATCGTATGAATTTTTACAAGGATTGGATTATCTGTTTATAAATGCATTACGGATAGAGCCGCATTGGACACATCAGTCGCTGGCTGAGGCTTTGGAGCAAGCTTCACGTATCGGAGCTGGCGAAACTTATTTCATACACATGAGTCATCATATGGGATTGCATGCAGAGGTCGAAAAGCAACTTCCTCCGCATGTACATATGGCATACGACGGACTGGTTGTAGAACAATAATTGAAGCTATTTGATTTTTGCTTTCAAAGACTCTTTACATATTCCGTTGAGTCCGCATTCCTCACATTTGGGATTGCGTGCGGTACAGACGTATCTTCCATGAAGAATCAGCCAGTGATGAGCCGTCGGTATTAAATTCTCAGGAATATATTTTACCAGATGTTTTTCTGTTGCTAAAGGGGTAGTACATGTTTTAGGTACAAGTCCGATGCGATGACTGACACGGAAAACGTGGGTGTCGACTGCCATTGCAGCTTTGTTGAATACCACACTTTGAATTACATTTGCGGTTTTTCTTCCTACTCCGGGGAGTTTTACCAGTTCTTCCAAAGTTCCTGGAACTTCACTCTGAAAGTCTTTTACCAGCATTTGAGCCATTCCTACCAGATGCTTGGCTTTGTTGTTTGGATAGCTTACACTACGTATGTATTCATAAACTACCTCAGGGGTGGTGTTTGCCAGAGCTTCGGGAGTTGGAAATGCCGAAAAAAGAGGAGGAGTTATCATATTGACACGCTTGTCTGTACATTGCGCACTTAATATCACAGCTATAAGCAGCTGAAAAGGGTTTTCATAGTGCAATTCTGTTTCTGCTACCGGAATTGCCTGTTGAAAATAAGTTATTACTTGTTTATATAATTCTTGTTTTTTCATGTGTTTACTGATTGAAGATAAGTCTTATTTCGTATTTTTTATTAATACCATCTTTTATGCTTAAAGTAGAAATATACGATTACCCCTACGGCAAGCATCAATCCCCAGGCAAAGAAATAACCGTATTTCCATCCCAATTCAGGCATCCATTGGAAGTTCATTCCCCATATCCCGGCTAAAAACGTCAGTGGGATAAAGATGGTAGAAACAATGGTAAGCTGTTTCATGATGCTGTTCATTCGCTGGTCGTTGTTTGCCAAATAAAGATCTACCATTGCAGAAAGCAGATCACGGCAGCCTTCCAGTGTCTGCAATACAAATTGCAGGTGGTCGTTTACATCACTGAAAAAAGGTCGGTTCGCTTTATTCAATAATTGGTTTTCACTGTGAAGTAATTTATTGATTTGCTCTTTCAGAGGAAATATGCTTTTTTTAATCAGCCGGTAATTTCTGCGATATCTCTGTATTTCTTCTATTCCCGGTTGTTTTTCGGGTATGGGAGAAAGAGGCGATAAGAATTGTTCTTCCAGATCTTCCAGGTCATCTTCCATTTTAGAAATGATAGACATGAAACTTGCCATTACGCTGTTCAGGATTACACTTAGTAAAAAGTCGGATTGGCGGTTACGTATCTTCAAGACATTTTTTTCAAGTGCTGTATTGATTTCGTTGAAGAAATCAGTTTCTTTTTCGGTAAAGGTAAGTACAAAATTTTTCCCTTGCACGATACAGAGTTGTTGTGGTACGAATTCATTACAGTCAGTATTCGATAACTGTTTTAGAATAACCAGATTATAAGTATCGTGTTCTTCTATTTTAGTTGGATGCTCTGAGTTTAGGATATCTTGTATGGTCAGGAAATCAATGTTGAAATAGTTGCATATTTCATGTATGGTTTCTGTATTCTGTAATCCGTGCACTTGTATCCAGTTGATACAGTTTTCTTTTATTAAGGGCTGTATATCTTTTATATCGTGTCCTCGAAAAGTCTGGATTTGTTCAGCGTTGTAGCTGGAAACATGCAAATGGGTAGGAGTTTCGCTTTCTCCTATGTAATTCAGTTTTTCGCTGAGCAGGTTATTTTTCGTCATGTCTGAATGAATTTGATATGTACAAATATAACGGTTTATTTGTAAATTGGCAAAAAGTTCCTACCTTTGCAGCCAAATTAAAAAAGAGAACATTAACATGCGATGCCGTGAATAGCGGCCGTGTATTCTAGAACACCACGTAAAAAACAGGAGCGATGAAAAAAGACAATCTCGTATCAGTGCCTTTTATGGTTTTGGGCATTGTATTTTGTGTCTGCTTAGTGGCAGCCAATCTTTTAGAAACCAAAGTAGTTCAACTAGGTCCGATTTCTATTACTGCCGGACTGCTTGTTTTTCCTATTTCTTACATTATCAATGACTGTATTGCTGAAGTCTGGGGCTTCCGTAAAGCGCGTCTTATCATTTGGATGGGATTCTTGATGAACTTTATGGTAGTTGCCTTGGGGCAGATAGCAGTAGCTTTGCCAGCAGCTCCTTTTTGGGAGGGAGAAGAAAGCTTTAACTTTGTTTTTGGTATGGCGCCACGCATTGCGGTAGCCAGCTTGCTTGCATTTTTAGTTGGTTCGTTTATCAATGCATATGTGATGAGCCGTATGAAGATTGCTTCGCATGGGAAGAATTTTTCAGCGCGTGCCATCCTTTCTACTGTATTTGGTGAAAGTGCTGATTCGCTGATCTTTTTCCCTTTGGCTTTTGGAGGACTGATGCCTATCTCTGAATTAGGAAAAATGATGTTGGTTCAGGTTGTTCTTAAGACAATGTACGAAATAATTATTCTGCCTATAACTATTCGAGTAGTGAAATACATCAAGCATGTAGACGATTGTGACGTGTACGATGAACATATTTCTTACAATGTGTTGAAAATAAAGGAGATTTGATATGAATAAAGATGCTGCACTTGTTGTCTTTAGCGGAGGACAGGACTCTACGACCTGTCTTTTCTGGGCGAAGAAACATTTTAAGAAGGTATATGCTTTGAGTTTCCTGTATGGACAGAAACATGTGAAAGAAGTAGAACTGGCACGTGAGATAGCTCGCAAGGCAGAAGTTGATTTTCATGTGATGGATGTTTCTTTTATCGGCCATTTGGGTAAAAACTCATTAACCGATACTTCCATCCATATGGATGAAGAAAAGCCAGAAGGTACTTTTCCGAATACGTTCGTTCCCGGCCGTAATTTATTCTTTTTGAGTATTGCTGCTGTATATGCTCGTGAACGGGGTATCAATCATATTGTGACAGGAGTATCACAGACCGATTTTAGTGGATATCCGGATTGTCGTGATGCTTTTATCAAATCGTTGAATGTTACATTGAATCTCGCCATGGAGGAACAGTTTGTCATTCATACTCCGTTGATGTGGATAGATAAGGCTCAGACATGGGCACTGGCAGATGAACTGGGTGTTCTTGATCTGGTGCGGAATGAAACGTTGACATGCTATAATGGCATTCCCGGAGATGGATGCGGACATTGTCCGGCATGCAAATTGCGCCGTGAGGGACTTGAAAAATATTTGGCAATAAAGAATAAGTAACAGATGATGCTCTATTCGGTATAAATAAACGGCTATGGAAAGAAAAGATGAACTGACAATATTAGGAAAGAATACAGTTTATAAACAGGATTATGCTCCTGAAGTTCTGGAAGCATTTGTAAACAAACATCCTGAAAATGATTATTGGGTACGTTTCAATTGCCCTGAGTTTACCAGTCTTTGTCCTATTACAGGGCAACCTGATTTTGCAGAAATTCGAATCAGTTATTTGCCTGATGTGAAAATGGTAGAAAGCAAAAGTTTGAAATTATATCTGTTTAGTTTCCGAAATCATGGTGATTTTCATGAAGACTGTGTGAATATTATCATGAAGGACCTGATTAAGCTGATGGATCCTAAATACATTGAGGTGACAGGTATCTTTACTCCTCGTGGTGGAATATCCATTTATCCGTATTGTAACTACGGTCGTCCTGATACGAAATATGAGAAACTGGCAGAATATCGTATGCAGAATCACGATTTGTAAATCGTAAAGATACATTAGAACAGAGGAATGAAAAACGGACTTAGTTTCAACCGTCTTTTATTCCTCTGTTTTTTTAAGATAATTCCAATATTTAAGATAATTCCAGTCCGAAAGCCTCTTTTAATTTCAGCAGACTAGGATTCTTTTTACTCATCATCTGGAAGCGCTCTACATGACTGTAGGCGCGGAGATTTTCATTGGCTGCACTTACACGGACTGTCATCTTTATTTTTCGGTTGTGCAACTGCTGGCGTAAATGCATTTCTATTTGTGGGGCCAGTTGCGACATGTATTTCTGTACCATATCGTTGTCTACAGCCACTTCGAATGTTGTCTGGTCTTTGAGCAAATGAGGCTGCATGTTCATCATACGTGCAGCATTGGCTGCTTCCTCTTTGGGCAGACGAGTCGCAAATTCCCGCCAGTAATAGTTCAGATCCTTTTCATTGAAGATATAATCCTCGTAGGTCTGGTCTGCCGGTACAGTTGTAGCTGTATTTACCGGTCCGTTGTTTGCAGCTTGTGGCTGGACAGCTTGTCGCCGGATTGATATACCTATACTTCCTGCTTTCATTACAGGAATTTTCTTTTCTGTATTTGCCTTAGGTATCGGACTGGGATGTGCCGCAGCAGAAACGTTGGTAGTTGGAGCCGCTGGCTGCTGTACCGCAGCTGATACATTGGGAACAGCTGGTTTTGCTGGCTGCTTGGGAGCTGTACTTCCGTAGTTGCCTGATACCTCATGGGTAGCCTGCGGATAAGGCTGGCTGTTTGAGGCCTGAGAGGATGAAGAAGATGGCTGTCCCTGATTAAAGGCTGGTTTTAAGGTCTGTTTTGTAGGGCCTTGCCCCCCACCAGGAACATCATTGTCGCCTGTTAGCTGGGCAAGTTGAATTAAGGTCAACTCTACCAGCAAACGTTTGTTTTTGCTTACGCGGTAATTCAGGTCACAGTCGTTACACAATTTCATGGCTTTATATAAGAACTGCGGGCTGCATTTCTGAGCCTGAGCCTGATAGCGGTCGCGTATGGATGCACCTACTTCCAATAACTGTAATGTTTCAGCATCACGACTTACCAGCAAGTCGCGGAAATGTGAAGTAAGTCCTGTTATAAAATGGTTGCCGTCAAAGCCTTTTTTCAGAACTTCGTTGAATGTAAGCAGACAGTCGGAAACCCTGTTCTCTAAAAAGGCATCCGTCAGTTTGAAGTAATATTCATAATCCAGCACATTCAAGTTCTCTATTACACTTTGATAAGTGATATGCCCGTTGGTAAAACTTACAACCTGGTCGAAAATAGACAAGGCATCACGCATACCACCATCAGCTTTCTGTGCAATAACGTTCAGAGCCTCCGGTTCTGCTTCAATATGTTCTTTTCTGGCTACATTTTCCAAGTGCTCTACCGTGTCGTTCACACTGATACGATTGAAATCGTATATCTGGCATCGACTCAGAATAGTAGGAAGAATTTTATGCTTTTCGGTTGTGGCAAGAATAAATATAGCATGATGAGGCGGTTCTTCCAATGTCTTCAGAAAGGCATTGAAAGCTGCCTGAGAAAGCATGTGTACCTCGTCGATGATATATACTTTATATTTTCCAATTTGTGGCGGGATGCGTACCTGTTCGATCAGCGAGCGTATGTCTTCTACCGAGTTATTGGATGCGGCATCCAGCTCATGAATGTTATACGAACGCTGTTCGTTGAAAGCACGGCATGACTCACATTCATTACATGCTTCTCCATCGGCAGTAGGATGCAGGCAGTTGATTGTCTTTGCAAATATTCGCGCACATGTTGTTTTTCCGACTCCTCGTGGACCGCAAAACAGATAAGCATGTGCCAGTTTTTGATTGGCAATCGCATTTTTCAGGGTGGTCGTCAGGGCGCGCTGTCCTACAACAGTATCGAATGTTGCGGGACGATATTTACGTGCCGATACGATATAATTTTCCATATGCCGATATAAGTGATTAATAGTTTTTATGTTCGGAAATACAAAAGTACATAAAATCTCGGTTTTCTCATGGGCTTGACCTGAAATATATTTATCTTTGTCACAAAATAAAGTAAGTTATGCAGACAAGTGACAGTATCGTTATTATCCCTACTTATAACGAAAAAGAAAATATTGAAAATATCATCCGTGCAGTTTTCGGTTTAGAGAAATGTTTTCATATTCTGATTGTTGAAGATAATTCTCCCGATGGTACTGCTGATATTGTACGGAAATTGCAGGCTGAATTCCCAGAACGCCTTTTCATGATAGAAAGAAAAGGAAAATTAGGCTTGGGCACAGCGTATATTGCAGGTTTCAAATGGGCTATTCAACATCAATACGATTATATATTCGAGATGGACGCTGACTTCAGCCATAATCCGAATGATTTGCCTCGTTTGTATAAGGCTTGCCACGATGAAGGGGCTGATGTTGCTATCGGTTCACGATATATAAGTGGTGTAAATGTGGTGAACTGGCCTATGGGTCGTGTATTGATGTCATATTTCGCATCGAAATATGTACGGTTTATAACAGGTATTCCTGTGCATGATACAACGGCCGGATTCAAGTGTTATAAACGTAGGGTTTTAGAAACGATACCTTTAGACAATATTCGGTTTAAGGGATATGCTTTTCAGATAGAAATGAAGTTTACTGCTTATAAGTGTGGCTTTAAAGTAGTGGAAGTTCCGGTTATTTTCGTCAACCGTGAACTGGGAACTTCTAAGATGAATAGCAGTATTTTTGGTGAGGCCGTGTTCGGAGTGATACGGTTGAAATGGGACAGTTGGTTTAAAAGTTATCCAAAAAAATAAGTAAATATGAAACGTACATGGATTTATAACGCAACGATTGTAAACGAAGGATTAAAATTTACCGGTTCTGTTGTTGTTGAAGATGATACTATCTGTGAAGTGCTACAAGGAGAAGTTCGCCCTTCTGTACCTTGCGATGCCGAAATCGACGCCCGCGGTTGTTACCTCATCCCTGGAGTTATAGATGATCATGTACATTTTCGTGATCCGGGATTGACTCATAAGGCTGACATGGCAAGTGAAACTGCGGCTGCGGCAGCAGGAGGAGTAACTTCGTTTATGGATATGCCTAACTGTAATCCGCAGACAACAACTCTGGAAGCTCTGGAAAACAAGTTTGCTGATGCTGCAAACAAGTGTATCGTAAACTATTCGTTTTATTTCGGAGCAACCAATAACAATACGGAGTTGTTGCAGCAGCTGGACAAGAAACATGTGTGCGGTGTAAAACTGTTTATGGGAGCCAGTACAGGGAATATGCTTGTTGACCGTATTGAATCCTTGCGGAAAATCTTTTCGGAAGCAGGTATGCTGATTGCTGCTCACTGTGAAGACCAGACTATAATTCGATGGAACACGGAACTTGTAAAATCAAAGTATGGTGAAGAAGATGTGGATATTCTCTTCCATCCTCGCATACGAAGCGAAGAGGCTTGCTGGCGTTCGTCTTCGTTGGCTGTACAGCTGGCTAAAGAAACAGGAGCACGCTTGCATATTCTCCATGTCAGTACAGCACGCGAGCTGGAACTTTTCGAAGATAAACCGATATCTGAAAAGAAGATAACTTCGGAAGCATGTGTTTCACATCTGATGTTCTGCGATGAAGACTACAAAACGTTAGGAGCACGTATCAAATGCAATCCAAGTATTAAAACAAAGAACGACCGTGATATGTTGCGCCGGGCTTTGACAACAAATTGCATTGATGTCATTGGTACAGACCATGCTCCTCATTTGTTGAAAGAAAAAGAGGGAGGAGCTTTGAAGGCTGTATCTGGTATGCCGAGTTTGCAATTCTCTCTGGTCAGCATTATGGAACTTGTACATGAAGGCGTTTTGACCGTAGAGCAGCTGGTACAGAAGATGTGTCATGCTCCTGCTGAGTTATTCCAAATAGAAAAGCGTGGATATATCCGTCCGGGATATAAAGCTGACCTGGTTCTGGTTAACCCGGATAGCGAATGGGAAGTAACGTCAGATTGTGTTTTGAGCAAGTGTGGATGGAGTCCGATGGAAGGAAGACGCTTCCATGCGAAAGTAGAAAAGACATTTGTAAACGGAACATTAGTTTACAGCGACGGCAAGGTGGATACTCTTCACCGGGGAGAGCCGCTTGCTTTTAACCGATAAGAAATGCAGACAGACATTACGACAGTAGTTTACGATATACACGATTTGACAGAGTATATTAACTGGATTTATTTTTTTCATGCATGGGGATTTCAGCCTCGTTTTGCGGCTATTGCAGATATTCATGGGTGCGATGCTTGCAGAGCGAGCTGGCTTGCCTCTTTTCCCGTGGAAGATAGGGCCAAAGCTGCCGAGGCTATGCAGCTTCATAAGGAGGCAAACCGTATGCTGAACAGTGTGGACGGAAAATATAAGGTATATGCCATTTACCGGCTCATGAATGCCAATTCGGATGGTGATAACCTGTTGTTGGAAGGAACTCGCTTTCCGCTATTGAGGCAGCAGACGCGAGTTCGTCCGGACGATCCGTTTTTATGCTTGAGCGATTTCGTGCGTCCGTTGTCATCGGGGATACCAGATACGGTAGGAGCTTTTGCTACAACCATCGACGAGAATATGGAACAACCGTTCGAGGGCGATGATTATAAATTGATGCTTGTCAAAACCTTGGGCGAGCGTCTGGCAGAAGCTGCGGCCGAAAAGGTGCATGAAACTATCCGGAAAAGCGTATGGGGGTATGCCAAGGATGAACATCTCACCATGAAACAATTACTCAATGAGGATTATCAAGGTATACGTCCTGCTGTAGGATATCCGTCTCTTCCTGATATATCGGTCAGTTTTTTATTGGATGAGCTGCTCGATATGAAGCGTATCGGCATTAAACTCACCGAAAACGGTATGATGCAGCCTCATGCTTCAGTATGTGGGCTGATGTTTGCCCATCCTGCATCTCGTTATTTTTCTGTGGGGAAGATAGACGAAGAACAGCTTGCCGATTATGCTGCCCGACGAGGATGTGAGGTAAGTGAAATCAGAAAATACTTAGTAGCTAACCTGCAACAATAATAGGATTATGATATTGCTGAGAGTTTCGTTGTTTTTTATCGTGTTGTTACTGTTGCCCGACTGGTATATATATAAGGTATATATAAAGTATATCCAGCATAAATGGCAAAAAAGATTATATTGGCTGCCCACAGTTTTGTTGCTGATGGTATTGCTTGTTTTCATCGTAGCACATGATTCGTTACACGATGCTTTTGGCATTTATCTTATTGTTACATTGTGCGTTGCTGTTCCCAAACTGGTTTTTGTATTATGTGATATCCTGATGAAGGTGTTGCGTAAGTTTCTTCGTATACCGTTGTTTGGGAAAACCGTATCGTCTGTTGTAGCAATTGTCACGCTTGCTTATCTGCTTTTCGGAGCAATTAAAGGAAAGGAATATTTCCAGGTTAAGCAAGTTGTCTTTTCTTCACCCGATTTACCTGAGTCTTTTGACGGATATCGTATTCTTCAATTGTCCGATATACATGCCGGAAGCTGGAAAGGTAATGCTGAAGCACTCCGTCGGGCTGTTGAAATTTGTAACGCACAGCACCCTGATCTGGCCGTGTTTACGGGTGATCTGGTAAATAGTCGGGCCGATGAGATTAAGGAGTTTATGCCTGTTCTGTCAAAACTTCGTGCAAAGGATGGGGTATTTTCTGTATTGGGAAACCACGATTATGCTACGTATGTGCAGTGGGACAGTGAAGCAGACCGTCTTGCTAATATTGATACGCTTCTGGCAAGACAGGAACAGATGGGCTGGAAGATGCTTATGAATGACCATCAGATATTGTATCGTGGAAACGATTCTATCGCTTTAATAGGAGTAGAGAACAGTGGTAAACCTCCTTTTCCCGATCGTGGGGATTTACCTCGGGCACAGAAAGGCACGGAAGGTATGTTCAAGGTTTTGCTGAGTCATGATCCAACTCACTGGAGAAGAAGCGTTCTTCCGGATACCGATATCCAACTGATGCTTGCCGGACATACTCACGATATGCAGATCAATTTATTCGGCTTTTCATTTTCACAGTTTATTTATCCCGAGCATAAAGGTCTGTATCTGGAAGGACAGCGGGGACTTTATGTCAATATCGGGCTAGGTTATGTACTCTTTCCGATGAGGCTGGGAGCATGGCCAGAGATTACAGTCATTACTTTACGAAGAAAATAATAATTCCTAAACTATAACAAGCAATGAGATTCTTATACATTATTTATCAAATCTGTATCGGGTTGCCGATTTTTCTGGTGGCAACTATACTTACTGCTTTGACTACCATGTTGGGATGTTGGTTGGGTAACGGACATTTCTGGGGATATTATCCGGGTAAATTGTGGTCACAGCTTACATGTTTTTTGTTTTTGGCTTCCGGTAAAAGTCAAGGGGCATGAACACCTGGATAAGAAAACATCCTATGTATTCGTTGCCAATCATCAAGGTTCATTCGATATCTTTTTGGTTTATGGATTTTTGGGGCGTAACTTCAAATGGATGATGAAGAAAAGCCTTCGTAAGCTTCCGTTCGTTGGTAAGGCGTGCGAATCTGCCGGCTTTATTTTTGTCGACAAATCTAGTCCTCGTAAGGTATACGAAACAATAAAGAGTGCGGAAAAAGTATTGCAGGGAGGAACTTCATTGGTTGTATTCCCCGAGGGAGCACGTACGTTTACAGGACATATGGCAAACTTCAAGAAGGGAGCTTTTCTGCTTGCCGACCAGTTGCAACTTCCTGTTGTTCCACTTACCATAGACGGATCGTTTGATATTCTTCCCCGCACAGGTAAGCTTTTGCATTGGCATCCGATGACTCTGACGATACACGAACCTATTTATCCGTTAGGAAAAAAGGGAGAAGAGAATCTGCAAATGTTGATGGCTGAATCGTATAAGGCTATCGAAAAAGATTTACCTCAGAAATATAAAGGTAAGATGGAGAATCCCGATCAGTAATAAAAAGTTTACCCCTTTCATCTTCGCTTAAACAAAGGATCATTCTTGTTGTTGAATGATAGCGTCAGATGAAAGGGGTAAACTTTGTTATTGCTTGAAACAGAGTGATTTAATATCTGTGAAAAAACAACGTGAAATGTTGGGTGAAATTTGTACAAAAAAACGGGAAAATATGCTGATGTTTTCCGTAAAATTATACCTTCTTTTTTTATTTGATTCTCTAAGATGACGAACTTCTAAAGGAAAAGAGTTTTATTGTACGGCTTGCAGCTTGTCCATATTGCTGCGTGCAACCGATACATATTCCTTTATCATCGGATTGTTTTTAAAAGAATCGGGAGCATCGTTTATTATTTCCTCCATAATCGGAGTCAATATCGGATAAGGAAATCCGTTGCATAGCATCAGAAAGACTCCTGTTCCCAATACATTGTTGTAATTTCCTGGATAATGTCTTGGCAAGGTCGTCCATGTCGTTTCCTAACGCGGTGCGCTGTTTTTCCATCTCTTCTTGGATAAATTTAGGATCTTTGCCGTCCATAATCATACGGCTTTCCATTCTTTCCACTTCATACGCACGATCTTCCAGCGAAGTTTTCTTTATGATAAACTCATTGAAACTGTCGTTCAACGGAGTTCCTTTTACAGAAAAACCTGCTTTGTCGATATTGATACTGATATTTCCTTCCTCTATGACAACCGGCATGATGCAGTCGTCGTCCATATACAAAGAAGCAATTACGGTAGAGTCGACTTTTCCTTTCATCTTGAATATCCCGTGTACCACTTCAGCCGAGTCTATATTTACCAACTTATCTCCGGACGGCACTTTTATGAAAAGCATTTTTCCATCCAGTTTCGATACAGAAGAAATACCTTCTATTTTATATTTCTTTCCGCACGAAGCGCAAATAATGGCACAAAAGAGAAAAAGTAAAATCTGTACATGCAATAAGCCTTTAGAAATTTCTGCGGCAAAGGTATAACGTTTAGAAATGACGTGAAAATAAATTATCAAAAATTAAACTAAATAGAGGATTATTACTGAATTAAGCTACTCAAAACGTATTTTTCGCTATCTTTGCTGGCTATTTGCTGACAACGAAAAAATATCAATTATTATTTTTAAATATCATAACAATGAAAAAACTTAAAGTATTAGCATTGGCACTGATTTGTGCTGCCTTTTCACCGGTGAAAGCCGACGAAGGAATGTGGCTTCTTCAGCTGATGAAGGAGCAGAACCTTGCCGACCGTATGAAAGCACAAGGTTTGAAAATGGATATTGCCGATATTTACAATCCGAACAGCGTAACACTGAAAGATGCTGTTGGTATATTCGGACGAGGATGTACCGGTGAAATTATTTCTCCAGACGGACTGATTCTTACTAATCACCACTGTGGTTACGATGCTATCCAGCAGCATAGCTCTGTTGAACACGATTACCTGACTGACGGATTTTGGGCAAAAAGCCGTTCAGAAGAACTTCCAACTCCGGGGTTGACATTTAAGTTTGTAGAACGAATTGTAGATGTAACCGACAAGGTGAACCAGGATATCAAAGACGGAAAAGTGACTGAAATCAATTCTTTTGGTGCAGAATATCTGGATAAGCTTGCTGCTGATGAACTGAAGAATAGTGATTTGAAGGACAAACCGGGTATTTCTACCGAAGCTCTTCCGTTCTATGAAGGAAACAGATTTTATCTGTTCTTCATCAAGACATACAGCGATGTGCGTATGGTAGCTGCTCCTCCTTCATCAATCGGTAAATTCGGTGGAGAAACAGACAACTGGATGTGGCCGCGTCATACAGGTGACTTCTCTATGTTCCGTATCTATGCCGATAAAGATGGTAACCCGGCTGAATATAGTGCCGACAATGTACCTTTGAAAGTGAAGAAGCATCTTGCTATTTCGCTGAAAGGTTTGCAGGAAGGCGACTATGCTATGATTATGGGATTCCCGGGAAGCACCAGCCGTTACCTGACTGAAAGTGAAGTGAAAATGCGTATGGAAGGAATAAACACTCCTCGTATTGAAGTTCGTGAAGCACGTCAGAACGTATTGCGTAAGGAAATGGCTGCCAGCGATAAGGTACGTATCCAGTATGCAAGTAAGTTCGCTTCTTCCAGCAACTACTGGAAAAACTCTATCGGTATGAACAAGGCTATCGTCGACAATAAAGTATTGGAAGCAAAGGCTGAACAGGAAGCTAAGTTTGCCCAGTTTGCAAAAGAACAGAACAATGCCGACTATGCTAAGGTTGTAAGCCAGATTGACGAGTATGTTCAGAAGGCTACTCCGATTACCAAGCAGATGATTTACTTCAGTGAAACTTTCAGAAGCGGTATCGAGTTTGGCGCTACATACGTTTTGTTCAACGATTTGAAAACTGCTTTGCAGAAGAACAAAAAGAAAGATATCGAAAAAGCTATCAGCAGCCTGAAAGAAGCATATGCCGATGTACACAACAAGGATTATGATCATGAAGTAGACCGTAAGGTAGCTAAAGTCTTGATTCCGCTGTATGCAAAGAGTGTACCAGCTGATGCTTTGCCTGCATTCTATCAGACTATCCAGACAAAGTATAAAGGCAATTATGATGCTTATATCGATGCTTTGTATGACAATAGCATTTTCTCTAATGATAAAAACTTCAATGCTTTCATCAGCAACCCTACCGTTAAAGCTATCGAAAACGACCTTGCAGTACAATATTCTTCTAGCAAAAATGAATTGTCGAAGAAACTGAATGAAAAGTATGATGCAGTAAGCGGCAATATCGATTTGTTGCATAAGACATATGTACGTGGCTTGTGTGAAATGTATGCTCCAACTCCGAAAGCTCCGGATGCAAACTTTACTATCCGTCTGACTTACGGTAACGTAAAATCTTACGATCCGAAGGATGGTATCCATTATAAATATTACACTACGCTGAAGGGTGTAATGGAAAAAGAAGATCCGAACAATCCGGAATTTGTCGTTCCTGCTAAGCTGAAAGAGTTGTATGCTACGAAGAACTTCGGTCGCTATGCATTGCCTAACGGTGAAATGCCGACTTGCTTCCTTACTACCAACGATATTACCGGTGGTAACTCTGGTTCTCCGGTGTTGAATGGTAATGGTGAACTGATTGGTGCTGCATTCGACGGTAACTGGGAATCACTTTCGGGTGATATTAATTTCGACAACAATCTCCAGCGTTGTATTGCTGTAGATATTCGCTATGTATTATTCATCGTTGAAAAATTGGGTGGTTGCAAGAACCTGATTGACGAAATGACTATCGTAGAATAATGAAGAAAACCATATTATTTTCTATGTTTGCCGCATGCTCTCTCGCCGGATATGCCGATGAGGGCATGTGGATGCTGACAGACCTGAAGAAGCAGAACGCTGCCGTGATGCAGGATTTGGGTTTGGATATCAGTATAGATAAGGTATATTGTCCCGACAGCATCAGTCTGAAGGATGCTGTTGTACACTTTGGGGGAGGATGTACCGGCGAAGTAATCTCTGCAGAGGGACTGGTGCTTACCAATCATCACTGCGGATATCAGTATATTCAGCAGCACAGTGCTGTGGAACACGATTATCTGACGGATGGTTTTTGGGCGATGAGCCGTGAACAGGAACTTCCCTGTGAAGGACTGACCATTACGTTTATCGACCGCATCCTCGATGTGACCGACTATGTACAGGAGCAGTTAAAAAAGGATGAGGATCCTGAAGGATTGAATTATCTTTCTCCTTCATACTTGTCGACTGTGGCTAAACGTTTTGCCAAGAAAGAGAATATAAAGACAGACGATTTTACTGTTCTCGAACTGAAACCGTTCTACGGAGCTAATAAATATTATCTGTTTGTAAAGACAGTATATAAGGATATTCGTATGGTAGGTGCTCCTCCTTCTTCTATCGGAAAGTTTGGAGCTGATACGGATAACTGGATGTGGCCGCGTCATTGTGGTGACTTTTCTATCTTCCGTATTTATGCATCGAAAGATGGTAAACCAGCCAATTTTGCGGCAGACAATGTTCCTTTGAAAGTCAAGAAGCACCTTGCTATCAATATGAATGGCATTAAGGAAGGTGATTTTACTTTTGTAATGGGATTCCCCGGACGTAACTGGCGTTACATGATCAGTGATGAAGTGGAGGAACGTATGCAGACTACCAACTTTATGCGTGATACCGTGCGCGGAGTTCGTCTGCGTGTGTTGGGTGAGGAAATGGCAAAAGATGCTAAGACACGTATCCAGTATGCAGCCAAGTATGCTTCTTCTGCCAATTACTGGAAGAATGCCATCGGTATGAACGAAGGACTTGTATCGCTCAAGGTACTCGATCGTAAGAAAGATGAGCAGAAACGCCTTCTGGCTTTTGGCGACGAAACTGGAAATGAATCTTATCGTCAGGCTTATGAAAGTATCAAGCAGATTGTTGCAAAACGCCATGACGCTGTATATCATCAGCAGGCCATTTATGAAGCCTTGATGCTGGGTACAGAGTTTTCTAAAATACCTGATACTGATAAGCTGTTGGAAGCTTTGGAAAAGAATGACAAGAAGGGTATCAAGGCTGCCATTACTGCTTTGCAGGAACAGGGAAAGAAATTCTTTAACAAGGATTACAGTACGGTAGTCGACCGTAAGGTGTCTAAACAATTGCTTGCTTTATATGCGCAACTGATTCCTGCCGGACAACGTATCAGTATTTTTAAAGTAATAGACGGACAGTTTGCTGGCAGTACAGATGCTTTTGTTGATGCTTGCTTCGATCGTTCTATCTTTAGAAGTTCTAAAGCTTTGGCTGCGTTCTTGCAAAATCCGAGCGCTGACAAACTGAAGAAAGATCTGATGGTGCAATATGCTAAGTCTGTAAAAGAAGGGTATAAGGCTACGGATGAGGCTATGAAGGCAGAAACCAATGCTTACAATCGTGCACACAAAACATGGGTTGCAGGTATGCTTGCCTTGAAGCAAAAGGAAGGAAAGGCCATTTATCCGGATGCCAACTCTACTTTGCGATTGACTTATGGTAAGATTGGGTCGTATGAACCAGCCGATGGCAAAGAATATCTGTACTATACTACGTTGAAGGGAGTAATGGAAAAAGAAGATCCGGAAAATCCTGAATTTGTGGTATCTCCTAAGCTGAAAGAGTTGTACAAGAAGAAAGATTTCGGACCATATGCTATGGCTGATGGACGTATGCCGGTATGTTTTGTTACAGCGACTGACAATACGGGTGGTAACTCTGGCTCTCCGGTGTTCAACTCAAAAGGTGAATTGATTGGAGTAGGTTTCGACCGTAACTATGAAGGACTGACAGGAGATATTGCTTACAATCCGCAGTTGCAGCGTGCTGCTTGTGTTGACATTCGATATGTGTTGTTTGTCATCGATAAATATGCGGGAGCCAAGCATTTGATTGATGAACTGACCATTGTCCGTTGATTCATGTTTATAAAATCACGGTGATAAAATAAAGCCATATCATTACTCGATACTGAGTTTGATATGGCTTTTATATTTTAATAGTAACCGGTTACTGTGCTATCAAAAACTTACTCTGTTTTGTGTATATGCTCTTGAACCGGATTATTTGTTCTTTTCTTTTTCCTCTTCCTGAGGAATACGGAATGCGGTGTACATTTCCAGTACGGCAGCAATAGTCAGACATACTACCCATTCATTTCGTTTCCAGAGAATCATCATTACTCCGGCAACAACCAGTAAAGTTGCTCCGATTATTTGCTGGCGGCGCAGGCGGCGGATAATGATGTTTTTCCCTTCGTAACCGCTTATTACTTGTACATAGGCAAACATAATGGCTCCTATCAGATATAAGTATGGAGCCCATGCCAGTTGGGTGATTTGCAGTGCAGCTCCCAACAGTAGTGCTACTGCCCCTACAGTAGCTATAGCAGAATAGTATTTACTCATCCTTGATCTTTTTCAAATCTTCTTCAAAAATATAAATATCTTCATTCTCTTTCTTCATCAAGTACTTTTCGCGTGCAACTTTTTCCAGTTCCTCCGGATTTGAAGTCAGTTCTTTTAGTTCGCGACTGTCCCTTTCATATTGTTTACGGTAATGCTCTATTTCCGTATTTAATGTCTGGATTTCACGCCAGTGTGAGAAGCGCTGTATCAGACTGTTTTCTTCATCTAATACACCGATTATCAGCAAAAAGACAAGTATTGTAATAAGGTATTTATGCTGACGGATATATTCCCATGCTTTTTTCAGTTTGCTCATATGATGTTCTTAATGATTTACAGGCAAAGATAGTGATAATCTATGAAGTATATATGTTCGTTGATTTTATTTTTTCAGAACTGTCGATGTAAGGTTATTTCCGTTTTTATAATTTTATGAAACCTCCTGTTTCCTTTTCTGTAAATTGAATGAAGAAATAAAGAACTTTGTAAAGAATAGAATCTTTCTTTATGTTATAATTATGCAATATTGCGATATTTTCTTTCAAAATGAATTAATTTATTCAATTTTATTGATGTTGAAAATATTTTCTATATGTTTGTGACATTATTTAAAAGGTAAAAAAGAAAGGAAAACAGAATGGTTTACGATATTGAGATGCTGAAACGCTTTTATGCATCGTATGCAGTACATGTGGATGCAGCGCGAATGAAATTAGGTAAAGCCATGACATTGGCAGGAAAAAATATTATATGCACACTTATATAATGCAGATACAGTTGCTCCTTTTCGCCGTGGTGAGGATTATGTAAATTTCCGTCCTGACAGAGTAGCTATGCAAGATGCTACGGCTCAGATGGCGTTGCTGCAATTTATGAATTCAGGGAAAGAAAGTGTTGCTGTTCCGGCTACGGTACACTGTGACCATTTGATACAAGCATATCGGGGATTTAAAGAAGACTTACCTGTAGCTGAAGAGACAAATAAGGAGGTATATGACTTTTTGAAGAGTGTAGCATCTAAATATAACATCGGTTTTTGGAAACCGGGAGCTGGTATCATTCATCAGGTTGTATTAGAGAACTATGCGTTCCCGGGCGGAATGATTGTAGGAACAGATTCTCATACTCCCAATGCCGGCGGTTTAGGAATGATTGCCATCGGAGTAGGAGGAGCTGATGCGGTAGATGTAATGACCGGAATGGAATGGGAACTGAAAATGCCTAAAATTATCGGTGTGCGTCTGAAAGGTAAGCTTAATGGCTGGGCCTCGCCCAAAGATGTAATATTAAAGCTGGCGGGTATGCTTACTGTAAAAGGAGCTACCAATGCCATTATCGAATATTTTGGGGAAGGAACGGCTTCGCTGTCTGCTACCGGTAAAGCGACCATTTGTAATATGGGCGCTGAAGTAGGAGCTACAACTTCCATATTCCCTTATGATGCGGAAATGGAGAAATATCTGTGTGCTACGGGACGTAAGGAGGTGGCTGCAATGGCTTCGGGCAATGCTTTGTATCTGAAAGCTGACGCAGAGGTAGAGGCTAATCCGGAAGTATATTATGATAGAATTATTGATATAGATTTGTCTACATTGGAGCCGTATATCAATGGTCCGTTTACACCCGATGCGGCATGTCCGATATCGGAATTTGCAGAAAAGGTGGGGACAAACGGTTATCCGCAACGGATGGAAGTGGGGTTGATTGGTTCGTGTACAAACTCTTCGTATCAAGACTTGAGTCGTGCGGCTTCATTGGCCCGTCAGGTGAAGGAAAAAGAGTTGAAAATGACTGCCCAGCTGATTATAAATCCTGGTTCGGAGCAGGTTTACTGTACGGCAAAGCGTGATGGAATGATAGCCGATTTTGAAGCGGTAGGAGGAGTGATTATGACAAACGCTTGTGGTCCGTGCATCGGACAGTGGAAGCGTGTAACTGACGATCCGCAGCGTGCCAATTCTATCGTGACTTCGTTTAACCGTAATTTTGCCAAGCGTGCCGACGGCAATCCCAATACGCATGCTTTTGTCGCTTCGCCTGAGTTGGCTATGGCGCTGGCTATTGCAGGAGATTTATGTTTCAATCCGCTGACTGATACATTGACAAATGAAAGAGGTGAGCAAGTCAAGCTCGATGCTCCGGTAGGAGAAACCTTGCCGGATAAAGGATTTACGGTAGACGACAACGGATATGTAGCTCCGGCTGCTGACGGAAAGAATCTGGAAGTTTCTATCGCTCCCGATTCTAAACGTTTACAGAAACTGGCTCCTTTTGCAGCTTGGGATGGAAAGGATCTGACAGATATGCCGTTGCTGATCAAGACACAGGGTAAATGTACTACCGATCATATTTCGATGGCAGGACCGTGGCTTCGTTTCCGCGGACACTTGGAAAACATTTCCGATAATATGCTGATGGGGGCTGTAAACGCATTCAATGGCAAGACCAATAGTGTATGGAACAGGCTGACTGGTGATTATGAGGCTGTATCGGCTGTGGCAAAGCAATATAAGGCAAAAGGTATTCCTTCTATTGTAGTGGCAGAGGAAAACTACGGAGAAGGTTCGAGCCGTGAACATGCGGCCATGGAACCTCGATTCCTGAATGTACGTGTGATTCTTGCTAAGAGCTTTGCCCGTATTCACGAAACAAATTTGAAAAAACAAGGTATGCTGGCGCTTACCTTTATGAATAAAGATGATTACGACAAGATACAGGAACACGATTGTATCTCAATTGTAGGGTTGGATAGCTTTGCTCCGGGAAAGCCGTTGCAGGTAATCGTAAAACATGAAAACGGAACAGAAGATATGTTCTTGGCATCACATACATACAACGAAATGCAGATAGGTTGGTTTAAGGCAGGGTGTGCCCTGAATACATTCAGAAAACAATAAAAAGATTATGAGTAAGGTATATATGCAAGACGGTCGGCTGGTTGTGCCCGACTGTGTAACTGTCCCTTTTATAGAAGGTGACGGAGTGGGAGCAGAGATAACTCCCGTATGTCAGCAAATAGTAAACGAAGCTGTAAAATTGGCTTATAGTGGAAAACGTTCCATCGAATGGAAAGAAGTACTGGCAGGAGGGAAAGCCTTCGAGCAGACCGGAGAATGGTTGCCTGAAGTTACTATGGATGCCTTCCGTGAGTATTTGATAGGTATTAAGGGCCCTCTTACTACACCGGTAGGCGGAGGCATTCGTTCGCTGAACGTTGCTTTGCGTCAGACACTCGATTTGTATGTTTGCCTGCGTCCGGTACGCTGGTTCCGTGGAGTAGTTTCTCCGGTTAAAGAACCTCAAAAAGTGGATATGCACATCTTCCGAGAAAATACAGAAGATATTTATGCCGGTATCGAATGGGAGCAGGGTACTCCCGAAGCACAGAAGTTTTATGCTTTTCTGCGTGATGAGATGGGGGTAAAGAAAGTACGTTTCCCCGAAACTTCTTCGTTCGGAGTAAAGCCTGTATCAGTAGAAGGCACGAAACGTCTGGTGCGTGCAGCTATCTTGTACGCATTGCAGCACAAATTGCCTTCGGTTACACTGGTACACAAGGGGAATATTATGAAATTTACCGAAGGAGGATTCAAGCGTTGGGGGTATGAAGTGGCAGAAACAGAGTTTGCCGGCCGTATATTTACGATGAACCAGTATAACCAGTTGAAGAAGGATCTGGGTGAAGAATCGGCAAAGGCTGCACTGGCTGAGGCTATGAATACAGGAAAAGTTATTATTAAGGACTGTATTGCTGATGCCTTCTTGCAGAATACCTTGCTTATCCCGGAAGAATATTCGGTTATTGCAACGTTGAATCTGAACGGAGATTATGTTTCCGACCAGCTGGCCGCTATGGTAGGAGGTATCGGAATCGCTCCGGGGGCCAATATCAATTACCTGACAGGACATGCTATTTTTGAGGCAACGCACGGTACGGCTCCTGATATTGCCGGAAAGAATGTAGTTAATCCTTGTTCGTTATTGCTGTCGTCTGTCATGATGCTGGAGTATCTGGGATGGAAAGAGGCTGCTTTACTCATCACAAATGCATTGGAACAATTGTTCGGAGCAGGAGAGGCAACGGTCGATCTGGCTCGTTTCATGCCCGACGGAAAAGCTTTGGGTACGAAAGAGTTCGGACAGCGTGTAATAGAGTCATTATAATCAAAAGAACGTATCAGAATGAAAAAAGAATATATCGTATATAAACTTTCGGAATGTGCCAAACAGGCATGCCGGATTGATAATGAGCTTTTCACGAAATATAATGTGAAGCGTGGTCTGCGTAATGAAGACGGCACAGGTGTTCTTGTAGGACTGACTAAGATTGGTAACGTTGTAGGTTATGAGCGTACTGAAGAGGGTTTGAAACCTATTCCCGGAAAGTTGTTCTATAGAGGATACGATTTGGATGACATCGCTCATGCATTGTTGAAGGAAAAACGTTTCGGATTCGAGGAAGTTGCCTATCTGCTGCTTTCGGGAGAACTCCCCGACAGTGAACAACTGGCTGCTTTCAAAGAGCTGATAAACGACAATATGCCACTCGACAAGAAGACGACCATGAATATCATCGACCTGGAGGGTCAGAATATCATGAACATTCTGGCGCGCAGTGTGCTCGAGATGTATACGTTCGACCCGAATCCGGACGATATTTCACGCGATAACCTGATGCGCCAGTCCATCGAGCTGATATCGAAGTTCCCTACCATCATTGCCTATGCGTACAGCATTTACCGTCATAGTATTCACGGGCGTTCGCTGCATATCCGCCATCCGCATGAGAATCTCTCGATTGCCGAGAACTTTCTCTATATGATAAAGAAAGACTATACGCCGCTGGAGGCTCGTATGCTCGACCTGTTGTTGGTACTTCAGGCAGAACACGGTGGTGGTAACAACTCAACGTTTACGGTACGTGTTACCAGTTCTACTCGTACAGATACTTATTCCAGCATAGCGGCAGGTATCGGATCGTTGAAGGGTCCGCTGCATGGAGGTGCTAATATACAGGTAGTAAAGATGTTTCACCACTTGAAGGAGGTTATTTCCGACTGGACCAATGTGGACGAAATAGATACATATCTGATGCGTATGTTACGGAAAGAGGCATACGACGGAAGCGGACTGATTTATGGTATCGGACATGCTGTGTATACCATTTCCGATCCTCGTGCAGTACTTCTGAAGGAGCTGGCAAGTGAACTGGTGGCCGAAAAGGGATGCGAAAAGGAATTTGCTTTCCTCGAACTGCTGGAACAGCGTGCCATAGAATGTTTCAAGAAGGTGAAGGGAACGAAAAAGCAGGTTTGCTCGAATGTTGACTTCTATTCGGGATTCATTTATGAAATGATGGGACTTCCGATGGAAATTTATACGCCGCTCTTTGCCATGGCACGTATTGTGGGATGGACGGCACACCGCATTGAGGAACTGAACTTCGAAGGAAGACGAATTATTCGTCCGGCATATAAGAATGTACTCGATGAAGTAGCATATACTCCGATTGTAGAGAGATAGAATTTCTTTTAAAGAGATTAGAGAAGCTGTCTGGATTTGCGTATTGAAAACGGAAATCCGGACAGCTTTTTTATTGTATTTTCTGTTTTCGGAATAAAATATTTTGAACCGTTGGATGCTATTTCTCTTTTAGTTATCTTTGTCGTCGTAAATACAATAAGTAAACCTTATATGAAAAAACATTTGTTATTAGTGGGAGCATGTGTTTGGATGATGCTCTCGGCACACGCACAAAATTTGAAGCTGTGGTATCAGCAACCGGCAAAAACATGGGTAGAGGCACTGCCCGTAGGAAACTCATCGATGGGAGCGATGGTTTATGGAGGAACATCGCGCGAAGAATTGCAGTTGAACGAAGAAACGCTTTGGGGAGGAGGACCGTATCGGAATGACAATCCGAAAGCGCTCGAAAGTCTGGCTGAAGTACGTAACCTGATTTTCTCCGGAAAGACAATGGACGCCCAGAATCTGATTGACCAGACGTTTTATACGGGGCGCAACGGTATGCCTTATCAGACAATCGGAAGCTTGATTATTGAAGCGCCGGGCCATGAAAAAGCTAAGAATTATTATCGTGACCTTAATCTGGAAAGAGCCGTGGCGACAACCCGTTATCAGGTAGACGGAGTGAACTTTCAGCGTGAGGTTTTTGCCTCTTTTCCCGATCGGGTAATCATTGTCCGTTTCACGACCGATAAACCAGGTGAATTGAATTTTAAGGTAAGCTATGATTCTCCGCTGCAAAGTACGGTAAGAAAGCAGGGGAAAAAGCTGGTTCTTCGCGGCAAGGGTGGAGACCATGAAGGTGTGAAAGGAGTAATCGAAGTTGAAACTCAGAGTCAGGTGATAGCAGAAGGCGGTAAGGTCAGTCTGACGGATAAATATATTTCTGTTGAGCATGCGACTGCGGCTACCTTGTATATCGCTGCTGCAACCAATTTCGTCAATTATCATAATGTAAAGGGAAATGAAAGCAAGAAAGCTTCTGCTTTGCTGGCTGGTGCAATGAAAAAAGAGTATTCCGAAGCGCTGAAAGCACATACCGACTATTATCAGTCGCAGTTCAATCGTGTTTCGCTTTCGCTAGGAGGAGAAAACACTAAAACAGCCAGACAGGAAACGGTGAAGCGTATTGCCGGTTTCAGTCAGGGAAATGATCCGGCACTTGCAGCTTTGATGTTCCAGTATGGCCGTTACCTGCTGATTTCTTCTTCACAGCCGGGAGGACAGCCTGCCAATTTGCAGGGCATCTGGAATCATCAGTTGAATGCTCCGTGGGATGGAAAGTATACCATCAATATCAATACCGAAATGAATTACTGGCCGGCAGAGGTTACCAATCTGTCGGAAACCCATGAACCTTTGTTCGATCTGGTTCAGGATTTATCTGTAACCGGACGTGAAACCGCACGTACGATGTATGGTTGCAACGGATGGGTGGCACATCACAATACCGATATCTGGCGTGTCACTGGCCCGGTAGACAAAGCTTTCTACGGAACATGGCCGGTAGGAGGAGCCTGGCTGACTACTCACTTATGGCAGCATTATCTGTATACCGGCGATAAAGATTTCCTGAGAAAATCTTATCCGGCAATGAAAGGAGCCGCCGATTTCTTCTTGGGGTATATGATTCCTCATCCGAAATATGGATGGAAAGTTACAGCTCCTTCCATGTCGCCCGAGCATGGTCCGAAGGGTGAAGACACCAAGAAAGCTTCTACTATCGTATCGGGCTGTACGATGGATAATCAGATTATTTTCGATGTATTGAGCAATACACTGGCTGCTTCTGAAATTCTGGAACTTCCGGCTGCTTACAGAGATTCGTTGAGAACCTTGCTTTCAGAAATGGCTCCTATGCAGATAGGGCGTTACAATCAGTTGCAGGAATGGCTGGAAGATCTGGACGATCCGAAAGACGGACACCGCCACGTATCGCATGCATACGGATTGTTCCCCAGCAATCAGATTTCTCCGTTTACTCATCCACAACTTTTTCAGGCTGTAAAAAACACCTTGCTGCAACGTGGTGATAAGGCTACCGGATGGTCTATCGGATGGAAGATTAATTTGTGGGCACGCCTGCTCGACGGCAATCATGCTTATAAGATGATTTCCAATTTGCTGGTTCTGCTGCCCAATGACGAGGTAAAAGAAGAATATCCTGAAGGACGTACGTATCCTAACTTGTTTGACGCGCATCCTCCTTTCCAGATAGACGGAAATTTCGGATTTACGGCTGGAGTTGCAGAAATGTTACTTCAGAGTCACGACGGAGCAGTGCATTTGCTTCCGGCTTTACCCGACAAATGGGCGGAAGGTAAAGTCAAAGGATTGGTTGCCCGCGGAGGATTTGTTGTCGATATGGACTGGAATGGCGTACAGTTGAACACTGCTAAGATTCACTCCCGCATAGGAGGAAACCTGCGTCTGCGTTCGTATGTTCCATTGAAAGGAGAGGGGCTGAAGCCGGCATCGGGGACAAATCCTAATCCGCTGTTCCGTCAGGCTGCCATTAAAGAGCCTTTGGTATCGAAGGAAATCAATCCGCAATATCCGGTTATTCCGAGAGTGTATGAGTATGATCTGGCAACAGAAGCCGGAAAAGATTACGTTGTGACAAGAGGATTATAAGGTGTTTGAGGCCGATTGCAAGAACTTGCTGGTAAGTTATGAAAAAGAAGATGAATTATTCGTATAAAGAACATGAATTTTGGCTGTTTTTTTGTACGAAGTGACAGAAACTTTCGTACAGTTTTTTAGAAAATATCACGATGTTTTTGCAAAAACTTCCTTGAGATATAAAAAACATGGCTTTTACCTGTTTTCAGCTCTTACTATTACTGTTTTTGGAGTTGAGGTTGAATCTGTAAAGGGCATGTTTTTTAGAAGTCTTTTTAGCTTTGTTTTCAGATTTGCCTTAAGAAAAGAGATATCTTTTTGGCACTGATATTTTGCATAGTAAAGGGTATAAAAAAAAGTCCGGATAGATGAAGTGATGATTGGTTCAGGTCACTTTCATCATCCGGACTCCTTTTCTTTATTTATCTGATGTAAGTTGCTTCTACACCTACTTGTGAACAGTCGGCCCCCATCGGAGGATTTTGCTTGTAAAGTGCAATATTGATTTCACTTATTGTCTGGAAATCATTCAATAGCCTTTGGGCAATTCTCCATGCTACATGTTCAAGCAGTTGGGAAGGAATGCGCATTTCTTCTTTTACGGCATTGAATACATCTGCGTAGTTTATCGTTCCTTCCAGCCGGTCGGTTTCAGCTGCGAGTGTAAAATCAGTTTTCAGACGTAAGTCGATTGTATATTGCGCTCCTACACGATTTTCTTGAGGCAGTACACCGTGATAAGCGTACAGTCTGAGACCTTTCAGATGAATATACATGTCTGTAGCCTGCTTCATCATTTTATCCGCAGCGTGATGTTCCACAAGTCTTGCAAATCAGACAGCCTTCCTGATAAACTAAAGTTTCATGTCCGCAGTTAGGACATTTCATACCTTTGGCTTCGGTTCCGTCTTGTACGTATTTCTTCAATGCACGCTGTACACCGTTTTTCCAGGTATTGATGTTTTCACTGTCGAGCTGCAATGAACCTACCAGTTTGATAACCTGTTCGATAGGCATTCTCCAACGTAACACACCGGATATCAGTTTTGCATAGTTCCAGTATTCCTTGTTGAACTTCTCAGAAAGTCCTTCGATGGTCATCTTGTAACCACGTTTGTTTTCAAACTGGAAGTCGTAATGCTTCGTTCCGTCTTCATCGTAACTCTTGATGATACGTCCGGAAGTTACTGATTTCGGCAGCAGGATACCTTCTTCTTCGTCTTGCAGACCTGTGAAGATTTCGTATGGATGTCCGTCGAGTAGTCCTACGAAAGCCACCCATTTTTCTTTATTATTCTGGAATCGAACGACATCAGCTTCCAGAACACGAGGACGTACTTCTGTTACCTGAGGTGGTTTGCATTGGCACTCTTCTTCTTTCTTATCCTTTTTCTTCTGTGTAGAAACGAGAACTCCGGCACGTGAACCGTCACGGTATACGGTACATCCTTTACAGCCTGAACGCCATGCTTCTACGTAAAGGCGGTTTACCAGTTCCTCGTCAACAGAATTTGGCAGGTTGATAGTAACACTGATTGAGTGGTCTACCCATTTCTGGATACGTCCCTGCATTTTGACCTTCATCAGCCAGTCTACATCGTTTGATGTAGCTTTATAATAAGGAGATTTGGCAACCAGGTCGTCTATCTCTTCCTGTGTATAATGTTTGTCTGGATCGTATCCGTTTATTTGCATCCATGTCAGGAACTTATGGTGGAATACAACGTATTCTTCAAAAGCATCTCCTGTTTCGTCTACGAAATCTACGTGTACATTTGCATCGTTTGGATTTACTTTGCGGCGACGTTTGTACACAGGCATGAATACCGGTTCAATTCCCGATGTTGTTTGAGTCATCAAGCTTGTTGTTCCGGTTGGAGCGATTGTCAGACAGGCAATGTTACGACGTCCGTACTTTTTCATGTCTTCGTAGAGTTCCGGATCGGCGTCTTTTATACGGTTGATGAACGGGTTATTTACTTCGCGTGCAGCATCGTATATTTCGAATGCTCCACGTTCTTTTGCCATATTGACTGAAGAACGGTAAGCTTCTATTGCGATTGTTTTGTGTACTTTTTCAGAAAATTCGGTAGCCTCTTCTGTTCCGTAGCGCAATCCCATAGCGGCAAGCATATCTCCTTCGGCTGTAATACCTACTCCGGTACGGCGTCCTAGACCAGATTTGCGATAAATCTTTTCCCACAGATGACGTTCAGTTCCCTTTACTTCTTCGCTTTCAGGGTCTGAATCAATCTTTTCCATGATTTTTTCGATTTTCTCAAGTTCCAGATCGATAATGTCGTCCATGATACGTTGTGCCAATCCGACATGTTTCTTGAATAATTCAAAGTCGAAATATGCCTCAGGAGTAAATGGATTTACTACATATGAGTAAAGGTTGATGGCAAGCAGACGGCAAGAGTCATACGGACACAAAGGAATTTCACCACACGGATTGGTTGAAACAGTGCGGAAACCTAGGTCTGCATAACAATCGGGTACTGATTCTCTCAGGATGGTGTCCCAGAAAAGAACTCCTGGTTCTGCCGATTTCCATGCATTGTGAACAATCTTTTTCCACAGAGCAGAAGCGTTGATTTCTTTTTTTACCTGTGGATCGTTTGAATCGATAGGGAACTGCTGAGTATAGGTACGGTTTTCTACAGCTGCCTGCATGAATTCATCGTCCAGCTTAACTGAAACATTGGCTCCTGTTACTTTCCCTTCGGTCATCTTGGCATCGATAAATGCTTCAGAGTCGGGATGCTTGATAGATACACTCAACATCAGTGCTCCACGGCGTCCGTCTTGAGCTACTTCACGGGTTGAGTTTGAATAACGTTCCATAAAGGGAACCAGTCCGGTAGAAGTCAGTGCAGAGTTTTTTACAGGTGAGCCTTTCGGGCGGATATGTGAAAGGTCATGTCCTACACCACCACGGCGTTTCATCAGCTGTACTTGTTCTTCGTCGATACGAATGATAGCACCGTAAGAGTCGGCTTTTCCGTCCAGACCGATAACGAAGCAGTTGGATAATGAAGCAATTTGATAATCATTTCCGATACCTGTCATCGGGCTTCCCTGAGGAACGATGTACTTGAAGTGATCGAATAATCCAAAGAGTTCTTCCGAACTGAGTGCATTAGGATATTTTGCCTCGATACGGGCTACTTCATTGGCAATACGCCAATGCATATCCACGGGAGATTTTTCGTAAATATTTCCGAAGGAATCTTTTACAGCGTACTTGTTTACCCAAACGCGGGCAGCAAGTTCATCTCCTTTAAAATACTCTAACGATGCCTTGTAAGCCTCGTCATAGCTGTACGTTTGTTTTTCCACTTTTATATAATGATATTAGTTCGTTATTTTCTTTTTAATTTGTAGAATTGCTTTATTGAATAACAAACCGCTGCAAAGCTAAAGATGTTTTTCTTATTTGCAAAATAAAAGAGAAAGAAGTTATTAACAATCTGCAAAGTTTTCCGTTTTATTTTTATATTTGTTTGATTATTAATTGTTTGTGATTTTGTAGTTTTCTTGAAGTTTACTGTTTTGAATGACTTTGTCTTTTTGGTGTGTTTATTTGCTATTCATTGTTATATACTTATTTTTTATTTGTACCTTTGTAAATAAATCAACTTTTTAATTATGGATTCAATAAAGAACAGACGTACGATACGTAAATACAAGGCACAGGATATTCCTGTCGATTTGTTGAATGATATGCTGGAAACTTCTTTCCGTGCAGCTACAATGGGTAATATGCAATTATATAGTGTTGTTGTTACTCGTGATCCGGAAATGAAGGCACAGTTGGCTCCGGCTCATTTTAACCAGCCGATGGTGACTTCTGCTCCAGTTGTACTGACTTTCTGTGCCGATTTTAATCGTTTTTAGTAAATGGTGTCGCCAAAGAAAAGCTGAACCGGGATATGATAATTTGCTTTCTTTTATGAATGCAATGACAGATGCATTGCTGGTGACACAGAATTTTTGTACGATTGCTGAGGATAAAGGATTGGGTACATGTTTTTTAGGAACTACTATTTACAATCCTCATCAGATTATAGAAATATTAAATTTGCCAGAATTGGTGATACCGGTTGCAACAATAACCGTAGGCTACCCCGATGAATCTCCTGCTCAGCCAGACCGTTTGCCGATAAAGGGTATTATCCATCAGGAAAAGTATCATGATTATACACCAGAAGAGATTGAGGATATTTTGCTTATAAGGAATCTCTTCCTGAAACCGTCATTTGTAGAAATAAATCATACAGAAATCCCTTGCCCAGATTTTACAGATATTCAGATATAGAAATGGCTGATAATGAAGCGATGTCGGATTTGTTGAAAAAACATTGAAGCAGCAGTTGTTTGATAAATAATTGGGATGTTCTTGTCTT
>ENA-OQET01000172-OQET01000172.1-human-gut-metagenome-genome-assembly--contig:-NODE-172-length-34979-cov-4.044445_pt1 | contig 34979 bp, 39 predicted proteins | sample MGYA00242800_ERZ504645 | MGnify/ENA primary metagenome ERZ504645 (study PRJEB26092, sample SAMD00036308) | human gut metagenome | host: Homo sapiens | study: EMG produced TPA metagenomics assembly of... | reverse complement strand
GACGCGCGGATAGAGACGCACGAGGGCGTTGACATCAGAGACGCCAAGCCGCGACAGCATCGCGGGCGCGCCTCTCGCCAACGCCCTTTAAGGTATTTTATATTCAGTATCGAGCTTCATCTTATTCGACCCCGAAATTATGAAATAATAGACGGGCTGGACCGCCGTTTATAACAGAGACCTCGATATCCGAGCCGAACTTCGCGGTCAGCAGGAGGCGAGCTCCTCGGCTTCCTCTTCGGTGGTGCCGTTGCCGTAGATCAGCGTGACGAGCGAGGAGGTTCCGCGCTTGAACAGGTGCTTTGTGACCTTGTATGCCGCCTGAATGACATTCGACTCGACGGTGGTTATCTTGCCGTTTTCCATGCCGAGAATCTGACCCTCTTTGACGGACTGACCATCTATCGAGCTGTCGCGCGCGGCAAAGGTGACAAGGCCGGTTGAAATCTTCTCGGCGGCTTTCATCATCGCGAGATGATTCTCCTCTGCGGAGAGTGTGTCGTCAACGTTGAGCAGCGCGGCGATGCCCTGCGGAATGGTCTTTGTGTGCAGCACGCGCACGTCGCGGTCGGTCAGGGGATCGACCTGTTCTGCCGCCATGATAATATTTTTGTTGTTGGGGAGAATATAGACATGCTCTGCGGGAGTCGCGAGAACCGCCTTGAGCAGATCGTCTGTGCTCGGGTTCATCGTCTGTCCGCCGCTGACTATCTGATCCGCGCCGAGCTCGGTGAACAGCTCGCACAGACCCTCGCCGGACGCGACCGCAACATAGCCGAACGGCTTTGTCGGCTCGACCGCCTTCATCGGCTCGGGCTGATCCTCGGGCGCAGAACCCCATGAGGCGTTCTGATGCTCCTGATGCATATTCTCAACTTTTATATTGGTCAGCTGACCATATTCAATGCCCTTCTGAATCGCCTTTCCGGGCGCGTTCGTGTGGACATGGACGGTTATATTCTTTCCGTCATCCGTGACGGAGACGCACTCGCCGATAGCTTCGAGATATGCGCGCAGCTCGCGGATATCCTTGTCGCTCTCGCGGCGGGAGATGAACTCCGCGCAGTAGGTGTAACGGCTGTCTGCGGAGTGTTCGTCCGCTTTCTCTTCGCTTTTCGCTTCCTCCGCCTCGTCGGCGTCAAGGTTCACTTCCTTGCCGTGGAACACATCGGACATCGCGGTGAAAATGCAGACAAGTCCGCTGCCGCCTGCGTCAACGACGCCTGCTTTTTTGAGCACGGGGAGGATATTCGGCGTATCGGCAAGGGCGGCTTTCGCGCCCTCGAGACCGGTGTCGAACACCTTGACCGCGTCCGTCTCGCCGTCGTTCACTGCCTTGCGGGCATACTCGGACGCCGTGCGGATAACGGTGAGAATTGTGCCCTCGGTGGGCTTCATGACTGCTTTATATGCCGAGGAACTGCCGTGTTCGAGCGCGGAGGCTATCGCTGCACCGTCAGCCTCGTCAAGACCCTTGAGCCCCTTGGAAATTCCGCGGAATATGAGCGAGAGGATAACGCCGGAGTTGCCTCTTGCGCCGCGCAGCAGACCTGAAGCCACACAGCTTGCAACAGCCGAGACGCTCTCGCTGTCATCCTTGACCCTGACCTCGCGCGAGGCGTTGGTTATGGTCATGGACATATTTGTGCCGGTGTCGCCGTCAGGCACGGGAAAGACGTTGAGCGCGTCTATCTCCTGACGGTGAGAAGTGATTAATTGCGCCGCGTAGATAACTGCGTTGCGCAGAATTGCTCCTGTGATTGTCATTTATTTTCCTCCCCGGACAGCCGTTGTCATGCGGCCGTAAATCGGTTTTATTCGTTCTTCATTCCGTCAACATAGACATTGACTGCGTGAACCTCAAGTCCCGTAGCCTCTTCGACTGTGTATCTGACTTTGTTGACGATGCTTTGGCATATGGCGGATATGTTGACTCCGTAGGACACGATTATGTGCAGGTCAACAATAAGACCCTCGCCGTCCTTGCGCACGGAGATGCCCTGGTCGGCGAAATGACCGTTCTTTTTAAAGACGGAACGCAGACCCTGGCGCATATTGCTGTTGGCCATGCCCGCAACTCCGAAGCAAGAGGAGGCGGCATTGCCGATGAGGGACGCGAAATAGGGCTGAGATATCTCGATAACGCCGAGATGATTTTCAAGTCTTATCAAGGAAAGTCCTCCCTTCAAAAATAAGAAGTCAAACTGGTTGTCCATCAATTTATTATACTAAAAACATCATGCTAAATCAAGCTCTTTGAGAAATCTTGCGAGCGCATCCTGCCACGGCGGCAGGCGGTCAAAGCCCGCATCGTCAAGGCATTTTTTAGAAAGACGCGAGTTCTCCGGGCGCTTTGCCTTCGCGGGATATTCGGCGGTGGTGCAGGGGACTATTTCAGTCGCTTTCCCCGCCTGACGCATTATCTCCTTTGCGAACTCCGCCCATGTGCAGTAGCCCTCGTTCGAGGCGTGATATGTGCCGTATTTTTCGGTTTTTATCATGTCGCAGATAAGCCTTGCGAGGTCGGGTGTATAAGTCGGCGAACCGGTCTGGTCGTCAACGACTGTCAGCTTCTCGTGCGAGTCGGCGAGCCGGAGCATAGTCTTTACGAAGTTGCCGCCGTTTATTCCGAACACCCACGAGGTGCGCACAATGAAGTGCTTTTGGCATTTCTTAGCCTCTTCCTCGCCGCCGAGCTTTGTTATTCCGTAGATATTCTGCGGGTCTTTCGGAGCGTCGATTTCAAGCGGCTGAGTGCCGCTGCCGCCGAAAACATAGTCGGAGCTGATATAGACGAGCTTTGCGCCGATTTTTTCGCAGGCGAGGGCAATGTTTCTCGTGCCGTCGACGTTGACTTTGCGGCAGGTGTCGCGGTCATCTTCTGCTTTGTCGACTGCGGTATAGGCGGCGCAGTGTACGATGGCGTCGGGGCGCAGGGCTGTGATATAATCCTCCGTTGCCTTGCCGTCCGTGATGTCGAACTCTTCTCTGTCCGCGCCGACGGGCTCATCCCCGAGGGCGTTCAGGCGTTTTATAACATCGTAGCCGAGCTGTCCGTTGGCGCCTGTGACGAGTACCTTCATTGAAAAACTTCCTTTTTAATCAGTTTTTGAGACTCTGGAGCGGAGCGGGTATGCGTCCGCCGCGCGAGATCATCTTTGCGGGAGATGCGGTGTTGAGCGGCATTATCGGACCCGAGCCGAGCAGTCCGCCGAAGTTCAGCTCCTCGCCGGCGCTCTTGCCTATGGCGGGAATGAGCCTGACCGCAGTCGTCTTGGAGTTCACCATGCCGATAGCCGCCTCATCTGCGATAACCGCCGAGAGAACTTCTGCGGTTGTGTCGCCGGGAACGACTATCATATCGAGACCGACGGAGCAGACCGCCGTCATCGCTTCGAGCTTCTCTATCTTCAGTGTGCCCGCGCGTGCGGCGTCTATCATTCCGGCGTCCTCGGTGACGGGGATAAACGCGCCGGAGAGACCGCCGACATGCGACGATGCCATCGTGCCGCCCTTTTTGACTGCGTCGTTGAGCAGGGCGAGCGCCGCTGTTGTGCCGTGAGCGCCGCACTGTTCGAGACCTATCTCTTCGAGTATATGCGCCACGGAGTCGCCGACTGCGGGCGTGGGCGCGAGTGAGAGGTCGACTATGCCGAAAGGCACATCGAGCCTGCGCGAAGCCTCGCTCGCGATGAGCTGACCGAGGCGGGTTATTTTAAATGCGGTCTTTTTTATCGTGTCGGCAACATCTGTGAGGTTGCCATCGGGAATCTTCTTGAGGGCGCAGCGGACAACGCCGGGACCCGATACGCCGACATTTATCACGCTCTCAGGTTCGCCGGGGCCGTGAAATGCGCCAGCCATGAACGGGTTATCCTCGGGTGCGTTGCAGAACACAACGAGCTTTGCCGCGCCGATGCAGTTGTCGTCGGCGGTGAGCTCGGCGGTCTTTCTGATAATCTTGCCCATGAGCGCGACCGCGTCCATGTTTATGCCCGCCTTTGTCGAGCCTATATTTATGCTCGAGCAGACATGCTCGGTTCTCGCGAGCGCCTCGGGTATGCTGTTGATGAGTGCCTCGTCTCCGGGGGCGAAGCCCTTTTGAACGAGTGCGGAATATCCGCCGATGAAGTTGACTCCGACAGCCTGCGCCGCCTTTTCGAGCGTGAGTGCGTATTTCACCGGGTCGCCGCCCGATGCGGCGGCAAGCATGGCGATGGGGGTGACTGCGACGCGCTTGTTGATTATCGGCACGCCGTACTCTTTTTCAATCTCGCAGCCGACCCTGACAAGATTTTCCGCCTTGCGCGCTATCTTGTCGTATACTCTGCGGCAGGAGTCATCGATATCCTGTGAGCAGCAGTCGAGCAGGGAGATGCCCATGGTTATTGTGCGTATATCTAAGTTTTCATCCTCGATCATATGTATCGTTTCGAGAATGTCTCTTGTGTTTATCATAGTAAGGATCCTCTCAGGTGCGTAGATCAGACGTGATACATCGAGTCGAACACGTCCTCGTGCATAACATGGATATCGAGCCCGTGCTCGCGGCCGAGGCGGCTCATTATATCGGAAAATTCGGACAGCGGCACGGAGCATTTCTCCGTGTCAACGAGCATTATCATGCAGAAAAGATCCTGCAGGACGCTCTGCGTCACTTCGGTTATGTTTACATTGAGTTCCGAGCATTTTCCGGACACCTCTGCGAGGATACCGATTATGTCCTTGCCCGTAACAGTCATGACAGCTCTCATTTTTATTCTTCCTTTCCTGTGCACTTATCAGAATTACTTATATACATCTGATATCAAGATATTCTACCATATTTTATGCCCATTCTCAATAGCGGTTGAACAATTTGAACTTTTTTGTGTTTAATACTGTTACTGGGCGGAAAAATATGTTATCATATTGTATACTTTACCGTCAGTATCATGGAGGAAGCGCGATGCCGCAAAGAATTATCGACACTCATGTTCATACCGACAACTCACCCGACGGGCATCATTCGGCGATGTATATGTGCGAATGCGCCGAAATGGCGGGGCTTCGGGCGATAGCTTTTACCGACCATGTCGAGTCGGACGCTTACAGACGGGATCACTATGACCGCGTGGCGCTCCAGTCGTTTATCGATGTCACAAAGGCGCGCTCGGCGTTTCGCGGGAAGCTGCTCGTCTGCGCGGGCGTGGAGCTCGGTCAGCCGATGTACGATGTCGCGACCTCGGAGGAGATACTCGCGAATCTGCCATATGATATGGTCATAGGCTCGGTGCATAATTTTCAGAATGAACAGGATTTTATGTATCTTGATTATTCCCAGTGGGATATAACAGACCTGATGAATAAATATTTTGACGAGCTTATAAAGCTCGCACGCTGGGCGAAGTTCGATACCCTGGCGCATATGACATATCCGCTTCGGTATATCGTCGGCGAGCACGGCATACCCGTTGATATGTCGGAGTTTTCGGACAAAGTAGATGAGATTCTTTCTCTGCTCGTCAAAAACGAAAAGGCGCTCGAAATAAACACATCGGGGCTCAGACAGAAGCTCGGCAAAACTATGCCCGAAGAGGATGTTGTCAGGCGCTTTAAACAGCTCGGCGGTGAGTTTGTGACCGTCGGCTCGGACGCTCACTATGCAAAGGATATCGGCGCGGGAGTCAATGTCGGCATGGAGATAGCGCAGCGCAGCGGATTCGACTGCGTGACGCTGTTCCAGAACCGCCAGCCCGTGCAGATTCCGATAGAGTAAAAAGAGAGGTGCAGTCATGAAGATCGAACTCAGGGCAAACGCAAAAATAAATCTCTTTCTCGACATTCTGGCAAAACTGCCGAACGGCTATCACTCGCTGTTCATGGTCATGCAGTCGGTCTCGCTTGCGGACACGGTGACTGTGCAGGAGAACGGCGAGGGTATCATCCGCCTTACCTGCTCCGAGCCGGCTCTGCCGACCGACAGCAAGAACATAGCCTACCGCGCGGCGCAGGCTTTTCTCGCAGAAGCCGGGCTCAGCGGCAGGGGAGTTGACATACACATTGCAAAAAAATATTCCGTTTGAAGCGGGTCTTGCCGGCGGAAGCGCGGACGGCGCGGGAGTTATAGTCGGGCTCGACAGGCTTTCGGGACGGATATGGGCACGCAGAGGCTCTGCGATATCGGGCTGAAGATCGGCAGCGATGTGCCCTTCTGCATCGCGGGCGGCACTATGCTCTCACAGCACACGGGCGGTATACTTTCGCATCTTCCGCCGCTCAAAAGCTGCTTCGTCGTGCTCGCAAAGCCCGCAACGGGCGTCTCGACCGCACGCGCCTACGGCGATTTTGATTCCGCGAGCTTCATATATCATCCGAACAAGGTCGGCATGCTCGACGCTGCGGCGAACGCCGATTTCGAGGGTATTTGCCGTCAGGCGGGCAATGTTTTTGAACAGACTATAGAAGTGCCGGAGCGCGTGAGAATAAAGAGCATCATGCGCCGCCACGGCAGTTCGCTCGCGCAGATGAGCGGAAGCGGTCCGACCGTTTTCGGACTGTTCGAGTCGGAGAGCGATGCCGAAAAATGCCGCGCCGAGCTCGAAAAAGAGCGGGCTCGTCAAGAGCGTCCACCTGTGCAAAACCGCCGATAAAGGCGTTGAAACAGTAAATGAGGAGTAAAGCTTATCGGCTTTACACGGGTTCTTCAGATAAAAAGCCAAGACAGCGGACAGATTGCTCTGTTCGCTGTCTTGGCTTTTGGAGAATAACAATGAAAAAACCGGAAAAGTTTGTGGTTGTCTTGTTTATACGCCCTGAGCGCCGACCATTTCATAGTGCGGCTGGGCTTCCTGAGGGATCATGCGATAGATTTTGCCGTTGTCGTCAACATCGACCATGCTTATCTGGATATCCGGCACAAGGGTGTGCAGGGCGGAGACGAAATGCGTGCTTCTCTCTTTCGGGAATCCGGTGACGATGTCAACAGCGCCTTTCTTTTTGGCAATGACTGCGGCGAGGATAGCCGGACTGTCGTTAAAATATACGCTCATCTGCGCGTTTTCGTTTTTTGCGCATTCGTACAGATCTTCAAGCACTGCGGGATCGGGGCTGAATCCGTCCCTCTCGTGGAACACGCTGAGAACTTCGAGCGGCACTCCGTACTGCTGCGCTATCAGCGACCCGGAACGGATCAGCTGTTCGCATTTGCTCTGCGGAGTTACACAGACGAGAACGCAGTTTTTGCTTTTCATCTTGCTGATGTCCTTTCGTAGTTGGTAGCTGTCTGGCTTTTCTTCCCTCTCACTACACTGACATAATAACATCCGATTGTGTACTGAATAGTAAAAATTCATTAAATCAAAGTAAAGAAAATTTGTACGAACCGTGAATGAACCGGGGTTGCGATATTCTTCTAAACATTGTATTATAGAGAAAGAAGAGAAGCGGGCACAGGAATAATATGCCGCATACGGCACGGACAATGACAAAAAAGCATGCGTCGGAATAATTTATAATGTAAAGGCAATTAGCGTTACTTGCTCGCGAGGTGAGATATGTATACTTTTGATGAGAAATTCAAAAAAGGCGTCGACCGCGCGTTCAGGGCGCAGCAGGGGTTGACGGCTTTTTTGAGCGGGCTGAATAAAATTCTGCCCGAGCCGCCCGGATTCAAAACGGAAAAACCGAAAGATAAGCGCGAAGATACAATACGCATTGCGGACACTGCCGGCGACAGCTGGTATCTCGGCTTCTCCGAGCGGAGCATAACGCCGCCGGATATTGATGCGAAAAATTTATTATATCGGCGGCAATCTTTCCGCTCCGCCGCGCAGGGTTCGCGGCGTGCTTGATGATATAAAAGTGCGGGCGATAGCCATAAGTGACGGCGAGGAAAGGGCGGCTGAGGTGTTCTGCGCTGTTGACTGCATCGGGCTCACAAACACGGTCGTTCGCCGCATACGAAGCGAGCTTGATTCGTTCTGCCGCACGAACAATGTCGGATATATTAATATTTTTTTCCGACCCACGCCCACAGCTCGATAGACACCATGGGCATATGGAGCGTGACAGGGAAGAAGTTTTTTGAAAATATATCAAGACTGATAACGCACTCGCAGCCCTTGCCGAGCGTTGACGGAGCGTTTATTGATCTTATAGTCGAAAAGACGAAAAAGGCCGTCGCCGAGGCGGTGAGAAATATGGAACCGGGGCGGCTTTTTGCGGCGCAGATAGGCGAAAACAGCATCGAAAAGCTCGAAAAATATTCGGCAAAAAAGCCGTATGGCGACATGACTCTGAGCGAGTACGGGATAAAAGATTTCATCTTCGCCAAGCGTCCGCCGCGCGAATATTCGCCGCGCCTCAACCGCCTGCGCTTCGTGCCCGATAATATCGCGAGCCGCCCGACAGTTTTGGTCAACTTTGGCGCGCATCCATACGCAAACGGACTGCGGATAAAAAACAACCGCGGCGATATGCTCTCCGCCGATTTTCCGTTCTATATGGAGCGTGAGATAAACTCGGCGGGCGAAAACTTCATTTTTATCAACGGCGCGGTCAACGGAATATACCCGAACAGGGGAGCGGGCGGAGTAAATGAAGAGAACTTTACACGCCAGACCGAGGCTCTCGGGCGCGATCTTGGAAAGCTCGTTCTCGCGATGACGAAAGAGCGCGAAGAAATAGAACAAAATTCTCTGCTCTTGCCGAAAAACAGCGGTGAAGCGTATAAAAGCGCCGTCGAAAGAATAGGCAAATGCACTGTCGAAGAGCGCGAGCTTGAGCCGAAGCTTGTTTCAATACACAAAGAAACGGCGCTCAGGGTCGATAATCCGCTCGAAAAGATAATCGGGAAGCTCGGCTTCGCGTGCTTTGATATGACAAGACCCACAAAGGGAATATATGAACTTGAGACGGAGACGGGATATCTCGAACTCGGCGGCGAGTTCAAAGCCCTGCTTGTGCCTGGTGAGATAACACCCGGTCTCGTCAGCGGCACAGGAGATATGCTCGCGGAAAACGCATTACAAACAGGGCGAGCGGCTTCAAAAGTCTCTGCGATATCGTCGGCGGGGACACAGCGGTTTTCGGGCTCGCGAACGACGCGCTCGGATATATCATCCCGGACAATGACTACTGCATGTTCTTCGCGGGCTACGGCAAGCTCGCTGAAAAGCTGTTTTTCAAAGACTACGCTCATTATCAGGAGATGTTTTCCATAGGCGCGCACACCGCGTCCGCGTTCGCCGCAGGTGTCGAAGACATGATGAAAAGCTTTAAAGCGCGGTTGAATAAATAATTTTTCCCCGGTCACATTGCGCTGGCCGGGGAAATTTTAGATATCTTTAATATAGTATTTATCTTCAATCCATTTTGCAGGGTTATTTTCTATATATTGGGCTTTTGTCAGATAATCGTCTTCGTCTCGTATTATATGGTCATAAAATTTGTTTTGCCACAGAGAACCCATTACGATGCCTCTGGATTTGCATAGGCTTAAGTAATCGACAGCTATGATTGATTTATATGAGCCAACTATTTTGGATAGCGTAGGGACGGGGCTTGCCCCCGTCCGTTCTTTAGGGATAAAGATAATCAGGTGAATGTGATTAGGCATGATTGAACAGTCACTGATTGTTACTTTGTATTTGTTCTCAATTGTAGATACAGCTTCATCCGCAACTTTTCCGAGTTCCGTAAGCTCAATGCGCGGACGACCGCAAGGGTCGTCCCTACGGATGCGGGAAAGGGTGCATTTTTTGTCATGAGTGCAGATTGTTACGAAATATGCGCCCTCGCTGCCGTAGTCATATCCTTTTAGTCGTATGGATTTTCTTTTCGGTAATGTATTCATGCCACAATACTAATATAAAAAATCAAAACAGTCAATAGAAAGCAATATGAAAAGGACAAAAGGGAGCAGAATTTCTGCTCCCTTTTGCCAAACCTGTCTCCTATATATCGGACGAGCCGAGCTCGTCCTTTATCCGCTGTGCGGTCAACACAGGGGATAAATCATTGTTAATTGCCGCGTCCGCGCAATTTGAATATATCGGGTCGCGCGTCGCGAACATTTTGTCAAGCGTTTCGCGGCTCTTCGAGAGCGGTCTGCCGTCGAGCGAGAGCAGATCGAGGTCTCGCTTGAGATAATATATGCGCCCGTTGCTCTTGAGCGCGCGGACATTTCCGGGGTCGAGCACCGCGCCGCCGCCCGTTGCGATTATCAGCCCTTTTTCTTTTGCCGCGCTGCGGACAGCCTGCGCTTCAAGCTCCCTGAAGCGTTTCTCGCCGTATTGCGAGAATATTTCCGGTACACTCATGTCCGCTGATTCTTCGACGAGCGAATCCGTGTCGACCGCCTTTCGCCCGGTGAGCTTCGAGAGCTCTTCGGCGACGGTCGTCTTGCCGCATCCGGGCATACCGACGAGGACTATATTCTGAACATCGAGCGCGAGCGAACGGAATACGCGCTCGATTCCTTCTTTGCCTATCTCGGCGGAGCAGAAATATTTTGCGCTCTGCGCCGCCTGCGCGACGAGCATATAGAGCCCGCCCGAGCATTTTATCCCGCGTTCGAGCGCCTGCATGATAAGCTGAGTGCGCAGCGGGTTATATATCACATCGAGCACCGCCTCGCAGTGCGGAAATTTGTCGAGGCTCGCCGCCGAGCTGCCGTTGTTCGGATACATTCCGACAGGCGTCGTGTTTATCAATATTTCGCAGTCGGCGAGCTTTTCGAGATTATCGTAGTTGTATTCGCCGGAGCGGGAGACTACGGTTATTTTATCTGCGCCGCCGTCCGATGCCACGGCTCTCGCGGTCAGCGAGGTGCCGCCGCTGCCGAGAATGACGACCTTTTTGCCCGCAAAATCTATTCCCGCGCGCTCCGCCATGGATTTGAAGCCGAAATAGTCGGTGTTGAATCCGTGAAGCCCGTCCGATGTTCTGACGACGGTGTTGACGCTGCCTATTTTTTTTGCCTCGGGGCTGATGTATGAGCAGTAGGGCATGACCGTGCGCTTATATGGAATGGTCACATTGAATGCGTCAAATTCTTCATTCTCCATGAACTCGCCGACCTTGTCCTTCGGCAGGCTGACCAGTTCATATGAATACAGTCCGAACGCCTCGTGAATGAGCTTCGAGTAGCTGTGACCGAGCCTTTCGCCGATGAGTGCGCACTTCATGTCAGACCTCCGAGTAGCTGCCGAGGAACACGAACAGCTCCGGGCTGTCCGAAAGTTCGTCGAGCAGGGCGAGAACTGCGGAAGAGTATACGGACGCTTCGATGTCGAAATAGAACATGAATTCAAAGTCACTGCCGGCTATCGGGCGGCTCTCAAGCTTTGTGAGGTTGAGCCCGAGGACGGAGAACTTCGAGATGAGCGAATAGAGCGAGCCGGGTCTGTGCGGCAGGGAGAGCATGAGGCTTATTCTGTCTGCGCCGGGGAAGATCATGGCTTTCTTTGAGATGCAGATAAAACGGGTGAAGTTGCCGTCCGTGTTCTGGACGCGGGTGTCGAGCTTTTTTCAGATTCCGTAGAGATTCGCGCAGCCCGCCGACGAAATAGACGCGGCGTCGTGCCTGCCGCTCTCATGGAGCATCTTTGCTGCGGCGGCGGTGTTGTCGCACACGGTGACTTTTATGCCGGGGTGCGCCTTGAGAACTCAGAGCACTGGCCGATTGCCTGCTCGTGGGAGAATATTTCCTTGACATCTTTGAGCTCGGTGCCGGGCAGGACGAGCAGGGAGTGGTCAACTTTGAGTTTGATGCTTCTTACAATATGGAAACGGTAATTTTCATCAGGTCATAGACCTCGTTTACCGTGCCGTAGGTGCTGTTTTCAATCGGGAGAATACCGTATTCGCACAGCCCCTGTTCAACGGCGGCGAACACGCCCTCGAAATTCTTGAAATATGAGATGGACGGAGCAGTAAAGAGTTTGTCGCAGGCGAGCTGGGAATATGCGCCCTCAACGCCCTGGCAGACGACGGTGCCGTGTTTCGGGAATATCGGCGGAGTGCTTTTTGAGCGCATCGGTTATAGTTTCCGAGATAACGCCGCCCTTTTGCGGTCAGTCTCTCCTGATAAGAGCGGCTGACATCCATGAGGGTCGCGAAAAATGTGCGGGCGTAGTCTTCGAGCTCTTCGCCTGCTCCCGCCGCCGCGGCGGCAAGAATCTCGCGCTCTCTGCCCTGCTGGAGGACGGGCAGCTTGTTTTCTTTTTTATATTCCGCAACGCCGCGCACGGTATTCATCCGCTGCTTGAAAAGCTCAAGCATCTGCGCGTCAATTGAGTCAAGTTCTTTTCTGTAGTCTGAAAGTTCCATTTTTACCATCTCCGTATGAATTTACTTGCCGAGCACCATATCAAGGACGGTCACTGCCGCCGCCGCTTCGACGCAGGGGACTGCGCGCACCGCGATGCACGGGTCGTGCCTGCCTCTGACTTCGAGACGGGTCTCTTCGAGCGAATCGAGATCGACGCTCCTCTGCGGCAGACCTATCGACGGGGTCGGCTTGAACGCCGCTCTGAATATTATCGGCATTCCGCTCGTGAGTCCGCCGATGATGCCGCCGTGGTTGTTCGTGACCGTTTTTATCTTGTCGTCAATGAGGCAGTAGGGGTCGTTGTGGACACTTCCGGTCATGTCCGCCGCAGAGAATCCCGCGCCGAACTCGATTCCGCGCACGCCGCCGATGCCGAATATCATTGAAGATATCCTGCTCTCGACCGAGCCGAATATCGGGTCGCCGAGTCCTGCGCCGAGCCCTGTGACCGCACATTCGACTATTCCTCCGACGGAGTCGAGCGACTCTTTTGCCTCGATTATTTTCTTCGTCATCTCTTCGCCCGCCTTGTCGTCAATGGTGGGGAAGAGCTTTGTTTTGAGCTTGTCAAAAATTCCGTTGTCCGGGTCGCATGGGTCAAACGGCGTGTCGTCGATGCCCGCCGCACGCGAGAGATGCGCGGCAACTTTTATGCCCCTTCGCGCGAGTATCTGTTCGCTTATCGCGCCTGCGACGCACAGTGGAGCCGTCAGCCTGCCGGAAAACTGCCCGCCGCCGCTTCGGTCGTTCGCGCCGCCGTATTTGACGAACGCGGGGTAGTCCGCATGGGACGGACGCGGGATATTTTTTATGTTTTCGTAGTCCGCAGGACGGATGTTATTGTTGCGTATTATCGCGCAGAGCGCCGCGCCCGTTGTTCTGCCGCCGAGCAGACCGCACAGAAATTCAGGCTTGTCCTCCTCTTTTCGCGGAGTGCTCCACGCCTTGCCGCCCATTCTGCGGCGCATGAACTGCATTATCTGCTCCTCGTCTATCGCTTCGCCTGCGGGCAGTCCCTCAATAACAACTCCGACTGCGCTCGCGTGCGATTCGCCGAATACCGTGAGCTTTATGTTCTGTCCGTTTTCAGATGACATCCGCTTTGCCTCCCAGTTTTCTGTAGTCTTCAAAGAAGTTCGGATATGATTTGTTCACCGCCTGCGCGTCGTGTATAATAACGGGGCTTTCGCATATGCACGCCGCGATTGCCGCCGCCATGACGATGCGGTGATCGTTGAACGAATCGACCTCGCCGCCGGGGAGTGTGCCCGTGCCGCGGACGGTCAGGGAATCCTCCGTGCTTTCGGCCGAACCGCCGAGTGAATTTATCATCTTTTCGACCGCCTCGATGCGGTCGCTCTCTTTTATTCTTAACCGCGCGGCGTTTGTAAATATCGTATCGCCCAAAGCCGCGCATGCAGCTGCCGCGAGGGTCGGGAAGAGATCGGGACACTGCGAAATATCTATTTTAATGCCGCGAAGCCCGTTTCCTCGGACTGAAATCATATCGCCGCATTTTACATCCGCGCCGAAGTCTTTCAGTATACTCACAATCGCGCGGTCGCTCTGTCGGCTGTCGGGTGACAGCCCCGTGATATCCGTCTCTCCGCCTAGCGCGCCTGCGCAAAGGAAGAACGCGGCGTTCGACCAGTCGCCCTGAACGCGCGGAGAATCGGGCTCGATATATTTCTGCGGACCTTTTATTTTGTATCCGCTCGGGGTCTCTTCTATATTGATGGAAAAGCTTCTGAGCGTATCGAGCGTCATGTCGATATACCCGACCGATTCGCGGTTGCCCTCTATTACTATTTCGCTGTCGCCGTCAAGCAGCGGCAGGGCGAAAAGCAGACCCGATATGAACTGCGAGCTGATGTTTCCGGGAACTCTGAACACGCCCGGATGAAGCCGCCCCGAGACTTTTATCGGCAGATTATCAGCAGAAATCACTGCGCCGTTTTCTCTGAGCGCATTGTTGAGTGCCGACATCGGGCGCTCCGGCAGTCTGCCGTGGCCGATGAATTCTGCATTTATTCCGAGCGCCGAGGCGACGGGAAGCAGGAAGCGCAGAGTCGTTCCGCTCTCGCCGCAGTCGAGGATGCCGCCGTCATGCAGCTCATTGAGACAGCGAAAGGTTGCGCGCGTGTCCTCGGAGGTGCAGAGCGATCGGAATTTTTTTTGCCTGCGAGCGCCACGGCTGTCATCAGCCTGTGCGCGTGCGACTTCGACGGCGGAGCTTCGAGAGTGCCCCGAAGCGTGCCAGGTGTTATTATGATATCCATTGCGCCCTCCGTCAAAGAGAATATATGCTTTCGAGCTCGTCCGGGCTTGTCTTATATAGGATGCACTCGCCGATTTTAGTCGGCAGAATGAGCTTTATTCCCGCCGAGCTGCATTTTTTGTCGCGGTGCATGACTCCCGCGAGCTCGTGAACCGGAATATCGGTCGAGACGGGGAGCCCGTTTCGTGCCATAACTTTTTTCACGCGCTCCGATATATCATCTTTGCACACGCCGAGCTTTTGCGCCGCGATGCAGGCGCGAACTGTGCCTATCGCCACCGCGTGACCGTGCGAAACAGCGAAATCGCTGCACCGCTCTATTGCGTGGCCGAGCGTATGCCCGAGATTGAGTTTCTGACGCTCGCCCGTATCAAATTCGTCGCGCGAGACTATGTCGCTTTTTATCTCGACGCAGCGGCGCACGATGTTTTCTATATTGCCTTTTACGTCGCCTGACTCGAAAATTTCAAAAAGACTTTCATCGGAGATTATGCCGTATTTTATGCTCTCCGCCGCGCCGTCGGCAAAGAGCGAATCGCTCAGCGTATCGAAGCAATCGGGGTCGCACAAAACGAGCGACGGCTGATGAAATGCTCCGGCGAGGTTCTTGCCCTCGGGGAGATTGACTCCCGTTTTGCCGCCGACTGAGGAATCGACCGCCGCCAAAAGCGTTGTCGGTATCTGGACGAATCTGACACCGCGCAGATACGCGCTCGCCGCAAAGCCAGTTACATCGCCGACTATTCCGCCGCCCAGAGCTATGAATATATCGCTTCGGTTGAGGCTGAGCTGCGCCGCGAACGAGAGAATGTCGCCGACTGTTTTAAGGCTCTTGTGCTCCTCGCCGTCCTCAAAGACGAACTTCTCGCAGTTTATCCCCGCGCTTTTCAACGATTCGAGCGCGGCTTTTGAATATAGCCCGTCCACCGTGTGGTCGGTTATCAGCAAAGCTCTGCCGGCGCCCGTGTATTCTTTTATAAGCTCTCCGGCTTTTTTTAATATCCCGCGCTCAATGAGCACATCGTATTCGGTCGATGCCCTGACTTTTACGGTCTGCATGGTCTTCACTCCTGTTTTTTATCCGCAGATGGCTTTTCTCTTCGTGCCGTCCTCGAGCAGGGCTTCGAGCTTCGCCCTGTCGTTTGACGCTATCGCGTCGCGGTATTCGGTCAGATTATTTATAATGTTATCTATTTCGTTCAAAAGATTGTCGCCGTTTTCGAGGAACAGCTCGCTCCACATATTTGAGTTGAGCGACGCGACGCGCGTCATGTCTTTATAGCTGCCCGCGCTCATGCCCGTGTGCTCGAGTGCGGTCGGGCTCTTGATATATGCGCTTGCAACGACGTGCGCGAGCTGAGAAGTGTAGGCGATAATTCTGTCGTGCTGTTCGGGAGAAACAACGGTGATGCTGCCGAAGCCTATCGAGAGGAACATCTGCTTTATCTCGTGCAGCAGTGCTATATCCGTCCCGCCGTCGGGGGTCAGGATCATCGAAGCGTTGTTGAACAGCATGCCGAACGAGCTGTCAAACCCCCATCTCTCGACGCCCGCCATCGGGTGTCCGCCGATGAATTCAAAGCCGTGGGCTTTTGCAAGCTCGTGAGCGGGTGTAAAGACATATCGCTTTACACCGGAGCAGTCTATAACGACTGCACCTTTTTTGATCATATCCGCCTTGCTCTGAAGAAATTCGACCGTTGATTCGGGATAGAGCGCGATTATAACTCTGTCGCACTGCGCGAGGATATCGTCCGTCAGTTCGCCGTCTATCGCGCCGACGAGCTTCGCCTTGAGCATGACGCTCTCGTTTATATCAAGACCGTAAACCTCGCTGTCCGTGTTGTCTTTGAACGCTTTTGCCATTGAACCGCCTATGAGTCCGAGGCCTATAACTGCTGTTTTCATAATTATTATATCCTTTCGACAGACTGTTGGCAACCTTACATTTTATATGCGAACGGGCGGATGCTGTTGACGCCCTTGACCACATCGTCGAACGCCTCGGGTGTCAGCGACTGCGGACCGTCGCAGAGTGCGTGCTCGGGGTCATTGTGGACTTCAATAATAAGTCCGTCCGCTCCGGCGGCGGTGGCTGCAAAGGCCATGGGCTTTACAAGCTTCGAGATGCCGGTCGCGTGGCTGGGGTCGACGATTATCGGCAGATGCGAGAGAGTCTTGATAGCGGGAACGGCGGAAACATCGAGGGTGTTTCTGGTGTAAGTCTCGAAAGTTCTGATTCCGCGCTCGCAGAGGATAACGTTCATGTTGCCGCCCGCCATGATGTATTCGGCGCTCATCAGCAGCTCCTGCAGAGTGCTCGCAAGTCCGCGCTTGAGAAGTATGGGCTTGTTGATATGACCGAGCTGCTTTAAGAGCTCGAAGTTCTGCATGTTGCGCGCGCCGACCTGAATGACATCGACATCGTCGAACAGCGGCAGCTGAGACAGATCCATGATTTCAGTGACTATCGGCATGCCGGTCAGCTTCTTTGCCTCGAGCAGGAGCTTGAGACCCTCTGCGCGCAGTCCCTGGAAAGCGTAGGGCGAGGTGCGGGGCTTGAACGCGCCGCCGCGAAGCAGAGTTGCGCCGGATTTCTGAACCGCCTGCGCGATACAGCATACCTGCTCTTCTGATTCAACGGAGCAGGGACCCGCGATAATTTGGAAGTTGCCGCCGCCGATTTTGATATCTTTTTCTTTGTCAATGACGACTACCGTATCTTCTGGATGGAACTTTCTGTTCGCGTTCTTGTACGGCTCCTGGATTCTCTTGACATCCTCGACGATATCAAGAGCCTTGATAAGGTCGATGTCGATTCCCGATGTGTCGCCGACGAGTCCGAGCACGGTGTTGTGCTCGCCGAGGCTGCTGTGAACCGTGATGCCGAGGCTTTCAAGCCAGTTCACAAGATTGTCGCGCTGCTCTTCGTTGTAATTTTCTCTAAGAATAACTACCATTGTTTTTCCCTCCGGTAAAAATTTGTAAAATAAAAAACCCCCGCAGCGTTCAACTGCGGGGGGAGATTACCAAGTTTTGTGCGCCTTAAGCGCGGCTCGGTGCTGTCATTTCCCTGTCTGCGGTCAAACGCAAATAAGCCTTACCGTAAAAGTAGGTAAAGCTAAAGTAATAGGGAAAATATTTAGCTGTCAGTTTTGCTGAAAGCTTCATAATGATGACCTCACTGTCTTGTTGTCCCTATGATAACAGCATGAAAAGCGTTTGTAAATAGAAAATCTCAAAAAAATCCCGAAAAATCCGAAGTTTGTTGAATCTCTATAAAAATACTGTGGATTTTTCGAGCCGCATCTGTAAAAAATATTTTGATTTCGTGCGAAAAATGGTATAATTATCTTCGACAGAAACGGAGTGATACAGATGAAAAACGAACTTTCGCAGATAATATCGCAGTCCCGTTCGCTCGTATTTTTCGGCGGAGCGGGCGTCTCAACGGAGAGCGGGATACCCGATTTCAGGAGCGTTGACGGGCTGTATAATCAGAAATATGACTACCCGCCCGAGCAGATGCTCAGCCACACATTCTTCGAGCGCAAGACGGAGGATTTCTACAGATTCTATCGCGATAAAATACTTTCCTATGCCGTCTCGGCAAAGCCGAACGCCGCACACAGAAGCTCGCCGAGCTTGAAGAGAGGGGCATACTCTCGGCGGTCGTGAGCCCAGAACATAGACGGGCTGCATCGGGCGGCGGGGAGCAAAAATGTGTTTGAACTGCACGGCAGCGTGCTCAGAAACTACTGCACGCGATGCGGCAGGAGCTTCGACGTTAATTATATGATAAAAAGCGAGGGCGTGCCGCACTGCTCCTGCGGCGGGGTGATAAAGCCCGATGTCGTGCTCTATGAAGAGGCTCTTGACGACGAGACGGTGCGCGGCGCGGTCAGCGCGATAGCCTCCGCCGACACGCTGATAATCGCGGGGACGAGCATGGTTGTCTACCCTGCGGCGGGGCTTGTGAACTACTTCAACGGCAAACATCTTGTAGTTATCAATATGAGCCCGACTTCGGCGGATTCGCGAGCCGATCTGCTGATTTGCGGCAAGGTCGGCGAAGTGCTCGGAGGGATAGATATATGAAAAATAATTTCAAAAGCGGGCTGCAAAAGGCGCTCGATGAGCTTGAAAATATAACTCCGCTCAAGCCTTTTAATTGTGGAAAGCTCTGCTCTGCGCGCTGCTGCTCCGGCGGGGACAATGACGGCATGGGTCTGTTCCCGGGCGAAAAAGAGCTGCTCGAAAACTGCAAAGATTTTGAAATAAATGATTCCGAGGGCAACTTCGGCGAGCCTGTTGTCGTCTGCCGCGGCGGCTGCGACAGGCGCAAAAGACCGCTTGCATGCAGGATATTCCCGCTGTTTCCGCTCGCGGTCGAGCGCGAAAACGAAATTGTTATAGTGCCCGTACCCGACCCGCGCGCGGGTATGTGCCCACTGCTCCGCTGTCCGGAGAAAATAGACAGGCGTTTTTACAGAGCTGTGCGCCGCGCCGGGGAATATCTTATGCGAGACGAAGATACCCGCAAATATCTCCTTGAACTCAGCGGAGAGATAACAGATATCGCCGAGCTTGCGGAGAGGCTGCAAAACATGGCTTAAAATTAATTCTTATTTTTTGACCGAGCGGTTGAACCCTCAGTCTTGGCTTCGCCAATCCGGCCCCCTGCAGGGGAGCTGTCACGAAGTGACTGAGGGGTTTGACCGAAAGCTGTTTTTGATATCAATTCAGTCCAGAAATTGCAGCTTCTTATTTGCCTAGAAGAAATGTATCAATCTTTTGTTCTCAGCTTTAAAATGAGCCGATAATATCATAAATTGAAAAATATTGTTCTGCGCTATTGACTCTTATTTTGCTTGTGCTATAATAAAAATGTCACAAGGTGACCGACGGTCAGCAAAAGTGTGGAGGCGCGGAATGAAAAGCAATGACGAACGCATCAAAACTCTTGAAAAATTCAATATAATCGGACGGAAAAAACGCCCCGTTGCCGCGGTGCTGCTTTTACTGTTGACGGCTGTGTTTATTGTGCTCGGCATTGTCGTTCCGTCGTTTGCGATAGTTGTCGTGATAGTGCCGATAACCTCGGCGATATTCTTCTATCTCGCCGCCGCCGTGTTTCTTTCCTTGTCTATAGCTATGTTCAAGGGTGTGGATACGGTGCGCTGCCCGTACTGCGGCGCGGAATATTATCTCACGCCGGACAGGAGTCATCTGCATTGCAAAAAATGCGGCAAGGACAGTTGCAGGGGATAAAAATATTTGGTATAATAATTTTGATGTAACAGAGGAGGTTATAAAAAATGGGTTTTATAGCATTGAAATGTCCCTCTTGCGGGGCGGATATATCTCTTGATGAAAGTCGCGATTTCGGATTTTGCCAGTATTGTGGAACAAAAGTTATGCGTGATATACAAGTTATTGAGCATAGGGGAAGTGTGGAAATTAGCCATAACGGCGAAATCGAAAACCTTTTGATGCGGGCAAGAGCTCTTTCCGATCAGGGTAGAACACGCGAAGCGGGTGTGTATTATGAAAAAGTGCTTGACCTTGATGCCCAAAATGCTGAAGCAAAAATGGGACTTAGGTTGGCGGAAAGCATTATTACCAACCCTAATGTGACTATTGAAAGATTAAATTCATTTTGTGCTAAAGATGTAGGCGCAAATATAGTGCTCGACGGCAACAAAATTAGAAAAATAGATAATGGTGAACGAGTGAAACTGACTTTACCTGTTGGAGAACATACAATAATGTTCTATTTTACCGGGTATGGTAAAAATAAGCCAGTAAAATTCAGAATAGACGGATTTTACACAAATGTATCAATAACTTTTAAAACAAAGCTCATGTGTAAGGTCGATGTTTCGGTAGATGTGAATAATACATAAATATAGTTCAACCGCCGCAAGGATTTTTTCTTGCGGCGGTTTGCTATACAATAATATATTTTAAATATATCTTATTTTATGCATATCTTATTTTATTCCTGCGGCTCCCTTGAGGGCATTGACCTTGTCGGTGTGCTCCCAGGGCAGGTCGATATCGGTTCTGCCGACATGGCCGAGAGCGGCTACCTGACGATAAATCGGGCGGCGGAGGTCGAGATCCTTGATTATCGAAGCCGGGCGGAGATCAAAGACCTCGTTCGCGGCGGCGGCTATCTCGGAGTCGGGGATAATGCCGGTGCCGAAGCTGTCAACAAAAACGGAGACGGGCTCGTCAACGCCGATGGCGTAGGCGATTTCAACTTCGCACTTGTCTGCAAGACCTGCGGCGACGATGTTCTTCGCCATGTATCTTGCGGCATATGCTGCGGAGCGGTCGACCTTTGTCGGGTCCTTGCCGGAGAATGCGCCGCCGCCGTGGCGTGAATATCCGCCGTAGGTGTCAACGATTATCTTTCTGCCGGTGAGGCCGCTGTCGCCCTGAGGACCGCCGGTGACAAAGCGTCCGGTGGGGTTGATGAATATCTTCGTCTTGTCGTCCATCATATCTGCGGGGATGATCTCGCGGATAACATTCTTTTCGATGTCGCGGCGAAGCGTCTCGGTCTCGATATATGCGGCGTGCTGAGAGGATACGACAACAGCGTCGATTCTTACGGGAGTGCCGTCCTCGGCATATTCGACCGTGACCTGAGTTTTTCCGTCGGGTCTGAGATAGGGGAGAGTGCCGTCTGCGCGGACTTTCGTCAGCTGAGCGGCGAGCTTGTGGGCGAGCGAGATGGGCAGGGGCATAAGCTCCGGAGTCTCGCGGCACGCATAGCCGAACATCATTCCCTGGTCGCCCGCGCCCTGACGGTCAACGCCGAGGGCGATGTCGGGGGACTGCTTGTCTATAGTTGTAAGTATAGCGCAGGTGTGGCCGTCGAAGCCCTTTTCGGGGCTGTCATAGCCGATGTCGCAGATGACCTGGCGCGCTATCGAGGGGATGTCTATCTTCGCGCTCGTGGTTATCTCGCCCATTATCATGACCATGCCGGTCGTGCAGCAGCACTCGCAGGCAACTCTGCCGTTCTTGTCCTCGGCGAGGATAGCGTCGAGGACTGCGTCGGAGATCTGGTCGCAGATCTTATCGGGATGTCCGCCCGTTACGGATTCGGATGTGAAAAAGTAGTTTGCCATGTTTTTGTCCTCCTTCTGACAAATAAAAAAAGCGCTCGGCGAAACCGCTAAGCACTTCTGGGCGATACGGATTTCTCCGCCGCCGGCCTTATCTTCCGGTCTGCACCGCAGGATTTAGCACCTTGAATAATCAGGTTGCCGGGCTTCACAGGGCCTGTTCCCTCAGCCGCTCTCAATAAGGAAATATTAAATTTCGACAGCTATTCTACTCTTTCGTATGCACTTTGTCAATAGCCTTAAAAAACATTCGGCTTGAAAATATTGTAAGTATTGCTATCGGTTTGATTTTTGCCGATATATGCGGTATAATATGAGCCTGTCATGAACTGACGAAACGCAGACTATACTTTTATATATAATATTGTCTGCGCCGCGAAAAATAAAATCAAAAAACCCTTGCATTGTCCGGCACTTTGTGCTAAAATATCTAAGCATTTGTTATCCGTCACAGCTTCGGTGACGGGGTTTAATGCCGAAGCGGCATGGCCGCACCACATTAAAGCGGACGCTCCTCTTTCATCTAATTTGTTACGAACGTCTGAAAATCAACGGAGGAATATAAAATGGACGCACTCAAAGTTATTGCACAGGATTCGCTTAAGACAGGCGACGAGATTCCCCAGATCAAGATCGGTGACACCGTAAAGGTTTCCGTTAAGATCCGCGAGGGCGAGAGAGAAAGAATTCAGGCTTTCGAAGGAACCGTTATTGCCCGCAAGGGTTCGGGCGTTTCCGAGACCTTCACCGTTCGCAGAGTTTCCTACGGTGTCGGCGTCGAGAGAGTCTTCCCGGTACATTCACCCAACGTTGCTAAGGTTGAGCTCATAAGAAGCGGTAAGGTTCGCAGAAGCAAGCTCTATTACCTCAGAGACAGAGTCGGTAAGGCCGCGAGAGTCAAGAGCCAGGTCAAATAATTGTGCGAATGAGGGTGTAACATTTATTTGTTACACCTTTTTCACTTAAAACGGGGTTTATGCGATGCGCAGAGTCGAGGAATATTGGTTCAAATTTGAATATCCTGCCGCACTCTCGCAGGAGGCGGACAGCGGAGAAGAGCTGCCCGAGCGGAATCAAAAGCTGTGGGGCATAGTATATGACGCAGTTGCCACGCTCGAGTCGGCGGTTATTATACTCATGCTGTTCTTTTCGCTGGTGTTCAGACCCGCTGCGGTTATCGGCGACTCAATGCTCCCGAATTTCAGCGGCGGCGACAGGGTCGCGTGCGTACATAGCTTTTCCGGCTACGAGCGCGGTGATGTTATAATAATATCCCACGCCACGCGCAAGGATGAGTCGATAATAAAGCGCGTTATCGCGGTCGGCGGCGACACGGTGGATATAGATTTTTATAAGGGCACCGTCAGCGTCAACGGTCAGGTGCTCGACGAGCCGTATGTGAATACCCCGACGAATCTGAGCTATGATATGACTTTCCCCGTGACCGTTCCCGAGGGCAAGCTCTTTGTTCTCGGCGACAACAGAAACGAGTCCCTCGATTCGCGTTCGACTGATATCGGTTTTATAAACGAGAACAAGGTTCTCGGCAAGGTCGTTTTCAGGTTCTACCCGTTTGACAGAATCAAAATAATCAAAACTGAGCCGCAAGGCTTGAGATTTGAAGGCGGACTGTTATGCAGGAAATAATGAACTTCAAATGAAATACAGGTAAGAGCAGGCTGACTTTAAAAAGCAGCCGAAGAATTCAAAGACGGTCAGCAATATCTATGATATAGTCTCCGTCGTTGTGTCGGCGGTTGCGGTGATAGCTATTGTCTTTACCTTCGTCACCCGCGTGCTCGTCGTGTCCGGCGCGTCGATGAATCCGACGCTCAATAACGGCGATACCGTGGCGATAAGCTCGCTCAAGCGCTCGTTTGACTACGGCGATATAGTTATCGTCGCCCAGCCCAACGCCATGCACAAGACGCTGATAAAGCGCGTTATAGCGGTCGGCGGTCAGACGGTGGATATAGACAGCGAAAAGGGTATAGTCTATGTCGACGGCAAAGCGCTCGACGAAAAATATACGCTCGAGCCTACATATTCCCGCGGCAATATAGAATTTCCCGCGACCGTGCCCGAGGGTATGCTCTTTGTCATGGGCGACAACAGAAACGACTCGAAGGACAGCCGCATGAGAGTTGTCGGATTTATCGACGAGAAATATATCATGGGCAAGGTCGTCGGCAGGATCATGCCGCTCGGTCAGTGGGATGTCTACTATAATTTCAATCCGGATTCGGACAAATAACCTGTCCGCGCTATAATATGCAATCAAGACGCAGCTTCGGCTGCGTTTTTTGCTTGTAAAGACAAAGTTTTTTTGCTATACTCATTTAGTAAAGCCGAAAAGCATTTTTTATATACGGCGCGCAAAATATTGGCGCATATAGTCCTAAGGAGGAAGAATTTTGGAAAACGGAGATCTTTATGTCCAGTGGTTTCCGGGTCATATGGCCCGGACGCGCAGACAGATAAAAGAGAGCCTGCCGCTCGTTGATGCGGTGGTCGAGATAGTTGACGCGCGCGTGCCCGTGAGCAGCCGAAATCCCGAATTGCCGGAGCTTATCGGACAAAAGCCGCTCATGGTCATTCTCAACAAATGCGACCTCGCCGACGAGAACGCGACGCGCCGCAGGATATCCGAACTCGGCAAGCAGGGCGTGACGGCGATAGCCGTTGACTGCCGCTCGGGCAAGGGCTTAGACGCCTTTGCACCGACAGTCCGCCGTATGCTCGCCGATAAAATCGAGGCGAACGCCCAGAAGGGCATGGCGGGTAAGCCGCTTCGCTTGATGGTAGTCGGTATACCCAACACAGGCAAGTCCTCGTTTATCAACCGCATGGCGGGCAAGAACAAGGCAAAAGTTGCGGACAAGCCCGGAGTTACGCGCCAGAACCAGTGGTTCAGCATCGGGAGCGGCATCGAGCTGCTCGACACGCCCGGCGTGCTCTGGCCGAAGTTCGACGACCCGGACGTGGGTCTGCGCCTCGCGTTTATCGGCTCGGTCAAGGATACCATACTCGACATCGAGCTCATCGCGGCACGGTTTTTAACGATAATGAACGAGAACTATCCCGAGAGGATAAAAGAGAGATATAAGCTCGAATTTCCGCCGGAGAGCGAGGAATTTGAACGCCTTGAGATGCTCGCGAGAAAGCGCGGTATGCTGATAAGCGGCGGCGAGCCGGATACGGAGCGCGCGGCGGTCATGCTCCTCGACGAGTACCGCGCGGGCAAATTAGGCAGAATAACGCTCGACTGATTATATAAAAAGAGAGGAATATCATGAAAAAGAAATCAACTCTCAGAGTAACAGCTCTTATTGCTGTGCTGCTCATGCTCTGCGCCTGCCAAAAGGCGGTGCCCGCCGGCGGAGAGGCGGAAAACACCTTCGAGAGCACGACTGCGGATTCCCGCGAGCCCGTCAGCGTGAATATCCTCGCCGTGGGCGATAATCTTATTCACGGCGTAATATACAATCAGGCGCACGCCCGCTCGACAACAGGCGGCTACGACTTCACCTATGCCTATAAAAATGTCGCCTCCACCGTTGCGGCGGCTGATATAAGCATAATCAATCAGGAGACGATAATCGATCCCGAGAAGGCTCCGAGCACATATCCCTGCTTCAATTCCCCGACCGAGCTCGGCGACGAGATGGTGAAGATAGGCTTCGATGTTTTTAATATCGCGAACAACCACTCGCTCGACAAGGGCGAGAGCGGGCTGAGAAACGCCATAAAGTTCTGGAAGAGCAAGAATGTTGTCTTCTGCGGAGCTTATCTCGACGAAGAGGACTACAAGACCATACCGACAAACACAGTCAAGGGCATCAAATTCGCCTATGTCGGGCTGACCGAGCCCACGAACGGACTGAGCTTGCTCGAGGGCAGCAAGACGATACTTATGCTCGGCGCGGACGAGGACAGGATAGAGAAGCGCGTCAAGGCGGCGTCCGAGATAAGCGACATGACTATAGTCAATGTCCACTGGGGCGAGGAATATACCCACACGCCGACGGATCGTCAGCATGAGCTGGCGCAGAAGCTCGCCGATTGGGGTGCGGATATAATTATAGGCACGCATCCCCATGTCATTCAGCCCGTCGAATACATAACCGCCGCGGACGGCAGAAAGTTCTCGTTATCTATTCGCTCGGCAACTTTATTTCAGCGCAGGACAGAGGCCCGAGAATGCTCGGCGGCATGATGCACATAACCGTCACCAAGGACTATCAAAAGGAACACGACCGAGGTCACAAAGGCTAAGTTCACGGGCACTGTCACCCACTATGACTCGGGCTTCTCGAATGTCAGAGTGTATAACCTCGCGGACTACACCGACGCGCTTGCATCGCGCCACGGAGTGCGCTCGACAACGCTGTCGTTCAGCCTCAATTATCTCAACTCGCTGCTTCACGATGTCGTCAGCGACGAATTTTGGAGGGCTGAGATGGCTGAAGAGATAGACCGCTATTACTATGAGAGAACCGCCGCGGAGCACGGATTTATGTGTGTCTGCGGAATAGACGAGGCGGGGCGCGGACCTACTTGCGGGTCCGGTCTTCGCCGCCGCCGTGATACTGCCCAAGGATTATATTATCGAAGGGCTTGAACGACTCGAAAAAGCTCAGCGAGAAAAAGCGCGACCTGCTCTTTGACGAGATAAAAGAGCACGCCGTCTATGCTGTTGCAAGCGCGAGCGTTGAAGAAATCGACGAGATGAATATTCTCAACGCAACTTTCCTCGCCATGCGCCGTGCGTTCGAGGCTCTGCCCGAGCGTCCGCAGGCGGCGTTTGTGGACGGCAACCGCCTGCCGGGTCTGCCCGTGCCGTCAAAGGCTATTATAAAGGGCGACTCTCTGAGCGCGTCAATAGCTGCGGCGTCGATAATGGCGAAGGTCAGCAGGGACAGATATATGCTCTCTCTCGACGAGCAGTATCCGGAATATTGCTTCAAAAAGCACAAGGGCTACGGCACGAAGCTGCACTATGAAAAAATACGCGAATTCGGCATATCTCCCGTCCACAGAAAGACGTTTTTGAAGAAACTGCCGGAGGGGTGGTAATATGCTCAGCGAAAAGGAAAAGCCCGGTCTTTGGGGTGAGATATATGCCGCGCGCTTCATGCGCGAAAACGACTATGAGATAATAACCGCGAACTACCGCTGCCGCCTTGGTGAGATAGACATAATAGCTAAAAAGGATGGCTTTTTGGTGTTCACCGAGGTCAAGACCCGCTCGCCCGGCGCGATAGCTCCGGGGCGCGAAGCGGTCGGCAGCGCAAAGCAGGAGCGGATAATCGAGACCGCTTCGCTTTTTATGCAGAAAAATAACTACGATCTTCAGCCGCGCTTCGATGTGGCGGAGGTTACTCTCGGAAAGGAGAACGAGCCGATTTCTTGCGAATATATAGAAAATGCGTTTGATAGCAGCTTCTGAGTAATATTCGCTTCGGTCGGCAATATTATTCTATGGGTGATTTTATGGATTTTTTTGATCTGCACTGCGATACTCTTACTGAGTGCATGGACGACGGAGACAGCCTTTTGAAAAACAAGCGCGACATAGATTTTGAGCGCGGAAAAATCTTCGGACGGTGGAACCAGGTTTTCGCCGTCTTTATTCCCGACAGCATGGACGATTCGCTCGTCGAGGGGTATTTCGACTCGGCGTGTAATTTCTATTTTGACGAGCTCAAAAAGAAAGGCGACGTTTTCCCGATACTCTCTTCCGAGGACGTGCGCGGACATTCGCGCGGCGTTATGCTCGCCATGGAGAGCTCGCGCGGAGTCGGCAGCCTCGAGCGCCTCGAAAAGCTCTATGAGCGCGGACTGCGGCTCATAACCCTCACATGGAATCACAAAAACCGAGCCGCGGGCGGCTGCGACGAGGGCGGCGGCCTTACCGATTGGGGCAGGGAGCTTGTCTCGAAAATGGAGAAGTTGGGCATAGTCACCGACGTGTCGCATTTGAGCGACAGGAGCTTCTATGACCTGTGCGAATTCAGCGACGCGCCGTTTATCGCAAGCCATTCGGACGCGCGCGCCGTTCATAACGAGGTGCGCTCGCTGACCGACGAGCAGATAAAAATTATCATTGAACGCGGCGGACTGATAGGACTCAATTTCTATGACCGCTTCCTCGGCGGAAACGGCGGCAGAGAGGAGCTCCTGCGCCATACGGAGCATATGCTCTCGCTGGGCGCCGAGGACGTTATCAGCATAGGCTCGGACTATGACGGCTGCAGAATAAAGCCGGAGCTCTCGGATGAGAGAAGATACCGAGCATCTGCGTCTATCTCGAGGAGCACGGAATACCCGAGGAGATATGCAAAAAAATATTTTTTGAAAACGCCGCGCACTTCTTTGAAAAGGTTTTACAACCAAGGCGCGTTATGCTATAATAAAATGTAATTTAACGCGAAGGATGGTCTCTATGCGATACACAAGTACAAGAGATAAAAATGTAGACGTCAGCTCATCCTGGGCGATTGCTCAGGGCATCTCTGCCGACGGCGGACTGTTTGTCCCCGTTGAGATTCCGAAGGTGAGCCTTGATGATATCGCCGCCATGGCGAATATGTCCTATGTTGAGCGCGCAAAGCGTGTGCTCAGCCTGTATCTTACCGATTTCACCGTCGAAGAGCTTGCCTACTGCGTCGAGGGCGCATACGGCGACAACAAGTTCTCCTCCGAGGATATCGCTCCGATACACGAGCTCAAAGCGGGCGAAGAGATTCTTGAACTCTGGCGCGGCCCCACCTGCGCATTTAAAGACATGGCGCTCCAGATGCTCCCGAGACTTATGACCGTCTCGGTCAAAAAGGCAGTCGGAACGCGCGAGACCGTTATTCTTGTCGCCACATCGGGTGACACGGGCAAGGCGGCTCTTGAGGGCTTCAAGGACGTTGAGGGCACGAAGATTCTCGTGTTCTATCCCGACGAGGGAGTCAGCCCCATGCAGAAGCTCCAGATGACCACGCAGGAGGGCTCAAACGTTGCCGTCTGCGCGATAAAGGGCAACTTCGACGACGCACAGACCGGAGTCAAGACGATATTCACCGACAAAGAGATAGGCAAGAAGCTCGCCGAGCACGGCATGGCTTTCTCCTCCGCGAACTCCATCAACTGGGGTCGCCTCGTGCCGCAGATCGTCTATTATTTCTCCGCCTACTGCGACATGATAAGAAACGGCAGAATCAAGGCGGGCGATAAGATTAACTTCGTCGTCCCGACCGGAAACTTCGGCAATATCCTCGCCGCCTACTATGCGCGCGAGATGGGTCTGCCGGTTGACCGCCTTATCTGTGCGTCGAACAAAAACCGTGTGCTCACCGATTTCTTTGACACCGGCGTTTATGACATCAACCGCAGCTTCTATACGACTTCGTCGCCGTCGATGGATATTCTCATTTCGAGCAACCTTGAACGCCTGCTCTTCATTGCGAGCGGCTATTCCGATGAGTTCGTGCGCGAGATGATGGGCGACCTCAAGCAGAAGGGCAAGTACACCATGCCCGAAAATGTAATGAGCGCAATAAACTCCGTTTTCTGCGCCGGCTGCTGCGACGATGAGGGCACGAAAGAGACAATTAAAAAGACATTTGAAGACTATGGCTATCTGTGCGACACGCACACGGCTGTCGGCATCAATGTCTATGAAAAATATGCAGAAAAAACGGGGGACAAGACTCCCACCGTTATCGACTCGACCGCAAACCCGTTCAAGTTCAGCCGCAGCGTGCTCGACGCAGTCGAACCCGGCGCATCCGAGGGGCTTGACGAGTTCAGCATGGTCGGTGAGCTTGCCCACGTGACAAAGACAAGCTGCCCCCCGCAGCTCGCCGATCTCAGGGACAAGCCCGTGAGATTCAGGGACGTCTGCGACAGGGACAGCATGGAGAAGGCTGTTTTCAGACTGCTCGGTATATGACGCGGGGCGTTCCCCGTGTTCAGCAGCCGCAGTGCTTCTTCGAGTTGTCGAGCTCAAATGTTGCGCACAGCGTGTCCTGGCATGAGCAGGCGCTCGTGTTGCCTATTTCAATGTGACCTGCGGTGCACTTGTAATCGTCCGCGTGATGGACGCAGTTGCAGGCGTTGCAGCGGATATCCTTGATGACCTTATCCATTTTCGATTACCTCCGAATGTTTTTGCGGCTCATGCCGCTGAAAGTATTTTGCCCGGCTCGAAGCCCGATTATTAAAAATGAAAAGGAGAGCACGATGTCACTTTTTCGCAATTGCGGATACGCATCTTTCCCTGTCCGCGGACAAGCCTATGGATATATTCAACGGCTGGAGCGACTATGTGCAGCGCCTCGAAAAAAATTTGGCGGGCTGTTGTCTCGGACGATGACACGGTAGTTATCCCAGGCGATGTGTCGTGGGCGATGTCGCTCGAGGGTGCTCAGAAAGATTTTGCTTTTCTCGACTCGCTCCCCGGCAAAAAAATACTCATGAAAGGCAATCATGACTACTGGTGGAACACCGCTAGGAAAATGGAAAATTTTTTCAAAGAAAAGGGCTTTGAAACGCTCTCTATAGTCCACAACAGCGCGGTGTCCGTCGGCAATATCTCCGTCTGCGGCACGCGCGGCTGGTTCTTCGACGCGGAGGAGGACGCGGACAAAAAAGTTCTTCTGCGCGAGGCGGGACGGCTCCGCACATCGATAGAAAGCGGAATCGCGCTCGGCGGCGAGCCGGTCGTGTTTCTCCACTATCCGCCGATAACGCAGGATAGGATATGCCCCGAAATATATGATGTCCTCGTCGAGTACAAAATAAAACGGTGCTTCTACGGGCATCTCCATTCTTTTGCAACAAAAAGCGCTTTCGAGGGCGAGCGCGACGGGATAAAGTTTTCTCTTATCTCCGGCGATCACCTCGAATTTTTGCCCAAACTTATTGAAAAACAGCCGTAATTTCTGCCCGTCGGCGGATTTTGCGGCTAAAACGAAGAAAAAATCCCTGTTTTGGCAGAAAATCTGAAAAATAGTGTAGAAATTTTAACATATCTCTGCTATAATCTTAGAGTTACCTGTATAATGGGAGGAAAAACGAATGAGTTTAAAATCATCAAACAAAACGGACACCAACGTCTATACGCTGGAGATCGAGATCGGCGCAGAGCCGTTCAAGGCTGCTGTTCTCAAGGCTTATAATAAGGCCAAGAGCAAGATAGCGCTTCCCGGTTTTCGCAAGGGCAAAGCTCCTCTTGCCATGATCGAGAGATTCTACGGCAAGGATGTCTTCTATGAAGATGCACTTGAGATAGCTTTCCCCGAGGCTGTTTCCGACGCTTATAAGGAAGCGGGCATCGAGCCTGTTGACAGCCCGAAGGACGTCAATGTTAAGTCGATCGGCGAGGACGGCGTTCTCTTCGAGATGAAAGTCACCGTCAAGCCCGAGGATATCAAGGTCAAGGCTTACAAGGGTCTCGAGGCCGAGAAGGCTGAAGCTGCCGTCACCCCCGAAGAGGTTGATGCACGCATCGAGGCTATGAGAGAGCGCAACGCAAGAACCATCACCGTTGAGGATCGCGCAGCCGCCAAGGGCGACATCGCAGTCATCGACTTCGAGGGCTTTGTCGACGGCAAGGCTTTTGAGGGCGGCAAGGGTTCCAACTATGAGCTTGAGCTCGGTTCGGGTCAGTTCATCCCCGGCTTTGAGGATCAGGTCATCGGCCACAACGCAGGCGAGAGCTTCGACGTCAACGTCAAGTTCCCCGAGGAGTACACTCCCGAGCTTGCGGGCAAGGATGCCACTTTCAAGGTCACTCTTCACGAGATAAAGGTCAAGGAGCTTCCCGAGCTCGACGATGAGTTCGCGAAGGATCTTGATTACGATAATGTCGACGAGCTCAAGAAGGGCGTCGAGGCTGATATGCTTGAGCACAGACAGTCCGATGTCGAGAAGGAGTTCGAGGCAAAGCTCATGGAAGAGCTTGTTGCCAATGTCGAGGCTGAGATCCCCGAGGTCATGTTCGACACCCAGAAAGAGGAGAACATCAACAACTTCGCTCAGAGACTCGCTCAGCAGGGCATCGATGTTGACACCTATCTTTCATACATGGGCACCGACAAGGAAGCTTTCGAGAGCTCCATGCGCGAGCAGGCTGTTTCTCAGGTCAAGCTCGGTCTTGCTCTCGACAAGATAGCAGAGGACGAGAAGATCGAAGTCAGCGCCGAGGATATCGAGGAGGAGTTCAAGAAACTCGCCGAGATGTACGGCATGGAAGTTGAGAAGATCAAGAGCCTTATAGCCGAGGATCTGCTCAAGGCTGACCTGCTCAAGGAGAAGGTTGTCAAGTTCGTCGTTGACAACGCAAAGGCTCTCAAGCCCGGCAAGAAGGCTGCGGCTAAGAAGGCTCCGGCAAAGAAAGCCGCCGCGAAGAAGACCGACGACGCTGAGGCTGCCGAGAAGAAGCCCGCAGCGAAGAAGGCTCCCGCGAAGAAAGCCGCTGCAAAGAAGGACGAGGGCGAAGCCGAGAAGAAGGCTCCCGCCAAGAAGCCCGCGGCGAAGAAGACTGCCGCAAAGAAGGCCGACGATGCCGAGGCTGCTGAGAAGAAGCCCGCAAAGAAGGCTCCCGCGAAGAAGAAAGCGGAAGACGCTGAATAATCTTCGCCAAACGATACTATAATTAATCCGTACTGCTCCCGTCCGGCTTTTTCGCCGGGCGGGCGCAAGCATACGGCACCTGCATCGGACAACAAAGGAGGAAAAAGTAATGGCATTAGTACCTTACGTTATCGAACAGACCAGCAGAGGCGAGCGTTCATACGATATCTATTCCCGCCTGCTCAGCGACAGAATAATCGTCCTCTCCGACGAGATAAACGACGCAACGGCGAGCGTAGTGGTTGCGCAGCTTCTCTTCCTTGAGGGTCAGGACGCCGAAAAAGATATTAGCCTTTATATCAACAGCCCCGGCGGTTCAGTCACCGCAGGCTTCGCGATATACGACACCATGCAGTTCATCAAGTGCGATGTTTCGACCATCTGCATGGGCATAGCGGCATCGATGGGTGCGTTCCTGTTTGCCGCGGGCGCAAAGGGCAAACGCCTTGTGCTGCCCAACAGTGAAGTTATGATCCACCAGCCTCTCGGCGGTGCTCAGGGTCAGGCGACGGAGATAAAGATTGCCGCCGATCATATCCTCAAGACCAGAGAGAGAATCAACAGAATTTTAGCTGAGAATATGGGCAAACCGATTGAGTTTGTTGAGCGCGAGACCGAGCGCGACAATTTCCTCACAGCGGAGGAAGCCGTCGAGTACGGACTTGCAGATAAAATAATTTACAACAGATAAATCCGGAGGGCTGTTATGCCGCGTGATGATGATAAGAGGGAAAGGACAGTCCGCTGTTCTTTCTGCCAGAAAACACAGGATCAGGTCGAGAAGCTTATTGCTGGTCCGGGGGTGTATATCTGCAACGAGTGTGTGGAGCAGTGCCTCAATATAATTGAGGCGGACGAAAAGCGTTCCCGCCGCAAGGGCGGTCAGCGCACGAGTGATAAGCCGCTCCCCAAGCCCCATGAGATCAAAGAGAAGCTCGACGAGTATGTTATAGGTCAGGACGAGGCGAAGAAAACGCTGAGCGTCGCGGTCTATAACCACTATAAGAGAATAAACAGCGCGAAGAACAGCGATGTTGAGATTCAGAAGAGCAATATCATTCTTCTCGGACCCACGGGTGTCGGCAAGACGATGCTTGCGCAGACCCTCGCAAAGATACTCGATGTTCCGTTCGCCATAGCGGACGCGACCACGCTCACCGAAGCCGGTTATGTCGGCGAGGATGTTGAAAACATCCTGCTCAGAATAATCCAGGCTGCGGACTACGACATAGAGCGCGCCGAGCGCGGCATAATCTATGTCGATGAGATCGATAAGATAGCGAGAAAGTCGGAGAATCCGTCGATAACAAGAGATGTCAGCGGCGAAGGCGTTCAGCAGGCGCTGCTCAAGATAATCGAGGGCACGGTTGCCAATGTTCCCCCGCAGGGCGGCAGAAAGCATCCCCAGCAGGAGTTCATCCAGGTTGACACCTCGAATATCCTCTTCATCTGCGGCGGCGCATTCGACGGCATCGAGAAGATAATCGAGAAGAGAATGGGCGGCTCTGCGCTCGGCTTCAACGCCGATGTCAAGAGCAAGAGTGACCTCAAGAAGAGCGATCTGCTCTCGCAGGTCGTGCATCAGGATCTCGTCAAGTTCGGTATAATCCCCGAGCTTGTCGGCAGACTTCCGGTGCTCACTTCTCTCGATGAGCTCGACAAGACCGCTCTCGTGCGTATTCTCACCGAGCCGAAGAACGCCATAACCAAGCAGTACAAGGCGCTGTTCGAGCTTGACGGAGTCGAACTCGACTTCGATATGGGCGCTCTTGAGGCGATAGCCGACAAGACGCTCGAAAAGGGCACGGGCGCGCGCGGACTTCGTTCGATAATCGAAGCCGTGCTTCAGCCGGTCATGTACGATGTGCCGTCAGACCCGACGATTGAGCGCGTTGCGATAACCTCGGGCTGCGTTGCAAACGGGGTTCCTCCGCTTATCGAGCGCAATCCCTCGCACCGCAAGCGTGCCGTCGGAGCAGAATAAAATTTAAGCTGCAAAATGCGGGCTCGACCTGCACTTTGCAGCTTTTGTTTTTATAAAAATAACCGACCGTAAAGCTTGTCACTTTACAGTCGGTATGTTTTTTGTTGCTTTATTCCTGCTTTGATTCCTGTGCCGCGCCTTCGCTTTCTTCATGCTTCTTGTGGAAGGGGAGGCTGACTTTGAATTTCTCGTTGCCGTAGTTCATTAAGTGCTTGAGGATGACCGTGGCGGAGACAATCAGCGAGCCGATGACAAACGATGTGATGTCGTGGAAGAAGAAATTGCTGACGGCAAAGATGAACATAGAGATAATAACTCTGAGCGAATCGGGCTTGACAATGATTACCAGGCTGAATATGGCGGTTATGATAGCCATTCTGAGAACCATGAAGCTGTCCGGAATCAGCGCGAGCAGAACGCCGTATGATGTGGCGATCGCCTTGCCGCCCTTGAATTTGAGTATTGGCGTGAAAGCGTGACCGAGCACGGGCGCCGCTATAACGAGCGCAAAGAGCATATTTTTGAAGTCGGGACATAGAGCTTTGCAAGAAATACCGGAGCGAAGCCTTTTGCGACATCAAGCAGGAGGCAGAGCACGCCGAGCTTGAACGCTGACGCAGCGCATAACATTGTCATGCC
>ENA-OQET01000167-OQET01000167.1-human-gut-metagenome-genome-assembly--contig:-NODE-167-length-35357-cov-5.588107_pt1 | contig 35357 bp, 45 predicted proteins | sample MGYA00242800_ERZ504645 | MGnify/ENA primary metagenome ERZ504645 (study PRJEB26092, sample SAMD00036308) | human gut metagenome | host: Homo sapiens | study: EMG produced TPA metagenomics assembly of... | reverse complement strand
TACCTCTCTGTTCAATAAGATTGTTACTAACCGTGCAAAGTCAGTAATCTTATTCTACACTGAGGTATTTTTTTCTCAACCTTCTTTCTTGGAATTCCTTATATTTGAATTATACAGGAAGCTCCTTGTATAAAATTTCTAAGTATTTGTCTTCCCTCCGGTGTCATAATGGATTCCGGATGGAACTGCACACTGTAAATCGGATATTCCTTATGCTGTATCGCCATGATTTCTCCGTCTTTTGTGGAGGCGGTAACATAGAGACTGTCCGGAATCGTGTCGGCGTCTGCCGCAAGAGAATGATATCTTGCAGCCAAAATGCTCTGTGAGCAGCCTGAAAACAACAACGTTTCGGTATCGACTTTTATCTGAGACTGCTTTCCGTGCATTTGCTTTTTTGCATAAGTAATTTTCGCTCCAAAGGCCGCGCAGACTGCCTGATGTCCCAGGCAGACACCGAGGATTGGAATTTCTTTCCCAAGTTCTTTTACAACTTCTATGAGTATCCCTGCATCTTCCGGTCTGCCGGGTCCGGGTGAAAGAATGATCCTCTCCGGCTTCAGACGTCGGATTTCATCCACAGATATTTCATCATTACGGACAACCTTCACATCCGGTTCTATCTCGCCGATCATCTGATAAAGGTTATAGGAAAAGCTGTCATAATTATCAATGAGTAAAATCATTCTTCCACCTCCTCTGCAAGTTCCAGCGCTTTCAATGTAGCTTTTGCTTTATTTAAACACTCTTCATATTCTCGTTCCGGTACGGAATCTGCTACGATCCCGGCTCCGCTTCTTACAAAAACCTTTCCGTTTTTCTTATATGCCATGCGGATTGCAATACAGGTATCCATATTTCCCGCAAAATCAATATAACCGACAGCGCCGCCATAAATGCCCCGTTTGTTGTTCTCCAGTTCGCCGATCAGCTGACAAGCCCGGATCTTCGGCGCTCCTGAAAGTGTTCCTGCCGGCAGTACCGCTTCTATGGCATCCAAAGCATCGTACTCCTCTTTTATTTTCCCGCTCACCGAAGAGCCTATATGCATGACATGGGAAAACCGCTCCACAGAATGTAATTTTTCTACTTTCACAGTGCCGAACCGGCTGATTTTCCCAAGATCGTTTCTCCCCAGATCTACTAGCATGTTGTGCTCTGCCAACTCTTTTTCATCTGTCAGCAGTTCTTTTTCCAGCGCTTTATCTTCCGTCTCATCTCTTCCTCTTGGTCTCGTTCCTGCCATTGGAAACGTATGAAGCGTTCCGTTCTCCAATTTAACCAATGTTTCCGGTGAAGCGCCTGCCACCTCAAGATCTGTTCCTGAAAAATAAAACATATACGGAGAAGGATTCGTTGTCCTAAGAACCCGATAAGCATTGATGAGGCTTCCCTCATAAGGCGCTGATAACATATTCGATAATACGATCTGAAAAATATCTCCTTCATAAATATGTTTTTTTGCGCTTTGAACCATATCGCAAAACTGTTCTTTTCCAAACGCCGCCGTAACTTTTTCCTGACGCTTTCCGCCGGTTTCTTTCTTCTTTTCCCCGTTTTTTAACAGATGAGCAAGCTGTTTTAGTTCCATGACCGCTTTATTGTATTCACTTTCAACATCATGCAGTTTCATATTGACAATAAGAATGATCTTCTGTCTGAAATGATCGAACGCTATTACTTTGTCAAACAGCATCAAATCTACATCCGGAAATTTTTCTGTATCTTCCACTTGCCCTTTTGCCGACGCTTCGCTATATCCAAAATAATCGTAGGAAAAATATCCCGCAAGACCTCCGGTAAACGGCGGAAGATAAGAAAAGCAAGGACTTTTGTATTCAGAGAGAATCTGGCGTAAATACGCTGACGGATGCTCTGTTTGTAACTTCAGTATTCCGGCGGTCATCTCTCCGTCCGCACAACGTATCTCCATAATGGGATCAAAACCGAGAAACGTGTAACGTCCCCTTGTTTCATTTGCATATGCAGATTCCAGCATATAACAGCGCATAGATACATTTTTCAATCTCCTTAACGTTTCGATAGGAGTTGTGAAATCAGAAAGTATTTCGCAGCTGACCGGTATCACTTTATATTTTCCGGTTGAAGCGATTCTTCTGACTTCTTCTTGTGTCGGTAAAACATTCATACTTCATACCTCCGATCCAGAAATCATTACACTACTTTTCGTTGCAATCTTGTCAGAGGAATTTATGGGAATAAAAAAAACGCCCCTGACAGAAAAAAATAAATCTGTCAAGGACGAATCGTGTACATAAATAAAAAGTACGACACTATCCGCGGTGCCACCTTGCATTCACAGGATTCCCTGTGCACTTAGCAGGATACCAACATATCCCCGGCAACTGACGTATGCCCACACGTTGCAGAATACTCTGGAAAACATCCATTTGACTGCACCCTCAGCGGTCCATTTGCCAACTTGTTTCTCATCCGGCTCTCAGCTACCCGGACTCTCTGTAAAGGCATCATTGACGTTATCTCCGCTTCAACGGTTTAATATATTATTAAATTTTTCACAGTATACCACCCGACTTTATAAATGTCAAGAATCAATTTTAAGCCTTTTCTTCTTTTCCGATGATTCCTTTTTTTTATTTATTCGCATTATGCGCATGTGATCTTAAACTATAACAAATCTTTTTCTTAAATACAAAAATATGTATTGCCAAAAAGAAAACAACTGCAATAGAACTGATCGTATGAATTGACAAAATTATCGGATATTGTTTAAATATCATGCCGAACAGTCCTGTCAGAAACACCTCAAATATTAAGCCAAGCACAAAAAACCTGAAAATATTCATCTTCTTCCAATAAACTCCTGTATGTACAAGACAAAGTATTAGAAAAATTACGGATGCCAGCTTATGAATATGTACCCCGGTGATCGGCACAAGCAATGTCAAAATAAATGTAAGAAACAAAAAGTGTATTTAAAATCCTTTTCATATCCCTTCATTCTCCTCGGAATATATCTTTTACACCAAACGTAAAATACAAAATATGAAACAGCCAGACACCGAAAAGTATCGAACAAGGTATATAAAGGTTTTTTCTAAACATTATAAAAAAGCCAAAAGACATTAAAAATGTCACTGTGATCATGATCCGAACTTTTGTTTTCCTCGTCATTCCCCTGACCTTTTGCATAAGTTTCAAGATTATTTTTATATAAATTTTGTTCCCTTAAACCATTTGTCTAACTTCTTAGAACTTCTCGCAAAACAAAAAGCGGCAAAAATCAAAACGGAAACGTCGGAAGAACCGGTAGCACTGCGCCCACTGCGCCCAGTCCAAAGCTTATACACCCAAAAATAATGTAAAGTATCATTTTTTATATTCATCTTCTTTCTCCTATCTCATTTTTTCATTTTTTTGTTTCAACAGTATGGTTTACATGACATTTTTCTTATCAGCTCATTCTCCCATGCTCTACCGAATATATCTTGTCGGCAATTCGCATCGTAGACTCTCTGTGTGATACGAGCACAACCGTTTTTCCATTCCGTTCTTCATGTAAAGATCTAAGTATGACAGCTTCATTTAAACTATCTAAATTACTTGTAGGCTCGTCAAGTAGCATAAACGGCGCGTCGTGTAAAAAAGCACGGGCAAGACCGATCCGCTGTCTTTCACCGCCTGAAAGCGTATCACCCAGCTCTCCTACCTGTGTATCATAACCTTGCGGCAAAGTCATAATAAACTCATGAACAGAAGCTTTTTGACAAGCAGCCTTTATTTCTTCATCTGTTGCATTTAGTTTTGCAATTCTTATATTATTTTTTATGCTGTCGTGAAACAAATGTGTTTCCTGTGTCACAAAACTTTCCATATTTCTAAGATTTGCAGTATTGATATGCTCTATATCAGTATCGGAAAGTTTGACGCTTCCATTCTCCACCTTCCAAAATCGCATAAATAGTTTAAGAAGAGTGGATTTACCGCTACCGCTTCTGCCCACGATCCCAACAACTGAATTTTTCGGAATATCTGCTGAAAGGTTGTCAAGAATTATTTCGTCCTTATAAGCAAAAGTTACGTTTTCCGCCTTGGCACCGTTAAACGAAACCTCTTTTTCATCTTTAATCTCTTCTACAAGAGGCTCTTCCTCTAAAATATCAAGTACGCGGCTGCCGGATGCGAAAGTGTTTTGCAAAGTGCTGCCTAAATTAGCAAGCGCTATTGCCGGTCCGAAAGATGAAAACAGTGCAAGCGTACAGATCAATATCCCGTCAAATCCTATCGCGTTTGTCTGATATAAATATGCGGAAAGAAAAAGCATCATAAAGTCAAATATTAAGATTACCGTATTTGTAACCGCTATATTTCGACCGGCAATTTTCTTCATTCTCTCTTCATCTGCGGAAAGTTCATCTGTTTTTTTATTCATTTCTGCAAGACGTTTTTGTCCCTGACCATACTGGATCGTCTCAGAAAGTCCACGTAAACTATCTAATACAAAACCGGAAAGTGCGCCGGACTTGCTGCGAAACTTCATTCCATCGTCACCGCTGATCTTAGAAATAATCAAAGGAATGATCACTCCGATCGTCAGGTAGGCGATGAGAGCCAGCCCGCCAAGCCAAATATGGTACGACGCAATAAAAGCCGTCATGATCAAAGTAAAGAAAAACCAGATCAATACCGGAGAAATGGTATGAGCATAGAATACTTCCAAAAGTTCGATATCTGATGTAATGACTGAAATCAAATCCCCTTTATCTTTGCTTTCTAATTTGGCGGGACATAGCTTTCTAAGAGCTTGAAATACTTTATCTCGTATGAGAGCCAAAAGTTTAAATGCGATAAATGATTGCACGCCTGCTCTGCATAACGAAGCGCCGCACGAAGGACCGAGAATATCGCCAGAGATATAAAAATGATCGTCAAACTAAACGGCACATTAACACCGACAAGATCGAGTACGGCAAACCCTCCGAAAATCGTGATAAAAGAAGCGCACAAATGTCCGACAATCCCCATTATGACAGCAAGCGCCATATAAGCCGTAAGAGGTTTTACAAGACCGATCAGTTTTGTCACAACGGTAAACCTACTTCTTTTTTTCATTGTACAGCACCATCCTTTCCATAATTTTCTAATCTTTGCTGCGCTTCCCACAACTTTTCATAATCCGCTTTATTTTCCAATAATTCTCTATGTTTTCCGCTCTCTGCTATTTTTCCGTTTACCATTACATATATAGCATCTGCTTTTACCACATTTACAAGACGGTGCGATATGAGAATAACAGTCTTGCTCTCTGCCAGATTTTGTATCTCATTCATGATGTCGTTTTCACTCTCAACATCAATATTAGAAGTAGCTTCATCAAAAATATATATCGGACTATCGTGGAGAAGAGCCCTTGCAAGCGCAAGCCTTTGACATTGACCGCCGGACAGATTGGACGCTTTTTCTGACAAACCGGTGTCCAGACCTTTTTCATTACGGACGAAATCCGCAAGATTTACTCTTTCAAGCACTTCCCACAATTCGCTGTCCGATGCATCCGGTTTTCCCATGAGCAGATTATCCCGTACCGTTCCCTTAAACAAATAGCTTTGGTGACTAATGTAAGTTATGTTCTCCATAAGGTCGGCTTCACGGATTTCAGACAATTCTGTTTCTCCGACCGAAACCGATCCGCCATACCCTTTATTTCTCCCTGTAAGAATGGCAGAAATCGTAGACTTTCCACACCCCGATTCACCTACGATGGCTGTAAAAGCGCCTCTTTTGAATGTCATATTCACCCCGCTTAAAATCTCGCGATCATTATCGTAAGAAAAATGCAAATCCCGGCATACAATATCGCCTTTCGGACAGTCTGCCTTCTTTTCTTCTGCTTCCGGCAGATCAAGTAACCGAAATATCTTTTGTCCTGCCGCCATACCATTCATTGCAATATGGAAGAACGAACCAAGCTGCCGCATAGGAATAAAGAAATCGGCCGACAGCATAATAATTAATAAACATCCCGCAAGACTTACATTCCCTTTACTGTACTGAGTCACAGACATCACTATGCCAAGCGCCGCTCCCCCATAAGCGATCAAATCCATAATCGTAATAGAGTTAAGCTGCATCGTTAAAACTTTCATTGTGATTTTGCGGAATTTTTCCGCCTCAACGTTCATCTCATCGTTCTTAAAATCATCTGCCCGGTATATTTTAAGAGTCGTCAGCCCTTGCAGGTTCTCAAGGAAAGTGTCGCCAAGCGCGGTGTACTGTCCCCAATATTTTGACAACAGTTTTTTTGCCCATGTCTGTACTGCAGCTATCGCAGCCGGTATCAGCGGTACACAAACAAGAAGCACGGCCGCAGCCGGAACATTGACAAATCCAAGAACAATAAATAATGTCAAAGGAGCAAGCATTGCATAAAAAAACTGGGGAAGATATGCTCCGAAATACGTTTCCAACTGTTCCACGCCTTCTACCGATATTTGGACAATCTCTGACGTTTGAGCTTTCTCTTTATATGAGCTTCCCAGGCGAAGAAGTTTCCTGTATATCTTTTCTCTCAATACTTTCTTTACCGCCTTGGAAGAAAGATATCCCATTTTTGCAGATTGTACCGCACAAAAATAGCGGATGCCTACCGCTGCCGCCACAACAATTACAGTACAGACAAAGTTTTCCCGGTCTGCAGTATTCGCAAATAGCCTGGAAAGCAAATCGGCAATACTCACCATCATCGTAATGTTTGCCACAAGTGATATCCATTGATATATTACATTCCATGCAATGTATTTTTTACTTTCTCTTACCGTTCTAATAAGTCGTTTATCAATCATCATATCTTCTTTTCTCCTTCAACAACTTTTGTTACTTCACACTTATAGACACATTCTTCTTTTACCGGGCTGTTCTCTCCTGACAACGGATATTTTTCTGCCCCGCGCAAATCAAATGACGTCTTGTGATTAGTTATTGCTAACTCTTGATCAAAAAAATAAGCGGCAGTTTACAGCCGCTTTAAAGCGCCATTGATTAGTTGCAGCTAACTTCTGGTAGTATATACTAAATCATCTTTTTTGGCAAGAGTTTTTTTCATTTAGGACAACAGATATGGCAGTCTTTCAATTTCTTCCTGCAGATTCTTTAGAAATTTACCTGCATGCGCACCGTCCATTTGCGTATGGTGAAACTGAAAAGAAATTGATAAGAGAGCCTTTTCACCGTCCATGCGATACCTTCCCCATATCATAAAAGGATTGTTGAAAATTCCGCTGTTCATCCCAACAGCTCCATCCAGTTCTACATTTACAATAGCCGAAGTTCCTATGACCATATATTCATCCGATAGATCGTGGTCAATACAAGTATTGCACACTTCTGTTGTATATCTTAGATAATCGGCATTAAATTTTTCAAGATTATCCGTACAGGCAATATCGCACGAACTAACTTCTCCGTCTTTATTTTCAACAATCGTATTAACAGCAAGTTTATCATACTGTATCAACTTGTCTCCCACGGGCAATAAATAAAATTCTTTTACTGAAACAGCAGCCTTGCCTATACAAAAGTCAAGAAGCATGTTGAACTTCATACCGCGGCTTTTGCTTACTTTGATCAATGGCATTACATCGTAAGTCTTGAAAAATGTAACCATAGGGTTCGGAGCTTTCATCCAAAGCTCAAATGCCAAAGTTCTCGTAGTTTCTTTCGGATCTATTTCTCTTACGCACATTGTTATTTCCTCACATAATTTACAAATTAGATTTTTATTCTGTTTTCACAAAGCTATTTGTCACTATTTGTTTCTGAATGCTTTGCGTGGAATACAAAACGCTGTGTTGGATAACCGAATTCTATTAAAAGCTCTCGTTCTGCAAAACCAAGCTGCCGCAGTTCTTCGCGGTATCCTGTATCGGCTCTGTCTCCTTTCCTATAAGTTGTTATTGAAATATCCTGATCCGGACAATAATCTTCCAACAACGCATCCAAAAAAATCTTTTGAATCCCTCTTTTTCGGTATTGCGGATGTATCCCCATAAATTCAATACTGCACGGCAAAACACCAAAAGCCAAAGCGCCGATCAACAAATCTCCGTCTTTCAAAACCAACGCCTGCCTGTTTCGGATAAATATCTTTAATTTGTGTAAGTAGTCTGTTTCATCTAAAACAGGATATCCGTCAACCACCAACCGAAGTAACTCCATCCAGGAAGGTATATCCTCCATAACCGCAAGCCGTATATCGTTCTTTGTTAGTGCGGCGCTTTGCATTTTGTCGTGTAAAGTAAATCGCAGCAGCAAAGGGTAGAACGCCTGCTTGTCACGATATTGCGCAGGCGATGTCTTATACATAGCTGTAAAAGCAGTAGTAAAAGATTGCTGACTTTCATATCCGCAGATAAAAGCAATTTCAATGATCGGTTTGTCTGAGAATACTAATAACTTTGCAGCTTCGGTAAGCTGCCTTCTCTGAACATAATCGTGCATTGTCATCCCGACTGTTTTAGTAAATATACGATGCAAATGATATTTTGAGTAATTAACCGCTGTGGCAACAGTTTCAAGATCAAGCTTTCCGCTGAGATGATCTTCAATATAACCTATGACCGTTTCAATGCTGATAACCGTTTTATTTTCCATAAGAAGCCTCCCTACGAATTATAATATAACAAATAATCCGGTTTGTGTTTTCACAATTCTTGCTATATTGATTATTTACTCTTTCAGACATAAAATTAATGCTTCCCTGTCTTAATAAATGTCATGCTGGCTTGACATTTATATATGACATGCTATAATGACAATGTAAGGCTAGCATGACATAAAGGGAGGGGGATTTTTTGAAAAACCGAGTAAAAGAATTGCGTGAAAAGGAGAATCTGACACAAAAAAAACTGGGAGAAAAGGTTCATGTTTCAAGACAGGCAATCAACGCTATTGAAACCGGAAAATATGACCCGTCACTTTGGTTGGCTTATGATATTGCACAACTGTTTCATATGACCATTGAAGAAGTATTCATTTTTAAGGAGAGTGAAAGAAAATGAAATCATTAAAAAATCCTATGACTAATGCAATTTATATAGCCTTGATTACTGCAATTTACGCCATAATATTTATAGTTTCATCTGAATTTGTATTTAAATATGATCACTTTCTCTCTGATAGCCGATGGTCTTTATTTATCCAAAACAAAAACATGAAATATGTTGGACTTGGAATGATTGGCGTAGCAATTATTATTGATACATTTTCTGCTTTAAGAAGAAAAAAGTTTGATGAGTACCAAATAATTACATTGGAAAAAATCATGTTATTTAACGGCTCTTTTCTAAATATAATTTTCCCTCTCTCCCTCTTTATACTGATTTTTGTACCCGCATATTTTGTGGAAACGATTTTTTTCTTCATTCTATTTCAATGGCTATGTATGATCATTACAGAAATAACTTATTTGATCAAGAACTATAAATAATAAGGAGAGGTGCTATTATGTGGTTTGTTTGGTTTATGTGGGGAATAGTTGGCGTTGCTATTATCGCAACAATTATTTTGCTGACAGGAAAGGGAAGTATGCTTGTTACCGGTTTTAACACAAAAAATGCAGAGGAATTAACAAAATATGATGTAAAAAAAGTAAGTAGGCAAGCAGGAATTTTTATGACTTTAATTGACTTTGGATTAATCGGACTTGTTTCATATATTCAGTTTAGAGCAGTTCCGGCTATTCAAGATAATACAATCTCAAATTATGGAACTGAAATAACTGTTGTTTCTCTCGGGATTTGCATTTACATACTTTTTGTTGCAATTATAGCGACTACTCGCGGTTTTAAGAACTGTAAGAAATAGCAAAATCAAAATGATATGTTTCACAACAAAACGAAAATGCTCATGTACGGTAAAGGAACACGCATGAATTTGCTTTTTCGATTTCAATGTTCACAAAAACCTTTACTTTCATGTACTATAAACATAAAAATTAGGAGGAGTTACGATATGAAACAGCCACCAAGACAAAGAACAATAAAAGACGAGCGAGATGAAAAAATAGGAAAAGACGCAAAAGTTTATGCCTTTGAATGGATAATAGCTATTACCCAAGTATTAACGATAATGTGCATAATAAAGGGAAATCCGGCATGGAAAGGAACAATATCGATATTATTTTTTGGCGTTGCATTTTTACTGTTTTATGAATTTAAGCAGTATGAGGCAAAACCCTTCAAGCAAGTTGGAATTGTTTTCCTGATTATAGGGATTGCATTGTTGATATGGTTTGGAATTACAGGATAGATAACCCAAAGTGCTACCGCCCTCTTTTATTTTACAACTGAATAACAGCCGCCCTGCAGCGGCACACGAAGAGGATGTGACAAAACTCGATTGAGTTTTGTCACATCCCCTTTTAATAAATCAATCTTCTTGTGTGTCCTTTTGAAATTCTAAAATATCGCCGGGTTGACAGTCTAATGCGTCACAGATGGCATTTAAGGTTGAAAAGCGAATAGCACTTACCTTTCCGGTCTTAATTTTGGATAAGTTGACATTTGCAATACCAACCTTTTCGGATAGTTCGTTTAAGCTTATTTTTCTATCTGCCATCATTCTATCAAGCCTTAAAATTATTGCCATATCATATCTCCTTTATAATGTTTCATCTACCTCTTGCTGCAACTCACATTCATAACCCTTGATATAAGCTCAACAGAAGAAAAAGTCAATACTGGAGTCTAGTTTTAACAGAGCTTCCTTCGCATCGGCAGCTTCTTTGACAATAAAACCATTTCTACATAATAGAATACGAAGAATTTCACGAATTTCCGAATCATCATCTACAATTAAAATAGTTTCTGGCCCTTTTTCTTTTTCTGTTACCAAATATGACCACCTCATTTCAATATAAAACTTGTAATTCCTTTACGCTAAAATACTATATTTTCATCTGCATCTTATCCTTTTTTACAAACTACGCAGAGCCATCCTTTTTTATTTTTGTGTATTTTTATGTCTGTAAAACCTGCATCCTCCAAAGATTTTTTTATTTGTTCAGAATTGTATATTTTCATTCCCTGTATAATCTTAGTCCACTTTTCTTCTTTAGAATTTTCGCCATTTGATTCGTTGCAAATCATAAAAGTTCCGCTGACTTTCAAAACTCGATATACTTGCTTAAATGCCTCATTAATATCAGGCCAAAAATATATTGTTTCAAACGCAGTAATTATATCAAAAGTTTCTTTTCGGAAAGGCAGTTTCATTACATTACCCTGCAAGATTTCACAATGCTTATTTTCTATTTCTGCCTTATTGATTTTTGAGGATTTTATTACACTAACTTCTGAATAATCAATGCCGATCACCTTGCCGTATGGGGTTTTTACTAATAGCTTTTTTACATTTGCCCCACCGCCACATCCAATATCCAGACATCTGTAATCATTTCTAATCTCTATATGTGTAAATCCCCATTCAGCCATAGATGAATGTCCGGCATTCATCATATTAACCATAATTTTTCCGCCAATCCCTTCAGGTTTACAAGTATTTTGAAAAAAAGACATGCACAATGCTCCTTTCTAAGTTAGTTTTAACTAACTCGATTATATCACACTTTCGGCAAACTGTCCAATCTGTCCGGAGAAGCACCGCAGAAAGCCTCCGAACAAATTGCTGATTCTGTATGAATTCCATAGATTTTCATTTTCTATATCATCATGAACATGATAAAAAAAGGGGCTGTGAAATAACAGTCTCTATGGAAAAAGAGGACCTTTCGTTCAAAATGAACGAAAGGTCCTCTTTTATATTAAAATTAACTTGCGATGAAAATTTCAACTGTAAATTATAATAACCCAAAACAAGGATATTTACCACTGTTTCTTTCAGATTGTTTGGATCTGCTGGATCCTGTTTTAACATTTGACAGATTGATGGGAGTAATCGATTTAAATAAGTATCTGACAGATATTCCGGAGTACACAACTGGACGACTCAGATATAATCCGTTCAACATGTTAAAAACGGTACTTTTCGGATTTATGACCAGCGGCTACTGCTCCCTGAGAGAACCGGAAGACAACTGCAAAGTCAATATCAGATTCATGTATTTCATGGATCACCATACTCCATCATACCGAACCTTTGGATATTTCATCAACGAAGTACTTCAGGATAAGATTGAAAACATTTTTAACGACATCAATCAAGCAATCTTCAACGAGGAGCATGTGGATTTGCAACATATCTACATCGATGGTTCCAAGTTTGAAGCAAACGCCAACAAATATATATCGCAGTTGTTGGCGTGAACCATTATCGTTCAGATATGGACTGTTTCATTCCTTTGATGAAGCACTTCAAACAAACGTATGGTATCCCAACTGCATTGTACGGAAATTCCCTTAACGGTACTTCTGGCGGTACACACACAGGGATAATTCCACCATGCAGACTGCATTTTAAATCATAGATACGCTTTTTAAGCTGGGTACTCGGTGTCCCGTCCTCATTCTGCAAGAATACATCACGCACCGCTGTAAATTTTAATTCTCCAAATGTTTTTTCTTTGTCAATGACAAACCCGTTTGATAATCTCATAATTTTTTCACTCCTTTACTTTTCTTTAACTGCTACAATATCGTCAACAACTAACACATAATCGGTATGTCCCATATCCCCGATTGCGTAACCTCTGCCGTATAACTTCGGATTGACAAGTTTTACTTTCTGCTTACTTGAACTTCTTTTCGCCAGCCTGTACGGGAATTTCTACTACAACATTTCCCCTCTCTGCACATCAGAATAAAGGTTATAGCTTCGTCTGGCTACACATTGTTCCAACAGACAGGCTTGTTTGTAATTCAGTTCCTTGTGAGCTTCGCCATACTGTTTGACATACTCTAAGGATAACGCCACATCTGAAATCTGGTCGGCACTCATGCGTGAGCTTGCGTCAGCTCTGGTCTCGTAGACCATTCTTAAAATCTGTATTGATGTCAATACAATCGGATAACTTCTTCTTTGCTCTTTTTTCAGCCCTTGTTTCATTAAAGTCTGCAACAAATCTTTTATTTCTGGTTGCTCTCTTAGCACAACCTTTTCTGATGTTTCCATCTTTAACTCCTCCTATCGCTCTTTTGGTCGTATCTGCGGTTTCATAGTTGGTAGCTCCCGACAGTAGTCTGGATAGTTCAGACGGATTGCCTCAAAAAAATACGGAGCATATCCACATTCAAATATCTCATAAGGTGTAGACAATTTTTCCTTTCCAAATAGAAAAAGAGACTGTTATTTCACAGCCCCTGTAATAAATCTTTTACCCCAACTCTTGACAAAGAGCCGAAAAATAAGCGTACCACTATTTCTAATGATACGCTTATCTTATTTCATTTTTTAATTAAGTTCTATGAGAACTCCTATTTATTTGCGATAGCTGCCTGTGCTGCTGCCAGTCTTGCGATCGGCACACGGAACGGTGAGCAGGATACATAGTCAAGACCAAGTTTGTTGCAGAATTCTACAGAACTCGGATCTCCGCCGTGCTCTCCACAGATTCCTACGTGAAGATTCGGATTAACCGGTTTTCCTAATGTGATCGCCATATCCATCAGCTTACCAACGCCTGTCTGATCCAGTTTTGCAAACGGATCGTTCTCGAAGATCTTAGCATCGTAATAAGCATCAAGGAACTTACCTGCGTCATCACGAGAGAATCCAAATGCCATCTGTGTCAAGTCGTTTGTACCGAAGCAGAAGAAGTCAGCTTCTTTTGCGATCTCGTCTGCTGTAAGAGCAGCTCTCGGGATCTCGATCATTGTACCTACTTCATATTTCAGGCTGCTGTTTGCTGCTGCGATTTCAGCGTCTGCTGTCTCAACAACGAACTTCTTAACATATTTTAACTCTTTTACATCGCCTACGAGCGGAATCATGATCTCCGGTTTTACTGTCCAGTCCGGATGAGCGTTCTGTACATTGATCGCTGCGCGGATAACAGCTCTTGTCTGCATCTTAGCGATTTCCGGATATGTCACTGCCAGACGGCATCCACGATGTCCCATCATCGGGTTGAACTCGTGCAGGCTGTCGATAATTGCTTTGATCTGATCAACTGTCTTGCCCTGTGCGTCAGCCAGTTTCTTGATGTCCTCTTCCTCTGTCGGAACGAACTCATGAAGCGGCGGATCAAGGAAACGGATTGTAACCGGATTTCCTTCAAGAGCCTCATAGAGAGCCTCGAAGTCACCCTGCTGCTCCGGAAGGATTTTTTCAAGAGCCGCTTCTCTTTCCTCTACTGTTTCAGAGCAGATCATCTCACGGAAAGCGTCGATTCTGTTGCCTTCAAAGAACATATGCTCTGTACGGCAAAGTCCGATACCTTCTGCTCCAAGTTCGCGGGCTTTCTTAGCGTCAGCCGGTGTATCTGCGTTTGTACGAACTTTCATTGTTCTGTATTTATCAGCCCATCCCATGATTCTTCCGAACTCACCTGCGATCGTAGCATCTACTGTCGGGATGATTCCGTCATAAATAGCTCCTGTAGATCCGTCAAGAGAAATGCTGTCTCCCTCGTGGAACTCTTTTCCTGCTAATGTGAATTTCTTGTTTGCTTCATCCATTGTGATGTCTCCGCATCCAGATACACAGCATGTACCCATACCACGTGCAACAACGGCTGCGTGAGATGTCATACCACCACGAACTGTCAGGATACCCTGTGCGGATTTCATACCTGTGATGTCTTCCGGAGATGTCTCAAGACGTACAAGAACAACTTTTTCTCCTCTTTCAGCCCATTCAACAGCGTCATCAGCTGTGAATACGATCTTACCGCAAGCAGCTCCCGGAGATGCTCCAAGTGCTTTTGCCATCGGTGTTGCGGCTTTCAGTGCGGCAGCATCGAACTGCGGATGGAGAAGTGTATCAAGGTTTCTCGGATCGATCATAGCTACAGCTTCTTCTTCTGTTCTCATTCCCTCGTCAACAAGGTCACAAGCGATCTTAAGAGCTGCCTGAGCTGTTCTCTTACCGTTACGAGTCTGAAGCATGAACAGTTTACCATGCTCTACAGTAAACTCCATGTCCTGCATATCTCTGTAGTGTGTTTCAAGTGTTTTGCACACATCTTTGAACTGTGCGAACGCTTCCGGGAATTTCTGTTCCATCTCGGAAATGTGCATCGGTGTACGAACACCTGCAACTACGTCTTCGCCCTGTGCATTTGTAAGGAACTCTCCGAAAAGTCCGTTCTCTCCTGTAGCAGGGTCACGTGTAAATGCAACACCTGTACCACAGTCATCTCCCATATTTCCGAATGCCATCATCTGTACGTTGACAGCAGTTCCCCATGAATACGGGATATCATTGTCACGGCGGTATACGTTTGCTCTCGGGTTATCCCATGAACGGAATACAGCTTTAACAGCTCCCATTAACTGCTCTTTTGCGTCTGACGGGAAATCTGCTCCGATCTTCTCTTTGTACTCAGCTTTAAACTGTCCGGCAAGAGTCTTAAGATCTTCTGCTGTAAGATCAACGTCCTGAGTAACGCCTTTTTCTTCTTTCATTTTGTCGATAAGCTCTTCAAAGTATTTCTTACCAACTTCCATAACTACATCAGAATACATCTGGATGAATCTTCTGTAGCAGTCCCATGCCCAACGAGCATTTCCGGAAGCCTCTGCAAGAGTCTCTACAACTTCTTCGTTAAGACCGAGGTTAAGAATTGTATCCATCATACCCGGCATGGAAGCTCTTGCTCCGGAACGAACGGAAACAAGAAGAGGATTCTCTTTATCTCCGAATTTCTTTCCTGTGATCTCTTCCAATTTAACAATAGCGTCCATGATCTGACTCATAATTTCGTCGTTGATCTTTCTGCCATCTTCATAATACTGTGTACAAGCCTCTGTTGTTACAGTAAATCCCTGCGGTACAGGGAGTCCGAGACTTGTCATCTCTGCAAGGTTCGCGCCTTTTCCACCAAGAAGGTTTCTCATTGTTGCGTTACCTTCTGTGAACATATAAACCCATTTTGCCATGTCACAATGACCTCCTAAAAAATTTTGCAAATATTTCTGCTATAATTCGCATATAATATTCTAATGGTTTTATTCACTTGCGTCAAGCGTTTTGTCGGCTTTTGTCTGTCTTTTTGTCCATCTTTTCGTCTATTTTCCACACATATTTCCCACGATCTCCGATTCCGTAAAAATCAGCAAACGTAATCTTAAAAATCTTATTTTTCATAGAACTGATATCTATCTTACTTTTGATCATATATTGCCATATTCCCGAATGCGCAATATCTCCCTGAAGCAAAATTCCTTCCGGTACTCCGTCTTTCATGATCAGACGGCGATATACGTTTCTGTCTTCCTCGACAAAGATCTCATCCCCTTCTTCCTGTCTGATCCTTCCGAGGCAAAGAGTAACCAGTCCGAAAAAGTTGATCGTATTTTTCGCGGCAAATGTATCCGTATACTCTGTACCGACTCCGCACATATTTCTTGCCGCCGTCTGTCCCTGCTTCATCGCGTTCGGCCAGATGCCCGACAATCCCGTAACATCTCCCGCCGCATATACGTTCGGTACATTTGTCTCCATCTTAGAATTTACTTTGATTCCTCGTTCGACCTCGATCTCACTTTTTTCTAAAAACCCGACTGCCGGACGTACGCCAGCCGCCACGATGATGAGATCGCATAAAAGCTGTTTTCCCGTATCAAGAGTAACCGCACGAATCATACCGTCAGCTTCGCATACCGCGCCTTCGGCTTTGCATCCGAGATAAAATTGTACCCCTGCCTGTTCAAACAGTTCCTGATATGTCTTCGCCGCATGTGCGTCAAGCTGTACGGGAAGAATCTGTTCCGCCATCTCCACGACAGTCACCTTTTTCCCTCGCTCGATCAATCCGTACGCTGCATCCAGTCCGACAAGTCCTGATCCGATAATCAGAATTTTTCCGCATCTTCCGCCATTTATCGATCTCCTGCGCGTCTTTCAAATGCCGGAGTCCAAATACATTTTTCGCTTTCCGAAGATCTCCTACAGGAGGAATAAAACTGTCTGCCCCTGTGGAAATGAGCAGTTTGTCATAACAGATCGATTCTCCTCCCTTTGTATCAACCATCTGATTTGCCGTATCGATAACTTCAATATGTCCGTATACTTCCGCGATCTGATTTTTCTCAAAAAAGTCTTCTTCCACAAACGACAACTCTTCCGCCGTCCTTTCGTGGGAAAGATATTTGTGCAGCATACAGCGGGAATGAACTTGCTCATCTGCCGAAATCATCGTAATCTGTGCATCTTTTTTCAGCTTTCTGATCTCTTTTGCGGCCATGATCCCCGCCGCTCCTGTTCCGATAATCACGTAGTTCATCCATCACACCTCCTCTACATGGATCGCGCCTTTCGGACACGATTTCACACAGTTTGGTTCCTGACCGTCAGACATACAAAAATCACACTTGATCACTTTTTTCTTTGTCATCCGATCCGGTTCAAGAACACCAAACGGACAATTCATCACACACATAAAGCAAGATCCGCATTTTGTCTCGTCATATGTCACGATCCCTGTTTCCGGGTCTTTCTGAAGCGCCCCGCTCATACATGACATTACGCATTCCGGCTCGTCACAATGCCTGCAGAACAAAGGTCTGTATGTGCCGTCGTCTCCTTTTAAAATATAATTTCTCGATTCGTTTTCCGGATCGGTCAGATCCAAATCATAAATTGTTCCCGGCGTTTTCCTGTGCGCCTGCATACATGCTGCCGAACAATTCTTACAGCCGTCGCATTTTTCATATTCTACAATAATCCTTCTCATGGAGCCGCCCTCCTATATATGAAGCGCGTCGCGCTTTTCCAGAATAATCTTTTCCAAAATATCGGCAGATTCTTTTGCGTCCGGATTAATGATAACTTGCCCGCCTGTCAATTCTTTCATATCTTCTGTCAATATTTTTACAGCCGCGCCGCTTCCCGTTACAAACGGCGGAAGTCCTAAATGAAGCGGAAGTCCTAACGCCAGACCGAAGCAGCCGTCCGCAAGAGCCTGCTCCTCAAGCCACTGCGCCGCCGAAAGCACGAGCGGAAGCTGAGGCAGATCGACGCCGATCGTCTCCGCAAGTTCCGTCGCCACGATCTCCAAACGTCCGATCGCAAGGCACGGTCCGAAATTAAGCACCGGAGGAATCCCCAGTTTTTCACATACTGCGCGAAGTTTCGGTCCTGCAAACTGTGCGGCTTCCGGCGTCATCAAACCGCAATTTTCAATTCCTCCCGAAGAACATCCTGCCGTCAAAACGATAATATCCCGGGCAATCAGCTCTTTCGTAAGTTCTACCGTAAGGACATCATGTCCTCCCGCCGTCAAGTTTGAACAGCCCACAACTCCCGCAACTCCTTTAATATCGCCTGATACGATCAGATCTACAAGCGGCTTCCAATTTCCGCCGAGAAATTCTTTCAAGGAACCTTCACTGACTCCTGTAAGTGTACGTTCATTGCCATGCTCTTCCATCAGATTCAGTTCTACCCGTTCTTCCGACGCACAATCCGCGCCTCTTCTCTCTTTATAAGAAAGAAGAACTTTATCTATAATTTCCTCCGTTACCTGCTCTCTGTTTTCAAAGTCAAATTCTTCCAGCTCTGCATTTGCTTTTTTCGCCACACTGTCAATACAAAGCTGTTTGATCTTCAATTCGTCACAGATCGGTTCGATTCCCGGCAAAGTACAGTTAAATTCCGAAATCACTGCATCGATTGCGCCTGTGGCGAGAATCGCTTCGCTCGTGTAGTTATTTCCGGCATGTCCGTCAAACACATCTTCATAATGCGCGCCTCGAAGCTGGAGATCTTGTCCGACACAAGTACATCCGACAAGCTTAAACCCTTTTGCTCCCGCCTGTTTTGCCTTTTCCGTAATATCCGCATCTGTAAGCCTTTCCTGAAGATATGTAAACATCGAATGCTGATGTCCTGTAATCATAATATTGATATAATCCGGATCGATCACCCTCAGACCGACCGGAGCCAGACGAAGCTTCGGTTCTCCGAGCACGATATCATTCAGAAGATTCGTCAATGTCAGCCCGTAAATACCTGTAGAAATTCCAAGTTTCAAACAATCTTTTAACATATCGACCGGATCTGAATTTAAGTTTGTCGAACATTTGACAACTCCATGACAGACTTCCGATTTTGCTCCGCCCGGAAGGATGCCGAGTTTTTCCCAGTTTTCATAACGAGGCGCATATGCCATTTTCTTTACAAGTTTCATTTTCTCATATTCGGGAAGATACAGATCCGCAAGAACCGCATCGGCAACTTTCTCTGCCCGGACGTACATATCCTCTTCTTCAATCTCAAAAAGAGCCGCCAGTTTATTTAATGCTCCTTCTCCTTTATCCCACTCTTTTTCTGCGCTGCATTTTTCACATTTCTTGCCGTATTCTCTACGACATGGATATAGCACCCCGAGCCGGACGCTACCGCACGAAGAAAGTTTCTCGCAACGATCGTATCTGCATTTGCACCGCAGATTCCTCTCGGGGCATCCGGTGTGATTCTGCACGGTCCGTTTGAACAAAGCCGACAACATACTCCTTGAAGTCCAAAAGCACATTTTGTGCTCTGACCTTCCACTCTATGGTGAGACGTTTCCAGCGGAAGGTTTTTAATAAACCCCTCCAACGGCTTATCCGCACTTTCACAAGTCGTACATCCATAACATTGATTCATCTGTTCTTCCTCCTTAACACTTCATATAAATAGTTTTCTGCTGCGCACGTGAGTCTGTTTTAATGGATATTTTTAGTCCACTTTTTGTCGGAAAGAAAAGTGGGCATACACCCACTTTGTCATCTGTGTATCATTTTCTACACAGATGCTACTTTTTTAAAATATCAGCCATTGTCTTTTTTTTCAAAAGCTTTTCTACCGAATGCTGAATTCCAAGAAGTTCTCTGTGAACCGCACATCCCTCTTTGCTTTCATTTCTGATACAAGAGTGATGAACACATTCCATAACCGCAAAGTCCGGTTCGATTGCCGTTACTACGTCATACAATGTAAATTCGCCGATATCTTTTGCAAGCTGATACCCGCCCTTTGGGCCTCTGCGTATTTCGATCAATCCGGATTTGTTCATCTTTTGAAGAATCTTATAACCAAACGCCGATGGTATCTGTTCTAATTCACAAAGTTCTTTTATCGTTTTCTTACCGCCATCTTGTAAAGCTCTTATAACACGAATGGCATAATCACTCTCTTTCGTAAAGAGCACATCATCACCTGCTTTGTTAGAATTATATCAATGTAGAGTATTTTTGTCAACAATCCATTCTACACTTTCACCTGTTTTATTTCTTATTTTATATATTTTTTGTAACTTTTCACATCATCAGAATGTTTTTTACTGATGTTAATATAATTTCTTATATATTCTAAAAATATATTCCCGTGTATTTGTTCGATTATTCCATACGCAGGAATGCTCTATATCCTTTCACAGCCTCATACACATCGGCTTTGCTTGATACTTCATAAGGAGCATGCATGTTCAGTACAGCCACTCCGCTGTCGATCACTTCCATTCCATAATTGGCCATAATATAAGCGATCGTTCCGCCTCCGCCAAGGTCGACTCTTCCAAGCTCCGCAAACTGGTATGCCACCTGCGCCTCGTCCATCGTTCTGCGAAGAGCCGCAATATATTCGCCGTTTGCATCGTTAGAACCTGATTTTCCTCTGCTGCCTGTAAATTTATTAAACGTAATTCCATTTGCAAAAAATGCGGAACTGCGTTTTTCAAAAGCTTCTGCAAACATCGGATCAAACGCAGCGCTTACATCTGACGAAAGCATTTTTGAATTACTCAAAGCCCGGCGGACTTTTAATTCGGATTCACCTTCTGTCACGGCAATCAGCTCGGCAACTGTATTTTCAAAAAACCGGGAATGCATTCCCGTAGCTCCCACACTTCCGATCTCTTCTTTATCTACAAGCAGACAGCATCCTGTTTTTTTCGCTTCCGTCACATCCAGCATCGCAAATAAAGACGTAAACGCGCACACACGGTCGTCCTGTCCGTAAGAAAGATTCATACTTCTGTCAAGTCCGCAGTCACGGGCTTTTCCTGCCGGAACGATCTCCAGCTCCGCCGAATAAAAATCTTCTTCATCGATACCGTACATCTCTTTTAAAATATTGAGCACATTTTGTTTTACAGCGTCTTTTTCTTCTTTCTTGAGATCGTCCGCTTTCTCTATCGGACGGTTTCCGATCAAAAGATCTAATTTCTCGCCTTCGATCACCTGCGACGCTTTCTTTTCCAACTGTTCCTGGGCGAGATGAACAAGCAGATCTGTGATGACAAATACAGGATCATTTTCATCTTCTCCGATGGATACCTTCACAGTTTCTCCGTTCTTTTTGACGATGACGCCGTGCAGTGCGAGCGGCTGTGCCACCCATTGATATTTTTTTATACCGCCATAATAATGAGTATCAAGATAAGCAAGTTCTTCATTTTCATAGAGAGGATTTTGTTTCACGTCAATACGCGGCGAATCAATATGTGCTCCAAGAATATTCATTCCCTCAGAAATCGGTCTCTCACCGATTCTAAATAAAGCAAGCATCTTATTCATATTGACTGCGTATACTTTATCTCCCGCTTTCAGCGTTTCTCCTGATCTTAATATTTCTTCAAGATCCCGGTAACCTGCATCTCTTGCCATATTTACGCTAAGTTCTACGCACTCCCGCTCTGTCTTTCCGGCATCCAGGCAACGCTTGTACTTGTCATTGATTTCCTTTAGTTCCAAAATCTGTTCATCGCTGTATAAATTCCAGATATTTTTTCTTTCCATAAGGCAGTCCCCTTCTTTATTATTTTATGATCTTTTTTATTTTCACTTTATTATATACGATTTCTCTGTATTTTAAAAGTAAACAAACTTTTTAATTTTCAACCGGAAAACGCAGCCACATAAAGCGCCGAAAGACACTTTCCGGAACGCGGCGAGCGCCATAAAAAAACGCAGTTCCGAAAAAACGGAACTGCGTTTTTATTAAGCCGGAAATCAGACTTGAACTGACGACCCCTTCATTACGAGTGAAGTGCTCTACCTGCTGAGCTATTCCGGCATTAAGATTCGTACTAATACGAACCTTAATTATTATATCTTACTTTAATGTAAATTTCAACTACTTTTTTAGTTTTTTCCAAACGTTTTCCCCGTGGATTTTCCCGCCGCTAATTTTCCCCGAGGGTATTTCCATTTCCTTTTGTAGTTTCTTCATCCGTTTTCATATGAACTGTCAGCTGATTATACGGAATCTCTATACCTTCTTCATCAAAAGTCAGCTTGATCTCCTCAAGTATACGCCATCTTGTCGTCCAATACTCATCCGTCTTGACCCACGCCCGAAGTCCGATCACGACAGCGCTGTCTCCAAGCGAATCTACAAATACTCTTTTCTCCTCATCCTGAATGACAGACGGATCGTCACGCAGTTTTTCTTCTACGATCTGTTTCGCTTTGCGAAGATCCGCTTCGTAAGAAATGCCGACTTTCAAATCCAGTTTCCGCTCCGGTCTTGCGGTTACATTTGTAAGACTGTTATTTGTCAGTATACTGTTCGGAACAACTACCGTCTGGTTGTCGATCGTCGCCAGCTTTGTATAAAAGATCTGTATCTCTTTTACAGTTCCTTCGATATTTTCCTGTGTCACGATAATATAATCGCCTACGGTAAAAGGTTTTAAAACAAGTATTAAAATACCTCCCGCAAAATTAGACAGACTTCCCTGAACCGCCAGACCGATCGCAACACCTGCCGAAGCGATCAATGCCGCTACAGACGATGACTCTACCCCGAAGTTTGTTGCGATCATGAAGATCAATATAACGTACAAACTAAATTTGATCATAGAATCGACAAACTGTTTCACACCTGCATCAACATTGCTTCTCTCAAACGATTTTCTGATCACCTTTCTAATCCACTTGATCACTTTACTCCCGATAAAGAAAAAGATAAGCGCCAGAACAACTTTCACTCCGAAGCTGATCAGATTCGGTATATTGTCATGAAAAAACTCGATAAACCGGTTCACTTCTTCCGTTGCCTCAGCCGTCACTTCTCCGGCTGTTTCAAGAACATTATTCGCATCTGACTGCGACACATTTTTGCTGCCTGCCGCAGCCATAAGAAAGTGTCTGCCGAAAAACATTTGCGCTTTGCCAAGCACACTGATAAGATACCCCTGCATTCTATATTTTTCCTTTCATCTTTTATTTTTTACAATTCGATAAGATCTGCTTTTCTCTGTTTTTCCTGTTCCGTGTTTTTCTAAAAGAAATTTTATTTTAATGCAAGAAACGCGCACAAATTTCCCCGCTTATCACCTGTCTCCCGATGTGAATATAAGATCTTGCTATTGCAATGCGTACAGACATTCGTGACCGCAATATGTTCCTTGCAGATTCCCGATTCCCGAAAAACCGATTCGTTTGCTTTCCATAGATCAAGCTGATATTTTCCATTGTTTTTTCTGTAAAACAGATTATCCCAATCTTTTTCATCGAAAGCTTCTTTGAATTTTTCAATCACATCGCCGCTTACTTCATAGCAATCCTGACAGATCGAAGGTCCGACTGCCGCCAATATATCCGCCGGATCACACCCGAAATGTTCTTTCATAACACGAACCGTCTCTTTTCCTATCTTTCCGACAGTTCCCCTCCATCCCGAATGACTAAGACCGATGACTTTTTTTATCGGATCTACAAAATAAAGCGGAACACAATCTGCATAAGAAGTGACAAGACAAATCCCCGGCACGTTTGTCACAAGACCATCTACGTCTGTATAGTCCCGTTCGCGAACAATCCCTTTTCCTTTATCTTCTTCCGTGACAACACGCACATTTGCCGTATGTGTTTGGCGTGACAAGACCATATCGTGACAGTTTGTTCCGATTGCAGATGCGATCCTCTGAAAATTTTCCATGACGGCATCTTTGTCATCCCCTCTGTCAAAACTAAGGTTCATCGACTCATAACAGCCTTTGCTCACTCCGCCGATCCTTGTCGAAAAAGCGCTTTTTACAACTCCCGTCTTTTCAAATAGCGGATATGTCAAAAACGGAACTTCTCCGCACACTTCGTCAAAAATATGTTCTCCATTTTTATAAACTAACCCTAAACTCATACCGTCACCCCACAAATGCATTCTTTATATGCGTAATCTCTGTACCTTCCACCCCGATCACATCAAAGCGGCACTGCGCATCTTCAATTCCATGCTGTACCGTATAGTACAGCGCACACCGAAAAATCATTTTTTTGCTTTCTTTGATCGACCGCCTCCAGCGGATTGCCCGCCTGTCTGCCGGAACGATATTTCACTTCGCAAAACACATAACAGTCTCCGTCTTTTGCAATAATATCAATCTCGCCGTCACGGCATCTGTAATTATACTCGATCAGTTCATAACCGTTTTGTTCCAGATAATATCCTGCCGCCTGCTCGTATACAGCTCCGACAGATCTGTTGTTTTGCTTTACGTTTCGCTTCATTTTACCACATTCTTTTTCATAATTTTTGAAATTCTGTTTTAAATGTTTTTCTGTCTTTATTCTTCTGAAATAAAATTTTTGATAAACGAACGTCTGTGGATCGGACTTGCTCCGACACGTTTCAACGCTTCAATATGACTTTGCGACCCGTACCCTTTATTTTGTGCAAATCCATACTCCGGAAGGATCTTATCATACTGCATCATCAGTCTGTCTCTTGTCACTTTCGCGATAACGCTTGCCGCCGCAATGGAAACACTTTTTGCATCTCCTTTCACGATCGGCACTTGACGATAGGGCATCTCCGGAATCGTAACCGCATCGTTTAAAAGAAGATCCGGTACAACCGAAAGCTGCTCTACCGCTTTACGCATCGCCTCATATGTAGCCTGCAGAATATTGATCTCGTCTATCCTTGCGGGACTTGCCATTCCGACGCCGACAGCAACTGCTTTCTCCATAATTTCATCGTAGAGCGCTTCTCTTCTCGATGCCGAAAGCTTCTTAGAATCGTTCAGATATAAGATTTCACAATCTTTCGGCAAAATAACCGCGCCTGCCACAACCGGCCCTGCCAGCGGTCCTCTTCCCGCTTCATCGATTCCGCATATCATTTCTGCATCTTTGTATTTTCTCTCATAACTTTTCATGAGAGAAAGGCGCTCCCGCTCTAAGCGAAGCGCCTCTTCTTTTTTTCGGTAGGAAGCGATCAGTTTCTGAACGCCGCTGCGGGCATCAGCATCATACATACTGTACAGCGCTTCTCGTTCCTTCTCATCCGCTTTTCCGAATTCTTCTTTGATCTGTGCAATACTTTTACTCATGTTTTATCACCCCGAACTGATCAAGCGGCCAGATCCGTATCCACGCGCGCCCCATCAATTCATCTCTATGGATCGCGCCCACATCGGACACCCTGCTGTCCTGACTGTTATTTCGATTATCTCCCATCACAAAATACTCGTCTTCTCCGAGAGTAACCGGTTCTGCCGCCATTCCCGCTTCTTCTATTATTTCATTTCCGTAATGCTCATCAAGCTGTTTTCCGTTTATATAAATATATCCGTCTACAATCTGAACCGTTTCCCCCGGAAGTCCGATGATCCGTTTAATATAGTAAGTATTTTTTTCATATCGGTACGGAAATACAACGATCTCGTAACGCTGCGGCTCCCGGAACCGGTACGAAATCTTATCTACGATAAGGTGATCTCCGTCCGACAAAGTTGTCTCCATAGATGAACCGCTTACCTGCGTTCTCTGTCCGACAAATGTAACGATCAGATAAGATACCGCCACGATCAGCAGAATCGATACGATCCATCCTACAAGTTCTTTTATTACATCTTTCATTCAAGTCAACCTCTGCTATATGCACATCTTTTTGCAGTCATTCTTTTTGCTGCTTCTGCTCTTTTTCTTCACATTTTCCGCCCGCAGTCTTTTTTTCTATCTGACGTTCACGATCTTCTCTTCCCGCTTTGTGAATTTCTTTTTATAATTACTGTGGACGTTCCAATGAGATTCTCCCCAGCTTTCCGCTGCGAAAATCATCAAGAAGGATCGCTGCGGCTTTTTCCGTGTCAAGTTCGCTTCCGCGCACGATGCAATGTCTGCTTTTTGCAATCTCCGTAAGACATTCATATACATCTTCCAAATGTTCGATACTGTATTTTTCTTCCAGCACTCCCGCATATTCTGCATTTAAAAACTTGATCAGTTCTGTGGAAAGTTCTTCTGTCTGAAGAATCTCATCTTTGATTGAACCGATAAACGCCAGTTTTTTTCCGACTTCCTGATCTTCAAACTTCGGCCAGAGAATTCCCGGGGTGTCAAGTAATTCTACATTTTTATTAAGCCGGATCCACTGTTTCCCTTTTGTAACGCCCGGCTTATTCCCAGTCTTCGCACATGCCTTCCCCGCGAGGGAATTGATAAACGTAGACTTCCCGACATTCGGAATGCCGACAACCATCGCGCGGACAGGGCGATTTAAAATTCCTCTTTTACGGTCGCGCTCTGTTTTTTCCTTACACGCCTCCTGAATCGCAGAACGGATCTGATTCATACCGCCGCCTTTTTTTGAGTTCACCTTTACGGCAGAATATCCTCTGTCTTTAAAGTAGTCGATCCATTCGTCATTGATCCGTTCCTCTGCAAGATCTGATTTGTTCAGCAGGATCAGACGCGCCTTATTTTTCCCGAGCTCATCAATATCAGGATTCCGGCTGCTAAGCGGAACGCGCGCATCTACAAGCTCTATGATCAGATCGATCAGTTTTATATTTTCCTGCATCATTCTGCGGGCTTTCGTCATATGCCCGGGATACCATTGAAAGTGCATGAATCTCCCTCCTAAAATCAGTCTGAAACAAAACCGATGTCTGACCACGGTTTTATAACAAACCAAACTTCACCATAAATCTCTTTTTTCTTAATATTGCCGATTTTTTCTTCACGACTGTCATCACTGGCAGTCTCATTATCTCCCAAAAGGAAATATTCATCTTTTCCCAGATGGACCGGTTCGGACGCTGTTCCCGCATATCCGATATCCGACACATACTCTGCTTTCAGCGGTTTTCCGTCGATAAGCAGTTTTCCTTCTTTGATCTGCACCGTCTCTCCCGGGAGTCCTACGATCCGTTTTACAAAATACCGCTCGTCTCCGTCTTTTTGAAACGCCGCTATATCTCCTCTCGAAGGATCTTTTATATTATAAATAAAGTGATTTATCATCACAACATTTCCGTTTTTTAAAACAGGCGACATCGAATCTCCGATAACATTCACTCTCTGTCCGAAAGCTGCTACGAGAAAAACCGCCGTCATACATACGAGCAAAAGTTCCACTGCCCACAAAACGATCCCTTTGTAATTTTTTTAATTTTTTCCCCAGCGTTTACCGGAAGACCGTTTCTCTCGTTTTTTCGTTTTCAAATCTCAGTTCGCGTTGTCTGGAATTCTTTCCCTGCTTTCTTGCCGTGCCCCGTATGTTTGTATTTTTACGTTTCTTCCGAAAGTCTAACTCTCCCATAACCCCTCCGCTCTAATCGCTTCTGCCGACTGCCCGCCTCTGCCATCTTTCTTTTCCCTCTTCCGGAAAATTTAAGATCGTAAGCGGACGCCAAGATCTCGGCAAGCCCGGGCTTTCGCTCGCCGCAATTACAAAAAAAGGGACAATATACAAATCTGTAATTGTCCCTCTCACTGGTTACTATTTTACTAATTCTTTTACTTTTGCAGCTTTTCCTACACGTTTTCTCAAGTAGTTCAGTTTCGCTCTTCTTACTTTACCTCTGCGGATAACTTCTACTTTTTCAACATGTGGCGAGTGGATCGGCCATGTCTTCTCAACTCCGATTCCGTTAGATGTCTTTCTTACTGTGAAAGTCTCTCTTGCTCCGCCGCCCTGTCTTTTCAGAACTGTTCCTTCAAAAACCTGGATTCTTTCGCGGTTTCCCTCTTTAATCTTCGCGTATACTTTTACTGTATCGCCGACATTAAATTCCGGTGCGTTTTCTTTCAACTGTTCTGCTTCGATTTTCTTAATGATATCGTTCATTTTGTGTGACCTCCTTCATATTTGACGTTCTTAACACTAAAAATGTGTCAGAGGACCATCGCTCTTCTTTTCACAACTTCTGTAGTCTATCATATTTTGTGCCGATTGACAAGTCCTAAATGTGTTTTCTCTTTACAAACACGATCGTTCCTGCCGCAAGACAAAGCATAGATGCCAAAAGCGTGATTCCCGCAAACGAATGATCTCCTGTAACCGGAGCTTTTGCTTCCTGCTTTGCAGCTTCCGTTCCTTTCGAGTCGCTTGTTACCGGTACAAGACCTTCTTTTGCTTTTGTCAAAGTTTTCAACGCGTTATCTACATCCGCCTGTTTTGCATTTTTCGGATCTGCAAGAATTGCTTTTGCATCTGCAAGCGCGTCTTTCAAAGCTTTCATAGACTCTTTTGTATATTCTGTCTTTGTCTCTGCAAGGAATTTTTCTACTTCTGCAACTTTGTCTTGCAACGCCTTCAGATTAACTGTTTCTTCCTGAACCAAAACAAGCTTGTCTTTCGCATCTGTCAACACCGTCAAAGCGTCATCCACATCTGCCTGGATTGCATTGTCTTTGTTTGCAAGAATATTTTTTGCCGCTTCAAGTGCGTTTGTAAGAGCCGTCATTGATTCTTCTGTGTATTTGTCTTCTGTTTTGTTAAGGAACTCCTCTACTTCTGCAACTTTAGTTTCCAGACCAGTAAAGACCGGCTCAATTCTTTCAACTGTTACGTTGATCTCATTTTCATATCCGTAACTGATCCATGCGCCTGTTGTATCTCCCGCAAGATTATAAGATGTTCCGATCAACGGAAGATTCGCATATTCTACAAGAACATTCTCGCCCCAATATCCTGTTGTTTCCGTCTCATACTCGAGCTGTTTTAAAATCGTTCCTTCTGCGTTTTTATAGTTTACAGTTGCCTTCGCTGTCACTTTTCCAAGAATATTCAGTTTGAAAAGATTTGTTACAACTGCGTCCATACCGAAATAATAGCTGGAGCTGTCCGCTGTTTTTCCGATATACAATCCCACAGTAGCTACATGCGCAAGGTTATCCAATGTCATATGTGCTCCCGACTTATCTACGATCGCATATGTACCGTTTCCGGCATCCTGGAAATTATACACAATCGGCTCTGTCGATTTTTCATAACGTGACATATATGTATTCTTGTGCAGGACAAATGTATCTTTGGAACCTGACGCCTTCATCGCCGCATTCAAACCATCCATATCAACTTTTGCGTAAACTTCGGCAGACACATTGCTTCCCGAAAGATCTACGCCCGGCTCTGTTGTAAGATCTGTCATCTTGTAATCTTTTCCATCGATCACAAAATAAAGATAATCGCGATAATTGATGTTTTTGTTTTCCAAGTCGTTACCGTTTTTAGCGAAAACAGAAACCGACATCGTCAGACAAATAGACACTGCAAGAGCCAGTGATGTAAACACTCTGCCAGCTTTTTTGAAAATGTTTTTCTTCATTTTCTCTTCCTCCCTATTATTATATAAAAGATATATTTGATAAAGAGATTCCCATATCCGGCAACCTCTCCAACGAAATATTCTACTCCTTTTATTCTTATACTTTCAAGTTTTCGGGAAATTCAAGCTAAAAAGTGTAATAATGTCAATTCGTGCACTCTGTCACATCTTCCGGCTCTTCGTGAACTGTTTTTTCCTTAACCGTCTCTTCCAGCCACTTTTTTTCTTTCCACGTTAACGAGCTTTTTTCAAGAAGATCCGGTCTTCTCTCGTAAGTCCGCAGAATCGACTGTTCTCTTCTCCATTTTTCTATGTTTGCATGATGTCCCGACAAAAGCACCGGCGGAACTTTTTTCCCGTGCCACTCTTCCGGTCTGGAATACTGAGGATATTCCAGCAGATTATCCTGAAATGATTCAAACTCTGCCGAGACGTCATTGTGCAGTACGCCCGGCACAAGCCTTGAGATCGTATCTACCATGACCATAGCCGGAAGTTCCCCTCCTGTGAGCACATAGTCTCCTATAGAGACGTAATCCGTCACGATCTCCTCCAAAACACGTTCATCAATCCCTTCATAATGCCCGCACAGCAAAACAAGATCTTCTTCCTCTGCCAGTTCTTCTGCCATTTTCTGGTCAAAAGTCTTCCCCTGAGGAGAAAGATAGACAACACGGAGTTTTTTTATCCGGACTTACAGTTTCTGCATCTTGTATCCCTGCATTCTGCACTTTCACTTCCGCATCTTGTTCTTCCGTTTCTGCATTCTGCATTTTTGCATTCTGTATCCGCTTTTGGATCCGTTCCTCGATATCTTTATATGCCAAATACACAGGCTCAGCCTGCATCAGCATTCCCGCTCCTCCTCCATACGGATAATCATCTACACTTTGATGCTTGTTAAATGCAAAATCCCGTATATTGACAGCCTCGATCGAAAGCAGTCCCCCGGCGACCGCTCTCCCGATAATACTTGTTTTCAGTCCGTTTTCAACCATTTCGGGAAACAACGTAAGTATATGAAAGTTCATTCTTTTTGCTTCTCCTAACATTAAAATCTATCCGATCAGACCCTCTAACAGACGGATCTGCATTTTTCCGTTTTCTACGTCTACATTTTCAATACATTGCTTGATCGCCGGAACGAGCACTTCCCCATGAACGTCCGAATCTATAATATATACTTCGTTCGCACCGGTCTCCATCACATCTTTTACAATTCCGAAATGTCCTTCCTCTGTAAACACTTCCATGCCGATCAGATCGGCAATATAATATTCATTTTCTTCCAGACTTACCGCGTTTTCCCTTGAAACAAAAAGGGAACTTCCTTTATATTGTTCTACATCGTTAATATTATCGATTCCTTTAAATTTAACAATCACAAACTGTTTAAAAAAACGAACCGATTGAATCTCCATATCGATCTGACGTTTTCCTGTATCCAAAATCACTTTTTTCAGCTTTTTAAACCGCGCCGGATCGTCTGTCGTCGGAAATACTTTTACTTCTCCCCGAATTCCGTGCGTGGAAGTAATCGCTCCTACCTGCAAAAACTGTTCCATTCCACTTCTCCCTTGTTCCAATCAATTTTCTCTCTTTCTGCCATCGTATCGATTCTGCAAAATCAGACTGTTGCATAAGAAAAGGGGCAGGCTGTTCTTACCGAACGCTGTCCCCCTTACTTTCTTATTATATATTACATAATATCGACAACTACTTTTTTGTCTTCTTTTGCCGCTGCCGCTTTCACAACAGAACGGATTGCTTTTGCGATACGGCCTTGTTTGCCGATCACTTTTCCCATATCGCCTTCTGCGACATGAAGCTCAAGCACTATCGTACGTCCTTCATTTTTTTCATTAACAGAAACTTCTTCCGGATGATCTACAAGCGCTTTTGCTATGACTTCAACTAATTCTTTCATCTGTACGCACCTCCGCGGACATCTTATTTCTCAATACCTGCCGCTTTGAAGATCTTTCCTACTACTTCTGTCGGCTGTGCTCCGTTGTTAAGCCATTTTTTAGCAAGTTCTTCATCTACTTTAAACTCGCTCGGATCTTTTGTCGGATCATATGTTCCGATCTCCTCGATAAATCTTCCGTCTCTCGGGGATCTTGAATCAGCTACCACGATTCTATAAAAAGGAGCTTTCTTCTGTCCCATTCTTCTTAATCTGATCTTTACTGCCATTTTTTCCACCTCTGTTTTTCTTTTAATTTGTTTTGTTATCTATGTGTTAAAAGGGAAGTCTGAATCTGCCCTTCTTACCACCTTTACCGCCCATCATACCCGGAAGTTTTTTCATCATCTTCCGCGACTCGTTGAACTGTTTTACCATGCGGTTCACTTCGGAAATATCCACTCCCGCACCTTTTGCGATACGATGTTTTCTGGAAGGATTTAACAGATCCGGATTTTTTCTTTCCTCCGGAGTCATCGAATATATGATCGCTTCCATGCGAGCCATCTTCTTGTCATTTTCCGGAGAATCAAGATCCGGCAGTTTATTTTTTCCCGCCTAATCCGCCTAATCCGGGCATCATGCTCATAATGCTTGACAGACCGCCCATCTTACGCATCTGTTCCATACTCATCAGATAATCTTCAAAGTCGAACTGAGCTTTTTTCATCTTATCTGCCATCTGCATCGCTTTCTCTTCGTCAAGCTCCGCTCCGGCTTTCTCGATCAGTGTCAGTACGTCTCCCATTCCGAGAATACGGGATGCCATCCTGTCCGGATAAAACTGTTCCAGATCAGAAAGCTTCTCACCCATACCGACATAGAGAATCGGTCTTCCTGTTACCGCCTTGATCGACAGCGCCGCACCGCCTCTTGTATCACCGTCTAATTTTGTGACGATCACACCGTCTATTCCTATTTTATTATGAAAGGATTCAGCCACATTAACCGCATCCTGACCTGTCATTGCATCTACGACCAAAATCGTCTGATGAACTTCTACTGCCTCCTTGATCTGCTGAAGTTCTGCCATCATATCTTCATCAATATGAAGTCGTCCCGCCGTGTCAAGGATCACGATATTATTTCCGTTTTTCTGTGCGTGAGCAAGAGCCGCTTTCGCAATATCCGCAGGACGGTTTTTATCTCCCATTGAAAAAACTTCCACGCCCTGCTTTTCACCGTTGATCTGAAGCTGCTTGATCGCTGCCGGACGGTAAACATCACACGCAACAAGAAGAGGTTTCTTTCCTTTTAATTTGTATTTTCCTGCCAGTTTTGCCGTCGTTGTCGTCTTACCTGCTCCCTGAAGACCTGCCATCATGATCACTGTGATCGCGCTTCCCGGCTGAAGTTTGATCTCTGTAGTCTCAGATCCCATCAGCTTTACAAGTTCTTCATTTACGATCTTGATAACCATCTGTCCCGGATTCAGTCCGTTCATAACATCCTGACCGACTGCTCTTTCCTGAACATCTTTTACGAATTTTTTTACGACTTTAAAATTGACATCCGCCTCAAGAAGCGCCATCTTAACTTCCCTAAGCGCAGCCTTCACATCGTCTTCTGTAAGACGGCCTTTACTGCGAAGGTTTCTGAATACATTTTGTAATTTCTCTGTTAAGCTGTCAAATGCCATTGTCTGACTCCTCTACATTTTACTTTTGCATCTGCCATGATCATCTTTTTTCTTGCCATCATAAACAACTATATTTACAATTCTTCGATGATCGTTGCCGACAATTTACGGAGACGCTCTATAATTTCTTCGGGGTTTTCTTTCTCTTCTTCCCATTCTTGCAATATCTCATCGATGCAGGAAACCTTCTCCTTTACAGCAAGAAATTTTTCTACAAGATGAAGTTTTCGTTCATATTCTTCCAGTGATCTTGCACAGCGCTTCACAATATCGTGGACGCCCTGACGGCTGATGCCCGCATCTGCCGCGATCTCCCCAAGCGAAAGATCGTCTAATACAAACTGTTCGTAAATTTCTTTCTGATGCGCGGTCAAAAGTTCACCGTAAAAATCATATAATAATGCCTGCTCTAAAATCTTATCCATTCTTGTCACCTATGCCATCATACACGAAACAGATTCAGGTGTCAAGTGTTTTTTCTTTACACTTTATCACAGCCTAACAATCTCCCTACATGAAGCATTCCCCATCCTGATTCTGTCCCTTTCATTTTCACACATGACTCTCTTAACTTTAATTTTATTTCCACATTTGTCATATCAGGGTACTTTGACAACAGACAGGCAGCGGCTCCCGAGACAACCGGAGCCGCCATAGACGTTCCCGTCTTCATTATATAAGGATGTTCTCCCGACATTCCATACATACTGTTACAGCTTACAACTCCTGTTCCAGGTGCAAAAACATCCGGTTTTACAACGCATTCTCCCGTCGGTCCTCTTCCCGAATAATTCAGACTCTTCCTGCTTTTTCTCGAATACGGAAGATTGCTGTCAGGCACGCCTACCGTAATCACTTTTCTGCTGTTTCCCGGAACTGCCACCGTTCCCTCCTCCGGTCCGTAGTTTCCGGCAGAGACAACAACGGTAAGACCGGTATCCCAGAGCAGTTCCACTGCATCAAGCAGCAGTTCTTTTTGTTTTTTTGCAAGTCCGGGATTCGTACCGACAGAAATATTCACAATTCGGATCCCATACTTCTTTCTTTCCTTTAAAATCCACTCAATCCCTTTCATCACATGAGAAACATCCCCGTTTCCGTCTTTATCAAGTACTTTTCCGACAACAAGCTTTGCTTTCGGCGCCATGCCTGCGTATGCTCCCGCTGACACTTTTCCGCTTCCGCACAAAATCCCAGCCACGTGCGTTCCATGTCCGCTGTCGTCATAACATTTCTCTCCCGGCAGGCTACCTTCTTTTGTAAAATCGCAAAACTTCACTACGCTGCCTTTCAGATCAGGATGTCTTGCTATCCCGGTATCCAACAGCGCCACGCACACTCCCTGCCCTATGCATCTTCCCTGTTTTATGTCATCACACCAGTATCCGACTGATTGTTTTACCCATTTCATAAGAAATCCTTTTTTATTCAGAATATTCCCGACACGAAACTTTTGCCCCTAAGGAACACTTTTCATCTGCCGGCATAATATAAAACTGTAAACAATAATCAATTCGGAGGATTTAACATGAGTGATTTAACAGCTACTAACTGCGGATGCGGTTGCGAAAACGGAAACGGAATGTCTTCTTGCCTTTGGATCATCCTTCTTCTCGCCTGCTGCGGCGGATGCGGCAATATGAACAGCGGATGCGGAAACGGATGCGGCAATGACAGTTGTCTTTGGATCATCCTTCTTCTTCTCTTCTGCGGCGGCAACAGCTTCGGCGGCGGATGCGGATCCAACTGCGGATGCGGATGCTAATCTGAATTCCACCTCTGTCTCAAAAGATGCGCGGTCTCTTCCGCGCATCTTTTCCTGTTTCTGTTTATATTTTATTTAATCCTTTTTCATATCTTTATTTGCCGTCCCTTTTTTGTTCTCACTGCTGCCTTTTGTCGCCTCGGCATTTTTCTTCCAATTTTCGTCTCAACATACACTGTTCATCAATCTCATACACTGCATTCCCATCGATAATTAATTTTCTTGACATATTCATTTCCTTTCTTGTACCCATTCTTTACTATTTTATGAAATATTTTCTAAAAAGTAACATTCCCCAAAATACATATTTCTATACAAAGTCACATATATATTTACAACTCTATAC
>ENA-OQET01000165-OQET01000165.1-human-gut-metagenome-genome-assembly--contig:-NODE-165-length-35452-cov-5.660410_pt1 | contig 35452 bp, 36 predicted proteins | sample MGYA00242800_ERZ504645 | MGnify/ENA primary metagenome ERZ504645 (study PRJEB26092, sample SAMD00036308) | human gut metagenome | host: Homo sapiens | study: EMG produced TPA metagenomics assembly of... | reverse complement strand
TCACCACGATCACTGAACCTTGCCCCCATAACAACCAAGAGGTCACATTCACTTACTCCGAAATTGGACGCTTTCGTTCCATGCATGCCAAGCATACCTGTATACCGCGGATCTGTTCCGGAAAAGCGCCTTTGCCCATAAGAGAATCCGTAACCGGAGCATCCAGCTTGTCAACAAACTCTTTAATTCTTGACTCGCCCCTGAAAGAACCGCTCCGCCTCCGACGAAAACAAACGGATTTTTCTGCTTCTTCCAACATAGAAATCACCCGGTCAAACCGTTGTTCATCCATCCTCGGAGTTTTTCTCGAGGAATCTTCCTTTGTGCATTTTTCCAATTCTTCCGGAATATATTCCGTTACTTTAGCCGTAATATCTTTCGGTATATCGACAAGCACCGGCCCGGGACGTCCTGTCTTTGCAATCCGAAATGCCTTACGGATAGTATCCGCCAATTTTGTCACATCTTTTACAATAAAACTATATTTCGTAATCGGCATTGTAATTCCCGCTATATCTATTTCCTGAAAACTGTCTTTTCCAAGAAGTGATACCCCTACATTGCAGGTGATTGCCACAATAGGAATTGAATCCATATATGCCGTTGCAATTCCGGTAACAAGATTCGTCGCCCCCGGTCCGCTCGTAGCAAGGCAGACGCCGACTTTTCCCGTTGCTCTCGCATATCCGTCAGCCGCATGAGAAGCCCCTTGTTCATGGGAGGTAAGGATGTGCCTGATTTCATCCCGATGTTTGTACAATTCATCATATACATTGAGAATCGCACCGCCCGGATAGCCGAAAACCGTGTCTACTCCTTGTTCTTTCAAACATTCTATTACAATTTCTGCTCCATTTAACTGCATGCCATAACTCCTTTAAACATCCTGTATCTCTTATCCGCACAGCCTGTAACCGCGCTCTTATTTTTCTTTCGGTATTTCCAGAATCGCACCTCTGTTTCCGGATGTGACCATAGACGCATATCTTGCCAGATATCCGGTCTTTACTTTCGGTTCTCTCGGCTGCCATTTTTCTCTTCTCTTCTTCAGTTCTTCTTCTGAAACTGCCAGATTCAAAGATAAATTCGGAATATCAATCTGTATAATGTCTCCCTCTTCTACAAGAGCGATCGGTCCTCCCACCGCCGCTTCCGGAGAAACATGACCGATAGATGCGCCTCTTGACGCGCCGCTGAAACGTCCGTCTGTAATAAGCGCTACTTCCGAGCCGAGTCCGTATCCTGCAATCGCCGAAGTCGGATTGAGCATCTCCCGCATTCCCGGACCGCCTTTCGGTCCTTCATAACGGATCACGATCACATCCCCCGGATTGATCTTTCCTGTTTTGATTGCTTCCGTTGCCTCTTCATCACTTTCAAAAATACGGGCAGGACCTTCATGTACAAGCATCTCATCGCAGACAGCAGATCGTTTTACAACGCTTCCGTCAGGTGCAAGATTTCCTTTTAACACAGCCAATCCACCTGTTTCACTGTATGGATGATCGATCGGACGAATTACATCGGGATTTTTATTTTCGCATCCCGCAATGTTCTCCCCAACTGTCTTGCCGGTTACTGTCAGACAATCTGTATGAAGAAGTCCCTTTTTTATTCAGCTCATTCATAACCGCATAGACTCCGCCTGCCTCATTAAGGTCTTCGATATATGTATGGCCTGCCGGAGCAAGATGACAAAGGTTCGGCGTCTTCTCACTGATTCCGTTCGCAAAATCAATCTCAAAATCCATTCCTATCTCATGTGCGATTGCCGGAAGATGAAGCATACTGTTTGTCGAACATCCAAGAGCCATATCGACTGTAAGAGCGTTCAAAATCGCATCTTCCGTCATAATATCTCTAGGTCGGATATTGTTTCTCACAAGCTCCATAATCTGCATTCCCGCATGTTTTGCAAGCTGAAGTCTCGCAGAATATACCGCGGGAATCGTTCCGTTTCCACGAAGTCCCATTCCCAATGCTTCTGTCAGACAATTCATGCTATTGGCTGTATACATTCCGGAACACGAACCGCACGTCGGACATGCTTTATTTTCAAATTCATAAATTTCTTCATCGTTCATTTTGCCTGCCGCATAAGATCCGACCGCTTCAAACATGCTTGACAAACTTGTCTTTTGCCCTTTTACATGTCCTGCAAGCATCGGTCCTCCGCTCACAAAGATCGTAGGTATATTGACACGCGCAGCAGCCATAAGAAGTCCCGGCACATTTTTATCACAGTTCGGAATCATAACAAGACCGTCAAACTGATGTGCCATTGCAAGCGCCTCTGTTGAATCTGCGATAAGATCTCTCGTAACAAGAGAATATTTCATGCCGATATGTCCCATCGCAATACCGTCGCAAACAGCAATAGCCGGAACCATAATCGGTGTTCCTCCTGCCATTGCAACTCCCATTTTTACCGCTTCTGTAATTTTATCAAGATTCATATGCCCGGGAACAATCTCATTATAAGAGCTTACAACTCCGATCAGCGGTCTGTCTAACTCCTCCTGCGTCATTCCAAGCGCATTAAATAAAGAACGGTGCGGCGCCTGCTGCACCCCTTTTTTTCACTGTATCGCTTCTCATTATCCTATGCCTCTCTTTCACGTTTTATATATAAGAACAGATTCGTTCTCCCATCTCTTTTGTTCCGATCTGCGTCATTCCTTCTGACATAATATCAATCGTCCGGTATCCTTCCTCGAGTACTTTCTCTACCGCCGCCTCAATCGCATCTGCTTCTTGATCGAGATCAAACGAATATCTAAGCATCATCGCCGCCGATAAAATTGTAGCAATCGGATTTGCGATTCCTTTTCCCGCAATGTCGGGAGCCGAACCTCCGCTCGGTTCGTAAAGGCCGAACTTTGTATCGTTTAAACTTGCGCTTGCAAGCATTCCGATTGAGCCGGTCACCATACTCGCCTCATCAGATAAAATGTCACCAAACATATTTTCCGTTAATATTACATCAAATTGTGCCGGATCCTTCACAAGCTGCATAGCCGCATTATCCACTAACATATGTTCAAGCGTTACTTCCGGATATTCTTTCGCAACTTCTTCAACAATTTTTCTCCATAATCTTGAAGAATCCAATACATTCGCCTTATCAACGCTTGTCACTTTTTTCCGACGTTTCATCGCAATGTCAAATCCGCGCTTCGCAATTCGCCTTATCTCCGTTTCACTATATGTAAGCTCATCTCTTGCAACGAGAACTCCGTCTTCTTCTTCCGTACTTCTTTTTCCGAAATAGAGTCCGCCTGTCAGCTCCCGCATGATCATCATATCAAAACCTTGTTCTGCAATCTCCTCTTTGAGCGGGCAGGCTCCTTTTAATTCACTGTAAAGAACTGCCGGGCGCAGATTTGCAAAAAGGTTTAACCCCTTTCTAAGCTGTAAAAGCCCCGCCTCCGGACGTTTAGACGGTTCCAGACGATACCATGGCGATGTCTTTGCATCTCCTCCTATCGATCCCATCAATACGGCATCACTTTTTTTCGCCTGTTCCAATGTTTCTTCCGTAAGAGGCACTCCGTTTACATCAATGGATGCTCCTCCCATCAAAAGCTGAGTATATTCTATCTGATGCCCGTAAACTTCTGCCGTTTTATCGAGCACTTTCATCGCCTCATCTACAATCTCCGGACCGATTCCGTCGCCTTTGATCACACCGATGTTCATATCCATAATTTCCCGTCCCTCCAAACTAAAATGTTACTGTTTATAATACAGCATTTTTATACACGTTTCAAGTATTTGCGTCTAAAAATTAGAGTGTACTCTGTGATTTTTTCAAATTCACGCGCTAAAGTGATGAATTTGAAAAAATCAGGGAGAATTTTGAAAATATTTCAAAATTCTCCCTGATCTCATAATGCAAAATAATTGACTTAAAATCAATCTGCATTCGGTTTTTCAATCTGAGCAATCGCAGCTTTCTGCATCGGAATACGACAGTTTTTATTATTTCCGAACTCTACAATCACATCTTCATCTGTAATATCAATGATGACTCCGTAAAAACCGCTTGTCGTCAGAGCTGTGTCTCCGACCTCCATAGAAGCCAGCATCTGCTGGATACGTTTCTGTTCTTTTTTCTGTGGACGCATAAGCAAAAACCACATTACACCGATAACTACAAGCCAAAGAACAAGCATTGTTACCATTTCACCCATGATTATAATTTCCTCCTAACTTTCCTAACGCAATAAGACTACTATACACAACTTTCTTCCATACTTCAAGGATATTTTTCAAAATACTGAAGTAACTTGAAATAAACATAATTTTGAGAAGCTTATCCGGTTATTGCATCATACCTTCCAGTTTTCTCTTTTTATAAGCCTTATACTCTCCCGCTTCAATCGCTTCTCTGATTTCTTCCATCATCGTATTATAAAAAATACAGGTTATGAAGAACGCAAAGACGCATCCCGAGCATTTCTTTTGCTTTTAACAGGTGACGGATATATGCTCTGCTATAACTTCTGCATGCCGGACATCCGCATCCTTCTTCGATTGGACGGTCATCTAACTCATACTTTGCATTGAATAAGTTCATTTTTCCATGATTTGTATAAACATGCCCGTGCCGCCCGTTTCTGCTCGGGTATACGCAGTCAAAAAAGTCCACTCCTCTGTCTACCGCCTCCAAAATATTCGCCGGAGTTCCCACTCCCATCAAATAGGTCGGCTTATTTTCAGGAAGATGAGGAACAACCGCATCCAGAATACGGTACATATCTTCATGACTCTCTCCTACTGCAAGACCGCCTACCGCATAACCGTCCAGATCAAGCTCCGCGATCTGTCGTGCGTGCTCCACGCGGATATCTTCATAGATTCCGCCTTGATTAATACCAAAAAGCATCTGGTTATGATTAATCGTATCTTCCAAAGAATTCAGCCTGTTCATTTCCGCTTTACATCGTTTCAGCCATCTTGTCGTTCTCGCCACCGAATGGACCATATACTCTCTGTCCGCTACGCTTGAGGGACATTCGTCAAACGCCATCGCGATCGTAGACGCAAGATTAGACTGAATCTGCATACTTTCTTCCGGACCCATAAAGATTTTACGTCCGTCTATATGAGAGTGAAAATGAACTCCTTCTTCTTTAATCTTGCGCAATGATGCAAGTGAAAACACTTGAAATCCGCCTGAGTCCGTGAGAATCGGCTTATCCCAATTCATAAAGCGATGCAGACCGCCCATTTTTTTCACGATTTCATCCCCCGGTCTGACATGAAGGTGATATGTATTTGACAGTTCAACCTGCGTTTTAATCTGACGGAGATCATCTGTTGATACGGCTCCCTTAATTGCCGCCGCCGTTCCTACGTTCATAAAAACCGGCGTCTCGATCGTTCCGTGTACCGTATGGAACCTCCCTCTTTTTGCCATACCGTCTTTTTTTAGCAATTCGTACATGTATATAACCTCTGATTTTCTGTTTTTCAATAAATTCTAAGTCTTATCATTTACATTAATAATGAAGAACAACCGGCGTTCCCGCGCTAAGCATATTAAATAAAGCTCCCGCCTGATCTACCGGCATATTAACACAGCCGTGAGAACCATATGACTGATATCTCGAACCGCCGAATGCTGTCTGCCAGTCTGCATCATGAAAGCCATGTCCTTGATAAGTAAACGGCATCCAGTAGCGGACATACGTTTCGTAAATCGGTTTCCCTGTTTCCGGATCTTTTTCACCGATTAATTTTGAATCCGGTTCTGTATAAAGAATCGAATATACACCTGCCGGAGTCGCATGCTTCGCATCGGGAAGGCCTGTAACAACATCTGTCTCCAGTGCGATCGCCCCGTTTACAATATACCACATATGCTGTGCGGAAAGGTCCACCTCAAGGTACGTCGTTCCCCAGTCTTGTGCCGCATGAGATGCCGCTGTCTTTTCATATGCAGGTTCTCTTGTCACAACTTCTCCGTTTTTAATACTTGCGATCAAATTCTGCGTTTCTGCCTCTTCGTCGATCGACCAGCCGTAAGTACCTCCTGATACTTCCACTGTCTTTCCTGTCGGAGAAGTGATCGTTCTCGTTGTTCCGACTGTATCATAAGTTTTTCCGAAATCTCTCATCCATGCCCGGACAGCTTCTTCATTGAATGTTACATTCATATCAGCATCCGCCGAAACCCATGTCGAAATAAGAGCTTTGTCTACAACTACATTTTCTTTCATCGGATAGGTAATACTTGCCTGACAATATTTATTCATATCGTCACACGCTTTTTGAACTTCTTTTGATTCCGTTGTATATTTAGGTACTTTATAGCATTTTTCATTCAGAAGATTTAATTCCGGTTCAAAATTGGTAATATACTCTTTGATCTTTTTAGTCAAAATTTCCATATCTACCGCACTTCCATACACTTCCGGCTCTACTTTGAATGATTCACCGTCAAATTTAGGATATGCAGATACCGGTTCCGTCTGCTCTGCTTTCACTGCCTGAATCGACCCGATTGCTTTACTCAGTGCATCCTCATTATAATCAACGTTGATCGTCACTTCTGCGCTGGATTTTGAAAAAAGCGCTCGTATCCACAGAAGAGGATTCTGATTTTTCAATGCGTCTTTTACACTATCATCTTTTTTATACGTCATTGAAATTGCCTCTCCATTAATCTCGTCCGTCTTATTATCAGCTTCTATAATCTTCAAAGAATACCCTTCCACTTGGTCTTTCATATATGCTACGACATCCGATTCTGTTTTCCCCGAAAAGTCTTTTCCGTTAATTGTTGTATTAATATAGAAATGACTGATAAAAAACGCCGAAATACCAAGGTATATCACGAGCAGTCCGCCTATGATGCTTCCTCCAATGATCCACGCTTTTTTACTCCGCTTTCCTTTATTTTCTTTCATCTTTTTCTGCCGACGTCTTTTTCCCCTTCTTCGGAGCACTTTCTTTTTTTTGCTTTTCTCCCTCTTCATCTTCATCTTCATACAGCTCATCGTCATCAATATCATCATCGTCAAAGCTGTCGTCCGCGCTGAAGTTGTCACTCTCCGAAAAATCTTCCTCATCTTCAAATTCTTCAAACACTTCTTCATCTAAAAGCCGTACGTCTTCTTGCCGGCGTAAGGATTTATTTTTCTTTTCACTCATCCGTTAATCATCTCTCTCCCTTTTTCAATATCACGGCAACATTATATTACGATTGTAAAAAAAAGTACAGTATATTGTTTTATTTTAAGAAAAATTAAGACCTTGCTTGTAACTGCTCCTTTCTTCCTATATAATGACTTTTGTAATTCTGCTTTTCGACAGAACTTTACATATAACAGAATTTTGAAAGGAGATCATTTTATGAGTGGCTCAACTTTTGGTAAAATATTTCGCATCACGACTTGGGGAGAATCTCACGGATCCGGCATCGGCGTCGTGATCGACGGATGCCCTTCCGGAATTTCTCTAAATGAAGAAGATATTCAGATATTTCTTGACCGCCGAAAACCCGGTCAGAGTAAATTTACAACGAGACGCAGCGAGGAAGATACTGTCGAGATTCTCTCGGGAATCTTTGAAGGCAAAACGACCGGAACACCGATTTCTCTTCTCGTACGTAATAAAGACCAACGTTCCCGAGATTATGGAAACATTGTTTCTATGTTTCGTCCGGGGCATGCGGATTATCCTTTTACGGAAAAATACGGCATCCGCGATTACAGAGGAGGCGGGCGTTCTTCCGGTCGGGAAACAATCGGCCGTGTCGCAGCAGGCGCGATTGCCTCTAAAATCTTAAACGAACTCGGAATTTCTCTTTGTGCTTACACGAAGGCAATCGGTCCTTACGTAATAAATGAAACAGAATATAACTACTCCGAGATCAGCCAGAACAGTCTTTATATGCCAAACAACAATATCGCCGAGCAGGCTGGACAGTACATTACTTCTTTAATGAAAGAAACTAATTCCTGCGGCGGAGTTATCGAATGTATTGCAGACGGACTGCCTGTCGGCTTAGGAGAACCGGTCTTTGACAAGCTGGACGCGCTTCTCGCACAAGCTGTCATGTCGATCGGCGCTGTTAAAGGCGTAGAAATCGGAGATGGGTTTCAGGCAGTCTCTTCTGTCGGCTCAAAAAATAACGATCCTTTCTATGTTGAAAATGGAGAAGTACATAAGAAGACAAATCATTCCGGAGGTACGCTTGGAGGCATGAGCGACGGCTCCCGACTGATCGTCCGGGCAGCAGTAAAACCGACATCCTCTATCGCAATACCGCAGGAGACGATAAATACAGCGCATGAGAATACCGAAATCGTCATCCACGGAAGACACGACCCTGTAATCGTTCCCCGCGCAGTCGTTGTTGTAGAAGCTATGACCGCGATCACGCTTACCGATCTTCTTCTGCAGAATATGACAGCGAAGATGGATCATTTAAAACAAATCTATACAAAAGAAATTTAGGAGGCCGCTATGTCTAACCGATTGATCGATATTGTCGATATTACAAAATCTTATGGGGATTCTGTCATTTTAGACCAACTGAATCTTTATATACGGGAAAACGAATTTTTGACTTTGCTCGGACCAAGTGGGTGCGGGAAAACAACACTGCTGAGAATTTTAGGTGGTTTTGAAACACCTGATTCCGGAAAGATCATTTTTGATGGAAAAATATTAATGACATTCCGCCAAACCGCCGGCAGCTAAACACCGTTTTCCAAAAATATGCTCTTTTTCCCACATGACAATCGCTGACAACATTGCGTTCGGCTTAAAGATCAAAGGGAAATCAAAAGCTTACATTAAAGATAAAATCCGCTATGCTTTAAAACTTGTCAATTTGGAAGGTTTTGAAGACCGGTCACCGGACTCATTAAGCGGCGGACAACAACAGCGTATAGCCATTGCGCGGGCGATCGTAAATGAACCCAAAGTGCTCCTTTTAGACGAACCGCTCGGAGCTCTTGATCTGAAGCTTCGCCAAGATATGCAGTACGAACTGATCCGTCTGAAAAACGAACTCGGCATCACCTTTGTTTACGTTACTCACGATCAGGAAGAAGCGCTTACAATGTCTGATACGATCGTTGTTATGAATCAAGGCTATATCCAACAGATCGGTACGCCGGAGGACATTTACAATGAACCGCAAAATGCTTTTGTCGCAGATTTTATCGGTGACAGTAATATTCTGCCTGCTACGATGGTAGAAGATAAAGTCGTAAAGATACTCGGAGCTGTCTGGAACTGTGTAGACGTCGGATTTGGTCATAATAAACCGGTAGATGCTGTAATCCGACCTGAGGACATTGATCTTGTTGCTCCTGGAGAAGGAGTTATCAACGGAGTTGTCACAAATCTGATCTTCAAAGGGGTTCACTATGAAATGGAAGTTCTCGCAAACAATTATGAGCTTCTTGTTCATAGCACCGATATGTTCCCGGTTGGAACAGAAGTCGGAGTAAAAGTCGATCCTTTTGATATCCAGATCATGAAAAAACCGGAATCCGAAGATGAGGAGGCTGTTCCGATTGAAGAATAGAAAAATACTCGCAGGTCCATATTTATTCTGGGCAATGTCTTTTATCATTATTCCTCTGCTCATGATCTTGTACTATGGACTCACAGACAAAAACGGGAGTTTTACTCTGAATAATCTTTCCCAGATGACAACTCCCGAAAATTTAAAAGCGCTCGGACTGGCTCTTTTACTGTCGTTTATCAGCACTTTAATCTGCTTAGTCCTCGCCTATCCACTGGCTATGATTCTTGCCGAGAAAAATATGAATCAGACAAGTTTTATCGTACTGATATTCATTCTTCCGATGTGGATGAATTTTCTTCTTCGGACATTAGCGTGGCAGACACTTTTGGAAAAAAACGGAGTCATTAACAGCATACTTAATTTCCTCCATCTTCCGGAGCAGTCGATCATCAATACTCCATCTGCCATTGTTCTCGGAATGGTATACAATTTTCTTCCTTTTATGGTACTTCCGATCTACAATGTGCTGTCTAAGATTGATAAAGATGTTATCCACGCTGCCAGAGATCTCGGTGCGAACACTGCGCAGACATTTTTTAAGATCATAATGCCGCTTAGTATTCCCGGAATCATCAGCGGCATCACAATGGTATTTGTACCGTCTCTTACGACATTTGTAATATCTGATCTTCTCGGAGGAAGCAAGATCCTTCTGATCGGAAATGTTATAGAGCAGGAATTTAAACAAGGAAGCAACTGGAATGTCGGTTCCGGGCTTTCTCTTGTTTTGATGTTGTTCATCATTGCAAGCATGGCTCTGATTGCCAAATACGATAAAAACGGGGAGGGAAATACATTTTGATCAAATCAACCGCAAAAAAAATCTACCTTTTCCTGATCTTTGTATTGTTATACGCTCCCATTATCACTTTGATGGTTCTTTCTTTTAACAATACAAAAACACGTTCCAAATGGAACGGTTTTACAGGAAAATGGTATTTACAGCTTTTTCAAAACAAAGACATCATGAATGCGCTTTATACAACACTTATCATCGCCTTTCTTTCCGCTCTGATCGCAACTTTGATCGGAACTGCCGCCGCCCTCGGCATCCAGGCAATGCGTACAAAAGCACGTACATTACTTCTCGGAGTCACAAATATTCCGATGCTCAACGCCGATATTGTAACAGGAATTTCTCTCATGCTCCTTTTCATTGCATGTCGGTTTACACTTGGATTTTCCACAATATTGCTAGCACATATTACATTTAATATCCCCTATGTTATCCTAAGTGTCATGCCTAAATTAAAACAGACGAGCAAACGCACTTATGAAGCGGCGCTTGACCTCGGCGCATCTCCTTCTTATGCGTTCAGAAAGGTCGTTCTGCCGGATATCATGCCCGGAATTTTTTCAGGATTTCTGCTGGCATTTACTATGTCGCTGGATGATTTTGTAATCACCCACTTCACAAAAGGACCCGGAATAGATACACTGTCTACAAAAATATACAGTGAAGTCAGAAAGGGAATCAAACCGGAAATGTACGCACTGTCCACAATCATGTTTCTGACGGTTCTCATTCTGCTTTTTCTTGTCAATATGACCCCAGACGATCTGAAGGTCAAAAAAGCTGCCGTTCATGCGCCTGCCGGAAAATTCCGCAAATTCAGCAGATTTTTCTTTCATCGTTTCGCTCCTGCCGCAATCATGCTTGTCATCGTTATCGGCGGGTTCGTATATGGTTCTTCCTCCGGAAATATGTCCGGCGAAAAAGTCATTGTATACAACTGGGGAGACTATATTGATCCTGAAATTATTACGATGTTTGAAGACGAGACCGGAATCGACGTTGTATATGAAGAATATGAAACAAATGAAATCATGTACCCGAAAGTGCAGTCCGGCGCGATTGCTTATGACGTCGTCTGTCCTTCTGACTATATGGTGCAAAGAATGATCGAAAACGATCTGCTTGCCGAGATTAATTATGAAAATGTACCGAATTTAAAATATATTGATGATATTTATATGGAAATGTCAAAACAATATGACCCGGAAAACAAATACTCCGTTCCGTATCTTTGGGGAACGGTCGGAATACTTTATAACAAGAAAATGGTGGACGAACCTGTAGACAGCTGGAATATTTTATGGGATGAAAAGTATACGGACAGCATCCTCATGCAAGACAGTGTAAGAGACGCTTTTGCCGTTGCTTTAAAATCACTCGGATATTCTTTGAACTCAACAGATCTTGATGAATTAGAAGCCGCCAAAAAGCTTCTCATCAAACAAAAACCTCTTGTTCAGGCCTATGTCATCGATCAGGTTCGGGATAAAATGATCGGAAACGAAGCTGCACTCGGCGTTATTTATTCGGGAGAAGCACTTTATTGCCAAAAGGAAAATCCCGATCTGGAGTATGTGATTCCGAAAGAGGGATCGAACTTGTGGATTGACGCTCTCGTCATTCCGAAAAATGCACAAAACAAAAAGAACGCAGAGGCGTTTATCAACTACCTCTGCCGTCCTGATATTGCAAAAATGAATTTTGATTATATTACATATTCTATTCCCAACTCAGCAGGAAGAGAACTGATTGAAGACGAATCAATGCGCGAAAGCAACATTGCATTCCCCGATATCTCCCAACTTAAAAATTGCGAGACGTTTAATTTCCTCGGAGACGAAAACGAAATCATCTATAATCAACTGTGGCGGGAAATAAAATCAAAATGATCCGCCATCTATAAACGGAAGCATCCACCGCCGACAAACTCTCTTAACAGAGAGTTTGTCGGTATAAATTCACTTCCGATCCCAACAAAGTAATCAAAAAACTTAAGAAGCCTTTTTGCTTCAATAAATTCTTTTGAATCTTTATCCACCGCAAAAAGAAGCGGTTCCACATATTGCTTCAGCACTGCCAGTTCATAGATCAAAGAAGAATTAAACATCACATCCGCTTCTTCCTGAAACGGAAATATGTTTTTTTCCTCTCCTCTTCTTACTGAAGCCCACATAGAAATCGTCTTCGATGCAGAAGCGCCGCGTGTGCGGGAATCTCTTACAATCCTCCTGATCAACCTTCCGTCTGTCGTAGGGATCCGATTATGTTCATCGATGTTCAACTGAGTCAATGCGCTGATATAAATCTTAAATTTGTTCGCATCTGCCATTGTCTCTGTCAATTTTGGATTCAAACAATGGATTCCTTCTATTACAAGAATATCCTGTGAACCAAGTTTTTTCGGTTTAGATTCATACTTTCTCTTACCGCTTTTAAAGTCAAAAATGGGAAGATACACTTCCTCTCCTTTTAAAAGAGCCCTCATATCTTCATTAAATTTGGGAATGTCGATTGCTTCCAAACACTCAAAATCATAATTTCCATCTGAATCTTTCGGAGTATGTTCCCGATCGACAAAATAATTATCTACCGCAATCGGATGAGGTTTTAATCCATTCACCCTAAGCTGAATGGACAACCTATGTGAAAATGTCGTTTTTCCGGAAGATGATGGCCCTGCGATCAAAACAAACCGAACATCTCTCCGGTCTGCAATCTGTCTGGCAATCTCGCCTATTCTCCGTTCCTGATAAGCTTCCTGCACAAGCACAACTTCCCGCATATCTCCTTTTGTTACCATCTCATTAAGCGCTCCGACTGTTTCTATGTCCTGACAATCTCCCCATAAAACAGACTCTTTCAATACATGAAATAATTTAGGACTTGGTCTAAATTCGGGAATCTTTTCCGGCTGTTCTTTCACCGGCATCTGAATGACAAAGCCTTCATCATACAAATGAAGAGAAAAATATTTCAGATATCCGGTATCAGGAACCATATATCCGTAATAATAATCTTCAAACTCATTAATACTATATATGTTTACTTTTGAAACCCTCCGGTATTCAAATAATTTTTCCTTATCATACATTCCATGTCTGTGAAATAATTCGATCGCATCATCTGTATGAATTGTCTTCTTTTTAATCGGAATTTTTTCATCTGAGAGCCAACGCATCCGCTTCGCCACATCCGCAAGGAACTGCTCTGTAATTTTTATATCTCCGTCAACTGTGCAATAATATCCTTTATCCACCGAAAAATGAATTCTGACGCGTTCGATCTTATCATGTCCTGCCACATCATGAACCGCTTTTACAAGAAGAAAGCACAAACTTCTTTTATAAGTTTCATGTCCGATTGCATCTGCTGTCGTAATAAACTTCAATTCACAGTCTTTCTCAACTGTTTTTCTTAGTTCCTGCAGTCTGTTTTCTCCTTCCACTGCAAGAACGGCAGGATGAGAAAAACTACCGCAGAACTCTTTTGCAACAGCTTGATATGTTGTTCCTTCCTCAAATTCTTTTGTCTCGTTACCTACTGTAATATTATACTTTTTTTTCTCCATTTTCCGGAACACACTCCTTTTACCCAAATAAAGTCCACCTTTTAAAGCACTTGGAATGGATGAACTATCGGAATCGACATCACATCCAATACCGGAAGTTTTTCATGTAAAAAGCATTTCATATCGTCTATGAATATATACTCTGTTCCATAATGTCCCGCATCAATGACCGCCAACCCCTGTTCAACCGCATCAATACCGTCATGATGACCTATGTCGCCTGTCACAAGCACATCTGCTCCTTTTTTTATCGCCGGCATTATCGCCGACTTTCCCGCCCCGGGAGAAACAGCAAGACAATGTACATTTTTTTTCATATCTCCATACACTTTCACACTTCCCAATTTCAATTTATGCTTCACATAGAGACAACATTCTTCCAATGTCATTTCCCGCTCAAGCATTCCGATTCTTCCGATTCCTTCTTCTGCTCCGTCTTTTTCCATTGTCACATCAAGCACATATGTTTTCTCAATACCAAGAATATCTTCTGCCAGCTTCGCCATGCCAAGCACATCATAATTTGTGTGCATTGCATAATAAGAAATGTCATTTTGAAGCAGCTTTACAACACGGCGTCCTATAAAATCTTCATCTGTCACTCTCTTCATTGGGGAAAATATAAGAGGATGATGCGTAATAAGCATATCTGTTCCTAATGCAATCGCCTTATCGATCACCTCTTCTGTCGCATCGAGCGCCAGATAAACCTTACTTACTTCTTTTTCCAGCCGCCCTGCCAAAAGTCCCACATTATCAAAATCAAGCGCCGCTTCTTTCGGATAAGACGCCTCTATCACTTGAATGATCTCTTTACAAAGCATAGTATTCCATCCCTTTCTCTGCAATATTTAATTCTTCTTCCAATTGCCGCTTTCTCACTTGTATCTTCTGAGAATCTTTCTTTTCAATCGACTTTAATATATCTGTTCTGATACGAATCTCCCGTTCCAAATAACGCTTTAACACCGGATGACGCTTTTCAAGAAGAAGCTTTCCATATTGAAGCTGTACGTCATTCCACATTTCCGATTTTATTCCGTCTTTCTTTCCGCTCTTCTTTGGAGGCCGGACTTTCATCATCGGATAGTATTTTCCGTCCTCTTCAACCATGTCTTCCTCTATAAAGAAAAAACCCTCCTGCAAAAGAAAGGCTCTTACTTTATCCGGTTCAGACTGCGGCTGAAGAATACACTCTTTTAAGCATGAAACTACATCATGCCCTTCCTCCAAAATACGAATCACAAGATTTCCACCCATCCCCGCAATTACTGCAGACTGCACCTCTTGTACTTTCAATGCAGAAAATCCATCTGAGAGACGTGTTTCTATCTGTTCTTCCATTTTATACGCACAAATATTTTCCTGCGCTTTTCTAAGCGGTCCTTTATTGACATCCATTGCTACCGCATAATCTGTTTTTCCTGTCTCTGCCAGAAAAATCGGTATGTACGCATGATCCGTTCCGATATCGGCCACTTGATATCCGGCAGTTACAAGATCTGCAACTGCACGGAGTCTTTTTGATAATTCCATCTGTATCCTCTTTTCTCGGTTACACTGTTTGCCGGATAATTAATCAAGATAATCTCTTAATTTTCTGCTTCGACTTGGATGGCGCAGCTTCCGAAGAGCTTTTGCTTCAATCTGACGGATACGCTCTCTCGTAACGTCAAATTCTTTTCCCACTTCCTCCAATGTACGCGCTCTTCCGTCATTCATTCCAAAACGAAGACGTAATACTTTCTGCTCCCTTTCGGTCAGTGTATCGAGCACTTCATCAAGTTGTTCTTTTAAGAGCGTCTGCGCCGCAGCTTCTGCCGGTACAGGCACGTTATCATCCTGAATAAAATCTCCTAAATGGCTGTCCTCTTCCTCGCCGATCGGAGTTTCGAGCGAAACCGGTTCTTGAGAAATCTTCAAAATCTCCCGAACACGCTCAACAGGCATATCCAGCTCTTTGGCGATTTCTTCCGGAAGCGGTTCTCTTCCAAGTTCCTGCAGAAGCTGTCTTGACACACGGATCAGTTTATTGATCGTCTCTACCATATGAACCGGAATTCTAATTGTCCTTGCCTGATCCGCTATAGCTCTTGTGATCGCCTGACGAATCCACCATGTCGCATATGTGCTGAATTTATAACCTTTATGATAATCAAACTTTTCAACAGCTTTGATCAAGCCTAGATTTCCTTCCTGGATCAGATCAAGAAAGAGCATGCCTCGTCCTACATACCGCTTCGCAATGCTGACAACAAGACGCAGGTTCGCTTCTGCCAGCTCTTTTTTTGCATCCTCGTCGCCTTCTTCCATCCGTTTCGCCAGTTCAATCTCTCGCTCTGCACTTAAAAGCGGTACTTTTCCGATTTCTTTCAAATACATACGAACCGGATCTTCAATACTTACTCCTTCCGGAACGGAAAGGTCGATATTCTCCATATCGACTTCTTCTTCCTCTGCGATCATATTGTCGATATCTACATCATCGTCCGTATCAGCCGTGATCCGCAAGACGTCAATATTATGTCCTTCTAAATACTCAAAAACTTTTCCATCTGTTCGGCGCTTAATTCCATGTCCGCAAAAAAGTCATTGATCTCCTGAACATCAAGTATACTTTTTTTCTTCTTTCCCAGAGCGACAAGCTCGTTCATTTTTTCCAGAAATTTCTGTGCATTCTCTTCCATGTGTCCATCCTTCCTGATCTGTGCGCATACGCAGATCATCTTGTTTTATTTTATCCTTAATCTATAGAAATATGCAGTTGCCTCAGTTCCTCAAGCTTCCGCTTTTCTTCCATTAAATGCTGCAATCCGGCCATATCTGACGGATCCAGATTCAGCGTTCGCTCATTGATGCTGTGAGCTTTTACTTTTAAAATTGTATCTTTCAACGCCTGATCCTGTTCTTCTTTTGTTTTCAGTTGGCGGATTTTCGTATGAAAAAGAGAAGCCGCTTCCCTATGTTCTTCCTCTGATGTGAAATGATTCAAAAGTTTTGCCGGATTTAGTTCTCCTTTTTCATGCTGCTCATATAAAAGTTTCGCAACGCGCCGATTTAATTCTCCTGTGAAATCATCCGGACTTATGTAACTGCTTATCTTTGAATACAGATTTTCATTTTCGATCATCCATGTAAGCAGAACTTTCTGCGATGTAACAATTCCGTCTTCTTTTTGCAAGACCGCCCCATCGGCCTTTTTTCGGGCGTGTGACCGGGCGGGCAAGTCCTGTACTTACAGCAGTTTTTGCGACAAGATTTTTCCAGACTCTCTTTGCTTACTTTATATGCAGATGCAACTGCCTCGATATAATTGTTCCGTTCCAATTCATCTTCAAATGAGAGCAGCCTATTTGCCGCCTCTCTGAAAAAAGCGTTTTTCCTTCCGGGGAAGCCATATCAAATTCTCTCTCTAATATTTCAAGACTGAACATAAACCCGTTTCTTGCATTTTGGATACGATTTTCAAATTCCTGCGCGCCCAAGATTTTTAATAAATTCGTCCGGATCTTTATACGGATCCATACGGATTACTTTTGCCGATATTCCCGCCTCTTTCAGTATCGGAACTGCTCGAAGCGCCGCTCTTGTACCTGCATCATCACTGTCATATGTCAGATAAACTTCCTGAACATATCTTTTGATCAAAGAAGCATGTCCTGATGTAAGAGCCGTTCCGAGAGATGCCACGGCATTTGTAAACCCAGCCTGATGCAAAGAGATAACATCCATATATCCCTCACAAAGCAAAAAATAAGTTTTTCTCGATGTCCTCGCTCTGTTAAGTCCATATAAATTCCTGCTTTTGTCGAACACTGCCGTCTCGGGAGAATTCAAATATTTCGGTTTTCCGTCCCCCATAACGCGGCCTCCGAACCCGATCACCCGGCTGTTTACATCCATGATCGGAAAGATGACACGATTCCAAAATTTATCATACACTCCCTGTCGTTCATCTGTATTGATCAGTCCGGCCTGCCGGATCAGATCTTCACTATACCCTTTTCCTCTCAAATATTGATACAGATCATCACTGTATTTTGTTGAATATCCAAGTCCAAACGCCGTGATCGTCTCTTCTGTCAAACCTCTGTCCGTCAAATATGTATGTGCTCCCACTCCTCTTTCGGACTTTAGCTGCACATAATAATATCTGGCAGCGATTTTATTTATCTCTAAAATAGACGCTTTTAAATCCGCCCTTTGTTTTGCTTCCTTCGAATATTCGGCCTCCGGAAGTGCAATTCCCGCTCTGTCTGCAAGAAATTTTACAGCCTCCATGAATGAAAAATTCTCATACTCCATCAAAAACGTAAATACATTTCCCCCTGCCCCGCATCCGAAGCAGTAATACATCTGCTTCTGTCTGCTGACAGAAAACGAAGGCGATTTTTCATTATGAAACGGACACAGTCCGAAATAGGAGCTTCCCTTTTTCTGCAGACGGACATAATCGGATATGACATCTACGATATCATTTCGCGTTCTTACTTTCTCTATTAATTCATCCGGATAATACATGTTTACCCTCCATAAAAGATTGTCCTATATATTATATTCGACAAAACTTTTTGATTTCCTTTATTTTTTTAAATTTTCCATGCTTCGGGCACAAAATAATCCTGGAATTTTTTAACCGCATAAGAATCTGTCATTCCGGCAATGTAATCACAGATGATCTGTTCTTTCTCATCATCCGAATTTTCCAAAGCCTCCTTAAAAATCCGGGGAAGGACTTCTGTATGTTCGGCATAATATTCAAAAAGCTGTTCGATCATATGTACCGCCTTATCTTCTTCCCCTTTTGCGTTCGGATTCAAGTATACATTTTCAAACATAAATTTCCGCAGATCTTTCATCGCCCGTTCCGTTTCCGAAGACATTTTAATAACCGGCTGATCCATACTGTTCGTGATCACATCATGCACCAGAGTATTAAGCCGCTCTTTACACGAACTTCCAAGAGCCTGCCGCAAATCAGAAGGAATATCATCCTCTGTCAGAATTCCTCCTCTTATTGCATCATCCATATCGTGGTTGATATATGCAAGCTTATCGGAAATGCGGACAACCTGCCCTTCCAAAGTATGAGGATGTCCTGACGTCTGATGGTTCAGTATTCCGTCACGGACTTCCCATGTCAGGTTCAGTCCGCGCCCTTCTTTCTCAATCCGTTCTACAACACGAAGACTCTGCTTTTGATGCGCGAAATGATATACATGATTTAAAGCTCTTTCCCCCGCATGACCGAAAGGCGTATGACCAAGGTCATGCCCCAGAGCGATTGCTTCTGCAAGGTCTTCATTCAAACGCAATGCTTTTGCTATCGTACGCGCATTCTGGGACACTTCCAACGTATGTGTAAGCCGCGTTCTATAATGATCTCCTTTCGGAAGAAGAAAAACCTGCGTCTTTTGTTTCAGCCTTCGGAAAGCTTTACAATGAAGAATCCGGTCACGATCTCTTTGAAAAGCCGGTCGGATATCACACGGTTCCTCTTTTCTTTTCCGTCCCTTCGAGTCTTTGCTTAATGCCGCATAAGAACTTAAATATTCAAGTTCACGAAGTTCAAGCTGCTCCCTGATGGTCATAATATCACCTTTCCTTTAATCTCTTTTCAATCGCATCTGTCACTGTCTTAAGCACTTTGATCCGTGCATAATACTTATCGTTTCCCTCCACAATAACCCACGGCGCATAGGCCGTAGACGTCCTCATGATCATCTCATCTGCCGCATGCTCGTAGAGATCCCATTTTTCACGGTTTCTTAAGTCTTCATCCGTAATCTTCCATCGTTTTTCCGGATTTTCCATCCTTTCGCAAAATCTGCGTTTCTGCTCTTCTTTATCAATATGCATCCAAAATTTCAGAATAACCGCGCCTGCATTTGCCAGATCTTTCTCCATATCATTTATCTCTTTGTATGCGCGTTTCCACTCTTCTTCCGTACAAAATCCCTCGATCCTTTCTACCATCACCCGACCATACCATGTCCTGTCAAAAATCGCCACATGTCCGTCTTTTGGCATCGCCTTCCAAAATCTCCACAAGTAATGATGCGCTTTTTCAACCTCATTCGGAGAAGCTGTCGGATTTACCACATATCCCCGAGGATCCATTTTTTCTGTCAGACGCTTAATCGCACCTCCCTTTCCTGCGGCATCCCAACCTTCAAATCCGATCACTACCGGAATTCTCTTCCTATATAATTCTCCGTGAAGCCGCTCCGCCTTCCTCTGAAGTTTATCAAGTTTTTGCTTATATTCTTCTTTTGTATAGCTGCAGGAAAGATCTGTTTTTGACAAGATTGAAACTTCCGAAAATCTGTTTTCTGCATATTGTGCGATCTGAACTTCCTTTTCCTCACAAACTTCTTCCACTATTTTATTTGTTTTCTCCAACAGAGCACTATTCTCTTTTTGACGTCGGATCTGCTCTTGCATAGCTTGTATCACCGTCATATATATTTTTGTTGTCGCAAACCGCCTGTCAGTCGCTTCTATAATTGTCCACGGCGCATAATCCGTATCCGTACAAAACAGCATTTCTTCTGCCATCAACGCATACTCGTCATATTTAACATTTCTCTCTTTGTCTCCCTGAGTCACTCTCCATTGCGTCTCTTTCTTTTCTCCAATTTTTTAAAACGTTTCTCCTGCTCATCCTGATCAATATCCAAAAACAGTTTTATAATCAGCGTTCCCCCTTCTGAAAGCTGCTGTTCAAAAGCATTGATCGACGCAAAATCATCTTTCAGTTCTTTCTCCCGCGTCCTTTTTTCAAATCGGTCTACCCACACTTTTCGATACCAGCTTCCATCAAAAACCGCAATTTTTCCCTTTTCCGGAGTCTTGATCCAAAACCTCCACAAAAACGGATGCATCCGTTCTTCTTCCGTCTCATTTTTAATCGTATGCACCTCAAATCCCCGCGGATCCATACTGTGGATCAACTTTCCTATCTGAAGTCCTTTCCCGGATGCTCCGAATCCTTCAAATACGATCATGACCGGAATATCTAAATCTTTACACTCTCTTTGAAGTCTTCCAAGTTCCGCCTCTATCTTCGGAAGACTTTCACTATATTCCTGCTTTGACATTTTTTTATTCAAATCTATCTTTTCTAACATTACTGATCCTCCTTACATTTATTCAGATATTATTGACAATTTCAAATAAATTATCGTAATTATATCATATAATTTCATAAAACAAACAGTTTGGGTAAAATAAAAAAAAGAAAAATCTGATAAGATTTTCCCTTTTATATCTGTTCTGTCCTTACTGATTCCCATCCACCAACATGAGACTGATACTTAAAAACTTTTACCGTCTTATATACTCTTAAACTCATTCTTTAATTTTTTTCTCCTCTGCCTTTTCCATCTGCGTAGCCAAAAAGCTGATCACCTTTTGATTCGTCCTGTTCAACCTGCAGTAACTCAAAAAGAATTCAAAGTGTCTTAATAACATCTGTTCCATTTCCAAACGATATTCCTGTGTCATTCTCACGTCCGATAGCTTTAATATGTAATCCGTTGACACATGAAAATATTTTGATAAATGAATCAATATATCCGATGGCAGAACATTTTCCCCATTTTCTATACGGCTGATCGTCTGCTGTGAAACATTCATCTTTTCGGCCAAATCTCCCTGCCTCAATCCCCGTTCAGTACGCAACTCTTTCACCCTGTTCTCTAGCACTTCTATACATCCCCTTATCGTTTTTCTCCATTGTATCCGATACTTCTTATCGTGCTATCCGAATACCGGATATGCCTTTACTCATATTTAGGATATATCATTTCTCTGATGAAAAAGCATGATAAAATCAATATATATTGTGTGTTTTTCAAAACAGGATCTATCCTCCTTGCAATGAAAAAAGAAGAAAATGCCGTAGGCGAAAATATCCGCCGACTGCGTATGAGAAATCAGTTAAAACAAGCAGATCTTGCGCAAAAACTTAATATCAGCCGCCAATCACTTTCCGCTTATGAGCGTGGAATCACACTGCCCGATATCTACCTGCTCATAGAGATTGCCGATTTTTTCAGAATCTCTCTGGATGAGCTTACCGGAAGAATTACCATCCATTGAAACAATTTGAAGCTTTTTAAGAAATCATTCAAATTGAAGAGCCTAGTCATAAAAACAAAAAGACCACGCAAAAAAACAGAAAACCTTTCTAAGATTTCCTGTTCTCTTTATCTAATGCGGAAGATGGGACTTGAACCCACACAAGCGCAATGCTTACAAGATCCTTAGTCTTGCTCGTCTGCCAGTTCCGACACTTCCGCATTCCATATAGGATTCGTGATCTTTGTTTTGCTGACCACGAATGATATAATATCATTATCAGCAAAAAAAGTCAACACTTTTTTTAATCAGATGTAAAAATCTTGTGAAAAGCCTCCTTAATCACATTGACAATTCAAACTGATTTTTACATCTGCATTTTTCAATTTTCAAACACCGAGCTGAAACTATATTTATAAGTTTTCCGGCACTTTCGGAAGTTTTGCAAGAGCCTCTTTTAACTCTTCATCAGATGGAATATAGTCACTCATCTTTCCGTCATGGAATTTCTCATATGCATACATATCAAAATATCCTGTTCCTGTCAGTCCGAAGAAGATCGTTTTTTCTTCCCCTGTTTCTTTACATTTAAGAGCTTCGTCAATCGCAACTTTAATCGCATGACTGCTTTCAGGAGCCGGCAGAATGCCTTCTACTCTCGCAAACTTCTCTGCCGCTTTAAATACCTCTGTTTGTTCTACCGAACGAGCTTCCATATATCCATCTTCGTAAAGCTGCGATAAAACAGAACTCATACCATGATATCTCAATCCTCCCGCATGACTTGCAGACGGAATAAATCCACTGCCTAATGTATACATTTTAGAAAGCGGGCAAACCATACCTGTATCGCAGTAATCATATGCGTAAACGCCTCTTGTCAAACTAGGACAGGACGCAGGCTCCACCGCAATAAACTGGTAATCGGCTTCTCCTCTTAATTTTTCTCCCATAAACGGGGAGATAAGACCTCCCAAGTTGGATCCTCCGCCTGCACATCCGATAATAATGTCCGGCTTGATCCCATACTTATCCATTGCAATCTTTGACTCAACCCCGATCACTGACTGATGAAGAAGAACTTGATTCAACACACTTCCAAGCACATAGCGGTATCCCGGCGTATGTGTAGCCACTTCCACAGCCTCGGAAATGGCACATCCAAGGCTTCCTGAAGTTCCCGGATGCTCTGCCAAAATTTTTCTTCCCACTTCTGTTGTTTCAGACGGTGAAGGAGTAACACTCGCTCCATAAGTACGCATTACTTCTCTTCGGAATGGTTTCTGTTCATAGGAACATTTCACCATATACACCTTACAGTCCAAATCAAGATAAGAACATGCCATTGACAGAGCAGTTCCCCACTGTCCCGCTCCCGTCTCCGTTGTCACGCCTTTCAAGCCTTGGTCTTTCGCATAATATGCCTGGGCGATCGCCGAATTCAGCTTATGGCTTCCACTTGTATTATTCCCTTCAAATTTATAATAAATTTTTGCAGGTGTCTGTAATTTTTCCTCAAGACAATACGCACGAATCAGCGGCGCCGGACGATACATCTTGTAAAAGTCACGTATTTTTTCCGGAATTTCTATATAACGATTTTCATTATCCAATTCCTGCTTCACTAATTCCTCGCAAAATACAACGCTTAATTCTTCTTCTGTCATCGGCTTAAATGTTTCCGGATTCAGAAGGGGCGCCGGCTTGTTTTTCATATCTGCCCGGACATTATACCATGTCTTCGGCATCTCACTTTCTTCCAAATAAATTTTATAAGGGATCTTCTTCTCACTCATTGTTATTCTCCTTTCAAAATTTTCTTTATATACCTCTGAATTTTTGTGGAACTTTAACTTGCCCGGATATGATTCCTTTACAGACAATTCTCAAAATATCTTTTACATCATAAATTCTTTCTTTAATAATATAAAAAACTCCTGTCCCACACAATGATACTATTGCAGGGACAAGAGTCGTAATTCTAAATTATATATCAAAACTCCTGCGGTGCCACCCGGCTTGATGTGAAAACACATCCACTCACGCATACTAACATATGCCCATTTTTATAACGGAGTTATCTCTCCGGCTCACCTACTTCTATACTTCAAATGTTCAGCTTGCCCTCAGAAGCCCATTCATCCCAAGTCAGTATACCGCATTCCACCATCTACGGCTCTCTGTGAAACTGATTATCGGAATTACTTGCTCTTCCTCATCGGTTTACAGCCACTTTATCACGTTAAAATATAAATGTCAATATTTTTTTACTTTTCTTTTCATCTTTTCAAAAACTTTTCAAAAACTCATCAAAACAAAATATACTTACAAGAAAGACTCCCAATCAGTATAACTGTTCGGGAGTCTTTTTGTTCTTACTTTTATTATGCAAGTTTTTCTTTTGCAAGAGCTGCAAGTGTTGCGAAACCTTCTTTATCATTTACTGCAAGCTCAGCAAGCATCTTTCTGTTAATATCAACGTTTGCCAGTTTTAATCCGTGCATGAATTTGCTGTAAGACAGATCGTTCATTCTTGCCGCTGCATTAATACGTGCAATCCAAAGCTGTCTCATCTGACGTTTGCGCTGCTTTCTTCCTGCATATGCGGATGTAAGTGCTCTCATTACAGACTGTTTTGCAACTCTGTACTGTTTAGAACGAGCTCCTCTATATCCTTTTGCCAATTTCAATGTTCTGTTATGTTTCTTCCTAGCGTTCATTCCGCCTTTGATTCTTGCCATTTCTTAATCCTCCTTAAATAAGACCATTATTCTGTAATCACTGTATCGTCCGACAACATCTCATACGCACGATCAGACTTCTTCTTACAGATATGGTAATACCTTCTTCATGTTCTTTACGTTTGTTGCATCTGTAATTGTCGACTGTCTGAGATTTCTTTTTCTCTTTGTCGATTTTTTTGTTAAGATATGGCTCTTATAAGCTTTATTTCTTTTCAGTTTCCCTGTACCTGTCTTTTTGAAGCGCTTTGCTACTGCTCTGTTTGTTTTGATTTTTGGCATGATAATTTCCTCCTTTATTGTGCTGCCTCTTTGGATCTCATTCCGGGCATATCGGTTCTTAACGTTTCTCAGCTAAAACCATGCTCATAGCTCTTCCTTCCATTTTTGCCGGTTTTTCAACTACCGCAACATCTGCCAGTGTCTCGGCAAAATCATCAAGGATATGCTTACTTTGCTGAACGTGCGCCATCTCTCTTCCTCTGAAACGAAGTGTCACTTTCACTTTATTGCCTTTGGAAATGAATTTCTTTGCATTGTTTATCTTCGTGTTCAAGTCATTTGTATCAATGTTCGGTGAGAGACGTACTTCTTTAACCTCGACCGTTTTCTGCTTCTTCTTCGCCTCTTTTTCTTTTCTTGCCTGCTCGTATTTATACTTTCCGTAATCAATAATCTTGCAGACCGGCGGTTTAGCCGCAGGTGCGATCTTCACGAGATCAAGTTCCGCTTCCTGAGCGATTTTCATAGCCTCACGGGCTGACATGATACCTAACTGTTCCCCATCCTCGCCGATCAGACGAATCTCTCTGTCTCTGATCTGCTCGTTAATCATTAAATCGCTAATTGTCGTATACCTCCGTCAAATGAATTCCTTCAGGTTTCCTATGCGAAACACAAAAAAACGAGTGAATATCATATCCACCCGACAATCAATAAAACCATTTCGGAAAATCCGAAAGGAAGTTCTTCGTTATCAGACCATAGTCACGCGCTTGTGCTATGGTGAGAGTGGATACTCTACTTTGTTTTTTGCTTCACGCAAAGATTATACTAACACACATACTTTCCTTTGTCAATCTTTATTTTTCTTAACTTTCCGCTTTAACTTTCCGCAAATTATGGAACCGACATGAAAAATGACAAACTTATCGTTTATTGTTTTATCTTCTTTTAAATCATGATATGATAGTATAATCAGCACGCACTCCCAAGATTGTTTTGCTGAATCTTCCGTATATAAAAGCACATCTGTACGGAAGAAGAAAAGGAAAGAGAGTTTAACACTATGAAATCAAAACAAATTACAACTGAAGACAAATTCAACAACAAATGGGGGTTTGTCATCTCCTGCATCGGAAGCTCTGTAGGAATGGCAAATATATGGCTCTTCCCTTACCGCGCAGGTGAATTCGGCGGAGCCGCATTTCTCATCCCCTATATCATCTTCGTTGTCCTTATCGGATTTACCGGAGTGATCGGAGAAATGGCATTCGGACGCGCGATGCAGTCCGGACCTCTTGGCGCATTTAAGAAGGCTTATGAAATGAAGGGGTCAAAACTTGGCACATTCATCGGGCTGATCCCCGTTATCGGATCGCTCGGAATCGCAATCGGTTACAGCGTCATCATCGGCTGGATCTTGAAATTTTTTGCCGACTCGATCACAGGAAAAATTATCAGTGAAGAAGATCCTTCTGCCATATTCGGAGAACTTTCCCGCGACTTTGGCAGCATTCCGTGGCATCTTTTAGGTCTTTTCCTTGTCTTGCTCTGCATGTCATTCGGAGTTGCCCGGGGAATCGAAAAAGTAAACCGCATCATGATGCCTGCTTTTTTTGTTCTCTTTTTATTCCTTGCAGTCCGCGTTGCTTTCCTCGACGGTTCAGCGCCCGGGTATTCGTACTTATTCAAACCCGACTGGTCGGAAATGGCCAATCCCCGCACGTGGGTATACGCGATGGGGCAGGCATTTTTCTCCCTTTCCCTTGCCGGAAGCGGAACTGTTGTTTACGGAAGTTACTTAAAATCTGATGTAGATGTTGTAAGCAGTGCCAAATACGTTGCTTTTTTTGACACAGCAGCCGCATTACTAGCCGGTCTTGTTATCATCCCGGCCGTATTCTCTTTCGGCATGGCGCCGAACTCCGGACCGGGACTTTTGTTCATTACAATTCCCGCTGTTATACGTGATATTCCGTTAGGAAGAGTTTTTGCAATTATCTTCTTCCTCGCCGTACTTTTTGCCGGAATCACTTCTTTAATGAACCTTTTAGAAAGTCCGGTAGAAGCGCTTCAAAAACGGCTCGGCTGGTCTCGTCGATCTGCGATCACTTTTATCGGCGTCATCACTGCCGCTGTTGGAATCTTCGTAGAAGGCGGGCTCTTAAGCGCATGGATGGACAGTATCTCCATCTATGTAATCCCTCTCGGAGCACTGCTTGCCGGAATTACAATGTTCTGGATATGCGGAGATAAATTTGCAAGAAATGCCGCTCAGCTCGGTCGCGTGCGCACGATCGGAAAATGGTTCAAACCAATGACAAAATATGTATTCTGCGGTGTTGCAGTACTTGTCTACATTCTCGGAATTTTCTTTGGCGGTATCGGCTGATTGAAAGAGCCGAAAGCGCCTGTTTCAAAATTTGATATTTATAAAAGCGCATCTGCCGGATATTCAGATCCTGCAGATGCGTTTTTGTCTTTCTATTTTATTTTTTATGAAACATTATCTCGACACTTTTTTGATACATGTCACCGCCATTGCTCCAGGACCGATATGGCAGGAAACACTTAATGACAGAGGAGCTTCCAAAAACTCATATCCCGGAAAACGATTCATGATCTCCTGCTTCCATTCCATCGCTTCTTCTTTTGAACATGTATATGCCATACCAAGTATAATATCTTCTTTCACATCTGCAAAACGCTCATTGAGATCTTTTTCGATTGCATTCAGCATCGTTTTCTTTGCCACTTTCCACCCTCTGACTTTTGCAAATGCATCTAATTTTTCACCCTGAATCTGAAGAACCGGCTTCAAATTCAATACAGTTCCGATCGCCGCAGCCGCCGGAGTGATTCTTCCTCCTTTTTTCAAATACTTCAACGTATCAACTGTGATATAAATACTTGCCTGCAGCTTCTCTTTTTCGAGAATATTTTTAATCTCTTCCGCGCACATCCCTTTATCGCGCAAATACATTGCATCATATACAGATTGTTCTTGTGTAACCGAGATTCTCTGGTTGTCCACAACATAAACTTTCCCTTTATATTCCCTCGCAATAGACATTGCCGTCTCGCATGTACTGCTAAGTCCGCTTGACATAGGAATACATACGATCTCATCATATTCTTTCAACACACTTTCCCACAGTTCCATCACATTTCCCGGGGAAGGCTGGGAAGTAGATATATCCGAATCCGCTCTGAGCTTCTCATAAAACTGTTCCTGTGTCAGTGTGATGTCTTCAAGATATAACTCACCATCAATAAAAAAAGGCATCGGAAGTACATAAATCCCTAATTCTTTCGCTCTTTCCTGTGTAATACCACTATTACTGTCTGTTACGACCGCAATCTTACTCATATCATTCTCCCTTTATCACTTTAAACCTGACTATCTCAGACCATTTATTTCCTTCTGTCTTGTTTTTCCGTTTAATTTTTAAAGCTGTGAATCGGAGCCGGGATCCTTCCTTTTCTGCTCACAAATGCATCGCATCTGAATTCGTTTACCGGCATGATCGGAGCGTATCCGAGAAGTCCTCCGAATTCCGCGGTATCTCCTACATCTTTTCCGATTACCGGAATAAGGCGAACCGCCGTTGTTTTCTGGTTTACCATACCGATCGCCATCTCATCTGCTATAATTCCGGAAAGTGTAGCTGCGCTTGTATGCCCCGGAATGGCGATCATGTCCAGTCCTACCGAACAGACACATGTCATAGCTTCTAATTTTTCCAATGTAAGTGAACCGGCGTGAACTGCGTCGATCATGCCCTGATCTTCACTAACCGGAATAAATGCGCCGCTCAAACCTCCTACATAAGAAGATGCCATAACTCCGCCTTTTTTCACTTGATCATTAAGCATCGCAAGAGCAGCCGTTGTTCCCGGTGCCCCGACTCTTTCCAAGCCGATTTCTTCCAAAATTTCCGCAACGCTGTCTCCGATTGCCGGAGTCGGCGCAAGCGAAAGATCCACAATGCCAAACGGAATGCCTAACCTTTGAGACGCCTCTCCTGCCACGAGCTGTCCGACACGGGTAACTTTAAACGCTGTCTTTTTAATCGTCTCACACAACTCTTCAAATCCTTTTCCGCGAACTTTTTCCAATGCTTTCTTCACAACACCGGGGCCGCTGACACCGACATTAATCACCGCATCCGACTCTGTCACTCCGAGGAACGCACCTGCCATAAACGGGTTATCATCCGGAGCGTTACAGAAAATAACAAGTTTTGCACACCCGAGAGAATCTCTTTCTTTCGTCTCTTCTGCTGTTGCTTTTACAATCTCGCCGCACAGGCGTACCGCATCCATATTGATCCCGGTCTTTGTAGAACCTACGTTTACGGAACTGCAGATCCTTTCTGTCTGCGCCAGCGCCTGAGGGATCGAACGAATCAGATTCTCATCACTTTTCGTCATTCCCTTGGATACCAGAGCCGAATAACCACCGATAAAATTGACCCCTACTTTATCTGCTGCTCTATCCAGCGTTTTTGCGATCGTCACAAAATCTTCCGGACTCTTACATGCAGCACCACCGACCAAAGCAATCGGAGTAACGGAAATTCGTTTATTCACAATCGGAATCCCGAATTCTTTTTCTATATCACGACCTACAGATACAAGATCTTTTGCCGTCTCGGTAATCTTATCGTATATTTTACGGTTGAGCTCTTCCAGATCCGAATCAATACAATCGAGAAGACTGATGCCGAGCGTAATCGTTCTTACATCCAGATTCTCATGCTCGATCATTTCATTAGTTTCGGAAACTTCATACATATTGATCATATTGTTTATCCTCTCTATCCTGTGTCGTCTTATGAACTCTTCTCTTATAATCTGTGCATTTTTTCAAAAATATCTTCTCTCTGACAACGGATGCTGACACCGATCTCATCACCGAGTTTCTCCATCTCGTCGCACATCTGAGTAAAATCTTTTGGAAGTTCTGTCACATCAACAATTACCATCATATTAAAATATCCTTGAATAATGGTCTGTGAAATATCCAAAACATTAATTTTATTCTCCGCAAGATATGTACATACTTTTGCAACAATGCCCACTGTATCCTTGCCAAGTACTGTAACAATACATTTTTTTCATTTTATTTTCCTCCTTGATCAAACCGTAATAATATCCGAAACGGTATCTCTGTTCGCTACGAACATATCCAGATCGTCGCCTTTGTACTCGTTATCTGCCAGCGTAACTTCTAATTTGACCGTCTCATATGCAAGTTTTGCGTAATTATTTTCCTTGCTCAAATGCCCGAGCACGATATGTTTCAGATTATCATGTAGTATATCACAAAGCAGACGACCTGACAATTCATTTGATAAATGTCCCCTGTCACCGAGAATCCTCTGTTTCAAGTAGTACGGATATCCTCCGACTTCCAACATATGAATGTCATGGTTTGCCTCAAGGAGAACTGCATCAAGATTTCTCAGACATTCGACTGTATAGCTGTCGTATTTTCCAAGATCCGTTGCAACCGCAACTGATTTTCCTCCTGCTCCAATCGATATCCCGAAGGTTCATTTGCATCATGTGAAATCGCAAACGGTTTTACAGTCATATCTCCCAGTTCAAAAGGTTCATCCGCACGGATCTCGCGATATAGTCCTTCCGGCATTTTCCCAAACCGGAATAACTTTTGATCCCCATGATCGTTCCCGGCGTAGCATAGATCGGAATCTCATATTTTCTGCTGAATACTCCTAATCCTTGAATATGATCCGAGTGTTCATGAGTAATTAAGATCCCATCTAAATCTTCGCCTTTTAATTCTAATGTTTTCAACCCTTCTTCTATTCTTTTCTTGCTGATTCCCGTATCTACCAATAAATGCGTATCATCGCTTCCGACATAGATACAGTTGCCGCTGCTCCCACTTGCAATGCTGCACATTCTCATAATTGTATCTTCGCTCCTATTTGTCTTTTTGTCTCTTTAAAATCTCCGCTGTTATCAATTACATCCGTACAATTTTCACGAAATTGCTCCACCGAAAGCTGAGATGCCATCATTTGTGTGATCTTTTCCTGAGTATACCCTCTTGATCGTTCCAGGCGGATTCTCCGAACATTTTCTTCTGTATAAATATACCAGATTTTATCGCACAATTCCTGCCCTGCTTCTGCCAGAAGAGCCGATTCCAACACGTACAGCTTCCGCCCTTCCTTCTTTCGCTTTTCTATATCTTTCTTCACATAATCCAACACCGGCGGATGAACAATTTCATTCAGGATCTTCCGTTTTCCTTCATCGGAAAACACAATTTCGCCAAGTTTTTTACGATCTAATTCCCCGTCAGTTCCGACGACCGCTTCTCCGAACCTGTCCACGATTTTCCGGAAACATATTTCTCCTCTTTTTCCAATCGCTTTGCCACTTCATCCATCTGACAAACATAAGCTCCATATCTGCTTTCCAAATAATCCAATACTTCGCTCTTTCCCGACCCAACTCCGCCGGTGATTCCTAAAACTTTCATTCTATTTTCTATCCTTTATACTGCTTCCCGACAAATCGTCTATTTTGCCTCATACCAATTTTTCCCGGTATGCATATCAACAATTAGCGGAACAGACAATTTCACGGCGTTTTCCATCTTATCTCTTAAAATTTCTTTCACTTCATCTACTTCCGAACACTCTGCCTCAATAAGCAATTCATCATGGACCTGCAAAATCATACGCGATTTCATATTTCTTTTCTTAAGTTCTTTATGGACATCGATCATCGCAATTTTCATGATATCTGCTGCGGTTCCTTGTATCGGAGCATTCATCGCAACTCTCTCTCCGAAATTCCTTTGCATAAAATTGCTCGATTTTAATTCCGGCACAGGTCTCCTTCTGCCGAACAACGTAACTGCATATCCTTTTTCTTTTGCATTTTCTACCGAATCGTCAAGAAACTTTTTCACTCCCGGATAAGTCTCGAAATAATGCTCAATGTATTCTGCCGCTTCTTTTCTTGTAATACTCAAATCCATACTTAATCCAAAGGAACTGATACCGTACACAATTCCGAAATTAACGGCTTTTGCATTTCTTCTTTGCAAATCTGTCACTTCATCAAACGGAGTGTGAAATACTTGCGACGCCGTCATCCGATGAATATCAGTCGCTTCCCGATATGCTTTGATCAACTGCTCGTCGCCCGAACAATGAGCCAAAACACGAAGTTCTATCTGCGAATAATCGGCATCGACAAAAACACAGTCTTCTTTTGGCACAAACACTTTCCTGATCATCCGACCAAGTTCCATCCGCACCGGAATATTTTGTAAATTCGGTTCTGTACTGCTCAATCTTCCTGTCGCAGTTACCGTTTGATTGAACTTTCCGTGTATTCTGCCGTCATCGCCGATAAAAACCGCCAGACCGTCCGCATAAGTTGATTTCAGTTTTGCCAGCTGACGATATTCTAATATTTTGCTTACGATCGGATATTCTTCTGCCAGTTTTTCCAACACATCTGCCGCTGTAGAGTATCCGGTTTTTGTCTTTTTCGCATGTGGCATATTTAGTTTTTCAAATAAAATAACTCCAAGCTGTTTCGGGGAATTAATATTAAACTCTTCCCCCGCCATCTCATAAATCTGATGCTCAAGTTGTATGATCTGCTCTCCCAACTGATCTCCGTACAATTTCAAAGCTTCAGCCTCTACTTTCACACCTGCCGATTCCATCTCGTACAATGTAAAAACCAAAGGCATTTCAATCTCATAAAAAAGACGATCCATTTCAGCTTCTTTTAATTTATTATCAAGAACCGATGCCGCCGCAAACGCCGTGTAGGCCTCATAACAACACTTCACATTAAGTTCAGCCTGTATCCCGCCTGCAATCCCAAGATACTGTTCTGCCACATCTTCATACGTATAATCGCTTTTTAGAGGATTTAACAGATAAGCTGCCACGATCACATCAAACGCGCTGCTTTGCTTTACATTTTTGATATACGGAAGAATTTCTTTCAAACCACATACTGAGAAACAGCTCACTTTTTCCGCAACATGCGACAACTTTGCAAATAAAAATTCCATATCCGTAGAAAGATCACATGGAATCGTAACAACATCTTTCTCACTCCAAGCTATGGCAATTCTCCCGAATCCCGAAGGATGTGCAAAAAGAGGGAGTACGTTTCCTTCATCTTTTGACAATGCTACCCCGACACATTGTGCTTTCTCCGCCATCGCAAAAATACGTTCTATTTCTTCTTTTTCCGTAACTTCTCGAAATATCTTTTCTATTTTATTTTCTTTCGTTTCTATAGAAAAACGTCCAAGCATATTTTTAAAACGAAGCCGCTCAAAAATTTTGTACGCTTCTTCCGTATAAGGATTTTCATAATGCGCTTTTTCAATATCAAACTCAAAATCCGCATGTGTTTCAATCGTCGCAAGCACTTTACTCATTTTTGCCTGTTCCCAAAACTCCTGAATATTCTTACTTGCCCGGGGCGGCTTTAATTCCGACGCGTGTGCATACGCATTTTCAATCGTTTGATACTCCATAATAATTTTTGTTGCTGTTTTTTCGCCGATCCCCGGAACTCCCGGAATATTATCCGCCGAATCCCCCATCAAAGCTTTCACATCGATAAATTCTCTCGGCGTTACTTTATATCGTTCAACAACATCTGCAGCATAATAATTCTCAATCTCTGTTTTTCCCTGCTTCGTCTTCGGAATCCGAATCTTCACATGTTCAGTGGCAAGCTGCAGCGTATCTCTGTCTCCTGATATGATCGATACATCCATTCCGCTTTCTTCGCACATGCGTGAAAGCGTTCCCAACAGATCATCCGCTTCAAGCCCCGCTTTTTCTATTGTAGAAATATTCATTGCTTCAAGCACTTCTTTAATTACGGGAACTTGCTGACGAAGTTCTTCTGCCATCGGTTTTCTCGTTCCTTTATACTCCGAAAACATCTCATGACGAAATGTCGGCGCATGAACATCAAATGTAACAGTCAGATACTCCGGTTTCTCCTCATCTAATATTTTAAACATAATATTCAAAAACCCGTACACAGCATTCGTATGCAGACCTTCCGGAGTTGTCAGATCGGGAACTCCATAAAATGCACGATTCAAAATACTATGTCCATCTATCAATACGATTTTCTTTCGCATGGCAGCAATTACCTCCGTTTCACAATCATACTCAAGTATACACTAAAAAGCCTCTTTTTAAAAGGTTGATTTTATGCTATGGTTATCATATGATCATACAAATGAAAGGAATTATATACATGGACAGCATAATTTTTGACGTAGACGGCACACTATGGGATTCTGCCGATTCTGTTGCCGCCGCATGGAATTTGGCAATCAAAAAGTTCTCTTCCCTCGACATTACACTTGACAGGGAAATTCTCGGAAGTGTTTTCGGGAAAACAATGACCGACATCGGAGATATTCTTTTCCCCTCACTTTCCGAAACGGAAAAAGATTCTCTGCTTTCCGCCTGCTGTGAGCTCGAAAACAATTATTTAAAAAATCATCCCGGAATCATTTATGAAGGAGTCGCTGACACTATTGAAAAGCTTTCTAAAAAATACCCTCTTTTTATTGTCAGCAACTGTCAATGCGGATATATCGAAGCAACAATGCAGGCAATCGGTATCGAACATTTCATAAAAGATCATCTTTGTTTCGGAGAAACGGGCGTTTCTAAAGGACAAACGCTTCGCATGCTGATCGATCGAAATCACCTGTCATCTCCTGTTTATGTCGGAGATACACAAGGCGATGCAGACGCCTGCCACGCTGCAGGTATTCCGTTTATTTTTGCCGAATACGGATTCGGAAATGTTCCTGATGCAAAAATGACCATTCACAAATTTTCCGATCTGCTTAATTTGTAATTACCAAATATTTTTCATAAATCGAGTAGGAGGGGATTTTAATAAATCCCCGACCTCTCACACCACCGTGCGTACCATCCGGTACACGGCGGTTCAATCAACTTAACAAGTAACACACCTTTCGGTGTAGTAATCTAACATTGAGACTAATCCAAATGCAGTTAGTCTCTTCGACAAGTAAGTACTTTCATTCTTCTCTTAAACTTCACAACTGATTTTGCATGTGACTTAGCCTTAAACTGGTGTGCTCTTGTGTCAAAGCAGAATCCAAACCCAAGGTATTTCAGTCCGCTTGGTCTGAATTGTTCCTCATAGATTGGTGTTAATACCTGCGCTATAGCTTGTTGTATAAATCTGTCTGTTACTGTTGGTACTCCCAGGTTTCTGACGCCACCCTCCGGCTTTGGGATCTCCACTCTCCGTACCGGCTGAGGTTTATATTTTCTTGACCTCAACTGGTCCTTGATGTTTTCTCCGTTCTTTTCAAGATGTCTTGAAGTTCTGTGTACTTCATTCCGTCCACTCCCTCTGCACTTTGTTTCGTACGACTTGCAGATATGTTTTTATTGAGGTTATTCACCAGAAAG
>ENA-OQET01000163-OQET01000163.1-human-gut-metagenome-genome-assembly--contig:-NODE-163-length-35597-cov-6.431858_pt1 | contig 35597 bp, 27 predicted proteins | sample MGYA00242800_ERZ504645 | MGnify/ENA primary metagenome ERZ504645 (study PRJEB26092, sample SAMD00036308) | human gut metagenome | host: Homo sapiens | study: EMG produced TPA metagenomics assembly of... | reverse complement strand
CAGAGACTTCTTTTTTAAGCATAGGGCGGACGCCCGTCAGTGAGATGAAGCAGTGAAAGCGATGAAATCGAACTGGGGTCTGATCGGACGGAGAGAAAACATAACCTGCAGCATCAAAAAAGAAGTTCTCTGCATGAGCAGCTTGCTTGCTTACAAGGTGCGGAGTCCTCATTTTTAAGCATTAGGGCGGACGCCCATCAGTGAGATGAAGAGTGAAGCGATGAAATCGAACTGGGGTCTGATCGGACGGTGGAGTTGAGTTCTGATCGGATGCAAATGATTTTTGTATGTGGTATGATGGGAGTTGAACTGCACTGAGTTTTTACAACCGAAGCTTGAGTGCAAGATCTTTCGCACATATAACACGAAAGAATACTAAAAAGGAAAGCAGTTTAAAGAACGAGTATTCTCAGGAACAGGTGAGGTGGCAACATGTTAAAAAAGAGTTTTTATTTTTTTATGTCAGTTGTAGAAACAGGAAGCTTTTCGCAGGCGGCGAAAAAGCACTATTTGTCGCAGGCTGCCATTAGCCAGCAGATTTCTAAACTGGAAGAAGAAGTCGGAGTTCGTTTATTTGACAGGAGTAAATACCGCCCTGAATTGACGGAAGCCGGTAAATATTATTATCAGAAGATCAAACAGTTATCTGAGGAATATGAGAAAATCGAGAAACAGACGCGTTATATTCAAAAAAAGAATTCGCAGAAAATAGTAGTGGGGATTACAGGTCCGTTTGAAAATAAATATCTTCCCCGTATTATCAATGAATATAAAGAAGGGCATGAAACGCATTTTGATGTTCGTGTTTATACATTTGAAGAGGGGAAAAAGCTGTTGGAGGCAGGAGATATTGATATTGCTTTTGGTCTGTCATCAGAGTTTTCTGTAAACCCGGATATTTCTTATGAAACGATTCATCAGTCGGAAACGTGTATTGTATGCAGCAGAAAAAACAGATTAAGTCAGTATAAAAGCATCAACCCCATTTTAGTAAAAGACGAGCCGATGATCACGTTATCTTCGCAGATGGGCAGAAAGTTTTATGATGATTTTATGAAGGCGTTTATATTGGATGGGTTTGAACCGAATATTGTAAAAGAAGTGAATTCTCTTTCGGAGTATTTTATATCTATAAAACTGGATGAAGGAATAGGATATACAGGCAGAGAGGTTGTGCCGGAAGAGGAAGATCTGTGCACTGTAAAAATAGTAGGAAGTCATCATCATGCAGATTTTGCGGTGGCTTATTTAAAAGAAAATAAAAAACAAAGTGTTGTTCAGTTTTATGAATATATTGTAGCATATTTTAAAGATTATAAGAAAAACTTATAGTCTTTATAGAAAAGCAGGTAGTTTCTTTTTGCTTGTTAAAATATTATCATTACAGTATGAAAAGCAAAGGAGAAATGAAACGATGGGTAAATTATTATTGACAGGTGTTGACGGAAATTTAGGTGAAACTGCCGCTGAAATTTTGCTTACTTTAGAACCGAAAGAGAATCTGATCTTTTGTGGTTATAGTGAAGAGGCGCTCAAAAAATATGCAGATATGGGAGTCGAGACTCGTCAGACAAACTTTAACAACGCAGATGGATTGTCGGAGGCATTCAAAGGAGCAGATGCGCTGGCTCTTATTTCGATGCCGTTTGTAGGAGCGAAAAGGCAGAAAGCTCATAAAAATGCGATAGATGCGGCAAAAGCGGCAGGAGTAAAACAGATTATTTATACTTCGTTAGTGAATGCAGACGATGAGACAAATCCTAGTGTTGAAAAGAAAGACCACATTTATACAGAAAATTATATAAAAGAGGTCGGCTTAGATTATCAGTTTATGAGAAATTCACAGTATGCAGAGGCGATGGTCACAAATTACTTTACTTATGTAAAAATGGGAACTCCGCTCACAAATTCACAGGGCGACGGATTGATGGCTTATATCTCCAGAAAAGACTGTGCGAAGGCTGTGGCATACGCGCTCCACAGATCGGGCGAGTTTACACGGAAAGTTTGGGACATTAACGGACCGGAGCTGATGACGATTACTCAGTTTATCGAGATCGGAAATGAATCTACAGGAAATAATCTGACGTTTCAGAATGTAACGGATGAAGAAAACTATCAAATATGGGATGCTATGGGAGTGCCGAGAACGACGGACGGCGTATTCCTGGAAGACAGTGAAGCTCCGTTTTCAAGCGATGGAATGGTGACGTTTGCGCAGGCGATCAGAGAAGGAAAAATGGATATCTTTACTGATGATTTCAAAAAACTGACAGGGGATGATCCAATCACCGTGAAATATATGTTCGATCATAACGAAGATTTTCAGATCGGTGCAAGACATTCAAAAGATGATTAAATACTTTTGAAAGGAACATCGGAAAATGAATGAACAGAAAATGAACTACGAACATGTTTTAAGTCCTATCAAAATCGGCCCCATGACATTGAAAAACAGAGTTTCTTTCACTCCTGTATGGCCGTCCTTTGCGACGGCGGACGGTCATGTAAACCGTGAATTGATTGAATGGGTAAGGGATATCGTAAAAGGCGGAGCGGCATGTATTAATATCGGATGTGGCTGCGTCAATCGAAATCTCCCTCCGTTTGTCACTCATCTGCTGCGAATGAGCGAAGAAAGTGTCGTAAATGAAATGACGATCTTATCAGATCTTGTCCATATGTATCAGTGCAAGATCGGAATAGAACTTTTTGCCATTAATATGTATGGCGGAAACTTCGCAGACAGAGATCACAACGGCGATAAGCCGGCGGTAGAGCTTGACCCTACTTATATGACGAAAGAACAGATCAAGGAATATATTGAAGATTTTGCGTTGGCGGCAGAGCGCGCGGTAAGATGCGGAGTTGACAGTCTTGTGATCCATGGAGCTCACGGGCAGCTTCCGGGATGCTTTTTGAACAAGAGGATCAATGAAAGAACAGATGAATATGGCGCGGATACGATTGAAAATGCATCAAGATTTACGGTGGAACTGCTCGCTGCGGTTCGTGAGAAGATCAAAGATCGTCTGGCTATCGAATATCGGATCAATGCAAATGATATGATCGAGGGTTCGCCTTCCCTGGATGAAGTTATCGCATTTGTAAAACGGATTGAGCCGTATATCGATCTTCTTCATGTATCCAGAGGGATGCATTCCGAGCAAAAACTTGCTCCTTATATGAATCAGCCGATCTATTACGATCATGGAATCAACATCGAAGACGCGGCAAAAATCAGGAAAGAGATTTCTGTTCCGGTGACGGTAGTCGGGTCGGTTACATTAGAGCAGGCGGAACAGTATATTGCGGAAGGAAAGGCCGATATGGTTTCTATGGCGCGAGGACTGATGGCAGATCCGATGGTGGTTAAGAACGCCAAAAGCGGATGCCCTGAGAATACAAGACCATGCGTCAGATGCAATTATTGTATTAACCGGACGCATTATGATCTTGCTCCGGTGAGGTGTTCTGTAAACGCAGAACTTGGGATGGAAACATTGTATATGAATCTGGGGAACACTTTGCCTAAGAGGATTGCCGTGATAGGCGGAGGACCTGCGGGAATCGAGGCGGCGAGAACGGCGGCGCAAAGAGGGCATACAGTAGATCTTTATGAAAAAGAAGATCATTTAGGCGGAGTCCTCACAATGGCAGGCGCTCCGAAATTCAAGCAAGATATCAAAAAATATGTAGAATGGACGATTCATTCTATTTCCGGTCAAGAGAGGGTTTCTGTTCATTTGAACAGTGAAGTTCGGGCGGAAGATCTGAAGGGAAAAGACTATGACGCGGTGATCGTGGCAGTCGGAGCAGAGCCTGTTATTCCGAAGTTTGCGAAAGGCAGAGAGGATGTCGTATGGGTCGGAGATGTGGAGCTTGGGAAAGTTTCTGCAAAGAAGCAAGTTGTGATCGTAGGCGCAGGACTTACCGGATGCGAAGCAGCGCTGTCTTTGGCAAAAGCGGGAAAAGAAGTTACTTTGGTTGACATGATCGATGTCTGTGATTTTGGAAGAGGAGGCGCCAAATTTAATCAAATTGCCCTGCGCGGACTGTTGGAAGCAGAACAGGTCAAGATGATCGGCGGTGTCAAAATGAACATTGAGGGCGACCGCATCGTATTTGTAAAAAATGAAAAAACGATAGAACTTTCATATGAACAGATCATCCTTTCGCTGGGGGTAAAAGCAAATGAAGAGAAAGTACAGGCATTTGCGGATGCGGGGAGAGAAGTTGTTTTCGTCGGAGACTGTAATACGAAAATAGGAACATTATATCATGCGGTTCATACCGCTCATGAAGCGGCGTCTGTTTTATAAATGTAAATATACGAAAGAAGATTCAAAAAGAGTGCTTTGTACTGCAACACGGTACAGGGCATTCTTTTTTTACAATCTTGTCGTCGAAAAATTTATGAAACTGTGGTAGAATAAAAAATGATTTGGAAAAATGTAAGAGAACGGAAAGGACTCTATATGGGATTAACACATTTTGACGAAAACGGAAAAGCGGTCATGGTCGATGTGACCGACAAAAAAGAGACGGCACGAGAGGCTGTGGCAGAAGGGAAGATTCTTGTAAACCGGGATGTTTTTCAGGCTGTGAAAGCAGGGACAGTCGGTAAAGGCGACGTTTTGGCTGTTGCGGCAACGGCGGGTATTGCAGGGGCGAAGCGGACCTCAGATCTGATTCCTATGTGTCATATATTGCCGCTTACGAATTGTAAGGTGGATTTTCGTATGAATGAGAAAGAATGTGCGATCTTCTGTACCTGTACAGTGAAAGTGACAGGAAAGACCGGAGTTGAGATGGAGGCTTTGACAGGAGTGAGCGCCGCGCTTCTTACGATTTACGATATGTGTAAAGCATTGGATAAGAAGATGGAGATTACCGATATCCGTCTTTTGAAAAAGACCGGAGGCAAAAGCGGAGATATATGGAACGATTTTGACCGGTGTGCCGGACTTGTCGGTGAAAAATCTGTCGGCAGAAAACAGATCTGCGGGAAAATGCAGAGGCAGAAGATGTGGAGAACGTGTGCCGCAAAAAAGAGAAACGGACGCGCAGATGGAAAGCTGCGGTCGTTACGATGAGTGATAAAGGATTTGCGGGAGAACGAGAAGATAAGAGCGGCCCGTTGATCTGTGAGATGATCGCGGATCAGGGATACGATGTTGTGAGAACGGAACTTCTCCCGGATGAGCAAAAAGAAATTGAAAAGTGTCTATGTACACTTTGTGATGATGAAAAGGTTGATATCGTATTTACGACAGGAGGTACAGGGTTTTCTTTGCGTGATTGTACTCCTGAGGCTACAATGGCAGTTGCACATCGGAATGTTCCGGGGATCGCAGAGGCGATGAGAGCAGCTTCGGCGGAAGTGACGCCGAGGGCAATGTTGAGCAGAGCTGTTTCCGCGATCCGAAATCATACGTTGATCGTGAATCTTCCGGGCAGTCCGAAAGCGGTAAAAGAAAATCTGGAAGCAGTTCTTCCGGTAGTGGAACATGGACTTGAAATATTGACAGGACAGGCGGGAGAGTGCGGACGATGAACGATCAGTACGGCAGGCGGATTGATTACATGCGGGTATCCGTAACAGACAGGTGTAATCTGCGGTGTGTTTATTGTATGCCGGGAGAGGGCTTTTCCTTTCTTCCGCATGAAGACATCCTTTCTTTTGAAGAGATTGAAAGAGTGTGCAGGATTGGGGTAAGACTTGGCATTACGAAAATCAAGCTGACAGGCGGAGAGCCGCTTGTGCGGCGGGGAATACCGGATCTTGTCGGGAAGTTAAAGGGTATTCCGGGTATAGATGAAGTGACGTTGACAACAAACGGGATATTATTAAAAGAACAAATAAACGAATTAGTTTCAAACGGGCTTGCTTCTGTTAATATAAGCATTGATACGCTTGACGAAAGACGTTATTTTCGGATGACGCGGGGCGGTGATATAAAAAAGGCGTTGGAAGGCATGGAATCTGCGTTAAAATATCCTGATCTGAAAGTGAAAGTAAATTGTGTGCCTTTCTGTGAAGAAGATTGCATTTCTCTTGCGCTTTTGGCGAAAAAAAGGAAAATAGATGTCAGATTCATTGAGATGATGCCTATTGGAAATGGGAAAAATTTCAACGGAAAAATGTCTGAAGAAATATATAAATTGCTTCACAACGAATTCGGCGATTATGAAATATATAAAAAAAGAGTAGGAAACGGACCGGCAGAGTATATTCGTTTTCATAATTTTGATGGGAGAATCGGATTTATCAGCGCCCTTTCGCATAAATTTTGTTATAAATGTAATCGGATCAGACTCACTTCGGAAGGATTTTTAAAGCCGTGTCTGCAATACGGAAACGGCACAGACGTTCGGGAAATGTTAAGAAACGGGGCGGATGACAGTTTGATCGAGGAGAAGATGAGAGAAGCGGTGTTTTTTAAACCTGACGGTCATGAGTTCGGAAGATCTGGAAAAGGCGAAGAAATCGAAACAAAAAAGATGTCTCAGATCGGCGGTTGACAGGAAAAAGAAATCAGAACAAAAAATCAGAGCAATAAGATAAAGAAGATAAAACAAAGATAGCGGGGAGTGTGAGAAAAATGTCAGAAAAAGCAGAAAGCGGAACAGTGCTCGCAGTCTGTGTAAGCAGAGAAAAAGGAACGCAGAAGCAAAATGTGGGCAGCGCACATTTTATAGAAGATTTTGGGATAGAAGGCGACGCTCATGCCGGAAAATGGCATCGGCAGGTGAGTCTTCTTTCTCATGATAAGATCGAAGCGTTTCGGGCAAAAGGAGCAGAAGTGATCGACGGCGCTTTCGGAGAGAATCTTGTAGTAACAAACTTGGATTTTCGCTCTTTTCCGGTCGGAACACGGCTTATATGCCGCGATGTGATCTTAGAGATGACGCAGATCGGAAAAGAGTGTCATCACGGGTGTCTTATTTTTCAGAAGATGGGAGAGTGCATTATGCCGAGAGAAGGTGTTTTTGCAAAAGTGATCCGAGGCGGAGAGATCAAAATCGGAGATATTATGTTCGCAGAGAGAGCGGAAAGTTTCAAGTAAGCGGTCATTTAAAGGATGAGAAGGGGCGGGAGTGAAGAAGCGCGTATATAGATGAATCGGAAAGAAAGAGGCGTATCTATGGACAGATTCAAAAAGAAGACAGATGAAAACGGGGAGAGGACGAGTCTGAAAATAAAAATCAGTATGAGAAAAACGGCAAAGATGATTGCGGTTGTAAGCTGTACGATTCTTATGCTGGCAGCCTGTTCTCCGAAAAAAGAGGTGATTTCGCAGTCTGTAACAGGAAATGAGGATAAAACATACGATTCGGGAGAGTGGATTGTTCAGAAGAACGGTTCTCTCATACAAAATGCAGGCGGCAATCAGGACGGGGAAAAGAAGCGATACTGTTTTCAAGATGTGGAAGAGAACCGTTATGAAGCGCCGCTGCTTTCGGATGTTCCGAAATGTACTTACGATTTTTCCGATTTAAAGACAGATGAGCAGACAGGTTATAAAAGCTATCAGGACCCGGAAACAGGTGCAAAGGCAAAACTTGGGATCGACGTATCTGAATTTCAAGGAGAAGTGATCGACTGGAAGCAGGTGAAAGAATCCGGTGTCGAATTTGTTATGGTTCGTCTCGGGTATCGGGCTTACGGAGAGAGCGGCTCTCTTGTATTGGATGCGATGTACGAGCAAAACGTGAAGAACGCTCTGGAAGCAGGGCTGCAGGTAGGCGTGTATTTTTTTTCACAGGCAGTTTCTCCGGCTGAGGCAGTGGAGGAAGCGGAATTTGTGCTTGAGCATTTGAAGCATTATAATATTACGGGTCCTGTTGTTTTTGATACAGAAGAGATCAAGTGGGACAGCGCGAGAACAGATGGAAATACGCGGCAGGATTTTACGAATTATTGCAAAGTGTTTTGTGATACGATCGAACATGCGGGATACGATCCGATGATTTACGCAAATTTAAAATGGATGACTTTTACGCTTGATATGGAGCAGCTTACAGAGTATGATTTCTGGTATGCGGATTATCATGAGACGCCGCAGTGTCCGTATGAATATAAAATATGGCAGTACAGTGAAACGGGCGCAGTTCCCGGTATCACGGGAAATGTAGATTTGAATTTATGGTTTCAGGAGGATTAAAAAATGAAATGGAATAAATTTCGGTTAAAGACGACGACGGAAGCAGAAGATATTGTAAGCAGTATGCTTATGGATCTCGGAATTCAGGGAGTAGAGATCGAGGATAAAATTCCTCTTACTCAGTCGGACAAGGAGCAGATGTTTGTAGATATCCTTCCGCAGACAGAAGCGGATGACGGCGTGGCGTATCTGAGTTTTTACTTGGAACCGGAAGAAGACAAAGAGAAGATCCTGTCGGATGTAAGAAAAGAACTGGAGGAAATGTCGGCTTATGTAAACGTCGGAGAGTGTCTGATCGAAGAGTCGGAAACGGAAGATGTGGACTGGGTGAACAACTGGAAGCAGTATTTTCACCAGTTTTATGTAGACGATGTTTTGATCATTCCGTCATGGGAAGAGGTAAAGCCGGAAGACGAAGATAAAATGATCATCCATATCGATCCGGGTACGGCGTTCGGAACGGGAATGCATGAGACAACTCAGCTTTGCATCCGCCAGATCCGCAAATATGTAACGGAGAATACGAAGATTCTTGACGTAGGGTGCGGAAGCGGGATCCTCGGGATGCTTGCGTTGAAATTCGGTGCAAAATATTCGGTCGGAACAGACTTAGATCCTTGTGCTATCGATGCAACTCATGAAAATATGGAAGTGAACGGAATCTCAAAAGACCGTTATGAGGTGATGATCGGAAACATTATCGATGACAAAGAAGTACAGGATAAAGTCGGATATGAGTGTTATGACATTGTTGCGGCCAATATTTTAGCGGACGTTCTTGTAGCGCTGACTCCGGTTGTCGTGAATCAGATAAAAAAGGGCGGAATCTATATTACAAGCGGTATTATCGATGATAAAGAAGAAACGGTTGTGGAAGCTGTGAAAAAAGCAGGTCTGGAAGTGCTTGACATTACATATCAAGGCGAGTGGGTCTGTGTGACAGCCCGAAAAAATTAAAACGGTAAGGAGAAGAGGAATGCAGCAGTTTTTTGCAGAGCCGTCATGGATCACAGAAAGTGAAATTTTGATCAGGGGCGCGGATCTCAACCATATGAAAAATGTACTTCGCATGAAAGTGGGAGAAGATGTAAGGATCAATGACGGTCAGGGGACGACTTATCTTTGCTGCCTGAATCGGTATGAGAAAGATCAGGCAGTGCTCGATGTGTTCCGAAAGCTGGATACCGAGACGGAACTTCCATCGGAAATTATTTTGTTTCAGGGACTTCCGAAAGGCGATAAGATGGAATGGATCGTACAAAAGTCGGTAGAACTGGGCGCTCACAAAATCGTTCCGTTTTCGGCAAAACGTTCGGTCGTAAAGTTAGATGAGAAGAAAGCGGTGAAAAAGCAGGAACGCTGGCAGCTAATCGCAAAAGGAGCGGCAGAGCAGTCGGGAAGAGGCGTGATTCCGGAAGTTTGCGGAGTATGTTCTTTTACGGAAGCATTAGAACAGGCAGAAAGTCTTGACGTCGTTCTTATCCCGTATGAACTGGAAGAAGGTATGGCCGAGACTGTGAGAGTGATCGAACAAATAGAACCGGGACAGTCGGTCGGAATATTTATCGGTCCTGAAGGAGGTTTTGAAGAAGCGGAAGTGCTCAGGGCAAAAGAGAAAGGGGCGCGGCCGGTCACGCTTGGAAAGCGGATTTTAAGGACAGAGACTGCGGGTCTTACGACACTTTCGATCTTGATGTATCATATAGAAAGCCGCGCTGTGTCACCGAAAAGAGAAGAGTCATAATTTAATAGTAAGAAATCAGTAAAGGAAAGGAATCATGGAAGTTTATCTTGATAATTCAGCTACAACGATGTGTTATCCGGAAGTGGGAGAGCTTGTCTATCATATCATGTGTCGGGATTACGGGAATCCGTCGGCAATGTATCGGAAGGGAATGGAAGCTGAAAGATATATAAAAGAAGCAAAAGAAACGATTTCCAAGCTTTTAAAAGTAAATGCTAAAGAAATTATTTTCACCTCCGGAGGTACGGAAAGTGATAATCAGGCGCTGATAGGATGTGCGCGGGCCAATCGAAGGAACGGAAATCATCTGATCACTTCTTGTGTGGAACATCCTGCCATTTTGAATACAATGCATTATCTGGAAGAGGAAGAAGGATTTCGCGTCACGTATCTTCCTGTTGACGAATGCGGAAGAATTCGGCTTGACGCGCTGAAAGAAGCGCTTTGTCCGGAGACGATCCTTGTATCGGTCATGTATGTCAATAACGAGATCGGAACGGTACAGCCCGTTGCTGAGGCAGCCCGGATCGTGAAGCAGTATAAACAGTCAATCTTATTTCATACGGATGCGGTTCAAGGATTCGGAAAGTATAAGATCTATCCGAAAAGACTTGGAGTCGATATGCTTTCGGCCAGCGGACATAAGATTCACGGACCGAAAGGGGCGGGATTTCTTTATGTGGACAGCCGTGTGAAGATAAAACCGATCATTTTCGGAGGCGGTCAGCAAAAAGATATGCGCTCAGGAACGGAAAACGTACCTGGAATCGCAGGATTGGCATTGGCGTCAAAAATGATCTATCAGGATCTTGAGCTGAAAACGGAGCATATGCGGGAACTGAAAACGCATTTTATAGACTGTATTTCACAGATTGGCAATGTGAAAGTGCATGGACTTACAGATGAAGGAAGCGCTCCGCACATTGTCAGCGCGGGATTTGCCGGAGTGAGGAGCGAAGTCCTGCTCCATACGCTGGAAGATCGTGGAATCTGTGTGTCGGCAGGCTCGGCATGTGCATCTAATCATCCGGCGATAAGCGGTGTTCTTCAGGCGATAGGAACGCCGAGAGAATATCTTGATTCGACGCTGCGGTTCAGTTTGTCGGAGTTTACGACAAAAGAAGAAATTGACTATACGTTGGAAACACTATATAATTGTATTCCGATGCTTCGGAAATATACACGGCGCTGATTTCACATGACAGAAAGATATGGCGCAAAGAAGGAGAAGAAGATGGAGTTTCATTCATTTTTGATTAAATATGGAGAAATAGGGATCAAGGGAAAGAATCGTTATATATTTGAAGATGCGCTTGTGCGTCAGATCAGGTATGCTCTTCAGAGCGTAGACGGAGAATTCCTTGTTCATAAATGTCACGGAAGAGTCTATGTGGACTGCGAGGGTGAATATGATTATGAGGAGACGGTTGAAAGTCTCAAAAAAGTATTCGGCATTGTAGGGATCTGTCCGGTTGTCCGCAAAGAAGTGAAAGATCCGGAAGGATTGAAAAAAGACGTGACTGCTTATGTAGGCGAGATGTATCCTCAGGCAGACAAGACGTTTAAAGTAGAAGCGCGACGCGCGAATAAACGCTATCCGATGAATTCGATGGAATTAAACTGTGCGCTTGGCGAGGCGGTTCTTGATGCATATCCTGAGATGAAAGTTGATGTGCACGATCCGGAAGTACGTCTGAATGTAGAGATAAGAGAAGAAGTTTATATTTATTCCGAGATCATTCCGGGTCCGGGAGGAATGCCTGTCGGAACAAACGGCAGTGCGATGCTTCTGCTGTCGGGAGGGATCGACAGTCCGGTAGCCGGTTATATGGTTGCGAAACGCGGCGTTGAGCTGGAGGCGGTTTATTTTCACGCACCGCCGTATACAAGTGAGAGAGCGAAAGAAAAAGTGATAGATCTTGCAAGACTCGTATCTGCTTATTCAGGTCCGATCAAGCTTCACATTGTTAATTTTACCGATATTCAGCTTGCCATTTATGAAAAATGTCCGCACGATGAGCTGACGATCATCATGCGTCGGTATATGATGCGGATCGCAGAACATTTTGCGAAGAAAAACGGCTGTCTCGGTCTTGTTACGGGAGAGAGCATCGGACAGGTGGCGAGTCAGACGATGCAGAGTCTTGCGGCGACAAACGCTGTCTGCACACTGCCGGTATACCGTCCGCTTATCGGATTTGATAAGAAAGAGATTGTGGAAATATCTGAAAAGATCGACACATACGAAGTTTCAATCCAGCCGTTTGAAGACTGCTGCACGATTTTCGTGGCAAAGCATCCGGTGACAAAGCCGAATGTAGAAAGAATCGAAAAGTCGGAGATCAATCTGGCAGATTGTATCGATGATCTGATGAAGACGGCGCTTGAAACTGCAGAAGTGATCACCGTAGGGGCATAGAATCACCGAAAGTGCCAAAAGGCATGTTCAGGGATTGTAAGCGGCTGCCGAAGTTTTGGTATATCCCGGGCTTTGGCTCGTCGCCATTACAAAAAAGCTGTCTCAAAAGAGACAGCTTTTTGCATTGTGCATTTACGCATAAATATGTTTGACTGTTATTATTTGATGATATACGGGTCAAGTGCAGCGAGGATTGCATCAACGTCGCCGTCTGCGTGAATGTTAAGATCAATCGGTTTGGAGAGATCAAGACTGAAAATTCCCATAATGGATTTGGCGTCTATAACGTATCTTCCAGATACTAAATCGAAGTCGTTGTCGTATTTTGTGATCTCATTTACGAAAGATTTTACTTTGTCGATTGAATTTAATGAAATCTGTACAGTTTTCATTTTGCTACCTCCTTGAAATATGTGATAAAATAGGGTCAAAACCTTATGAATATTCTACGGGATAGGGAACTAAAAGTCAAGGAACAATGATAGAAAGAATAGGAAAAAGAGGTAAACTTATGAAAAAAGCGGCACTTCATAATCTTGGATGTAAAGTAAACGCATATGAGACGGAAGCAATGCAGGAAATGCTTGAACAGGCAGGTTATGAGATCGTTCCCTTTAAAGAAGGGGCGGATGTTTATATTATCAATACATGCACGGTGACAAATATAGCAGACAGGAAATCTCGGCAGATGCTGCACCGAGCAAGAAAATTAAACCCGGACGCGGTCGTTGTGGCGGCGGGGTGTTATGTACAGGCGCAGGAGGGTAAGGAGATCGATCCGTGTATTGATATTGTGATCGGAAATAATCATAAAAAACGATCTGCCGGAATTATTGAAACAATATGAAATGGAAAAAAAGCGGTCATACAGAATATGCGATGGAAGATATCAACCGTACGAAAGAGTATGAAGAACTGCATTTGACAAAACCGGGAGATCATACGAGAGCGTATATTAAAGTGCAGGACGGATGTAATCAATTTTGTACGTATTGTATCATCCCTTATGCGAGGGGCAGAGTGCGGAGCAGGCAGACAAAGGACGTGCTGGAAGAAGTGAGAGATCTTGCCGGAAACGGATATAAAGAAGTTGTTCTTACGGGAATCCATCTGAGTTCTTACGGTATCGATTTTGACGGGCAGAGACATCTGCTTGACCTTATAAAAGAAGTACACAAAGTCGAAGGGATCGAACGGATCCGTCTCGGTTCTCTTGAGCCGGGGATTATTACGGAAGAGTTTGCAAAAGAGCTTTCCGAGATGCCGAAAGTGTGTCCGCATTTTCATCTTTCTCTTCAAAGCGGATGTGACGCGACGCTGAAGCGGATGAACAGAAAGTATACAAGCGGAGAATATTATGACAGGTGTCAGATATTGAGAAAATATTTTGATCATCCGGCTCTTACGACAGATGTGATCGTCGGATTTCCGGGGGAGACAGAGGAAGAGTTTGAAGCTTCCTATGCGTTTGTCGACCGGGTTGATTTTTATGAAACGCATATTTTCAAATACTCGAAGAGAGAAGGGACAAAAGCGGCAGTGATGGACGGCCAGATTGATGAGAAGATCAAAGGGGAAAGAAGCGCCCGTATGATCGCCCTCGGCGAACGGAAGAAAAAGGCATACGAGGACAGCTTTATCGGAAAAGAAGTGGAAGTTCTTTTTGAAGAACGCGCGCAGATCGAGGGAAAGGCTGTTATGACAGGACATACAAAAGAGTATATGAAAATTGCACTAGAAACCGAAAAAAAATATTTCTAATTGTATCGTAAAAGTGAGAATTGAAAATCATTCACAAATTATACGTTGAATTTTGAATGGGAGTATATTAGAATTGTAGGTAGTGATTTCGGAGTTTCCGAAAATGAAAAATGAGGAATAGAATTCTTATACAAAAAGACAGAAGGTAAGGAGGAACAGCAAGATGAGTGATCTCAGCAATACACAATTCTTTCAGGTAGAACCGGGACCGCAGATTTCGGCCGGAGACATTTTGGAGATCGTGTTTAAGGCGCTGAAAGAAAAGGGATATAATCCGGTGAATCAGATCGTCGGATATATCATGTCGGGAGATCCGACATATGTTACAAGTTTTAACGGAGCGAGAAGCCTGATCATGAAAGTAGAGAGAGATGAGTTGGTCGAGGAGCTGTTAAAAGCGTATATCGAACATCATTCGTGGGAATAATCAGATATGAGAATTATGGGACTTGATTATGGGTCGAAAACGGTAGGCGTTGCGATCAGCGACGCTCTTCGTCTTACGGCTCAGGCAGTGGAGACGATCGAGAGAAAAGAAGAAAATAAACTTCGGCGGACTTGCGCGAGGATAGAGGAACTGATCAAAAAGTATGATGTGGAGAAGATCGTCCTCGGCTTTCCGAAACATATGAATAACGATATCGGAGAGCGTGCGCAGCAGTCTATGGAATTCGGAGAGATGCTCAAACGCAGAACCGGGTTAGAGGTCATTTTGTGGGATGAGAGACTGACGACCGTAGAGGCAGAACGTACTCTGATCGAGAGCAACGTGCGCCGTGAAAACAGAAAGAAACATATAGATCAGATCGCCGCAGTGTTTATTTTGCAGGGTTATCTTGATCTGATGCATATGAAAAAACAGGCAGAATGAATGAAGTCTGTCATTTTTGTATAGGCAATGAGCCAAAGTTCGGGATATGCTAAGACCTTGGCGGCTGCTTACAATCCCGGGATGTGTCTTTTGGCGCTTTCGGTGATTTTGTGCAGGATATCAGGATAGAAAAATAAAAGATGTAAGGGGTTCGGATATGGAAAAAGTAAAGTTTGCATTTGCGGATGGAAACGGTGAGGACGAATTTTTTTATACTTGAAGAAACAAAGATCAACGGGAGCGCGTATATTCTTGTTGCGGAGTCGGAGGATGACGATGCGGAATGTCTGATATTAAAAGACGTTCGTGATGAAGAATCAGGCGAGAGCGTTTATGAGATCGTTGAAAATGAGAAAGAGTTACAGGCGGTCTCCAAGGTGTTTGAGGAACTTCTTGAAGATGTCAGTATTGAACTCTGATCTAAGAAGAAAATTACATTGTATGCTATGGGAACTTCTGAGAGTTTCCACGGGAAATCGGACAGTGATATATAAGATATGACAGTATGGCAAAATGCGTGAAATCGCAGTGAAAAATGTCTTTTGGATGTTTCGGGTGAGGATAGAATGAAAAAGAACAGGACAGAAGAACTGCTCAAAGAAAAATTAAGAGAAAAAGGGTTGAAAGTTACGAATCAGAGAATTTTGATCCTTTCTGTCTTGGAGCAGAATAAAGGCAGGCATTTGACTGCGGAAGATATTTATGAGCTGGTGACGCAGGAGCATCCGGAAATCGGACTTGCAACTGTGTACCGTACGATCCAGCTTTTATGGGATATGCAGCTCATAGACAAGATTAATTTGGATGAGGGATGTGTGCGTTACGAGATCGGACATCTGCTGGACGGCGGATCGAAACATAACCACCATCATCTTATATGCAGAACTTGCAATAAAATCATTCCTTTCGATGATGACCTTCTGGAAGAAGCGGAACGTCACATTGAACGTACGATTGGATTTCATGTTCTTGATCATGAAGTAAAGTTTTACGGAATATGCAGAGAATGCATGAAAAAGGGGAAATAGTGGAGGTGTTTATTTTTTGAAAAAACAGAATAACGGAAAATTGCGTATCATACCGCTTGGAGGATTAGAGCAGATCGGTATGAATATTACTGCCTTTGAGTATGAAGACAGTATTGTTGTCGTGGACTGCGGTCTGGCATTCCCGGAGGATGATATGCTTGGGATCGATCTTGTGATCCCTGATGTAACATACTTGAAAGACAATGCATCGAAAGTGAAAGGGTTTGTTATCACACATGGTCACGAGGATCACATCGGCGCGCTTCCGTATGTGCTCAAAGAGATCAATCTGCCGATCTATACGACGAAACTTACGATGGGCATTATTGAAAACAAACTAAAGGAGCATAATCTTCTTCGGACGACGAAGCGAAAAGTTGTCCGCCACGGACAGTCGATCAATCTTGGAAAATTCAGGATTGAATTTATTAAAACGAACCACAGTATTCAGGATGCGTCTGCCCTTGCGATCTATTCGCCTGCCGGTGTCGTAATCCATACAGGAGATTTTAAAGTCGATTATACGCCGGTGTTCGGAGATGCGATCGATCTACAGCGGTTTGCGGAGATCGGAAAAAAGGGTGTGCTTGCTCTGATGTCAGACAGTACGAATGCGGAGCGGCGAGGATTTACCCAGTCGGAAAAGACGGTCGGTATTACGTTTGATCATATTTTTGCGGAACATCAGAATACAAGGCTGATCATCGCTACGTTTGCTTCTAACGTGGATCGTGTGCAGCAGATTATCAATTCGGCATATAAGTATGGAAGAAAAGTAGTTGTGGAAGGGCGCAGCATGGTGAATATCATTGCGACAGCGTCAGAATTGGGATATTTGGATGTGCCGGAAAACACATTGATCGAGATCGATCAGATGAAGAATTATCCGCCGGAGAAAATGGTTCTTATCACAACCGGAAGTCAGGGAGAGTCTATGGCGGCTCTGTCGAGAATGGCGGCGGACGTGCACAGAAAAGTGACGATACAGCCAAACGATACGATTATCTTCAGTTCTAATCCGATTCCGGGAAATGAGAAGTCTGTTTCCCGTGTGATCAACGAACTTTCTTCCAAAGGGGCGGAAGTTATTTTCCAGGATGCCCATGTATCGGGACATGCCTGTCAGGAAGAACTGAAATTGATCTATTCTCTTGTGAAGCCGAAATATGCCATTCCGGTCCACGGAGAATACCGTCATTTGAAAGCAAATGCGGAAGTGGCAAAATCACTTGGAATTCCGAAGGAAAATGTATTTATCATTCAGTCCGGAGATGTGCTGGAACTGTGCGATGACAGTGCGGAAGTAGTAGATAAAGTACACACGGGAGCGATTCTTGTAGACGGACTCGGGGTAGGAGACGTAGGAAACATCGTGCTTCGGGACAGACAGCATTTGGCAGAGGACGGTATTATCATTGTTGTGCTTACGCTTGAGAGAAGAACGAACCGCCTGCTTGCAGGTCCGGATATCGTATCGCGAGGCTTCGTTTATGTAAGAGAATCAGAAGAACTGATGGATGATGCGAGAAGAGCGGTATCCGAGGCGGTGGATAAGTGTCTCTCGGGACGTCATACAGACTGGAATAAGATCAAACTTGTGATCCGCGATTCCATGAACGACTATATTTGGAAAAAGACAAAGAGAAAACCGATGGTGATTCCGATCATCATGGATGTGGATGTGTAAATTATGATAGTAGATGAACGTATTATTACATTCATCAATTCGCTGGATACGAAAAACAGTGAAATATTAGAGGACATCGAGAGAGAGGCTCTGGCTGATAACGTGCCTATAATACGCCGTGAGATGCAGAGCTTCTTAAAGGTGCTCCTTATGGTAAAAAAACCTATGCGCGTTCTGGAAGTCGGAACTGCCGTAGGTTTCTCTGCGTTATTGATGAGTGAATATGTACCGGAAGAATGTGCGATCACAACGATTGAAAATTATGAGAAGAGAATACCGATCGCAAGACAAAATTTTGTCCGTGCAGGAAAAGAGAAGAAAATCACTTTGCTGGAAGGCGATGCGATGGATGTGCTGAAAACATTGGAAGGACCGTATGATTTTATTTTTATGGATGCGGCGAAAGGTCAGTACATTCATTATCTGCCGGAGATACTGCGTCTGCTTGCAAAGGGCGGTATCCTTGTCTCGGATAATGTGATGCAGGACGGTGATGTGATCGAGTCACGTTTCGCGGTAGAACGGCGGGATCGTACGATTCATGCGCGGATGCGGGAATATCTGTACGAATTAAAACATAACGATGCGCTTGTAACATCGATCATTCCTTTAGGAGACGGGGTGGCGCTGAGTGTGAAAAAGGAAGTCGGAACGGACATTGCGCAGTAAAGCGCAAAATTATAAGCCGCCATAAAAACAGAAAAAGAAGAAGTAGGAGAATGAAGAGAAAGATGAGCAGACATCCTGAGTTATTAATTCCGGCGAGCAGTCTGGAAGTGTTGAAAACGGCAGTTATTTTCGGAGCTGATGCGGTCTATATCGGAGGAGAAGCTTTCGGTCTTAGAGCAAAAGCGAAGAATTTTTCAACGGAAGAGATGCGAAAAGGAATTCAATTTGCCCATGAGCATGGTGTGAAAGTATATGTGACCGCTAATATTCTGGCGCACAACGATGACCTTGCCGGGGTGCGTGAGTATTTTGAAGAGTTAAAGGAAATCAAACCGGATGCACTGATCATTGCAGATCCGGGAGTATTTGAGATTGCCAAAGAGATATGCCCCGAGATAGAAAGGCATATAAGCACTCAGGCAAATAATACAAATTATGCAACCTATAATTTCTGGTATAAACAGGGGGCGAGTCGAGTCGTATCTGCCAGAGAGCTGTCGATGGAAGAGCTAAAAGAACTTCGGGCAAATATTCCGGAAGATTTGGAAATCGAGACGTTTATTCACGGGGCGATGTGTATCTCTTATTCGGGAAGATGTCTTTTGAGTAATTATTTTACGGGAAGAGATGCGAACAGAGGAGCATGTACTCATCCGTGCCGCTGGAAATATGCGGTCGTGGAAGAAAAAAGACCGGGAGAGTACCTTCCTGTTTATGTAAAATGAAAGAGGAACTTACATTTTTAACTCAAAAGACCTGTGTATGATCGAACATATACCGGAGCTGATCGATGCGGGGATCGACAGTCTGAAAATCGAAGGCAGAATGAAAACCGCTCTGTATGTGGCGACAGTGGCAAGGACGTACCGAAAAGCAATCGATGACTATAAGAAAGATCCGAAGTTATATGAACAGAACATGCCCTGGTATAAAGAACAGATCTCAAATTGTACTTACCGCCAGTTTACGACCGGATTTTTCTTTGGGAAACCGGATGAGACGACACAGATCTATGACAGCAACACATACAATAAAGAGTATACTTATCTTGGCATTGTCGGGGAGATCAAAGACGGATTGTGCAGGATAGAGCAGAGAAACAAATTTTCTGTCGGGGAAACGATTGAAATTATGAAGCCGGACGGCAGAAACATAGAAGCGGAAGTGCTGCGCATCCTGAATGAAGAGGGAAAAGAGCAGGAAAGTGCGCCCCACTCGAAACAGCTGCTCTATGTTGAACTAAGTGAAATCCCGGACGTATATGATATTTTGCGAAGAAAAGAAGAGGAATCAAAATAGAAGAAAATATAAATAGAAACGGCATAGACAAAGGCGTTTATCGTATCTTTGGCTATGCCGTTTTGTAATGGAGGAAATAAGAGAGCGAAACTGTTCAAAAAGACGGTGAAATGACAAAATGATTGATAGAAAAGGAAGTAAATATGATGAAAATAGATGAAAAAAACAAAAAAAGTATATCGTAAATGAGTAAAAAATGATATAATGATAGATGGTAGTATCCTGATAATATTATGAGAAAAGGAGGAAAAGGTTTATGGCAGGAAGAGTGATCAAAAGACTGCTCGCAGGGGTTCTTACAGTCGCCGTTGTGATACCGGGCAATTTTGTTCCGGCGCAGGCAGCGGAAGAACCGCAAGAAGACTACCTCATTTATCCGAATCCACATAAGGTGGAGTATCAGGAAGGAGATTACATTCTCGGAAAAGAATTGAATGTAATCTATGACAAAGGAATCGATGAGGCGACAAAGAACCGTCTGCAAGAGGCGGCAGACCTCAAAGGAATCGAGGTAAACGAAGCAGAGCAGCCAAAAGAAGGCGCAACCAATGTATATGTCGGTGTACATGGACAGGACGGAACGGCAGAAGATTATATTACAGAAGAATATCAGCCGGAAGACTCTTTGTTTGGAAAGACGGATTCTTACTTTCTGGCAAGTGATGAGAATGTAATATCCGTACTTGGAAAAGATGCAGATTCTGCATTTTATGGATTGACTACGCTGTATCATGTTTTTGCACAGATGGACAGCCTGACAATCAGAAACTTTGAGATCGAGGACTATGCGGACGTAGTAAGCCGTGGTTTTATTGAAGGCTATTATGGAAATCCGTGGTCTACAGAAGATCGTGTAAACTTGATGAAATGGGGTGGATATTACAAATTAAACGCGTATTTCTATGCGCCGAAAGACGACCCGAAACATCGTACACAGTGGGATCAGCTTTATACGGAAGAAGAGCTGGCAAATAAGATCAGACCGCTTGCAGAGGCGGGAAATGAATCAAAATGCCGATTTGTTTATGCCCTTCATCCGTTCCCGCAGGGCAATCATCTTCGTTTTGATGATAATTATGAAGCTGATTTGGCGAAACTTCAGGCAAAATTCAAACAGGTGATCGATCAGGGCGTACGTCAGATCGCAATCCTTGCAGACGACTTTTGGAATCCGGGCGGACCGAATGGAGTACGTCTGTTAAACGATATGACTGCATGGCTTGAAGAGGTGAAAAAGCAGTATCCTGATATGAAGATGACGATCCCTTATGTTCCGTATGACTATATGGGCAACGGAAGCAGCGCAGAACTTCAGGAGTTGAAAAAGGCTCCGGCTAATGTTCAGATCGTTATGACCGGCGGAAGAGTATGGGGAGAAGTAACAAATAACTTTACTTCTACGTTTACAAATAACGTTGGACGCGGACCGTTTATGTGGATCAACTGGCCGTGTACGGATAACTCTAAGAAACATTTGATCATGGGCGGTTATGATACGTTCCTTCATCCGGGAGTAGAGCCGTCTAAAATCCAGGGAATCATGCTTAACCCGATGCAGCAGTCGGAACCGAGCAAGGTTGCTATTTTCGGTAATGCAGATTATGCATGGAATATTTGGGAGACAAAGGAAGAGGCAGACAAGTCATGGAATGATGCATTTTCCTTTGTAGATCATAATTCGGCAATTATGAATGATGCGAGCGACGCCCTGCGTGAATTATCAAAGCATATGATCAATCAGGCGATGGATACGCGTGTAACACCTTTGCAGGAATCTGTTGTACTGAAAGAGAAGTTAAATGCATTTAAAGAAAAACTGGAAGCAGAGACTCTCACGGCGGAAGAAGTAGATGCGGTAATCGCAGAGTTTGAAGTGCTTCAAAAAGCTTCAAAGACATATCGTGCAGGCGGAAACGAGGCGATCAAAGGTCAGATCGTATATTGGCTGAACTGCTGGGATGACACGACAGAAGCGGCGATCGCATACTTAAACGGCGTAAAGAGCGCTCTGGCAGGAGACGTATCTTCTGTGATCAGCTATAATACAGCAGGAAAGACGGCGTTCGACCGTTCAAAAACATATGACTTTTTATATGTGGATCATCAGGAATATGCCGAGGTCGGCGTACAGCACATTGTTCCGTTTATCAATACATTGGCAGAGTATGTATCTGCAAAAGCGGAAACAGCGGTCAATCCCGACAAAGTGATCCCAAAATTCATTACAAGCAGAAAAGACGCGCCGACAGGTTCTAAAGAAAATATTTTTGACGGCGACGAGTCTACAAGTGCAGTTTACAAAACGCCGAATTCATTGTCGAAAGATGATTATATCGGTGTAGAATACAACAAAGTAATCGATATTGACAGCATTCGTTTCCTTCTCGGAGGCGGAAAAGATCATTTTGAACATGCAAAACTGCAGTATATGACAGAAGAAGGAACATGGGAAGATCTGACGTTGACAGGCATGGAAAACAATTTTGCCGGAGAATTCGGTAAAGTTCAGGACATCAATGTAAAAGAAGCAAATCTTCCGAGTGATCTGAAAGCAAAAGGAATCCGCCTCATTGCGACAGCGGCAAATGTAAATGACTGCTGGCTTGAGGTACGCGAAATCCAGATCAACAAAAAAGAAGAAGTTTCCGAAGATACAGAGCGTTACACAGGAGATGTGACGTTCAGCGGTATTTCCACACAGGGAAATGATCATACGGCGGCAAAAATGTTTGACGGAGATCTGTCTACAGAAATGTGGATCGCTAAAGGACCGTACAGCGGCGAAGGAAAAGATACGATCGCGGCAGACGCTTATATCCAGATTACCTTCCCGGAAGCGAAGCAGATCGGAAGCATAAGAATGACACAGGGCAAAACTTCTTCTGCGGATGTGTTTAAAAAAGTAGAAATACAGTATAGCACAGACGGACAGAGCGGTTGGAAAAAGGCAGGAGAGTTTACGAACGCGAAAGATCAGACAGTAAACATTAACGTAACTGACAAGATCAAAGGAATCCGTCTTGTGAATAAAGAGCAGACGGCAGGCTGGGTACGCATCGGTGAATTAGATATCCGCGCGCCGAAGAATATGACGACTCCGATCACATACAAAGTGATCAAGACGGAGCGTTGGAAAGTAGCGCAAGGGAAAGAAACGAGTCTTTATGACGGAGATGACAATACATTCGTATGGTACGATCCTGATGGAGACGGAAATTCAACAAGTGACTCTGTTCTGAAAGATGATTTCTTAGGATATGACCTCGGAACAGAAGCTGTATTGGAAAGCGCTCATATCGTAGTCGGACATACAGGCGGAGACAAGCTTGTAAAATATGCGGTTGAGACGTCTGTAGATAACAGCACATGGACTCCGGCAGAAGGATATGCAGAGTATACTGGAGCGGCAGAAGGAAAAGACGTACTGAACATTGATCTGAAAGGTGTGACGGCGCGTTACATCCGTATCCGCAATCTGGAGAAGAAACCTACGTGGGCAAAATTCTCTGAGTTTACTGTAAAACAGAAAGTTGATCAGACAGGAACAACAGAGAATATTTATACAAATGTAAAGGATCACGGAATGCTCGGAACGACAGAAGCAGGTATGTCTTCTTTGCAGCCGGGAACGATCAGTCTGAAAAAAGATCAGTATATCGGTGTTGACTTAAAGAACATCAAAGCGATCGAAAACATTGCAGTGAACGCAGGAGAAAATGCGAATGTGAAACTGCAAAGCTCTATGAACGGAGTGATCTGGACTGATGTTAATGCAGGAGCATTGGAAGATGCAAGATATGTAAGACTTTACAATGCGGGAAATGAGACACAAAATGTTTCGGTTCAAGAATTCAAAGTGACGTATGCGTTTATCGGAGAGAAAACGGTAGAAAGTGATTTTGCTCAGAAAGATTCGGCAAACGATATGCGAAGCAACGGACAAGTCGGAAATGTATTCGACGGAAAGCTTAATACGCTTGGCAAGATCACAGGAACACAGGATGCAGGGAAAAAGATCGTATTCGATCTCGGACAGACTGTGAATTTTGAATCGTTCAGATACTATGTAAAAGAGACATGTCTTGACTTCTTAAGACATGCAAAATTTGAAGTAGCTGACAGGAAAGATGCCACAGACGATCAGTGGACAAAGATCCTTGAAGTCGGAAACGCAGAGGCTGTGCAGATGTCGGCTAATGCGACAGCGAAAGATGCAGACTATCTGCTTCATGATACTACAAATCCGGGAAATATGTATGCAGAGGCAACCGGATTGAATGTGTCGGGACGTTACTTAAGAATCGTACCGCTTACAACATATACAGAGAGATGGGTTGAGCTGTACGAGCTTCAGATCAACGGCGGAGCTTATATGACGACAGAGTCAAACCGCGACATCATATCAGAAACAGCGGAAGAAGCGGGCAAGATCCCGTCTAATGTATTTGACGGAAACTTTGCGACAACATACAAACCATCTGCGGCAAACGGTTCGTTTACATATCGCATCAGTGAGCCGGATCAGAGAACGATCCGTATCATACAGAACGGAAAGGCGTCGAATGCAGATGTACAGGCAGTTCTCTATAAAGACGGAGCAAAACAAGAAGCAGCTGCGATCGGAAAGCTGAATCAGACGATCAATGAATTTGCGGTTGGAAAAGACAGTCAGATTCTGGAAGTTATCGTGACATGGGCAGAAGACATTCCGGAGATTTCTATTATAAAGACAAGTGAAAAGGAAAAAGCAGCGGTCAATAAAGATGCGCTGAATGAGGCAATCAAAAAGCCGATCGACGATAAGTGGACTGCAGACAGCAAACGGGCGGCAGAAGAAGCAAAAGCAGCGGCAGAAGAGATCGCGGCAAATGAGTACGTGACTCAGGAAGTTGTAGATCTGGCAGAAAAAGCGCTTCTTGCCGCACACAAAAACGCGGTTGTCAAAGGCGATGTTACTGCATTGGAAAACGCTTTGAACAACATGAAAGCAGGCAAAGAAAACGTCGGAGCAGAGGAAGCTCCTGTTTATGTAGAGATCTATTCGGCGAGAACTTATGCGGCATATGAGTCGGTGATGAATGAGATCAGAGAGGCGTTAAAGGATAAAGAAAATGTTTCGGAGAAAGAAGCGCAAGATCTGACGGCAAAACTTGAAAAAGCCGAAAAAGCACTAGTATATTCATCGATCCAGAGAGAGCTGGCAGAAACAGAGTTAGAAAACGCAGTAAAATATAATAAAGACGACTATACAACTGTTTCTTACAAAGCATATACAGACGCGAAATCAGCATTAGATGCGATTGTGAAAGCAGATAAGACAGAGCGGAAGAACCCGAAAGAAGTCTATACTGCACGAAATACTTTTGCGCAGACAGAAGAAGGTCTTGTCAATGTAGCCGCATTGAAAGCAAAACTTGCAGAAGTTGGAAAACTGGATGAGAATCTTTATACGAAAGACAGTTGGAAAGAGCTTCAAGATGCAGTGAAGAATGCAGAGGCTTATCTGGAAAACGGAACAAAAGATCAGGTAGATAAAGCGGTTTCCGATCTGGAAAATGCAGTGAATGGTCTGGTAGAAAAAACAGAAGTAACTGTAGATGATGTCATTGCAGAAATGGAAAAAATAAACGGCAAAGATTACACTGAAGTAAGTTTCGGCGCACTTCAGGATGCGATCAGCAAAGCAAAAGCAGATAAAGATCAGAACGATCCGGCATTAGATCAGGCGAATATCACTGCAATGAAAGAAGCGAAAGCGGCGCTTGTAAGTATCGTAGATTTGAAGGCTGCTCTTAATGAAGCTGCTCAGCATAAAGCAGGTACTTATACGGTAAGTTCTTATAAGCTTTTGAAAGATGCTGTGACAAATGCAGAGCCGTTGAAAGTAAACGGTACAAAAGAAGAGGTTGCCAATGCGGCGGCTGCAATCCGTGCGGCGATCAAGGGTCTGGACAAACGTGCAGTTGGTTTGGATGAGTACAGAGACTCTATCGTATTGAAGAAACCGGAAGGTTATACAGAAGAAAGCTATGCGGCATATAAAAATGCATATGATGCGCTGATGGCTCTGGATTCAAAGGAGACAACGGCAGAAATGTTTGCAAATGCGAAATCTGCATTTGAAGCTGCACAGGCAGGTCTTGTACAGAAACCGGGAAGCAACGGAACAGGAAGTTCTTCAAACGGAACTGTTTCAAACGGAGCAGTTGCAACTGGAGATACAGTGAATGTTTCAGCATTAGCCGGATTATTCCTGTCACTCTTGATGATAGCGGCATTTATGAAACGTAAAACTTTTCTGGGATTTTTTGAAAAAGATGAATAAGATTTAAAACAGGTTCACATGATAATATTAAAAGATATAAGATGACCTGGAGTTAAGAATCGCCGGATCCGGCAGTAAAGCCGGATTCGGCGATTCTTTTGCGAAGGCGGTAAGCCAAAGGGCGGGAAAGCCCGGAAACTTGACGACCGATCGATATCTGTTTATATATTTTTGAACCGCTGTTTTGAATAACAGATGACGGTGTAGCTTAAAGAAATATCTCGGCCTTTTTATCACTCTGACAGACCTTTGTTAATTTCTTTGCTGCCATATTCAACTTAAAAGCGCTGACATATCTGGCTTTCTGTTTGCAGAAGCGGACACATTTCATACATCCGATACATTTATCGTGATCTGTCTTTTTCGGATTATCAAGAGAGATTGCTCCTGCCGGACAGATCTTTGCGCAGGCGCTGCATTCTGTACAAAGGGAAACGTCGGCTTTCGGAAAAAGTACGTTTTTTCCGTATTTTCTGTAAGGAGTATTTCCCGGTACTTTCAGATCGAAAGAAGCGAAAGAATCTTCTTTTTTAATGATCCGATTCAGTGAAATTCCGTATTCGGAAGCTTCTTTTAAATCCGCCTTGTTCGGACGTCTTGCGCCGATAGAGTTCACGATAGAGTGTTCTGCCGGAAATGCGGCAGCTCCGATTACTTTGAATCCTCTTTTTTCTACTTCGGTCTTTAATTCTAAAAGTGCATCCTCGTATTCGCGGCATCCGTATGTAGCGACAAGAGCGGCAGGTGTTCCGTTTCCGGAAAAGAGATCAAGATATTTGAGAAAGAGCGCCGGAACACGACCGTAGTATACGGGGATCGCAAACAGGGCAAAATCGTTTGGCGCAAATTTTGCGACAGGTTTCAGATCTTTTTTGATCGTAAGGTCAAAAGAGACTGATTTTAAATCGATACTTCTTGCCGTTTCCATAACGACTTTATGGGTCGTTCCTGTAGGGCTGAAATAAATAAGTTTTAATTCGTTCATTTTCATAAATCAACAGACTCCTTTGTAAGTAATATTACAATGATATCATAATACGGATAAAAATGCACGAAGAAATAAATATAGAATATCGAACAAAAGCAATAGTTCAGTCCCCGCCATTCGTAAATTTTGTTTGACCGGAAGGATGGAAAAATATACTATAAATATAGCAGCAGTTATTTATAAGGAGGAATACGATTATGAGATGTCAATATTGCGGAAGAAAAATTCCTGATGATTCTGCATTTTGTCCGGAATGTGGACAGCGTCAGGAAGAGCTATCGTTTCATGCAGAGTCAAGTTTTGATTCAACACAGGAATCAAAGCCGAAAGTTTGTCCGGTATGCGGTACTGTGATGGAAGAGGGAACTTTGTTTTGCCCTGAATGTGGTACGCCTTATGCACGGTCAGAGCAGCAGAGTGGTACGCGGTTTGAGGATACTGAGGAAATGCCGTATATATCGTCTCCGGAAGACTCTGAAGAGTTGTTAAAGGTGCGGGATGAAGAAGAGTTTGAAGAGTTCGGATCACAAAGAGACGGTCGGGGTGACATGGGCAATCAAGGAAATGTGCCGGATATGCGGCAGTCTTTGGATGAGTCTTATGGGAAGAAAAAGAGCAAAGCGCCGATTATAATCGGTGTGGTCATCGGAGGAATTGTTTTAGTTGCTATAGTGATTGCTGTGTTGTTTTTCGTTTTGAAAAAAGAAGATCCGAAACCGTCTTCTGATTCCGTCAACACGGATATTACAGAACCGTCGGAAAATGAGATTTTGAATGATGTAGATTATAACCTGCTTGATGAAGATGAGTTATTCTTTGAAGGCTTTATTAAAAAGACAGAAAATGGCGATTATGTTCTGCGCTTGGAAGAAGAATATACTTTTTACGGAGAAGATTTTTACGGTGAAAAAGTTTTGCTGGAAGATGCGAGAAACGTATATATCGATCAATCTGTTCTTCCGGAAGGAATGCTCGACAGCATTAAATCTAATCAGACGATAGAGATAGAAGGACAATTTTATTTTGACAACGATAAGCTTTATATAACACCGTTTGTAATTTGGGATGAATATGGGGAAAACCTGATAGAAGATTTTGAAAAATCAAAAGAGGAGGATGAAGTTTTAAATAAAGATTATATTCTTCCGCAGAGCGCTTCTTATCTTTTAACTGAAAGCGATATTGAAGGCTTGGATATCCGCGAGATTAATTATGCCAAAAATGAAATCTATGCGAGGCATGGCCGGCTTTTCCAATCGGCTGAACTGCAGAATTATTTTAATAGTAAGAAATGGTATCACGGTACGGTCAGTCCGGAAGAATTTAACAATTCGATGCTTTCTGAAATTGAACGGAAAAATGCAGATTTTCTGGCTCAGGTCGAGTTTGGTATGGATCCGAAAGGATATCAGTTGGATGCAGAGTAATTGTTAAAGGAGCATAATTATGGAAAAAAGGGGTTACAATTTTTTGTATTTATCTGTCTTCTTGTTTTCGATGTTTCGGCGTGCGGCAGGGAAAATGTTTCCGATCCTTCAGAAGGAAAGAAAGCTTCGGCTGAGAATCCCAAAACTACTGATCGGTCATCAGAAGAATCGGAACAAACATCGGAACAAACATCGGAACAAACGGAGGCGTCTGTGAGCGCAGAGGAACATTCAGGACAAACTGACATACAAAAACCGGTAAAAAAAGATATTTTGATCGCGATAGATCCCGGGCATCAAAGCCCGGATATAGATATGAGCGGGCAAGAGCCAAATGCTCCTGGGTCAGGTGATTTTAAACAAAAATCTGCCGGCGGTACTGTCGGCAGATTCACCGGGATACCGGAATATGAACTTAATCTTGAAATCGCATTGATGCTTCGAGATCGTCTGACGGAACAAGGGTATGATGTAATCCTGACGCGGGAAAATAACGAAACAGCTATAAGCAATGCGGAACGAGCCTGTCTTGCAAATGATGCAGGGGCGGAGTTTTCTTTGAGAATTCATGCAAATGGAAGTGAAGATCCATCGGTAAACGGTGCGATGGCTCTGATCGGTTCTGCTGAAAATCCTTATGTAGGCGGAGTTTACGAAGAGAGTTATCGTTTGGCGGAAACGATTTTAAATTGTTATTGCAGTGCGAGTGGAATGCAGAATCTCGGGATTCGGTGTAATGATACGATGACAGGGATCAACTGGAGTCAGATACCGGTTGTGATATTAGAAATGGGATTTATGACGAATCAACAAGATGATACAAACATGTCGGATGCCACCTATCGGGAGTTGATGGTCGATGGGATTGTAGATGGGATCAATGCATATTACGGGTTTTGAGTTCTTTAGATATTTTTATGTGACGGAGTAAAAATAAGTATGAGGCGAAAAGTTTTCAGATACAGTTTCTTATGCGCGCTCTTGTTTGTTTTTTGTGAACGGCGGATTTTTATGTTCACTGACCTGCGGCAAGGAAGAAACTGTAAAAGAAAAGGAAGAGAACGAAAAAAGAAAAACCAAAAAAAGAAAACAAGGAAGAGATTGTGATTGAAAAAAAGATGATATTGAAGATACAGAAGAAGTCGGATCATCCGATCCGGAACTAGAAGAGGAAGCCGCGTTTCCTATTTTAAATGACTTAATTGATCGGATACAGTTGACGGCGGCGCCGCTTGAAAGTACAGGAGCTTCGGTTTCTGTATATGCAGAAAATCTTTCTGACGGAGCGAGGGCATCGATCAACAGCAGTCAGATGCCAGCGGCAAGTTTGATCAAGCTTTATATTGCGGGATGTGTATACGAACAGATGGATTTTGTGAAAGAACAGGAGGTTTACGCAGGAGAAACAGAAGAACTTTTGCGTTTGATGATTACGGTAAGCGACAATGACGCGGCAAATGAGCTTGTTCGTAAGCTTGGTTTTGGGGATGCTTCGGCGGGAATGGAAGTTGTGAATGAGTTTTGTCGGTTGCACGGTTTTGCAGATACTCATATGGGAAGGCTGCTTCTTGCACCGAATGATATGGATGATAATTATACTTCTGTCAACGACTGCGGAAAGTTTCTGCGGGAAATGAACGGAAATGTGCTGGTTGGATCAGAAAAACTTCTTGATCTGATGCGGCAGCAGGAACGTACGGGGAAGATCCCGGCAGGAGTGCCGGAAAATATTGAGACTGCAAATAAGACGGGGGAACTTTCCGATGTGGAAAATGACGCGGCAATTATATTTGGGGAAAACGGAGCATATACAGTTTGTGTGATGATGAGCGGTTTATCTGATACTTCTGCCGCAAGATCTGTTATCCGAGAGATTTCGGCGCAGATTTATGAGTATATGTGTCCGTGACAGGAATATTTTGATTTTGACTGCGGGATATTATTTTCGGATATATATTAGGAAATGGTAAAAAGAGATTGTAAAGAGATTGTGAAAAGATTATAGGAGAAATAAAAAAGGTTCTGACCGAATTTTATGTTTGACTTGTATCTGAAGTTTCAGGATGCAGATCGTTCGGGCAGAACCTTTTATTATAATGTTAAATGATTAAATTAATCCGTTGTAACGATTGTATGCCATACAGATGCTGTTTGTATTTTTAATAATGATATTCATTGCAATAAACGGTCCGATGAAACAGAGGAAAGAGCCAAAGAAAAGCCATAATAAAATAGTAGTACCGTTTTCTGTAAATGACAGACCGTAACGAGGTGCGTTTGCTGCAAGGCGGTTTCCGAGAGAATACTGCCACCACCAACTGTAAATTCCGCAAGTGAGGATGGAAAGCAGGATGAACTGTACTAATCCGCCTGTTGATTTTCCGTCTCCGGCACAAGCAGTATTAACATCGCGGGCAACTGTGTATATAAAGTAATAACTGTAAATTCCGCATGTAAGAATCGAAAGAACGATATAACCGAGCAGTCCGCGGTCGGTTTTCAGTGGCGTAACACCCGATCCTGAATAGTTCGGACCGGAACTTTGATAGTTGTAATTTGGTCCCTGGTTATTATAGTTTGTACCCTGGTTGTTGTAGTTTGGTCCCTGGTTATTGTAGTTTGTTCCTTGATTGTTGTAGTTTGTACCCATGTTCTGCCCCTCATAGTTTGTACTGCCGGCTTGTGATTCGCAGTTTGTCTTGCTGTTTTGATTCATATGATCTGTTCCGGCGTTTTGATAGTTGGTTTTTTTATTTGTATTGCCCTGTGCTGTTTCGGATGTCTGACTGCTGCGGGCAGATCCGCCGATGACTCCTGTGATATTTGATAAATCCGGTGTCAATCCTGAGAGATGCAGGAGTGTATAAGTGATGCCGACAACCGCCGCCATAATGGTTAACGTTAATAATAAAGAAGATAAGATCCAGAAAAATGTATCAAAAGAAAAATAATATCTGAAGCTTCGGAACATAGATGTAATAAATTCAATGATTCCGCACAGCGCTATGATTGCCGCTAATCCGCTTAAGATTACGAAAAATGTTTTGATCCTCTGTTTTTCTTTTGAAAGTGCGATCATTACCAATACTGCCGCTATTCCTGCATAACATACCATGTTAAGAAGATTTCCCAGACCTTGCATGATGAGGCTGTAAGAAAAATTCTGAATGCCTGAGAGTAGATTGCGGAAAGCCATAACGAAGCAGAGTGCTGCTAAAATGAAAAAGCCGATCTGTAAAAATTTCTTCGTCTCATCTAAGTCGCCTGCTGATGCTGTTTGAAAGCGGTCTTCTGTATTGTTTTTAAAAGTTTCTCTGTCTGTTTCTGGTGTTTTGCTTGTTTTTGTACCGTAAGCTGTTTCTGCGTTTTTGTTTGCTTCTGTACCGTAAGCTGTTTCTGAGTTTTTGTTTGTTTCTGTACCGTAAGCTGTTTCGGCGTTTGTGTTCGCAGTGGTTTCATAAGCTGTTTCTGCTGTTTTGTTTTCAGCAGAATTATGCGGCGGCTCAGTTTTGCTGCCGCAATACGGACAAAACTTTGCGGTGTCTGAGATTTCTCTTCCGCATGTCTTGCATTGCATATAAAAGCCCTCCTCGTTTCCTTTATTTTTTTGTAAAGAGTTGAGAAATCAATGAAAAAATCGCTCCCTTTTCCGGCTGAAAGACAACGATGGAATCGGCCGTATCCAACATTCGTAAGATGTATACTGCCCCAAATAGTACACAGGCAGTTATAAGTAAGATCTTCTGTATCTTTTTTGGTATCTTATCCCAAAAGAGAAACAGCATAATTCCTATCGGTAATATCCCAAAAAGCGGATGGTATCGGAAAGCTCCGGTGAAGTCCATACGGAGTACACAAAACCATGCTCTCGACATTCCGCAGCCGGCACAGGAAATTCCGGTCAGGAAAAGAATCGGACAGGTAATTCCAAATACCGATTCTAAAATAAGATAAAACACTGCGATTGTAAAAAGTGCGCTTATATTCTGCCGTTTTTTCATATTGGTTTCTCCCTTATTTTTCTAGTTTACAATAGGTGAAAAATATTGTCAATCTGTGTACATAATTGTGGACGCACAATCAGGATATGGCTTTGGAAGAAGTTGATTTTCCTCATATTTTGTATTATTGTAGATAATACAAAATAAAGTATGAGATCGTATCAAAAAAAGGGAAGATCTTGCCGGTTTGTATGATCGGAACTTTGCAGGAACGGAGGGATGACAGATGATGATGTTTGTTATTTTTTTGATCGTGAATGTAGGTACAATCGGTATTTTTTACGGTGTTTACGGAACGAAACGTAAGTATGAGGAAGGGATGCTTATGGGAGTGCATTTGCCGGGTTCGGCGGCTGAAAGCGAAGAAGTAAAAATGCTTATGAAAAAATACCGTACATGGACAAAATGGTTTTATACTTTGAACTTGCTGGCAGGAATTGCGGTATGCGGATTTTGCTTCTGGTATATTTCGGTCTTTATGATCGTGTGGAGTATATGGCTTGTGGAGGTGTGCATCGGAGCGATTCTTCTATTATATAGAACGCACAGAAAACTGTATGATCTGAAGATGAAAAACGGTTGGATCGGGAGTAATGGAAGCAAGATTATGACTGCGGATTCGGCAGTTGATGCAACAGTGTCTGCACAATCGGAGAAAATGGGAATGTCTCCGTTGTGGCATATTTTGTTTTGCGGATTGATCGTCCTGCCATGTTTATTACCGCAAGTGAGACTATATTTAAAAGAGTCGGAAGATGGATGGATCTTATTTTTGTGCGGATTTGCAGTTAATCTTGTGTTTGCTGCTGTACATGCGGTTATATTGCGAACGCGCAATACGGTGTACAGTGAAGATGTTAAGATGAATCTGGCGGTGAACCGGTTGCAGAAAAATGTTTGGTCATGGTCACTGATAGCCGGAAGTCTTTTTAATACCGGAGCGTATCTTTGGGTAACATATTTTATGGATGAGAAGATGTGGATCGGATCAGAAGTATATATTGTATACATTATACTTGAAAGTGTTCCGATTTTCATTTTTATGAGCGGAGTATTTTATATAAAGAAAAAAAGAAACCGGATTCTGCAGAATAATGAAACTTTGCATTATGTTGATGATGATATTTATTGGAAAAACGGATGGTACAGTAATCCGAATGATAAACGGCTGATCGTGCAGGATTGGGCGTGTTCTTTTAACTATACGACGAATATGGCGCGTCCGGCAGGGAAAATTTCGTTTGCGGCAGGGATAGTCATTACGATAGTATGTCTTCTGTGGGTGTGTGTGCTGATGTTTCGGATTGATTTTACTCCGATAAAAGTTTCTGTCGGATCTGATAAAATCGAGATTACATCCGGCTATTCCGATATGGAAATTGATATTGATGAAGTGCAAAGCGCAGAACTTTTACCAAAGCTTCCGAATGATGAATACAAACGAGTAAATGGATCTGATGATGGTCAAAAGAAAATCGGGAAATTCAGAGGAAAGAAGACTGGAAAATGCAGAATGTATATTTATGTAGAGTGTACACCGATTTTGCAGATAAATACTTCAGATGAAATCATATTTATTAATAGTAAAGAAAAGGGCGCGGCAGAGAAATGGTATGAGAAGATTGTACAAGAAAAAAACAGAGTGCACTCTTGATTTTTAAAAACGGCGGTATTATAATGTCTTAAAGAAAGAAGTGATTGTTTTCTAAAATGGAGGAATGGAGGCGCTTTATTATGGAAAAGAAAAATCTTGACTGGGCAAATATAGGATTTGAATATGTACAGACAGATAAGAGATATGTTGCAAATTATAAAGACGGAAAATGGGATGAGGGAACGCTTACAGAGGATGCTAACATTGTAATGAATGAATGTGCCGGAGTGCTTCAATATGCACAGACTGTATTTGAGGGAATGAAAGCGTATACGACAGAAGATGGACGTATCGTTACCTTTCGCCCGGATCTGAATGCGGCGCGCATGGTGGATTCGGCAAAACGTTTGGAAATGCCGGTCTTTCCGGAAGACCGATTTGTTGATGCAATCGTGCAGACGGTTCAGGCAAATGCCGCTTATGTTCCGCCTTATGGTTCAGGCGCTTCATTATATATCAGACCATATATGTTTGGGATTAATCCTGTAATCGGAGTAAAGCCTGCAGATGAATATCAGTTCAGAGTGTTTACAACACCTGTAGGTCCGTATTTTAAAGGTGGTGCAAAACCGATTACGATCTGTGTATCTGATTTTGACCGGGCAGCTCCTCACGGAACGGGGCATATTAAGGCGGGGCTTAATTATGCAATGAGTCTTCATGCGATTGTTACGGCTCATGCAAACGGATTTGATGAAAACATGTATCTTGATTCGGCAACGAGAACAAAAGTGGAAGAAACGGGAGGCGCAAACTTTATTTTCGTAACAAAAGATAATAAAATTGTAACACCTCATTCAGATACGATTCTTCCGTCTATTACAAGAAGATCTATTATGTATGTAGCAGAACATTATCTTGGTCTTGAAGTGGAAGAAAGAGACGTTTATTTTGATGAAGTAAAAGATTTTGCAGAGTGTGGTCTGTGCGGAACGGCAGCAGTAATTTCGCCTGTCGGAAAAGTGGTAGATCATGGTAACGAAATCTGTTTCCCAAGCGGAATGGAGAAAATGGGACCAATCACACAGAAATTGTATGAGACGTTGACAGGAATCCAGATGGGACATATCGAGGCACCGGAAGGATGGCTGAAAGTAATCGAATGACAGAAAGTGCAGTATAAAAAGCAATTTGAAAATAGTATAGAAGACAGTATAAAGAAAAGTAATATAAGTAATGATTGAAATATAAAAACAGTTCCGCGACCGGGAATCCCTGAAGCGGGCTGTTTTTCATGCTATAGGAAATTTTCGATTTCCTACAGAACAAAATCCCTCCGGGCTCGTCCGAGAACTTGGTAACTGCTTATAATTCCAGAAGATGCCTTTTGGCACTTCCGGTGATTCGCTTGTTTTTAGGGCAGCAGCTATGACTGAAAAGAAGCGGTAAAAAGGGTAATTGTTTGAATTGTCTGAAATGAATAAAAAAGCAAGAAAAACATTGACAATTACTTCCATACATGATAGGATATCACTTGTCGCTGATGACGGCTATACGAAATACAGGAACAGACTTTTGGAGACGCGGAGGCGGAACAGCCAAAGAATGGGAACTGT